>Ga0070694_100000024_pt1 | contig 70961 bp, 62 predicted proteins | sample KBSK1251metaG_FD_65470 | JGI IMG/M metagenome (GOLD analysis project Ga0070694, IMG submission 65470) | Corn, switchgrass and miscanthus rhizosphere microbial communities from Kellogg Biological Station, Michigan, USA - KBS K1-25-1 metaG | ecosystem: Host-associated > Plants > Roots >...
ACGATGTCGGGCTTGCGCTCCTTGATCTCGTTGACGAAGCGATCGATCTTGACGTTGACCCCGAGGTCCACCACCGAGAACCCGTTGGCGGACATCATGGTGCAGACGATCCGCTTGCCGATGTCGTGGATGTCCCCCTGCACGGTGCAGGCCAGGACGCTCCCCTGGTTCTCGCGCGCCACGGCGCTCTTGGCGAGCTCCGGCTCGAGGATGGCGAGGGCGGCCTTCATCGCCTCGGCGCTCATCACCAGCTCGGGAAGGAACAGCTCCCCGGCGCCGAACCGGTCGCCGACGACGCGGATCCCCTTCACGAACCCGTTGTCGATCGACTCGAGCGGGGCGATGCCCAGCTCCAGGGACTGGCGGGCCAGGGCGGCCGAGATCTCCGCCTCACCCGTGATCACGCTGTCCGCCATCTTCTGGTACAGGTCGTCGTGGCTCAAGGCAATCCTCCTTAACGATCCGCGAAGATCAGACGATGGCGCGCGGCGCCATGAATTTGGACTGCGCCGCCCGCAGCGAGGCCGGTCCGTGGTATCCGAGCCGGGCCGAGATCTTGGAGCAGGTGTCGAGCCCGATCCGGATGAGACCCGGAAGCTTGTCCGGGGTCAGGCGCGTGTCGGGCCCCGAGATGCTGACCGCGGCGATGGCGTCGCCGTTGCGGCTCCTGATGGGCAGGCCGATGGCGATGAGGTGATCCTCGAGCTCCCCGTACGACACGGCGTAGCCCTGCTCGCGGATCTTGATCAGGTCGCGCGACAGCACCTTCGAGTCGGTGATGGTGCGCGGCGTGAACTTCTTCAGCGTGCGCACCAGGATCTGGCGCTGCTTCTCGGGCGGCTGGAACGCCAGGAGGACCTTGCCGGTCGAGGTGGCATGGGCCGCCCAGGGCATGCCGATCGCCCCGGCGGCGGCCACCACGTGCTTCCCGGCGATCTCCTCGATGGTGACGACGTTGCTGCCGCTCAGGACCTCGAGGTCCACCGTCTCGCCGGTGCGGTCGGCCATGTCGCGCAGGAAGGGGAGCGCGACGCGGTGCACGTCGGTGTGCCTCAGGACCTGCTCACCCAGGACGATCAGCTCGGGGCCGAGCCTGTACTTGCCGTTCTCCGGGCTCTTGCCGATGAGGCCCTCTCCCTCAAAGGCCGAGAGGAGGCGGTAGACCGTGCTCTTGTGGAGGTTGACCTTGCGGCTGACCTCGGTGACCCCCATCTCCGGCGCATCGTCGCTGAACGCCTTGAGCACCGCGATGGCGCGGCGAACGGCCTGGTTCCCCGTTACGACCCCCTCGCCCCGGTCGCTCCTCTTCTTGCCGTTGCCGACCCCCTGTGCCGTCACGTCCTGAGCCATGTGAACCCTTCCCTTTCTTCCAGGACTGCGTCCTGGCCCCGCTTTATGCCGTCCTCACATTGCCGAGGGCAGGAGACTACAGCCAGATTTTCCGTCGAACCCCTCTACCAGCGCAACCCCTATTTTGCCGATGATGACGTTACGGCAATGACTTGCGACGATCGGCGGGCCCTTGAAGCCGTAACAGCAACGGGTCCGCGATCGGACCGATGGAATGTTGCAGAAGCATAAGAACGGGACCGCCCGCAACCCCTGCCCATCTCAGGCCGTTCCGTCGCTTGTTCCTCATATTAAAACTGACTAGCACAATGCGCACCAAAAGGTACCACCCGGAGCGCGGTGAGTCAACTGAAAAGAAAGACGGCGGCGGACCGTATAATCGGTCGCGACGCGCCATTCATCGAAGAAACGGACGGAGGCTCCAGGTGTCCATCGGGGTGCTGCTCGGCGGCTGCGGCCATTACGACGGGAGCGATGTCCACGAGGCGGTCTTTCTCCTCCTGGCCCTCGAGTCCGCGGGGGAGCGGCCGGTCCTGATCGCCCCCGATCGGCCGCAGGAGCGCACCGTCGAGCACCTGGGCGGCGACGAGGTGACCGAGGAGCGGAACGTCCTGCGCGAGTCGGCGCGCCTGGCACGCAGGCCCATTCGAAGCCTGTCCGAGGCGCGCCCCGAGGAGCTCGAGGCGCTCATCATCCCCGGAGGCTACGGACCGGTCGTCAATTTCTCCACGGGGTTCGCGCGGCTCGGAGAGCCGCGTGCCCTGCATCCCGAGATCGCCTCGTTCCTGAAGCACTTCATCGAGGCGCGCAAGCCGATCGGCTGCATCAGCCTCGGCGAGATCCCGGTGCGCACGTTCCTGGAGGAGACGATCGACGTGCCGGCCCCTCCGCGGAGCCCCGCGGACCTGTCGGTCGACCGGGAGCGGGGGATCGTCCACACGCCGGGGTTCACGGCCTTCTCGCGCCTCGCCGACGTCAAGGCGGGGATCGAGGCGATGGTGGCCGAGGTGCTGCGGAGGGTGCAGGAGAGGCGAAGCCGAGCCGCGAAGCCCGCCGCCGGGACCGCATGATCGTCCCGGTACTCCTGTTCGCCCGCTACCGCGAGGCGGCCGGCGCGGCCTCGATCGAGGTCGAAGTGGCCGACGGCGCGACGCTCGCGGACGTGTGGGAGGGCGTGCGCGCCCGCGTCCCCGCGCTCCGGGACGAGAGGCGGCCGCTGTTCTCCTGCGACCGGATCTATGCCCGCCCGGACCGTCCCGTGACCGGAATCGAGGAGATCGCCGTGTTCCCGCCGGTGAGCGGCGGATGAGCGCCGGGCGGGCGCCAGCACCGGGCCTGTACCGCGTCGCTCCGGGGCCCCTGGACCTGGACGAGGCGGTCCGCGCCGTCTCGGGCCCCGATCGCGGCGCCATCGCCACCTTCATCGGCACGACGCGCGATCACCACGAAGGCCGCCGGGTGCGATCCCTCGAGTACGACGCCTACGTCCCGATGGCCGAGGCGGTCATGCGCTCGATCGGCGAGGAGATCGCCGCGCGCTTCGGGACGCCGCACGTGGCCATGCTGCACCGCATCGGCCGGCTCGAGATCGGGGAGCCCAGCGTGATCATCGCGGTCGCGGCGGCGCACCGCCGCGAGGCCCTGGCCGGCTGCGCGCACGCCATCGAGCGGCTGAAGGAGATCGTCCCGATCTGGAAGAAGGAGCATTACGAGGACTCGGCCAGGTGGATCGAGGGAAGCGGGCCGGGCCCCTCCTCCTGAGGCGGCGTCCCCATGTTGCTGGCCCTTTCGGCCGGGTGCTATACTTTCCGAGGTTTTCGGTCACGCTTCAAGAAACGGTCCTCTCACCCGGCGCCTGACGCCGGGCCCTCGGGCCCGGCCGGCAGGGGGGGAGTGGGGTGGCACAGAGCGCAGCGCACGCACGGCACCGCGACGGCGAAGACCGCCGCGGGGGCGACCAGACCCCTCAGACGGGTCTGGCCGTCCGGTGGCATCCACGCGCTTCGCCCTCACAGTCAGGCCCCGCTCCCGACTGGCACACGCATCTCCCTGAAACTCAAACACACGACCGCCTTCCGACACTCTTCCCGCGCCCCGTGCAGCATCGTCAAGGGGGCGCGGAGGATCTCGGACTTCATGCCAGGGACGGGAGAGGATCCTGCCGCGCCGCCGGTTCACCGGCCGCGCAGGAGACACGGCATGCGAACGCTGTTCCACGATCTGCTGCTCCCGGGGGCGCTGCTCCTGGGCGGAATCACCATCGGCTGGCTCATCCGGAGCGTCCTCGGACGCACGAAGATCGAACGGGTCCGGGGGGAAAACCGGGACCTGCTCGACCGCTCCCTCAAGGACGCCGAGCACCACAAGCGCCAGGCCCTTCTGCAGGCCCGCGAGGAGTGGCTCAAGACGAAGGCCAAGCTCGACCAGGAGCTTTCGAACCGGGCCACGGAAGGGGACCGTCGCGACCAGGCCCTCGAGCAGCGTGAATCGGGCCTGAGAGAGAAGGACGCGCGCCTGCGAACCCGCGAGCGGGCGCTCGAAAGCCGCGAGCGCGAGTCGCAGGAGGCCCTCGCCGAGGCGCGCCGGGAGCGGGACCGCTCGCGGCGGCTGGCCGGCGAGCTGGGCGACCAGCTCAGCCGGGTGTCCGGCCTCACCACCGAAGACGCCAAGCAGATGCTCCTCGAGACCATGAGGCAGGAGGTGCGCGTCGAGGCGGCCCGCATGGTGCGCGAGGCGCGCGACGAAGCGCAGAAGAAGGCGGAGACGGAGGCCTGCAAGATCGTCTCCCTGGCCATCGAGCGGACCGCCTCGGAATGGACGGCGGAGCGGAGCGTGACCTCGTTCCAGCTCCCCAGCGAGAAGCTGAAGGGGCGGATCATCGGCCACGAGGGGAAGAACATCCGCGCCTTCGAGAAGGCCACCGGGGTGCAGCTGCTCATCGACGAGCAGCCCGACACGGTCGTCCTGTCGTGCTTCAACCCGATCAAGCGCGAGATCGCGCGGCTGACCCTCGATCGGCTGGTGAAGGACGGCAACATCCATCCGCGCCGGATCGAGGACCTGGTCCAGAAGAACCAGAGGCGCGTGGACGAGATGATGCTCAGGGCCGGGCAGGAGGCGCTGAAGGAGCTGGGGATCACGGGCGTCCATCCCGAGCTGGTGCGCATCCTGGGGCGGTTGCGGTACCGCACGTCGTACGGCCAGAACGTGCTGATGCACTCGATCGAGGTCGCGAAGCTCACGGCGATCATGGCCTCGGAGCTGCGGCTCGACGGGACGCTCGCGAAGCGCGCGGGGCTGTTCCACGACATCGGCAAGGCGATCGACTTCGAGCGCGAGGGGACGCATCCCGAGATCGGAGTCGAGGTCGCGACGCGCTACAATGAGCACCCCGTGGTGATCAACGCCATCGGAACGCACCACGAGGACGCGGACGTCATGAACCCGATCTCGGTCCTGGTGTCGGCGGCCGACGCGATCTCGGGCTCGCGCCCGGGGGCGAGGCGGAAGAACGTCGTCGACTACGTGCAGCGGATCGAGCAGCTCGAAGGGCTGGCCAACGGGATGGAGGGCGTGGAGCAGTCCTACGCCATCCAGGCGGGACGGGAGATCCGGGTGATCGCCCGGCCCGAGAAGGTGAACGACGACCAGCTGGCCGTCCTGGCCTCCGACCTGGCCCGGAAGATCCAGGCTCAGATGGAATACCCGGGGCGGATCAAGGTGACGGTCATCCGCGAGATGCGGGCGACCTCCACGGCCCACTGAGAGAGGAGCGAGGCGCATGACGCAGATGGAGCAGGCCAAGCGCGGGACGATCACCGAGGAGATGCGTTACGTCGCCGCCGTCGAGGGCGTCGAGCCCGAGGACCTGCGCCGGCGCGTCGCTTCGGACGCGGCCATCATCCCGAAGAACCTCCACCACGACTTCAACCCGATCGGGGTCGGCCAGGGGCTGTCCACCAAGATCAACGCCAACATCGGGACCTCCGGCCACCACCAGCAGCTGCACGAGGAGCTCGAGAAGCTCAAGATGGCCGTGCAGTGCGGGGCCGAGATGGTCATGGATCTGTCGACCGGCGACGATCTGGACGGGGTGCGCCGGGAGATCCTCAGGCGCTGCCCGGTGATCCTGGGGACCGTGCCGATCTACCAGGCGGTCGCCGATCGCGGATCGGTCCACGACCTGACCGCCGACGCCCTGTTCGAGGTGATCGAGAAGCACGCCCGGGACGGGGTGGATTTCGTGACCGTGCACTGCGGCGTCACGCGCGAGGCGGTGCGGCGCCTCGACGCCGACGGCCGCATCGCGGGCATCGTCTCCCGCGGGGGATCGATGCTGGCCTCCTGGATGGCGCGGACCGGGGAGGAGAACCCGCTGTTCGCGCAGTACGACCGCCTGCTGGACATCGCCTTCGAGCACGACATGACGCTCTCCCTGGGGGACGGCATCCGGCCCGGCGCCACCGGGGATGCCACCGACGCCGCCCAGATCCAGGAGCTCCTGACTCTCGGCGAGCTGACGCGCCGGGCCCACGAGCGATCCGTCCAGGTGATGATCGAGGGGCCCGGGCACGTCCCGATCGACCAGATCGAATCGAACGTCCTGCTCCAGAAGCGCATCTGCCGGGGGGCCCCTTTCTACGTCCTGGGTCCCCTGACCAGCGACATCGGGGCGGGGTACGATCACATCACCGGGGCGATCGGCGGCGCCGTCGCGTCGGCGGCCGGCGCCGACGTGCTGTGCTACCTGACCCCGGCCGAGCACCTGAGGCTGCCGACGATCGAGGACGTGCGCGACGGGGTGATCGCGACCAAGATCGCCGCGCACTCGGGCGACCTGGCGAAGGGGGTGTTCGGGGCGCGGAGCCGCGACGATCAGATGTCGCTCTACCGCAAGCGGCTGGACTGGGAAGGGCAGTACCGCCTGTCGCTCGATCCGGAGAAGGCCCGCGAGCTGCGCCTGATGAGCGAGGACTACGACAAGGCCGTGTGCACGATGTGCGGGACGCTCTGCTCCATGGCGCTCGAGAACACGCGGTCCCGCCTCGGCGAGGTCCTGACCGCGTCCGAGGTCGACGCGGCGCACCGTCACGTGCGGGTCGGATCGCCGGCCTACCGGCGCACGGAGGGGAACGCATGACGCCGTTCCAGGAACGCTGCATCGAGCGGAGCGGGTTGTCCCCCATCCTGGAAAAAGTCCTGGCGGGCCGGCGCCTGTCGGCGGACGACGGGATGACCCTGTACACCCACCCCGACCTGATGGCGATCGGCGCGCTCGCCAACGAGGTGCGCGAGAGACGGCACGGCCGCGTCGCCTACTACATCATCAACCAGCACATCAACCACACGAACATCTGCGTGGCGGGCTGCAAGTTCTGCGCCTTCTACCGCACGGCCCGCCAGAGCGACGCCTACGTCCTGTCCACGGACGACGTCGAGAGGCGCATGCGCGAGCACATCGACAAGCCGATCCGCGAGATCCACATGGTCGGCGGGGTGAACCCCGAGCTGCCGCTCGGCTACTTCGAGGACGTGATCCGCGCCATGAAGCGGGTGCGCCCCGACGTGCACGTCAAGGCGTTCACCATGGTGGAGATCGCGGCCATGGCCGAGAACTTCGCCATGACCCCCGGGGACGTCATGCGCCGCCTGAAGGACGCGGGGCTCGGATCGATCCCGGGAGGCGGGGCGGAGATCCTCACGGACCACGCCCACCAGGTGCTGTTCAAGGGGAAGATCGATCACCGCGCCTGGATGGAGATCGCCAAGACCGCGCACCGGCTCGGCCTGAGGACCAACGCCACCATGATGTACGGGCACGTGGAGACGCTCGAGGAGCGCCTCGAGCACATGCTCCTGCTGCGCGAGGCCCAGGACGAGACGGGCGGCTTCATGGCGTTCATCCCCCTGGCGTTCCATCCCGAGAACACGCGTTTGTCGCACCTGCCGAAGCCCTCGGCCGCCGACGAGCTGCGGAACGTCGCGGTGGGCCGCCTGATGCTCGACAATTTCGACCACGTCAAGGCGTACTGGATCATGATGACCCCCCGCGTGGCGCAGGCGGCGCTGCATTTCGGCGCGGACGACCTCGACGGCACGGTGGTGACCGAGGAGATCTACCATCGCGCCGGCTCCACGTCGCCGCAGATGATCAGCGTCCCCCAGATGATCGCCCTGATCGAGGAGGCGGGTCTCATCCCCGTGGAGCGGGATTCGCTCTACCGTCGCGTGACCGCGGCGGGCCTCCCGGCCTCCGGGCGGGCCGCCCTGTCCCCCCTGACCCTGCACTCGGAACCCCCCCGGGAGACGGCCAGGCAGGCTTAGGAGTGTGGATTCATCTGAACGGCCGGCTCGTGTCGGACCGCGAGGCGGTGGTCTCGGTGTTCGACCGCGGGTTCCTGTACGGCGACGGCGTGTTCGAATCGCTGCGCGCCGTCGGGGGCGGCCCCTTCCGCCTCGATCGTCACCTGCGCCGGCTGGAGCGATCGGCCCGGGGGATCGGCCTGGACCTTCCGGTCCCGCTCGCCGCGCTTCAGGCGGCAGTCGTCGAGGTCCTCGGGGCGAACCGCCTGCGCGACGCGCGCCTCCGGGTGACCGTGACGCGCGGCGCCGGGCGTCCCGGCGAGTACGTCGAGGCGTCCGGTCCCGCCACGGTGGTGATCTCGGCCTCCGCCTTCGCGGGGCTGGAGCCGGCCCTGCATCGCGACGGCGTGGCGGCCGCGGTTCCCGCGCGGCGGCAGATCCCGCCGGAGACCCTCGATCCGCAGATCAAGTCGATCTCGCGGCTGGTCTCCGTCCTCGCCCGGCGCGAGGCGCGCGATCGCGGGGCCTTCGAGGCGATCCTCCTCGACGGCCTCGGCAACCTGACGGAGGGGACCGTGAGCAACGTGTTCCTGGTGGAGGGTGGAACGCTCCGGACGCCCGAGGCGCCGTCGGGCGGGCTGCCGGGGATCACGCGCGAGGCGGTGATCGAGATCGCGCGCGCCCTGTCGATCCCGGTCGCCGAGGAGGCGCTTGCTTCGAGCCGGCTGCTCGCCGCGGACGAGGCGTTCCTGACCAATACGTCGTGGGAGGTCCTGCCGGTCGTCCGGGTGGACGGGCGCCCGATCGGCGGCGGGGTACCCGGACCCGTCGCGCGCCGCCTCCTGGCGGGCTATCGGGACCTGCTCGCGCGCGAATGCGCGACGGCGGCCGCCGCCTCCGCGGCCAGGGAGGCCCCGTGACGGAACCCCTCCTGCCGGTCTCCCCCCCGCCGCGGGCGGTGGTGGAGTCCCTGCCGTCCTTCATCGAGCCTGTGGAGGCGCTCCTGCGCGTCCGCCGTCGAAGGCACCCGGTCCTTCTCCTGAGCGGCCTCGAGGAGCATCCCGCGTCGCGCCACTCGGTCCTCGCATGGGACCCTCTCGTGGTCGTCGCGCTGCGCGGCGGCGAGGCGACGATCGCCCGCGTCGCGGGGGGGGAGGAGCGGATCGAACGGCGCGCCGTGCGGGACCCGTTCGATTTTCTCCGGACGATCGCCCCGGCGGGGGCGGTGCAGCGCGGGGCGCCGGGATTGCCGTTCTCGGGCGGCGCGATCGGCTACCTGGGCTACGGCCTGAGACGCGCCGTCGAGCGCCTGCCGACGGCGCCCCGCGATCCGCTCGGCCAGCCGGACGCGTGGTTCGGGCTGTACGACCGCGCCGTGGTCTTCGATCACCGCGAGAAGCGCGTGGTCCTGGTGTCCACCGGCCTGGGGGCCTCGGGGGAGCGCGAGCGGGAGGGGCGCGCCGCCGCCGGGATCGCCGACATGCGCCGCGCCATGTCGGGGCCCGCCGGGGCCGGTCCGGGCCGGGAGGTCGCGCGCCGGACGGCCCGGTCGAGGACCAGCCGCAGGGCGTACCTGGCGGCGGTCGACCGGGCGCTCGAGTACATCGCCTCCGGGGACCTGTACCAGGTCAACCTGTCGCATCGGATCGAGTGCCCGTTCGACGGCGACCCCGCCGGCTTGTTCGCCGATCTGGCCCGGTGCAACCCGGCGCCGTTCGCCGCCTACCTGGACGCGGGGGATTTCCAGGTGGTCTCGGCGTCGCCGGAGCGTTTCGTGGGGCTCTCGGGAAGCCGGGTCTCGAGCAGCCCGATCAAGGGGACCCGTCCACGGGGCTCGACGTCCGAAGAGGATCTCCGCCTGTCCCGCGAGCTGTCCGAAAGCGCCAAGGACCGGGCGGAGAACGTGATGATCGCCGACCTGGTGCGGAACGACCTGGGACGGGTGTGCGAGACGGGGAGCGTGCGCGTCGAGCGGCTGTGCGCCCTCGAGTCGTTCGCCACGGTGCACCACCTCGTGTCGTCCGTCTCCGGCTGTCTGAGGCCGGATGCGGACCGGATGGACCTCCTGAAGGCGCTCTTCCCCGGAGGGTCCATGACCGGCGCCCCCAAGGTGCGGGCCATGGAAATCATCGACGAGCTGGAAGGGGAGGAGCGCGGGATCTATTCCGGGGGGATCGGCTACCTGTCGCTCGACGGCAGCATGGACTTCAACATCGTCATCCGGACGCTGGTGTGCGCCTCCGGCCTGGCGCACCTGCGGGTCGGAGGGGCGGTCGTGGCCGATTCCCGGCCGGAGCAGGAGCACAAAGAGACGCTCGACAAGGCCCGGGCGCTGCTCGACGCCCTGGGGGCCCGGCTCGTCGATGCCTGAGGGTGAGGGCCTAGAAGCTGAAGTTGAGCATGACGGTCGCCCAACCCTGGCCGTCGCGGGGCATTCCTGAGGACAGGACGGCCCGCCCCTTGGGCCCGACCGGGCATTCGACCGACAGGCGGATCGGCTCGTCGCGCACAGGAACCTCGAGCCGTCCCTGAAAGTGCCTGGTGTCGGCGCGCATCAGGAGCGCGGGGTGCGCATCCAGCCGGATGCCGAGCCCGCCGCGCCATCCCCCTTCGGGCGCTCCGGCCGCGGACGGGGACTTCCCCTGGCCGGCTGGAGACTGAGGGCGCATGCCCCGCGAGGACAGGCCCCCCAGCAGATCGAGGGTCCGGCCGAGCCCGAGCGAGGTCCGGGCCAGCCTCTCGATCTCGACGTCCAGCGCCCGCTTGACCGACCGGGTGACGATGCGCGAGGCCTCGTGGCTCCGCCTCTCGAGGGCCTCGGAATCGAGGTCCTCGAAGACCCGGTCGGGGACGGCGGCGGTCACGTCCGAAACGTTCTGCCGGCGATAGCGCAGGGCCTCGCGCCGCATCCTGGCCATGAGCCGCCCGGAAAATCCCTGCGCGCTGAAGTCCGCACGCTCCCTGGGCCCGCGCGGGGTCGACAGGGTGAAGTCCCCCGTCGGGATCAAGAGCCGTCCCGCCTCGAGCTGCGCGATGGCCGGAATCGGCAGAGCGAACGACGTCGGGAGAGGGTGCGACGGGGCGGTGAAGGGAGCGGTGGCCGGGGCCATCTCCGATCCCCGGCCGCCCAGGTCGATCGGCTCCGGAAGTCCCGAAGCGTCGGCCCTGCCCGGCGCCGCGAGGAGCCACGCCGCGATCACCGGGAGGAGCAGCCGCCCGGCCGGCTTCGCGGGCAGGCCCGTTCTCCCGGGAAAATTGAGCATGCCGAAACCTACGACCGTTTAGCCAGAAGTCAAGGGCCACAAGGGTTTCAAAGGAGCCTGGAGCGCGGTTCAGGGCCCGCGGCGACGGTTTCCCGCCGGCCGTCAGGGAGTCGTCGTAGTGGCCGGATGCTATAATCCGCCGCCCTTGCCGGGGGATGGCCGGTGAACCTCCGGTCAGGCTCCCAGAGAGGGCGCGTGACCAGCACGTCCTACCTCCTGTTCCTGTCGTCCTGCAGCACCGCCATCATCCACGCCCTCATTCCGGACCACTGGCTCCCGTTCGTCCTCATGGCGCGTGCCCAGGGATGGAGCGAGCGGCGGGCCGCAGCCCTCACCGGGCTCGCCGGGGCCCTGCACGTCCTGGCGAGCATCGTGGCGGGGAGCCTCACCATCGTCGTCGGATCGGCGTCCGTCCAGAGCCTGGCCGATCGGACCGGTCACTCCCTGAGTTTCGTCGGGGGATTGCTGCTGCTCCTCTTCGGGGTCGGGTACGGGGTCTTCCGCCATCTGCGCGAGGCGCGCGTGCACGCGTCCCAAGGCCCGATCCGGGAGAATCCCCAGGCGGCCGGCGGGCACGTCCACGTGCACGGGCACCTGCTCGAGAGGTGGTTTCACGGCGCCCTGACGGCGGGGGCGCTCGTCCTGGTCATCGGCATCAGCCCGTGCGCGCTTCTGGTCCCGATCCTGTTCGCCGCTTCGGCAGCCGGCGCCGGGGCCGTCCTGGCCGCGTCGCTCGGGTTCGCGCTGTGCACCATCGCGACCATGGTGGGGGTGACGATCGTCGCCATGCGCGGCATGCGGCGGATCGAGCTGCCGTTCTTCACCCGCTACGGCGACCTGATCAGCGGCGCCCTGGTCGGTGCGGTGGGCCTCCTCCTCATGCTTCACGAGTCCTGATCGCTTGCCATCGCGAGGAGGATTCTGATATAAATCTTCGCGTGGTCCCGGCCGCGCCTGATCGCGGGACACGTCGAGACGGGTGAGCGAGGGACATGCTCCTGACGATCCGCGAGGCCGCGCAGCTGGTCGGCAGAACGCCCGCCACCATCCGCCGCTACATCCGCTCGGGCCGCCTGAAAGCCGAGAAAGAAATCGGAAAATTCGGAGAGGAATACAAGATCCGGCGGGAGGATCTGCTCGCGCTCGGCTTCACCGCGCAGTCGGACCTTCCCGCGCGGACGACCCCATCCGTTCCGGCCGCCCTGGAGGCGGAGCCGAGAGAGGCGATGGTCCCCGTCTCCCTGTTCAACGACCTCCTCATGAAGCACGAGCAGATCCTCGTGCAATACGGGATGATCCGGGCCGGGGGGCAGAAACTCTTCGAGTACAAGGCCGCCGCGGAGAGCCGGGAGGACGATCTGCGCCGCGCCGAGGAGCGCTACCAGGCGCTGCGGTCGCGCGCCGTCCGCGAGATCCAGTTCCTCCGCAAGCACATGCGCGAGGCGGAGATCGAGGTGGAGGAGCGCAACATCGAGATCACGCTCCTGCAGGAGAAGATCAAGCGGCTGGAGCTGGCCGCGGCGCACGCGGCCACCGTCGACACGTTCGACCGGAGCCTGGTGGAGATCCGCCAGAAGGAGCGCGAAATCGCGCAGATGGAGGCGGAGGCCCCGAAGTCTCCCGCGTCGTACGACGCGACCGCGGAGTGGGTGAAGACCTACACGCCGCCGGACGGGGACCCGGATCACTGAGGGGAACTTCAGGCAGCCGCGGCCTGCGCGACTACCGGCGGCGCGGGATCTTTCGCCGGCGCGAGGTGCTCTGTCCCAGCCTGGGGTCGCGGGAGGCGGCGGCCTGGCGACCTCGCCGCGCCGGTGGGGCCGGTCCCGCCACGCCCCCGCCGGCGGCCGGAGAGCGCGCTCCGGAGGTCGCGGCGCCGTCCCCGGCCCGCCGATCCGATTGCCGGCATCTCTCGACGATCGTCTGGATCACCTTGGACTTGAGCAACGGCGTCCTCCGCGACTTCGGACCGCACTTCTGCGAATATAGGGACGCCCCCGCTCCGATCAAGACGAGGAGCGGCAGATACGGAAATGCAACGCGCGACGGCGACGATCGGGGCCGGACGCGCCCATCCATACCGATCCGGAGAATCCCAACATGAAGCGGGTCCTGGCGCTGAGCCTCCTCGTCCTGGCGCTGTGCTGCATCGAGTTCGCCGCCTCCGGCGGGGAGAGGGCCGATCTCGTCCTGCTCGATCATCCCAAGGGGAGCTGGCTCGCGACGGTGCGCGGCGACGCCGTCCTGACGGTCCTCGAGGAAAAGGACGGCTGGCGCCGCGTGCGGCTGGAGGGCTGGACGATGGCCGCGACCGGGGCAGCCGCAGGGGGTGCCGCGCCGGAGGCGCCCGCGCCCGGGACGGAGGCCGCCGCCGGCGCGCGCATCGTCGGGGTGCTGGCGCCCGATATCAAGACGGGAGGGGCGCCCGGAGCGGGGCTCCTGGTGCTCCTGGCGCGGGAGAGCCAGGAGCTCGATGTCGAGCATCGCAAGGGAGGCGAGGCATGCGGGGCCGGGGTCAAGGCGGCGGACCGGCGGATCGAGGGGCTCAACCAGGACTTGAGGAACGCGCTCGGCTCGTCGAGCAACTTCAGGGACGCCACGACACGGAACGACGCGATCAGGCTGCAGCTCAAGGACGCCGAAGCGGCGCGGCGGCGGACGGTCGAGGACTGCCGCGGGCGGGCCGAGGCGATCTTCCAGAAACACGCGGTGGCGCGGGCCATCACGGACGGGGACGGGCGATTCGCGTTCGAGAACGTCGCTCCCGGCCGTTATCGCGCCGTGGCGTTCGATGCCTCGCTGGAGAAACCGCGGTCCTGGTCGCTCGGCTGCGCGATCGAAACGGGCGGGACGAAGGTCCTCGACCCGTGGGCCGACAGGACTCCCGTCGAGGCGGACTGGGGGATCCGCTAGGCTCCTAGACCATCAGCCTCACGATCGTGACGCCCGCCCCTCCCTCGTCGGGCGGAGCGCTCGTGAAGGCCTCGACGTGCGGATGGCGCGCCAGGAACTCGGCGACCGCCCGCTTCAGGCGGCCCGATCCCACACCGTGGACGATGCGGACCGGCGTCAGCCCTTCCAGGCAGGCGTCGTCGAGGTACTTGTCCACGCGCACGAGCCCCTCCTCCACCGTGAGCCCCAGGATCTTGATCTCCGCCGGGGCGTCCGCCCCCGGTTTCCGCTCCAGCGTGACGCCGTCCGGCAGGCGGAGCGCTCGCTCGACGCGCTCGCCCCGCGCAGGATCCGGCCGGCAGTCGTCGAGCGCCACCGTGGTCCGCTTGCCGCGCACGACCACCACGGCGCGGTCGCCGCGCACCGATTCGAGCGTGCCGCGCACACCCAGTCCCTCCACGACGACCGGCGTCCCCGGCGCCAGGTCCGTCGCCGTCCTGGCCCCGGGCGCGACGCGCCCGGTCGCGTCCTTGATCAGCGTCCGCGCCCTGGCGCGCAGGGCCGCCGACGCCTTCAGCTCCTGGCGGCGCAGCACCGCGGCGACCTCCCGGTCCTTGATCGCCGTCAGGTAGCTGTCCCCCTCCTCGCGCATGGCCTTGAGCGCCAGCTCGATCTCGGCCGCCACGGCGTCCCGCCGGGTCGCCTCCCTGGCGGCGTGCTCCTCCGCCATCCGCGCCCGTTCCCGATCGAGCCGCTCGCGCTCCTCGCGCGTCTCGGCCAGGCGGCGCTCGAGGTCCTGCGCCATCGCCTGCAGCCGGGCGAGGTACGCCGAGACCTGCTCGCCGGCGTGGCCGCGACGCGCGCGCGCCGCGGCCAGGATCGACTCCGGCAGGCCGAGGCGCTCCGCGATCTCCAGGCCCCCGCTGCGTCCGGGAATACCGGGAATCAGGCGGTACGTCGGCGTGGCGCTCGACTCGTCGAAGTGCATGGCGGCGTTGGCGCACTCGTCCGTGGTGGCGGCGTAGGCCTTGAGAGCCTCGAGATGGGTGGTGGCGATGACCAGGGCCCCCTGGCCGCGCAGGTGGTCCACGATCGCGGTCCCCAGGGCGACTCCGTCCTCGGGATCGGTCCCGGTGCCGATCTCGTCCAGGAGGACCAGGGCGGGAGGGACCAGCTGCTCCGCGATCCCGGCGATGTTCGTCATGCGGGCGGAGAAGGTGCTCAGCCGGTCCGGGATCGACTGGCGATCGCCGATGTCGATGAAGATGCCGCGAAAAACCGGCAGGGTGGCGACGTCCGCCGGCACCGGCATCCCCGACTGGAACATCAGCGCGAGGAGCCCGGCGGTCTTCAGGGCGACCGTCTTCCCGCCGGTGTTCGGGCCGCTGATCACCAGGACGCGCTTCCGCGCCGGGATCGACAGGTCGAGCGGGACGATCGGCAGCCCCTGCGATCGGAGCGACAGCTCGAGCAGGGGATGGCGCGCCCCCTCGAGGCGCATCTCTCCGGAGGCGGACGGGGAGGCCGCGCGGGCGCGGAGCGTCCGTCCCAGCCGGGCCTTGGCGGACAGGACGTCGAGCCTGCCGATCCCGGCGCTCAGGTGTCGCAGTTCCGCGAGGCGCCCCCGCAGGAGGTCGCTGTACTCCTGCAGGAGGCGCTGGATCTCGGCCGCCTCCCGATCCCGCAGGGTCACGATCTCGTTGTTCAGGCCGACCGTCTCGATCGGCTCGATGAACACCGTCGCGCCGCTTCCCGAGACGCCGTGGACGATCCCCGCGAGCGCCTGCTGGGCCTCGGCGCGGATCGGGATCACGAGACGATCGCTTCGTATCGAGATGAAGGTGTCCTGCAGGGCGCGCGCCACCTCCGGCCGGCCGACGATGGCGTCGAGCGCGGTCTTCAGTCGCTCGTTGCGCCTGAGGATGTCCTGGCGCACGGCGCGCAGCTCGTCGCTCGCGCCGTCCTCCAGTTCGCCCGTCGCGGCGATCTTGCCGTCCAGGAACCTCACGAGGTTTCCGAGATCGGGCAGGTCCCTGGCGATCTCGAAGAGCGCCGCGTAGTCGGCCCGCGCCTCGGTGAGCGCCGACTTGAGTCCCCGCCCGGCCTTCATCAGCGTGACCAGGTCGAGAACCTCGAGCGGGGCGAGGACCGACCCCTCGATCTCCAGCCGGGACAGCATCGGCGAGGGGTCCGGAACGATCCCGAAAGGGAGCGCCCCGCGGCTCTCCGAGAAGCCGGCCATGGCCGCGGCGAGGCGGTTCTCGCGCTCGACCTCGGCGGGGTCGAAAGAGGGCCTGAGCGCTCTGGCCAGGGCCGCCCCCGGAGGCGTGGCGGTCTCCCGGGACAGGAGGCTCAGGACCTGATCGAACTCCAGGGCAGCCAGGACGTCTTCAATCATCCCTCTCCCCAGATTTAGTATTTGGGGCTTGACAGGCCCCTATATCTTGGGTAAAGTCCGGCCATACGGGTTGGAGCAATCAGGGAAATTCGCGATACCTGCTGGAGAGATTGTGAGATTCCCGGAACTGCCCGCCTTCCAGAAGTTGACCACGTACTGGAGCCCTTTCCGCGACCTTCCCCACACACTTGCTGGGGGCGTGAGCTCCCAGTTCTGCGTTCGTCAACCTCGGTAGCCGAAGCACGGGCAGTTCCGGGAAATGCATTGCAATGAGGACCGCACCGCCGGTCCTGCGTAGACCGGCGCCCCGCCTCGAAGTATAATTCCCGACTTCATGGACACCCGCAGCGAACGGAATGTAGCACACAAGGGCCGCCCGAACCGCGGGGATCTTGCTCTCGCCGCCCTGCTCCTCGCGGCGATGGCCACGGCCGCCGCGTCGCCCACCCCTTCCGAAACCATGCTCCCGCCCACCCCGCGGCCGCCCGAAATCCGCGCCCCCGGGGTCCCGGACGCGCCGGCGGCGGGGAAGGGAAGGCTGGCTCTCCACATCGGCGGCAATCGACGCTGGTGCACGTTTCCGGATGATCGGCTCGTCCGTCCGCCGGAACAGGCCGGCCGGGTGCAGAAGCGCAACGAGGTTTTTACTTTTGGATACAAGTTCACTCTCGCGGCGGTCCGGCGGGGAGACGCCGACACGGTCGTGATGCTGTTCGAGTCTCCGGCCTACAGGACCGCCTCCTGGCGGCCTGCCGGAAAAGTCGGCGCGAGCCGCAGGCCCCCCAAGGGCACCATCATCATCCCCGAGGGGGAGACGATGCCGAGGCCGAGGGAGATTCCCAAGTCGCCCGAGACGATGGTGCCGCTCTGGGAGCCGCAGAACCGGTGCGTGGGATTCCCCGAGGAGATGAACTTCGATCTCGACGCGGGGACGTACGACGTCTACGCGGCCTTCGACCTCCTGAAAGGGGACGGGACCTGGGTCCACCGGACCACCGGCTTCGTGACCGACGTCCCCGTCGAGGCGGCGCGCCGCACGCGGCTCGACGGGCTCATCAACATGGGTCCGGGATCCGAGCGCCACGTGGAGTTCCTGGGCTCATCCCTGGAGCCCGACCCGGGCATGCCGGGGCCAGCCGGTTCTTGACGGGTCGCCGGTCGTCCCTCCTCGCCGGCCCGATCCTGGCCCTCCTGCTTTACATCCCGACGCTGGGCCATGGGTTCGTGTTCGACGACCGCGGCGTGATCGAAGCGAACCCGCTGATGCAGGACATCCGCGACCTCCCGAGGCTGGTCGCAGCCCCCTATTGGAACGCGCCCCAGCACGCCCGCACGCTCTACAGGCCCTTGACCAGCGCCTCGCTCGCCCTGGACAGGGCCCTCTCGGGATCTCGTCCCGCCTGGTTCCATGCCGTCAACGTGGCGCTGCACGCTCTGGCGACCCTCCTCGTCGCCGGGCTGGCGCTCGAGCTTCTGCCCGGACGGCCGCTCGGGGCCGCGGTGGCAGGGGCGCTGTTCGCGGTGCACCCCGTGCACGTCGAGGCGGTGGCGGGGATCGTCGGCCGCGCCGAGGTCCTGGCGGCGATCGGCGTCCTTCTGGCCGTCGCCTGCCACCGCCGCGCCCTGTCGGCCGCTCCGGGGCGATTCCTTCCCTGGGCGGCGGCGGCGTGGGCCGCCGCGCTGGGGGGAGCGCTCTCAAAGGAATCGGCCATCGCGGCGCCCGTGATCGTCCTCCTGGCCGAGCGGCTGATGCCCGGGGCGGAGAGCGCGCCTCGCGGCCGGAGGCCCATGTTGCATGCGGGCTACGGGCTTGTGGTCCTGGGGTACCTGGGGGCGCGGGCGGCGGTCCTCGGGACGATCGGCATCGGCCAGGCAATCCCCTTCGTGGACAATCCCGCCGCCTCCGCCGGGCCGATCGCGGGACGGCTGACAGGGCTCGGCACGCTCGCCCGCTACGCCCGCCTCCTGCTGTGGCCCGATCGGCTGTCCGCGGACTACTCCTACGATCAGATCCCCGTCATCCGCAGTCTCCTCGATCCGCTGGCGGTCCTGGGCCTCCTCGTCCTCGTCACAGTCGTGGCGGGCGGCCTCCTGCTCGTGCGACGGGCCCCCGCGTGCGCCTTCGGCCTGCTGTTCATGGCGGCGAGCGCCGCCCTCACCACCAACGTGGTGCTGTTCATCGGCACCCTCCTGGCCGAGCGGCTGATGTACCTGCCGAGCGTCGGGCTCTGCCTCCTCGGCGGCTGGGCGATCGGGAGCGCGACGGGGCGGAAGGCCCGCCTCGTCGCGGCCGGGGTCGCGGCGGCGGCCGTTCTTCTCCTGGCGGGGCGGGCCTGGGCGCGCATTCCGGAATGGAAGGACGACTTCGCCCTCTACCAGAGCGCGGCGCGCGTCTCTCCGCGCTCGGCGCGAATCCGCTACAACCTGGGAAACGCGTACTTGAAGCTCGGACGATTCGCCGACGCCGAGACGAACTACCGGGAGGCGCTCCGGATCTATCCCGAGTTCCAGGATGCCAAGGTCAACCTGGGGATGGCGCTCGTTCAGCTGGGCCGGCCGCACGACGCGCTGGCGTTTCTCGAGGAGACCGCGCGCCTCGATCCGAAGAGCGCCGACCTCGCGGTGAACCTCGGGACGGCGTACCAGGCGCTCGGGGATGAAGCGCGGGCCGAGGCGGCGTTCCGGCGCGCCCTCGAGCTCGATCCGCGGTCGGCGAGGGCCTGGAACAACCTGGGGTCGATCGAGCTGCACCGGGGTTCGGCGGATGCGGCGGCCACGACGATTGCCCGGGCCGTGGCCCTCGATCCGCGCATGGCCATCTTCCGCATCAACCTGGCGGACGCGCTCAACGCCGCCGCGCGCAAGGGGGAGGCGGCCGGGCAGTTCCGCGAGGCGTTCCGCATCGATCCCGACCTGCCCGAGGCGCATCGGGGAATGGGAGAGGTGGCCCTGGAGGCCGGCGACCTGGTGACGGCCGAGCGCGAGTTCAGGCTGGCGGCCGGGGCGCAGGCGCCGTCGGCGCGGGCGGCCAACTTCCTGGGGTACGTCCTGGCACGCACGGGGCGCCCTGCGGAAGCGGCGGTCCAGTACGAGCGGGCGATCGCCCTCCAGCCGGACCTGGCCGACGCCCATGCGAGCCTCGGGCTCCTGTACGGCGCGCAGGCCGGCGAAGGGGCGCGGGCGATCGAGCATCTGCGGGCCTCTCTCCGCCTGGATCCCGGACAGGCCAACGCGGAGGAGTTGCGCGCGCTGCTGCGCCGGCTGGAGACACGTGGGGAGGGACGAAGCCCCTAGGAGTGTGTCGAAGTATTACCTGCGGCCGGTGGTCTTCTTGGCCGCTTCGGTCTTCGGGGCGGACGGCGCGGGAGAGCCCTTCGCCGCGGCGAGCTCTTCCAGGATCACCTTCTTGAATCCCTCGAACGATCGGTCCTGCACCCGCTTTCCGTTGACGAACATGGTGGGAGTGCCGAGGACCCGGGCGGCGGCCCCGTCGGCAAGGTCCTTCTGGACCTGCGCCTCGTGCTTGCCCGACTGCATCGCCTTCTCGAACTCCGCCTGGTTGATCCCGACTTCCTTCACCCACTTCTTGATGTTCTCTTCGTTGATGGCGCTGAAGTTCTGGAACATCTTGTCGTGCAGCGGCCAGAACTTCCCCTGCGCATTCGCCGCCAGCGAGGCGACCGCGGCCTGCCGGGCGTACTGGTGGATGTTGAGCGGGAACTGCTTGTAGACGAGCTTGACCTCCTTGGGGAAGGCCTTCAGGACCTGGTCCAGCGTGGACTGCATCCCGGCGCAGAACGGGCACTGGAAGTCGGAGAACTCCACGATCACGACGCGGGCCTCCTTCGGTCCGCGCGCCGGGCTGCCGGTGACGTCGATGTTGTAGACGACCCCCTGATCCTCGGGCAGCTTCGCCTCGACGAAGGTCGCCGACTTGGCCTTGAGGACCTTGACCACCTCGGGCTCCGGCTTCCCCTCGCGCAGGGCGTCGATGACCGTGCGGGAGAAGATCAGGCTCCGGCGGCAGGACGAGTCGCGCTCGCGGCACACGGCGACCGTCATCTTGCAGCCGCAGTTGCAGTCGTTCTCGTTCATCACCTTGAGGGCGGTCTTCTTCTGGGCGTCGGACAGCCCCGTCCAGTCGACCTCCTTCATCTTGGACATGTCGGTGACGGGAGGGTGCGTCTCGGCGCTCCCGGACGAGGGCGCGGCGAGGGCCAGGACGAGCAGCGTCGGCAACATGCTGAGGCGCACGGGATTCATGGCGGGTTTGATTCTACGCGGTGATCACGAAAAGTCAAGGAATCGACGCCGCTCCCGACTTGCGGTTGCCCCGGCGGACATTATATTGGCGCCCCAGCGGAGCAATCCGGAGGGGAGGACCTTGGCCTTGCGATCCTGGGTAGAGCCGATCGAGCGAGCGGGCCCGAAGACCATCCGCCTGGCCCTTCGCTGGATGCTCATCCTGGCCACCGCCCTGATCCTGTCTCCGCCGGGCGGCATCCGGCTGACCGCGTTCGACCTGGGGCTCGTCCTGGCCTTCGTCGCGAGCAACCTGGCCCTCACGGCACTTCCCGAGAGGGTGTTCCGCTCGCGCAACCTGGAATACGTGGTGGTCGTCGCGGACACCTTTCTCGTCTCTCTCGCCCTGTTCCGGACGGGGCTCGAGGGGGGGGACCTGGCCCTCGCCTTCTTCCTGAATCTCCTGCTGGCGGCGATGGGGACCGATCTCCTGCGCATCGTGGCGGGATCGACGGTCGTGTCGGGGTTCTACCTCTACCTGATGACGCGCCACGGGGCCGAAGGGGTCGACCTGTCGGCCCTCCTGATGCGCATCCCCTTCCTGTACACCGCCGCCCTTTACTACGGGCACCTGGTCCACCAGGGAAGGAAGGACCAGGCCATGAGCGGCCTGATCGAGCGCGAGCGCATCGAGCTCAGGACGTTTCACGAGATCACGGCCGCCACCACCTCCACCCTGGAGCTGCGCGAGGTCTTCTACCTGATCGTCCAACGCATCGCGCACCTGGTAGGGGCCCGCCGCTGCTCCGTGCTGACCGTGGACTCGAAGACGGGCACCTGCTCCGTCCTGGCGAGCAGCGACAATCCCGGGGTCACCGGGCTCGTCCTCGACCTCAGCAAGTACCCCGAGGTCCAGAAGGCGATCGACACGCACGAGACCGTGGTGATCAACGACGTCGCGTGCGAGCCGCTCATGCAGTCCATGAAGGAGACCCTGGACAAGCTCGGCTACCAGTCCATCCTGGTCCTGCCCATCCTGTACCAGGACTCGCTTCTGGGCATGCTGTTCCTGCGGGCGGCCCGCGTCGAAAGGCGCTTCACGCGCGAAGAGATCACCGCCTGCCAGGTCGTGGCCAACGCGTCCGCGAGCGCCATCAAGAACGCCCTGCTGTACGATCAGCTGCGCCACGACGCGCAGGCGCGGCAGCAGGAAGCCGAGAAGCTGCAGAAGATCCTCGACCAGTTCCCCGACCTGATCTACACGACCGACCGCGAGGGGCGGTTCACCGAATTCAGCCGGGGAGGGGAGACGATGCTCGGCCTGTCCCGGGGCAGGGTGATCGGCTCGAGCTGCCTCGATCTCTATCCGGATCCCGAGGCGCGCGATCGGATCCGGAGCCTGCTCGAGGGGGCGCGTCCCCTCGCGGGTGTCGAGACCACGGTCCGCGGCCGGGACGGCGGCCTGCGGGACGTGCTGGTGGCCGCCTCGCCTCTCAAGGACGCGTCGGGGGAGCCCTGCGGGACGGTCGGCATCATCAAGGACATCACCGACCTCAAGTCCGCGAGGCGCTCCCTCCAGGTCACGGAGAAGCTGTCGGCCATGGGAGAGCTGGTGAGCGGCGTGGCGCACGAGCTGAACAACCCTCTGACCGGCGTCCTCGGCTACGCGCAGCTCCTGATGGGAGGGGCCACGGACGCGAGGCAGCGGAAGTCGGTCGAGAGGATCTTCGAGTCGGCCCTGCGCTGCCAGAAGATCGTCCAGAACCTCCTGGCGTTCGCGCGGCGCTACCCGTCCGAGAAGCGCTACCTGGGGCTCAACGGGATCATCGAGAAGACGCTCGACCTGAAGGCGTACCAGATGCGGGTCAACAACCTGAAGGTCGCGAAGAGCCTCGACCCGCTGATCCCGAAGACGATGCTCGATTTCAACCAGATGCAGCAGGTCCTCCTGAACCTGATCACGAACGCCGAGCACGCCATCGCGTCGCACCGCGGCCAGGGCACGCTGAGCCTTTCGACGTCCGCGCGGGACGGCATGATCCGGCTGGAGGTCCGGGACGACGGGCCGGGGATGCCCCCGGAGGTCCTGGCCCGGATCTTCGACCCGTTCTTCACCACCAAGGAGGTCGGCGAGGGTGCGGGGCTGGGCCTGTCCGTGTCCTACGGGATCGTCAAGGATCACGGGGGGCGGATCTGGGCCGACAGCCGCGCGGGGGAGGGGACGAGCATCCTCATCGAGCTGCCGGTCGTCGCGGACGCGACGGCCTCCGAGGCGGCCCCGGGCGCGGAGCGCGCCGAGGATCTCGCCGGCCGTCCGTTGAGCATCCTGGCGGTGGACGACGAGGCGGTCATCCTGGACCTGATCGTGGACGCGTTCGGACGCGACGGCCGCCACACCATCGACACCGCGGGGAGCGCGCGCGAGGCGATCCAGAAGCTCGAGAGGCGCACCTACGACGTGCTCCTCCTCGACCTCAAGATGCCCGAGATGGACGGCCAGCAGTTGTTCGAGGAGATCCGAAGGCGCTGGCCCGACATGGGACGCAGGGTGGTCTTCGCCTCGGGAGACACGCTCCACCCGGCTACGCGGCATTTCCTGGACCATTCCGGCTGTCCCTGCGTGGACAAGCCGTTCAAGCTCGAGCACCTGGCGTCGACCATCGCCGCGCTCGCGGCCGGCGCCGCCCCGCATCCCCGCTCGGCGGCCGGCGGCTAGGCCGGGCGGCCTCCGGACGACGCGCACGCTGCATGCCAAAGGAAAATGCCCTACAAGCGTGGAGGTGGCCCGGACCCTCTCCGAGGGGAATCCTGCTATCGGCTAGGCTGGGGGGCCTCCAAGGGCGGCAGCCCGCTCCTTGTCCGAATATGTAATTGAAAACCAATAGGTTGGAACGCCCCGGCCTGACCTCACCTCCACGGTTGTCGGGCATTTTCCCATGCTATACTCATCACCCTTCATTCTTCGAGGAGACGCACGCATGCACCCGGCCGCACCCCGCGCGATCCGCGCCGCGGCCCTGGGAGCGGCCCTGCTCGCGGCGTGGGGCCTGGCCGCACCGGGACAAGGCTTCACGCAGGAGCCGCCCGCCGCGGCGGCCCCTCCCGCTGAGACGGTCCCCGAGGTCCCGGACGCGCCGATGGAATCGCCGGCCCCCGACACCTCCGAGCCCCGGCCCTCGCCCGAGGTTCAGTCCGAGTTCCTGATCCGGAACTACAAGATCCGGCCGGCCAAGCTGTGGAAGGGGCTCCTCGAGGCGCTCGAAGCCGAGGGGTTCCCTCCCGAAGAAACCAGCCAGGACACCCGCACCGTGAAGACCTCGTTCGTCGATTTCACCCAGGACAAGTACCCGACGCAGGTCGCCGAGCCGCCGGCGCGCCTCGGAAGGGGCTACCACATCCTCCAGATGATCAAGGTCAAGGGGGGGAAGGTCTCCCTCGAGGGCGTGGTCGCCTCGTCCCGGAACGGCACGGAGCTGCGCATGCGGGCGCGCATCCTGGTCATGGGACTCGACCGGGTGCGCCGCGTGAGGGTCCTCGTCGATCGCCGATCGACCGGCGTGATCGAGTCGGACTTCATCCACCGGCTCGAGGAGCGCCTGGGGATCGAGCACCTCTGACAGCGCCCCCATGCCGGCCATCTCGCCGTTCCGGGCCCTGTGCTACGCCCCGCACCTCCGGGAGGCGCTGGACCGCCTGGTGGCGCCTCCCTATGATGTCCTGACGGACGAGCAGCGCCGGGCCCTTGCGGAGGGGCATCCCCACAACGTGGTGCACCTGGACCTGCCTCAGCGGGCAGGCACCGCCGACCCGTACCAGACTGCGTCGGAGATCATCCAGCGCTGGGTGCAGGATGGCGTCCTGGCGCGCGACGGCCGGCCCGCGTTCTACGCCTGCGAGCAGGCCTATCGCGGCCCGTCGGGACGGGAGGCCGCGCGTCGCGGGTTCTTCGCGCGCCTGACGCTCGAGCCTTTCGGGTCGGGATCGGTCATCCCGCACGAGCGGACCCTCGATCGTCCGCGCGCCGATCGGCGGCGCCTTCTGGCCTCCACCCGGACCCATCTCAGCGCCGTGTTCATGCTGCATCCCGATCCGGGGGCGGACGTGGCGCGCCTCCTGCGCGGTGTCCTGGACGGGGACCGCGGCATCGAGGCGAGGGACCACGATGGGACGCGCAGCCGCATGGTCCGGGTGGACGACCCCGCCAGGACGGCGTTTCTCACGGAGCGCCTGCGCGACCCGTGGTGCCTGATCGCCGACGGGCACCATCGGTACGAGTCGGCCCTGGCGTACCGCGACGAGCGCCGGGCGGCCGGCCATCGCGACGCGGAAACCGTCCTCGTGTTTCTCTGCAGCCTCGAGGACGAGGGCCTGGCCATCTTCCCGATCCATCGGCTGGTCCGCTCCCTTGCCGATTTCGATCCGGCGCGGTTCGCGGAGCGGATGGCGGGACTGTTCCGGCTCACCCCGTCGGCAAGCCGCGAGGCGCTCCTCGATGCGCTGGCCGCGAGGCGCGACCGGCCCGGAGTGTTCGGCCTGGCCCTCGAAGACCGCCTGCTCCTGGCCGAATGGAAGGAGGGGGAGGGGCTGGGCCTGCCGGAGATGGAGCCGACACCGGCCCCGCTGCGGAGCCTCGACGTGGTCCTGCTGCACCGCCTGGTGCTCGGGAGGCTGCTCTCGATCACCCCCGAGGCCGAGACCGCCCAGACGCACCTGGACTACGCGAAGGATCCTCGGGAGGTGCTCGAGCGCGTGGCCGCGGGACGGGCGCAGATCGGCGTGCTGATGAACCCGACGCGCATGGAGCAGGTGATCGAGGTGACCCACGGCGGCTTCAGGCTGCCGCAGAAATCGACGTACTTCTATCCGAAGGTCCTTACCGGGCTGGTGTTCGATCCGCTCGACTGAAGCGCGCGCCTCAGGCCGGCTCCGGCCCGGGGGACAGGGGACTCAGGGAGCGCAGGCGGGGGACGACCCTCCCGAGCGCCGCGGCGGCCGACTCGGGATCGCCCTCGCGGTTCAGCTCCCCGGCGGACAGGGTGATCCCTCCGCGGGCCGTCACGGGGTCGAGGCCGATCGCCTGGAGGACATGGGACGGCTTCCCTGCCCCGGTCGTGCAGGCCGATCCGCTGGCCGCCTCGATCCCTTCCGCATCGAGAGCCAGCAGGACCGCTTCCGCCTCCGCCCCCGGGACGCAGAGGCTGAGGTGCCCCGGCAGCCTCAGGTCGGCGTGGCCCGTCCACAACAGCCCGTCGAGGCGCTCCGCCACGTCCCGACGCAGGCGCGCGGCCAGTTTCCGGGCGCGCGTCTCTCGAAGCCCCATCCTCAGGGCCGCCAGCCGGGCCGCCGCGCCGAATCCGACCACGGCCGCCAGGGGCTCGCTCCCCGCCCGCAGCCCCCCCTCCTGCGTCCCCCCTTCGATGAGCGGCAAAAGACGCACGCCGCTCGGCACCCGCAAGGCGGCGACCCCCTGCGGGCCGTAGAGCAGGTGCGACGACAGGGTCACCAGGTCGGGGCCATCGGTCGTGGCGGGCCAGGCGGGCGTTCCGGCGGTCAGCGTGGCGTCGCAGTGCACGAGGACACCGCGCGTCCGGGCGACGCGGCAGAGCTCGAGGAGCGGCTGGATGGTGCCAATCTCCGCGCTCGCATGCCCGAGGCTCAGCAGGATCGTGTCGTCCCGCAGCGCCCGCGCCAGGTCGTCCGGATCGGCCAGGCCGCGCCGATCCACAGGGAGGAGGGTCACCCGGAATCCCTGACGCTCGAGGGTCCGCAGGGGATGGAGTGTGGCGATGTGATCCGTCTGGAGCGCGATCAGGTGTCCGCCCGGACGTCGCGAGGCGGCGGCGATCCCCTTGAGCGCCAGGTTGTTCGACTCGGTCGCCGAAGAGGTGAACAGGATCTCGTCGGCGGGAGCGGCCAGGAGGGCGGCCACGGAGGCGCGCGCCGCCTCGATCGCGAGGCGTGCTTCCGCGCCCCGGGCGTGCAGGCTCGACGCGACCCCGAAGCGGGCCCCGAAATAGGGCAGCATGGCCTCGAGGACCTCCGGGGCCATGGGCGTGGTGGACACGTGATCGAAGTAGATCCGCTCCGGCATCGATCGGGCCTCAGTCCAATAGTCCGGTCTGGGTTCCGGACCGGCATGCCCGCAGCCTCCCGACGGCCTGACGCAGGCGCTCGGACCCGCGGATCATGTCCTGCGTGAGGAGCGACAGCCGCTCGAGCGACTGCCTGAGGCGCCGGCCGTCCTGACTCAAGGAGGCCTGCCTTCCACGACATTCCTCCAGGAGAAATTCAATCGAGGCGAGGCTCTTCCGAGCGGGCGAGGGCGTCCGCGGACGGGCGGGGAAGTTGAGGATTTTCATCGGCTTCTTGGGATCCATGGGGGTGAGCAGAGTTTACGGCGAAACCCTCCCGAGTCAAGGACCACGGACGCAAAGACCATTTGTACTTGACTTTAGGTGGGACGCGCCGTACTTAGGGTGAGATTTTGCGCCCGGCCGACTCTCAATGCCAGCATCCTAAGGCCTTCGTGGAGGGGGGCTGCTTGATGCGCAGGACACCGCGAACCGCGCTCGTGGCGATCTGTTTCGCCTGCCTGCTCGTCCTTCCGTCGTTTCAATCCATGCGCCAGGGCGGTCCCGTCGTTTCGCCGGCGGCACCCTCCCGGCACGCGACCGTCGAGCCGGGGCTGCCCCTGCGCATCGACCTGTCGCTGCGGGAGGATCACGCAGGTCACGGAGATCCGGCCAGTCTCGACGCGGCGATCGACGCCGCCGACGACCTGCGCGAGGTTTCCCTGAAGTGGATCTTCCCGGAGGGAGTCCAGCAGGGGGCCACCGAGGATCCCTCGCAATCCTTCAAGCACCTGCGAGCCGGGGAGCGTCGGCTGCTGCACGCCACGTTGAGGTCGGCGAGGCAGGCGGACCTCCCGATCCGGCTCGAGGCCTCCTTCCAGGTGGCGGACGGGCGCACGTTCCGCACTCAGCAGGGGATCCTGTGGCGGCGCGGGGCGAGGAAGCCCGATGGACTGCACCACGCGGGTGCGTTCGAGGTGATGGGAGAGCCGGTGGCGGAGCCTTTGCCATGAAGCGCGCCCTGCTGGCGCTTCTCCTCGCCGCCGGGAGCTTCGTCCCCGCGCTCGCGGACTACAACGTAAGCGGCCGCTTCGTCTACGTGGACCGCGAGTTCGACTCGAACGGCTTCACGGGAGTGGAGCCGCAGAAGGGGATCCGTTTCGCTACCGTCCAGGTCGTGGAGGGGACCAAGATCATCGGCACCGGCGTCACCGACTCGGCCGGGAATTTCGTGCTCGGCGTGGTGGCGTCGCAGACGAAGGACGTCTACGTCCGCGTCCTGGCCCGCCGCCAGACGACCACTTCGGTGCCGATCGACATCCGCTCCGGCAACCAGTCGGGAGACATCTGGTCGGTCCGGACGCAGACCTACACCGCGCACGCACCGAACCAGGACCTGTTCATCGGCACGCTCGCCGCGGTGCCCGGGGCGGGGGGGGAGCCGTTCAACCTGTACGATTCGGTGCTGGTCGGGAGCGAGTACCTGGTCTCGATGCGAGGTTCGGGAAACTACCCGCTGCTCATCATCGTGTTCAATGCGGCGAACCCCAACCTCTCGAGCTTCAACCCCGGCAACAACACGATCACCCAGGCGCGCAACGCCGGGTACGACGACACGGTCGTGATGCACGAGATGGGGCACTATCTCCAGTACAACTTTTCCGCCTCGGACAGCCCCGCGCTCGAGCACCACCTGAGCGACTGCAACCAGAACCTCATGCTGGCGTTCGACGAGGGGAATGCCACTTTCTTCGGGCTGTCGGCCCGGCGCTTCGCCAACCTGCCGCATGCCTCGACCTACGTCCGGACCACGGGCCTGCCCGGGCCGGGCAACTTGCAGTTCTACTTCGATGCCGAGACGCAGATCCCGTTCATCTGCAAGGGAGCCTCCAGCGAGACGACGGTGTACACGGCGCTCTGGGACATCACCGACAGCGCCGCGACTCCCGACGAGACGCCCGGAACCGAGGAGGCGTGGGATCTCCTGGGCGATCTGAACGCCGAGTACTGGCGGGCGATGACCATCCGCCTGCCCGCGACGGCGAACATCAGCCTGGAGGACTTCTGGGACAGCTGGTTCTACCCCACGGTGAACGGCGGGCATTTTCCGGAAATGAAGGCGGCCTGGCGCGAGCTGGGGGTCGAATACTTCGTCGATGCGTTCGAGCCGAACGACTCGGTCGCCGAGGCGCGCCTCGTGTCCCCGAGCACGAATCTGCTGCACCAGACCTTCTTCGCCGATCGGAACGGCGATCTCCAGGGGGAGCCGGACACCGACGTGTTCGCCTTCGACGCCATCGGCGGCACGGGTTACACGATCGAGACGCTGAGCCTCTGGGGTGACGCCAACACGTCGCTGACGCTCCTGGCCACGAACGGGTCGACCGTGCTGGCGGCCAACGACGACCGGAGCCCGAGCGACGCCTCCTCGCTGATCGTCTACACGCCGGCGGCGTCCGGGCGCCTGTACGTCAAGGTGGTCCATGCCGCCGACTTCGGGATCTACGGGTCGTACGATCTGCGGATCGCGGCGAGCACCGGCGGCATCGACGGCGACGGCGACGGGTACTCGACCGACACCGACTGCAACGACAGCGATCCGCTGGTCCACCCCGGGGCGACGGAGCGCTGCAACGGCTTCGACGACAACTGCGACACCCTGGTGGACGAGGGCTTCGACCGCGACGGCGACGGCTTCACCACCTGCAACGGCGATTGCAACGACGGCAACGCGCAGGTCCGTCCCGGGGTCCCCGAGATCTGCAACAGCGCCGACGACAACTGCAACGGGGTGGTCGACGAAGGGTTCGACGGCGACAGCGACGGCTACAACTCCTGCGGCGGAGACTGCAACGACGCGAACCCCCTCGTCAATCCGGGACAGACCGAGACCTGCAACGGCATCGACGACGACTGCGATCAGACCGTCGACGACGGGTTCGACGCGGACGGCGACCTGTTCGCGACCTGCAACGGGGATTGCAACGACGCCAACCCCCTGGTCAATCCGGGCCAGCCGGAGTTGTGCAACAACATCGACGACAACTGCGTCCTGGGGGTGGACGAGGGTTTCCCGGACAGCGATTTCGACGGGGTGAGGGACTGCTTCGACCCGGACGACGACAACGACGGCGTGATGGATGCCGCCGATTGCGCGCCTTTGCTCTATTCAGTCGCCAGCACGCCCGGCGAGGCACTGAACCTCGTCGTGAGCGGTCCTCCGACCAGCAGCCTGCTGATCTGGACACCGGTCGCCCAGGCCAACGTCTTCAACGTCTACCGCGGGCAGGTCCCGATCACCGGCTGGGCCTATCAGAGCGCCTGCCTCATGTCGGAGGCGGCGAGCCTCCAGCTTTCGGAGTCGCAGTCGCCGCCGCGAGGAAGCTTCTACTACTACCTCCAGTCGGCCAAGAACGTCTGCGGCGAGGGAACGCTCGGCACGGGCACCGGCGGGATCGTCCGGCCGATCGCCGTGGCCTGCTCGCCGCAGAACCGCGACTTCGACGGCGACGGTGTCCTCGACATGACCGACAACTGCCCGCTCGTCTCGAACGCGTCCCAGGCCGACCAGGACCGCGACGGCCGCGGGGAGCCCTGCGACAACTGCCTGACCGCCTACAACCCCGGCCAGGGGGACGGGGACGGCAACGGGCTGGGCGATGCGTGCCAGGATCACGACGCCGACGGCTACTTCGCCGACGTGGACTGCGATGACAACATCGCGGCGATCCACCCCGGGGTCCCGGAAATCTGCAACGCCAAGGACGACGACTGCGACGGCACGGTCGACGAAGGGTTCGGCACCGGCGTCCCCTGCAGCGCCGGCATCGGCGGCTGCTTCCGCTCCGGGTCGATCGTCTGCGCGACCACCAGCACGACCACCTGCAGCGCCGTGGCGGGGACGCCCACGACCGAGTTCTGCAACGGCGTGGACGACGATTGCGACATCAGTGTGGACGAGGGATTCGACCAGGACAACGACAGCTACACGACGTGCGCCGGGGATTGCAACGACGCCGTCGCCGCCATCCACCCGAACGCCGTCGAGGTGTTCAACGGGGTCGATGACGACTGCAACAACGTCATCGACGACGTCGTCGAGGTGGTCACCATCACGCTGGCGACCTACCGGATCTCGAACAGCACGCTGACGGTCGAAGCGACGACCAATTATCCGCTCGGCACGGTCACCCTGTCGGTCCAGGGCTACGGGGTCATGACGTGGATCCCGGCGGCCAGCGTGTACAGGCTGACGGTCGCTCCGACCACGAACCCCGGCACCGTGACGGTCAACTCGACCGCCGGTGGAACCCGCACGTCCTCCGTCACCGTTCAGTAAGGGAAAATGCCCGAGGACCGTGGAGGTCGGCGTCCGGGAACGAGGCGCTGAATCGGGGCTCCGTCCGTCCACGGACGGCTCGATGGCCTCGACGGTCGTGACGTCCCTCCCGAGTCGTTGATCCGACAGCCTCTTGGCTCGCCGCACCGGGCCAACTCAACGTGGCACAATCCTTTCTATACAAGCCTTCGTCCGCGTCGACGGAGGCCCACGTGTTCATTCCACCGCGTTGTCCGTTTTCCCCATGCACCGCCCGGCTCGATGGGGCGGCGCCGTTCTTCCATCGCGACGGCTTCTACCGTCCTCGCTGCCGTGCCCATCCGGTGCAGCGCTTCCGCTGCCTCATCTGCCGCCGCCGCTTCTCGCGGCAGTCCTTCCGGACCGACCGCAACCAGAAGAAGCCGCACCTGAACGCGCCGTTTCTCCGCCTGATGCTCGCCTGCGTCGCGCTGCGCCAGGCCGCCCGCGTCCTGGGTGTCGCCCGCCGGACCGTCGAGCACCGCTTCCTCTGGCTGGCCGGCCATGCCGCCCGGTTCCACGCCAACCGCCTGGAGTCGCTCCACGGGCCGTTCATGCTCGACGAGCTGGAGACCTTCGAGGGGAACCGCTACCAGCCGGTGACCGTCCCCGTGCTCATCGAGCCCCGCAGCTTCTTCCTCATCGCCTCGCAGCCGGGGCCGCTCCGACGCAAGGGGCGCATGACTCCCGCGCAGCGGCGCCGGCGGGCCGAGCACGAGGCGCAGCATGGCCGGCGTCCCTCGCAATCGGCCGCCGCCGTGCGGGCGGTCCTCGTGCGCCTGCGGCATTGCGTCCCCCCCGGCAGCCCCGTGGTCCTGCATTCCGACCGGAAGCCCCTCTACGAGCACCTGGGCCGCCGCGTCTTCGGGAGCCGCTTCCTCTGGGTGCCGCACTCCGCATCGACGCGCCGGGACCGGACGAACCCGCTCTTCCCGATCAATCACACCAACGCCCGCCTGCGGCACTTCCTGGCCCGCCTGCGGCGGCGCAGCTGGTGCGTGAGCAAACGCCGGCTCCGGCTGCAGCAGCATCTGGAGGTCGCTTCCTTGTGGGTGAACTACTGCCGGCCGATCACCAACAGGACCGGCACCACCCCGGCACAGGCGCTGGGCCTGGCGCCAAGGCGCTACCGCGAAGAGGAGGTCCTGGCCTGGAGAGAGGACTGGGGCCGCTTCCCGATCGCCGCCTGACCCGGAGGCGGTGGACCTCCACGGTCCTCGGGCATTTTGCTGAAAGTCTCAGGCCTGGTCCATGGACTTGATGGCGGCCTCGTTGAGCAGGACGTCGCCGCGCTCGCGCAAACGCTTGACCAGCCCCCGGTACAGGCGGTCCTGGCGCTGGCGCAGCAGCTGATCGCTGATGGAGTCGCGCTGCGACGTGAACTCGTCCTTGTGGTCGCGACGTTCCGTCACGCTGAGGACCAGGATGCCCGCCGAGGTGGAGATGGGCTCTCCGACCGTCCCGGGCGCGAGGGCGGCGATCTGCCTCTCGATGGCGGGATCGGGCGGCACGCCCGGGAGGCTTCCGCCGCGGGTTACGTCCGCCTGCTTCTTGACCTCGGTCTTCAGGGCGCGGGCCGCAGCCTTCATGCCGCCCGGCGCGCCGACGAGGCGGGCCACTTCCTTACGGGCGCGCTCTTCCTGGTAGTCCTTGAGGACCTGGGCGCGCGACTCCTCGAACGGCCTGGGGGACGAGGGGAGGACCCCCGTCACCTGGACCACGACCTGTCCGCTCGGAAGCGGGATCGGGTCGCTCACCTGGCCGGGCGAAAGGTCGAGCATCCGCTCGACGATCGCCTGCGAGGCCATCAGCCCCGGCAGCGAGTCTCCCGCCCGCACCTCTCCGGTCTGCTGCACGTTGAGACCCTGCGACTTGGCCACCGCCTCGAGGTTGCCCCCGGCGGCCGCGCGCGCGAACTCGGCGCTGCGCTTCTGCACCTCCGCCCGGGCGCGCTCCATCTGAATCTCCTGCCGGAGCGTGTCGCGCACCTCCTCGATGGGCGTGGTATGCGGCGAACGGCTGCCCGTGACCTTGATGATGTGGAATCCGAAGGGGGAGCGCACCAGGTCGCTGACCCCGCCCTCCGGGAGGCTGAAGGCCGCGTCCTCGAAGTCCTTGACCATCTGACCCCGGGCGAAACACTTGAGGTCCCCCCCGGCCTGGGCGGTCGAGTCCTCGGAGTACTTGCGCGCCAGGTCCGCGAAGTCGCCGCCCGATTTGGCGCGCTTGAGGACGTCTCTTGCCTTCGCCTCGGCCTTGGCCGCCACGTCGGGCGCGGCGCCGGCCGGCACCTTGATCAGGATGTGCGAGGCGCAGCGCTGCTCTCCGGTGCTGAACCGGCTGGCCTTCGCGCTCTCGTACGCGTCGGTCACGTCCTGGTCGGTCACCTGCTGCGCCTTGCTGATCTCGGTGGCGCCGAAGAGGACGAACAGCCCCGTCCGGCCCTCTCCCTGGGCGTACCTGTCGAGATGGGCGTCATAGTGCCTTTTCAGGTCCGATTCGGAAGGGGAGGATGCCACGCCGGCCTTCGTCGGGTCGACGAGCATGTACTCGACCTGGGTCTTCTCGTTCCGCTTGCGGAACTCGTCCTGGATCTCGGAGTCGCTGACGGTGACGCCGTCCTCGATCATCCGGCGGAACTTGTCGATCACCAGCCCGCGGCGCACCTGCTCCTCGTAGTCGGACACGCTCATGCGGTTGCCGCGGAACAGGTTTTGATAGCGCTCCTTGCCGATGAACTGGCCGCCCTCCTGGAAGTTCGGGTCGCGCATGATGGCCTCGACCACCTCGCGGGCGGTCACCGTGATCCCCTGGCGCAGCGCCTCCTGGTAGATCAGCTCCTGCTCCACGAGGCTGTTGATCGCCTGCTGTCCGACCCGGATCATGGCGCGCTGCTGAGCGTACTGTTCCCCGAGGATCGACTGGTAGGTGCTGTCGAGTCGCCGGGCGTACGCCTGGAGGGAGGCCACGGAGATCGACACGCCGTTGACGCGGGCGGCCCACTCGACTTCGGGGCGCGAGCGGGACGCGCCGCCGCCCCAGGTGGCGAATGCCCACCAGATGAACATGAAAATGATGATGACGAGCAGCCACTTCAGATAGCGGAACCAGTTGCGCATCTGCTGGAGCATCGGACCTCTTCCTCGCGTGTCTACAGGGCCATGTTCGCCTTGGAGAGGCACCAGTCTACCGGCGGAGGGGAGGGACCTGCAAGTGGATCTCTTGCGTAATGCCCCGCCACTCCTATATTTGAGTCGGTATCCCGGAGCGATCGGCTCGGGGCAGCGGCGCCCGATGCCCTAAGCCGTGTCCGCTCAGCGAGTTGAGATAACAACCTCGGACTTTCGGACCGCGTGGGCCCGGAGGCCTCAGGGTTTCGAGGAAGCCTTCATGGGGCAGGACAGCCACAAGACCCCGATCATGCTCGACTGGGCCACGATCTCGTACCGCAGCATCATGCGGGGGGTGGTCTACCTGGTCCTGCTGCTGGCCATGGGCGGCGTGTTCTTCTACCTGCGCGCCGCACGCCGGGCGACTCCCGAGGAGCTGGCGCTGCAGGAGATCAACCGGGCCGAGCGCATGTACCGCGAGGCCTCGGCCGGCGCCGACCCGTCCTTCGCGCGGGTGATCGAGAGCGCCGGGAAGATCCTGGATTCGGCCCGGCTGTCTTACGAGCGCAAGGACTTCGTCGAGGCTCGCGCCGCCGCCCAGCAGTCGCAGTCCTTCTCCCAGAAGATCCTCGAGGGCTCGGCCGGCGAGAGCTTCACCGCGAAGATCTACAAGTACGAGGGGGACGTCAAGATCAAGCGCTCGAGACAATTCGTCTGGGACGAGGTCAGCGGCAACACGGCCCTGAAGGTCGGCGACCAGATCAAGACAGCCAGCAACGGGTCGGCCCAGATCATCTACTTCGACGGGACGATCACCACCATCAACCCGGGCTCCCTGCTGGAGATCCGCGAGTTGTTCGAGGACCCCACCACCAAGGTCCGCAAGGTGCGCGAGAAGCTGAACTGGGGCGGCGTGTCCGCCTCGATGCCGGGGGCGAACGTGGCTGGATCCTTCCACGAGGTCGCCACCGAGTCCGCGACGGCGAGGGCCGTCGACAAGTCGCAGTTCCAGGTGGCCTACGACGCCGGCACCCGGAGCACCCGCACCGAGGTGCAGACCGGCTCGGCCGAAGTGCAGACGGGAGGCAAGACGCTGACCCTGAAGCCTCTCGAGAGGATGGAGGTCACGGGCGATCAGGTGGTGAGCCGCGTGAGGCTCCTGCCGCCGCCCGCCCTCCTCGACCCGACCGACCAGCGGGTGTTCCTGCACGACGATCCCGCGAAAGAGGCCACCACCCTGCGCTGGGCCAGGGTCGCGGGGGGGGAGCGCTACAGGCTGCAGATCGCGCGCACCGCCCTGTTCGGCGAGCTGCTCCTCGACAAGTCCGACATCCACTCGACCAGCGTCCAGATCCCGGGCCTGCAGGAGGGGAACTACTACTGGAAGGTCTCGGCCATCGACGCCTCCCGCGTGGAGAGCCATTTCTCGGAGATCCGGAAGTTCAAGGTCGCCGGGTCGCGGGAGCAGCGCACGGAGGACAGCACGCCGCCGCCCCTCGACGTCGTGGACTTTCTGCCGTCCGGTCACCTGGTCATCATCAACGGCCGGACCGAGCCGGGCGCCGTTCTCCTCGTGGACGGGCAGAAGGTGGACGTTTATGACGACGGGTCCTTCACCGCGGTCGTGCGGATGAAGAAGGACGGTCCCAACGAGGTCCAGATCGTGTCCCAGGACGGCGCCGGGAACACGACCAAGATGCGGCGCAGCGTCTACGTGGAGTCCTACTAGGAGCCTGCCACGAACGCGACCCACGCCATGACTCGGACACACTCCTAGGGACTCGGCATGCGCCCAGAATCCAGGATTCTTGTTGTTCTCCTCGATGGAACGAAGGGCGGACCGTCGGCCTGGCGATCGCGGGGCCGCCCGAACCGCTTCCTGGTCACGCGCTTCAGCCGTCTGGGCGAGACATTCTTGAAGACCGACGCCATCGAGGCGGTGCTCTACCAGGTGGACGACGCCACCGATCACGCGGCGCGCCTCCGGGAGATCCGGCGCGTCGCCCGGGAGGTCCCCGTCCTGCCGTTCCGCCTGCTGCGGGCGCAGGGCGGGCGCCCCGCCCGAGGCCGCGCGAGATCGCGGCCCGACGGCGAGGCGGCCGCGGTCCCGATCCGCCTGCCGGTCGACCCGTCCGTCGTCGAGGTCCTCTTCGATCGCGAGCGCCACCTGGCCGAATTGCGGCAGCGCATCCGCCGCGAGAGCCTCCGGTCGCGGGACGCCGAGGCCCGCATGCAGGCCCACGCCGCCATCGTGCGGCTCACCAGCAACGAGCTGGAACCGCAGCGCATCATGGACGTGGCGATGGAGCGCGTGCGGGAATTCCTCGCGCTGCGGGCCTGGATGTTCCTGCTCTGCGACCCGGAGCAGGGGCTCTTGACCGTGGAGAGGACCTTCGGGGAGGGGATGGGCGCGCTCAAGGGCCGGCGCTACGGGATGGGGGAGGGTGTCGCCGGGAAGGCCGCGCAGAGGCGCCAGCCGGTCCTCCTGGACGACGCGGGGGCCTCGGCCTTCGGTCCGACGGATTCCTCGAAGCCCGTGCCCGCGCGCTCGGTGCTCGCGGTCCCGCTCCTGAGCCGGGGCCGCCTGATCGGGGTCGTGACGGCGGTCGACCGGGCGAGGGCGGGCCACTTCACCAACCAGGACGCGCGTCTCCTGTCGACCCTGCTCGAGCCGGCGGGCGTGGCGATCGACAACGCCCTGCTCCTGCGGAAATCGCAGGAGTTGTCGATCACGGACGACCTGACCAAGCTCTACAACTCGCGGTTCCTGAACTCGACGCTCAGGCGCGAGGTCGAGCGCAGCAAGCGGTACCGCACGCCGGTCTCTCTGATCTTCCTCGACCTGGACGGCTTCAAGAACGTGAACGATCAGCACGGGCACCTGTGGGGGAGCCGCACGCTGGTCGAGGTGGGGCAGGTGATCGCGCAGACGGTGCGCGAGATCGACATCGTGGCGCGCTTCGGCGGCGACGAGTTCACCGTGATCCTGCCGCAGACGGGGCCGGAGGGGGCGGCGATCATCGCGGAACGGATCAGGCAGCGCATCGAGGAGACCCCCTTCCTGGCGTCCCACGGGCTCGAGGTGCGCATCAGCGCCAGCCTGGGCATCGCATCCTTCCCCGACCACGGCCGCAGCAAGGACGACCTCCTGGCGCGCGCCGACCACGCGATGTACGTGGTGAAGGGGAAAGGCAAGAACGGTGTGGCGCTCGCCGAGGCGGAGAGCCCCCGGCCGGAAATCGTGGAAAGCGTGCGATGAATCGGGGGGATTTTCCGTAACTTCGCGTGTTACAAAGAGTTGTGCCCAAAAGTCAACGATTTGACTTTGGGGATGCAGGGCCATACTATTAGCCGCGCCCGTAAGGGCTTGTCGCACGGACTGTTACACGATTCCGCGCTCGTAGGCCGGGACCGAAAATCAAGGAGGCGAAGGTGGGAGCGACGATGGCCTGGAGTCCACGGTCGGTGCTCAGTCTGTTTTCCAACGATCTTGCCATCGACCTGGGAACCGCCACCACGCTGGTCTACGCCAAGGGGAAGGGGATCGTCCTGTGCGAGCCGTCGATCATCGCCGTCAACCAGCGCACCGGCAAGGTGGAGGCGGTCGGCAAGGAAGCGAAAGAGATGCTCGGCCGCACGCCGGCCAACATCATCGCCATCCGGCCGATGAAGGACGGCGTCATCGCGGACTTCGAGCACACCGAGAAGATGCTCGACTACTTCATCAAGAAAGCGCACAACCGCAGCCTCGGCGTGCGCCCCCGCATCGTGATCTGCGTTCCGTCGGACATCACCCAGGTGGAGAAGCGGGCGGTGAAGGACAGCGCCTACCGCGCCAAGGCCTCCGAGGTCTACCTGGTGGAGGAGGCGATGGCGGCCGCGATCGGCGCCGGCCTGCCCGTGACCGAGCCGACCGGCAACATGATCGTGGACATCGGCGGCGGGACGACGGACGTGGCGGTGATCTCGATGGCCGGGATCGTGTACTCCCGCTCCGTGCGCATCGCCGGGAACCGGATGGACGAGGACATCATCCAGTACATCAAACGGAAGTACAACCTCCTGGTCGGCGAGCGCACCGCGGAGGAGATCAAGATCAACATCGGGTCGGCCTTCCCTCTGGACGAGGAGCTGACCATGGAGATCAAGGGACGCGACCTGGTCGAGGGGATCCCCAAGACCCTGGTAATCTCCGACGAGGAGATCCGGGAGGCGCTCTCGGAGACGGTGTCCAACATCATCGAGGCGGTGCGGGTGGCCCTGGAGCAGACGCCGCCCGAGCTGTCCGCCGACATCGTGGACAAGGGGATCGTCCTCACCGGCGGCGGCTCGCAGCTGAAGAACCTGGACAAGCGTCTCCGCGAGGAGACCGGCCTCCCCGTCTCGATGGCGGACGACCCGCAGGCCTCGGTCGTCCTGGGAACGGGGAAGATGCTGGATGACTTCAACCTCCTGCGCAAGATCGCGATCGACTGATCGGCCTTCCGCAGGCCCGTCCTCCCGGATAGAGCGGGAAGGCTGAGTCGATGGCCATTCTTCTCACCGAGCGCAAGCCGTACCTTCTGCTCCTGATCCTCCTGACCTTCCACCTGGGTCTGATGTCGTCGCGCATCAGGAACGCCTCCGAGCGCTCGCTCCTCGCGGAGGGGATCCTGAGCCTGGGGTCGCCGTTCCTCAAGGCGGCCGGCGGGATGGGACAGGGCGTGTCCGGCACGTGGAACGCGTATGTCGGCCTCCGGGGGGTGGAGAAGGAGAACCGGCGGCTGCGGGAGCAGGTGGACGCCCTGGCCCTGCAGGCGAACGCCGCGGCCGAGGCGCGCCAGGAATCCGAGCGCCTGCGCGCGCTGCTCGACCTGCGCGCCGCGCTTCCCTTCCAGAGCGTCGCGGCCCGGGTGATCGCCCGGGGCGTGGACGGCGGGGCGCGCGTGGTCACGCTCGATCGCGGAACGGGCGCGGGGGTGCGCATCAACCAGCCGGTGATCACGCCTCGCGGGGTGGTCGGCCGAATCTTCGAGGCGGCGGGAGGGGCCAGCAAGGTGCAGACCATCCTCGACCCCAACGTCGGCGTCGCCGGCCTGATCCAGAGGACACGCGTGCAGGGGATGATCGTCGGGGACGGCGATCGCGGCTGCCGCATGGAGTACGTGAGCGAGCTGGCGAACGTCGAGGTGGGGGACGTCGTGGTCACCTCGGGTCTCGACCAGATCTACCCGAAAGGGTATACCCTCGGAGTGATCGCGGCGATCGGCGAGGGAGAAGGGCTCACCAAGATCATCGAGATCCGGCCCGAGGTCGACTTCCGCCGCCTGGAGGAGGTCCTGGTGCTCCTGAAGCCGGAAGGACCGCCCGAGACGAGCGCGCCATGAAGCTGGTGCGCGCCCTCCTGGCGCTGGGGACCGCGGCTCTGGCCCAGGCCCTGGTGTCGCGTTACGCGCCCGTCGCGGCGCGCTACTGCGACCTGTTCACCATCGTGGTGGTCTACTACGGCCTGACCTGTCCCCCCTCGGCGGCGATGGCGATGGGGACCGGCGCGGGGCTGGTGGAGGATTCGCTCGTCGGCTCGATCCTCGGGATGAACGGGTTCAAGAAGACCCTCATCGGCTACCTGGTCGGGACGATCGGCTCGCTGTTCATGCTGAACCAGGCGGTCCCTAGGTTCGGCATCCTGTTCGCGGCCACCGTGATCGATCCGCTGGCGGAATGGGCGCTCTCGGTGGCGATGGGCCGCAGCTTCGTCTTCCCCGGCACGCTTCCCATCCTGCAGCTCGGCCTGGGCAATGGCGTGCTCGGGCTGCTGTTTTTCTGGGTGGCCGCAAGGCTCCCCTGAGGACCATGGGCTTCGAGCAGGACTACAAGGGGTTCCAGGACTACTACGAGGCCCGGCGGCTCAACGTCCGCATCCTGGTCATCCAGGCCCTGCTGGGGGCCGTCCTGGTGGTCTACCTGCTGGCCTTCTGGTACCTGCAGGTCGTCAAGGTGGACCATTACAGGCGGCTGTCCGACAGCAACCGTCTGCGCCGGGTGACCATCATGCCCCTGCGCGGCGTCATCAAGGACTCCGAGAACCGCGTCCTCGCGAACAGCCGGATCGCCTTCAACATCCGGCTCGATCGGGAGAAGGTGCCGGAGATGCAGGCCTTCCTGCCGAGGCTGGCGGGCATCCTCGGGATTCCGGAGACCACGCTGCGCGAGCGCCTGGCGAAGTACCGCGGCCGGCCGGCGTTCGAGCCCGTCATCCTGAAGGAGGACGTCGACCTGGCGGAGGCCGCCTACATCGAGTCCCGGCGCCTCGAGCTGCCGATGCTGTCGGTCGAGGTCGAGTCGCGTCGCAACTATCTCTACGGCCCGCTCGCGGCCCACGCGCTGGGTTACGTCGGCGAGGTGAGCGAGGACCAGATCAAGGCCGATCCGTCCGCGGCGTACGACCTGGGGGAAATCGTCGGCAAGGCGGGTGTCGAGAAGCAGTACGACTCCGGGCTGAAGGGCGTGAAGGGCTGGAAGCAGGTGGTGGTGAACAGCTTCGGGCGCGAGATCCAGGAGATCGAGGAGGGGCGCAAGTCGAACCCCGGCCGGGCTCTCAGGCTGAGCATCGACCTCGACCTGCAGCGCGCCCTGGAGGAGGCCTACGCGGACGAGGCCGGATCGGCCGTGTTCCTCGATCCGCATTCGGGGGCCGTCCTGGCGATGATCTCCCGCCCGGCGTTCGACTCGAACGTGTTCTCCCGCCGCTTCTCGCAGGACACCTGGGAGGGGCTGGTGCGCGACCCGAGGCACCCGCTGCAGAACCGCGTGTCGCTCTCCAAGTTCGCCCCCGGCTCGGTGTTCAAGATCATCATGTCGATCGCCGCGCTCGAGGAGGGGATCGCCACGCCCGCCCGCGCCGACCACTGCACCGGCTCCTGGCGTTTCGGGGACAAGACCTTCCAGTGCTGGGCGATCCGCAAGGGGGGGCATGGATACTTGAAGATGCGGGAGGCGATCATCCAGTCGTGCAACGTCTACTTCTATCGACTGGGGAACGAGATGGGGATCGATCGCATCTCGAAGTGGGCGCACCGCTTCGGGTTCGGCGAGCCGACCGGCATCGACCTGCCGCACGAGGAGGCGGGCACCGTCCCCGATCCCGAATGGAAGAAGCGGGCCAACCCGCGCGATCCGGTCTGGCATCCGGGAGAGACGATCTCGGTGTCGATCGGGCAGGGGGCGCTCGAGGTGACGCCGATCCAGATGGCGGTGTTCGCCGCGGCGATCGGCAACGGCGGCACGCTGTACCGGCCCCACCTGGTCCTGTCGCGCGAGGTGCGCGAAGGGGTGGAGGAGGACGAGCACCAGGACTACGTGGTGCGGCGCATCGACATGAAGGCGAAGACGCTCGAGGTCATCAAGGACGCGATGTGGGGCGTCGTGAACGACGAGGGCACGGGAGGACGCGCCCGGATCGCGGGGCGGGACATCTGCGCCAAGACCGGGACGGCCCAGGTGTTCAAGGCGTCCCGCGACGTCGACGCCGACAAGCTCCCGAAGGAGAGGCGCGACCACGCTTGGTTCGTGGGGTTCGCGCCGCGGGACGATCCGAAAATCGCCTGGGCGGTGTTCGTGCAGAACGGCGGCCATGGCGGCACGACGGCGGCGCCGATCGCGCGCGCCGTCCTGGAGCGTTTCTTCGGAAAAGAGGACGCTCGCACGGGGGTGCAGCAGCTTGCCAGCGTGGCGGTATCTCAATAATTTCGACTGGATCCTGTTCCTGGCGATCCTGGCGGCCTGCTCGGTCGGGCTGGCGGTCATCTATTCCGCCACGACCGGAACGCCCAGCAGCGGGGCCTTTCACAGGCAGATGATCTGGCTGGGGATCGGGCTGGTCCTGATGGTCCTCGCCCTGCTCATCGACTATCACACCCTGGCGGAATTCTCCTACGTGTTCTACGGCATCGGCCTCTTGCTCCTGGCCCTGACCCTGGTCTTCGGCCGGGTGGTGAACGCGAGCAAGTCGTGGCTGGGCGCCGGCGGAGTGCAGTTCCAGCCTTCGGAGCTGGCCAAGGTGGCCACCATCCTGGTGCTCGCCGCCTACATGGGGCGCGAGCGGGTGCGCGGCCTCGGGGTGATCCACTTCGCGGCGATCTGCGCGCTGATCGGGCTGCCGGTGCTGCTGATCATGAAGCAGCCGGATCTCGGGACGGCGGTCACGTTCGCCCCGCTGTTCGCCGGCGTGGTCTTCGTCGGCGGCATCCGGGTTCGGACGCTCCTCATCCTCGCGGTCATCGCCACGCTCGCCCTGCCCCTGTCCTGGGGGCACCTCAAGCCGTACCAGAAGGAGCGGGTCAAGACCTTCCTCGAGCCGACGAGGGACCCGAAAGGGTCCGGCTACCAGCTGATCCAGTCGCTCATCGCGGTCGGGTCAGGCGGCCTGATGGGGAAGGGCTTCCTCTCGGGAACCCAGGGACAGCTGCAGTTCCTGCCGGAGCAGCACACCGACTTCGTCTTCGCGGTCCTCGCGGAGGAGCGCGGCTTCATCGGCGCGTTCCTTGCCCTGGGCCTGTATTTCGCCATCATCTATCGCTGCCTCGCCACGGCGCGCGCCGCCCGCGATCGACTCGGCGTGTTCCTGGCGATCGGTGTCGTGTGCGTGTTCTCCGGGCAGGCCCTCCTGAACATCGGGGTGGTCGTCGGCCTCCTGCCCACCACGGGAGTGCCGCTGCCGCTGATGAGCTACGGCGGCTCGTCGCTCGCCAGCACCCTTCTCGGGATGGGGCTGGTGCTGAACGTCTGGATGAGACGGCTGGTCAACTGAGAACGCCGGCTCCTGGAAACCCATGCGTCGCGACATCCTGATCGAGGGGATCACCCCGGAGATCCGCGTCGCCGTGCTCGAGGACGACGTCCTGGCGGAGCTCCACGTGGAGCGCTCCTCCGCCCGGGGCATCGCGGGGAACATCTACAAGGGGCGCGTGAGCAACGTCCTCCCCGGGATGCAGGCGGCCTTCGTCGACATCGGCGTCGGCCGCGACGCCTTCCTGTACGTGGAGGACGCGGGAAGCCGGGTCGACGCCGAGCGCCTCGAGGACGCCGATCCGGCCGAGGAGGACACGGCGGCGCGCCCGGCGCCCCCGGCACCGGCGCGCATCGAGGACCTGCTCGCCCCGGGACAGGAGGTCGTCGTCCAGGTCCGCAAGGACCCGGTGGCCGAGAAGGGGGCCCGCCTGACCTCGCACCTGTCGCTCCCGGGCCGGCTCCTGGTGTATCTCCCGGGCTTCCCCCACATCGGCGTGTCCCGCCGGATCGAGGACCCGTCGGAGCGCGAGCGTCTCAAGACGGCGGTGACCGCCCTCGCCCGGGACATGGGGGCGGCGGGCGGATTCATCGTCCGCACCGCCGGGGAGGGGCACGACGCCTCGGAGTTCCCGGCCGACGCGCGCTACCTGGTCGGTGCCTGGGAAGAGATCGGCCGCCGGGCGGCCGCGCTTCCCACACCCGCGCTCCTGCACGAGGAAGCGGGCATGGTGACCAAGGTCCTGCGGGACCTGCTGCACCGCGACGTCGTGCAGGTCGTCTGGGAGGGGGAGGCTGTCGGCCGCGAGGCCGGGGCGTTCGTCTCCACCATCGGGCCGGACCCGGTGCCTCGCGTCCTGAAGCACGCGGGACCGCGCTCCCTGTTCGAGGAGCGCGGCCTGCATCGCGAGATCGAGCGCTCGCTGCGGCCGCGAGTCTGGCTGCGCTCGGGGGGATCGATCGTGATCCACCCGACCGAGGCGCTGGTGGCCGTGGACGTGAACACCGGAAAGTACGTGGGCAAGACCCGCCTGGAGGAGACGATCCTCAGGACCAACCTCGAGGCGGCGGCGGAAATCGTCCGCCAGATACGGCTGCGCGACCTGGGGGGGATTATCGTCATCGATTTCATCGACATGGCCGAGCAGGCGAGCAAGGACGAGGTCGTGAGGGTGCTCGAGGCCGAGCTGCAGAAAGACCGGGCGAAGTCCCGCATGCTCCAGATCAGCGAGTTCGGCCTGGTGGAGATCACAAGGCAGCGCACCCGGCGGAACCTGGAGCGGGTGCTGTGCCGGCCCTGCCCCGCCTGCTCGGGGTTCGGCCGGCTGAAATCACCGGAGACGCTTCTCTGGGACATCCTCCGGGAGATCAGGAACCTGGGCCCGATTCGCGAGGGGGGCCGGGTGTCGGCGCGGCTCCACCCGGAGGTGGCCGCCCGTCTTCAGGAACAGGGGGAGGGGCTGATGCGCGACGCGAGGCTGCTGCTGTCCTGGCCGCCGCTCGAGTTCCAGGCGGACCCCGCGCTCGGCCCGGAGCAATTCGCGCTGACGCTTCAGGAGCCCGACTGAGCCGGGGGCCGGCGCGCCGCTGGCGCCGCTAGGGCGTCCCGACCGCCTGGGCCGCCGCCGGGAGCTCCAGCTCGACGGTGGTGCCCTGGCCGGGGGCGCTCTCGACCCGAACCGTTCCGCCGTGCTCGGCAACGATCCTCTGCACGATGGCCATTCCCAGCCCGGTGCCGTGCGGCTTGCCGTGCGTGAAGAAGGGCTCGAACACCCGACGGCGGACCTCGTCCGTCATGCCGCACCCGCCGTCCCGGACGCTCAGGAGGCAGAAGCCGCTCTCTCGCCCGCAGCGGATCTCCAGGTTGCCGCCGCCACGCAGGGCCTCCAGCGCGTTGCTGACCAGGTTGTGGAGCACGCGCAGGATGCGCGGCGCGTCGACCAGGGCGCGCGCCTCCTCGTCGAGGACCAGGGCCAGGTCGACGCGGCTGCGCTCGAGACGTGGCTGCAGGGGCTGCACGGTCTGACGCACCAGGTCGGCGAGCTTCACGGGAATCCGTTGCAGCGGGGGCGCCTCGCGCGAGAACTGCAGGAGGTCCCCCGTGATCCCCGCGAGCCGGTCGGCCTCCGCCATGATCGTCGAGAGGTGCGGACGGGAGGGATCCCCCTCCGGCGCGCGCTCGCGCAGAAGCTCCGCCAGCCCGCGAATGGAAGAGAGGGGGCTGCGCAGGTCGTGCACGACGGCGCGCGCCATCTGGCCGATGGCCAGAACCCGCTCGGCCCGGACCCGCTCCTCGACCAGGCGGCTGTTCTGGATCGCGACCGCGGCCAGGCCGGCGAGGGCCTCCAGGAGGTGCAGGTCGGGCTGGTGGTGCGGGAGGCGCTTCCGGCTGTCGAGGTAGACCACCCCGATGACGTCCTGGCGGATCGCCAGGGGCAGGCACAGGATCGCCTGCAGCCTGAGCCGCACGATGCTGTCGGTGGTGATCTGTCCCGGATCGCCCGAGGCGACGTCGCGGTAGACCGGCCGGCCGGTCGACGCCACCTCTTCGGGGACGGACAGGCTGACCTCGGCGCGCTCCTCGTCCGACTCGCCGCGCCGCCACCGCACGAGACCGTCCCCCTCTTTCAGGAACAGGTAGCCGCGCTCCGCGCCGGAGAACCGCACGGCGCCGTCGAGCACCCGGTCGAGCACGTCCTCGACGGCCAGTGACGACGTGATGGTGCGGGCGACCTCCATGAGAGTGACCAGGCGGTCCTCCCGGTCCTCAGCCCGCGCCCCCTGGGTCAGGAAGCGCAGGGTGTAGGGAACGCCCGCTCCGAGCTCGATGCGCATGCCGTGGACGAGAGGGAGGCCCCCCTCGGGGACGGGGCTGCCGTCGACGCGCAGGTGCCCCGCCGCAGCCGCGTGAGGCACGAGGTGATGCTCGCCGCCGAAGTGGACGATCTGCGCATGCACGGGGGCGACGCCCGCCACGGGAAGGGCCAGGCTGGCGGAGCGGTCCGATCCGATGGAAAAGGGGGTGCGGTCGATGGCGACGACCTTCGCCAGCCCGTCGGAGCCCCCGATCTCGAGACGCGCCATCTGGCGAGGCAAGGCTCTCCCTCCGCACAGCCACTGCCCGCCAATATGGTGCCGGGGGGTGCCGGAGGCAAACGCCCGGGGCTCAGGACTTGACGCGGGGCCAGTCAGCGGGGGCGGCGGCCCGAGGCGGCGCCCGCCGGCCTTCGTCCGCGGCGGGCGAGGCGCGCCCGGCGCCTCTGGTTGGCCTCGCGCTGGCGACGTCGCTCCTCCGGCGTGCGGAGGGCGAGCGCCGGGACGGGGGTCGGGCGGCCGTTCGCGTCGAGGGCGACCATGGTCACGAGCGCGTTGCAGCAGTGCGCCTGCAGGCCCGAGAGGGGATCCTCGGACAGGACCCTCACGCCGACCTCCATCGACGTGCGGAACGCCGCGTTCACCGAGGCATGCAGCTTCAGGATGTGTCCGAGCTTGACCGGGGCGAGAAAGGTCAGGGAATCCACCGAGGCCGTCACCACGTTCGTGCGGCAGTAACGGGTCGAGGCGATGGCCGCGGCCTTGTCGATCAGCGTCATGACGCGGCCGCCCCACGCGTGGCCGAACTGGTTGGTGTCCTCCGGCAGGATGATTTCGGTCATCGTGACGAGCGAGGCGCCCGCGGCCCTTGTCGATGGTCGTCGCTGCATGTCGAGCCCCCCGCGCCGGCGCGCCGCCATGCCGGAGCGGAGCCGAGCCTATCACAGCGGCCCGACCACGGGCTTGACAGGGGGCGGCGGCGCGCGCTAGAGTGACGATCCTACTTGAGACTGAGTCGCAATCACAACAAGCCGCACCGGGCGGCATGGGACGAGGAGACGCGTGCCGGGTCCGCGACGGAGCACACGATGAGGAGGGCCCGGGCGGCGCTTCTCGCCTGCGCGGCGGCGCTCCTGGTCCACGCCCCCGGTCTCAAGGCCGCGGAGGGGGAGCGCCCGCCCCGGTCCACCGCCATGGCCCGTTTCCTGATGGGCACGCGCCTGTCGATCGAGACCGACGACCCGGCGGCCCCGGAGGCCATCGAGGCGGCGTTCCGGGAGGTCGAGCGGCTCGAGTCGGTCCTGAGCAACTGGAAAGCGGACAGCGAGGTCTCGCGCCTCAACGACCGGGCCTCGCTGGAGTGGTTTCGCTGCTCTCCCGACCTGTACCGGGCGGTCAGGGACGCGCTCCACTGGGCCGCCGAGACAGGCGGTGCCTTCGATCCGACGGTGGAGCCCCTCGTCCGCGCGCTCGGCCTCAGGGCGGAGGGACAGGTGGACGATTCGCCGCCTCCGACCGGGAGCCGGACGACGGGGCCGGGGACCGCCCCGGACGGGGACGCCCGCCGGGAGGCGCTCGGGCGGCTGCCGATCGGCTGGCGGCACGTGGAGCGGCGCGGCCGATCGCGCTCGGTGCGCTACGACGCCCCGGGCGTCGGGCTCGACTTCGGGGGGATCGGGAAGGGGATCGCTCTCGACGCGGCGGCGCGCGTCCTGGCCCGGCACGGCGTGCGGGGCGCGCTTCTCGATTTCGGAGGACAGGTCCTGGCCGTGGGCCGGCCGCGCGGCTCCGAGGGATGGCCGGTCGGCATCGCCGACCCGCTCGATCGCGACCAGGCGGTCGCGGTCGTTCGCGGATCGGACGTCTCGATCTCCACGTCCGGAAACGGCGAGCGCGCGGTCCCGGGCCCGGACGGGCCGATCGGTCACATCCTGGATCCAGAGGCCCATCGGCCCGCGCCGTTCCAGGGGACGGTGACCGTGGCGTCCCGGCATGCGACGTCGGCCGACGCCCTGTCGACGGCGTTGTTCGTGATGGGACCCGAGAACGGTCCGCGCTGGGCGGACGCACGCGGCGTCGCCGTCCTCTTCCTGTGGCGCGGGGCGGACGGCACCCTGGGCCTGAGATCGAGCCGTGCCTTCGACGAGACCTTTCCCGGATGGTCCCGGACGATCGAGCAGTGAACCCCCGCGGGGCCCGGAGACCCGACGGCCGGAACCCCGCGACGCGATGTGAGGATGGAGGGATTGTGAACCAGTCACGCCACGCACGCATGCCGCTCGACCCCCGCCGGCCGCTCGGCCGCACGCTCCTGGCCGGCCTCGTCCTGATCCTCGGGGCGGCGGTCTCCCCACCCCGCGAGGCGCTCGCGGCCCCGGTCGTCGAACGGGCGGAGGGGGCGAAAGGCGTCGAGGAGCGGCTCACGGAGCTCGAGGCGCTGGTGGCGAAGCTGCACGCCGAGATCCAGGTCCTGCGCGATGCCGTGGCGGGCGGGGCGCCGGCGGCGGGGTCGTCCGCGGTCATGGCGGACCTGCAGAAGAAGGTGGACGCGCTGTCGCTCGAGATCGAGCGCCTGCGCATCGGCGAGGCGGCGGCGCCTCCTGCGGCCGGGAAGGGGATCGCCGGGTTCGGTCCGGCGGCCTCGAAGGTCTACGGGATCAAGCGCGGCGTCTCGATCGGCGGGTACGGCGAGATGCTGTACCAGAACTTCGACCCGCGCGCCGACGACGGGGCCCCCTCCGGGGAGACCGACACCGCCGACCTGCTGCGCGCGGTGTTCTACTTCGGGTACAAGTTCACGGATCACCTGCTGTTCAACTCGGAGGTCGAGTTCGAGCATGCCGTGGCGGGAGACGGCGCCCCGGGCGAGGCGGCGGTCGAGTTCGCCTATCTGGACTACCGCCCGCGGAGGGCCTTCGGAATCAGGGGGGGCCTCCTGCTCGTGCCGATGGGATTCCTCACCGAGCTGCACGAGCCTCCGATTTTCAACGGCGCGCGCCGGCCCGAAGTCGAGCGCCAGATCCTCCCCTCGACGTGGCGCGAGAACGGAGTCGGGGTCTACGGGGATGCGGGAGCGTTTTCCTACCGTGCCTACCTCGTCGCCAGCCTGGACGCGTCCGGGTTTTCTCCCGACGAGGGGATCCGCGAGGGGAGGCAGGAGGGGGCCGAGTCGCTGGCCCGGGACACGGCCTTCGTGGTCCGGGGCGACTATCTGCCGGTGCCCGGCCTGGTGCTCGGCGCCTCGGGCTTCTCCGGGGACACGGGGCAGGGGGACGCCGCGATCGGCGGCGCGCGGCTGAACCTGTGGGACGCCCACGCGGAATGGCGGACGCACGGCGTCCAGGTCCGGGGCGTCGTGGCGCGCGGGCACCTCGACGACGCCTCCGCGGTGAGCCTGGCGATCGACCCGTCGGGGTTGACCGCCATAGGCAGCCGCACGCGAGGATGGTATGGTGAGGTCGCCTGGAACGTCCTCTCCCTGCCGGGGAAGGGGGAGGCCGAGCTGAGCCCGTTCGTGCGCTACGAGGCGCTGGACACGCAGGCCGCGGTGGCGGACGGCTTCGCGCGCGACCCGGCCAACGACCGGACGCTCAAGACCTACGGGGTGACCTGGAAGCCGATCGCCAACGTGGCGATCAAAGTGGACTTCCAGGACCGGAGCAACCGCGCGGGGACTGCCGTGGACCAGTGGAACTTCGCGCTCGGGTATCTCTTCTGATGTCGTCGCTCCGCCGCGTCCTGTGCGCCGCGCTCCTGGCCCTGGCCGCCGGCAGGGCGGAGGCCCGCGTCTACCTGACCGTGCCGCAGGCGCTGGACGCCGCCTTTCCGAAGCCCGCGCAGGTGGAACGCCTCACGCTGTACCTGGACGACGCGCAGGCGGGGCGCGCGGCGGAGGCGGCCGGCGTTCCGGTCGAGGCCCGCGTCGTGCCGTATTACGTCGGCCGCCGCGACGGCCGCGTGACCGGCTACGCCTACTTCGATACGCACCTGGTGCGGACGCTCCCCGAGACCATCCTCGTTCTCGTCGCTCCGGACGGCAGCCTGTCGCGCATCGACATCGTGTCGTTCGACGAGCCCGAGGACTATCTGCCGTCGGGCCGGTGGCTGCAACAGTTCCCCGGCAGGGGCCTCGAGGACCTGGGGGTCCGACAGGGGCTGCGCGCCCTGACCGGCGCGACCCTCTCGTCGCGGGCGGTGACCCAGGCCGCGCGCCGCGTGCTCGCGTTGCACCGCCTCTTCGTCGGCGCGCCCCGCGAGAGCGCTCCCGGTAGGGCGAAGCCGTGAACCCGTTCGAGCGCACGCTTCTCAACGTCTCGACCGGCCTGGTGGCCCTGACCGGAGGGGTCTATTTCTACATGAAATACCTGATGACCGGAGACGATCCGTACAGCGTCGTCCATCACCCTCTCCAGCCCCACGCCCTCTCGCTGCACGTCCTCCTGGCGCCGGTCCTGGTCTTCGCGCTGGGCCTGATCACCCGCGAGCACATCATCGGCTACCTCCTCGAAACGCGCCAGCGCCGGGGGCGCGCCACGGGGATCGTCGCGGTGTCGCTTGCGGTCCCGATGATCGTCTCCGGCTACCTGATGCAGGTGCTGACCGACCCCGGCCCACGACGGGTCCTGTCCGTCATCCACGTGGCGGGCGGATCGCTCTATGTCCTGCTGTTCCTGGGGCACCTGGCCGCCTCGCGGAACGGACGGCGGGGGAGCAACGGCAACGGAGGGGGGCGCGCGGGGGGCCGCCGGGGCGCCCGGGGGAAGCCTTGATTGTCCGGGAACGCGAAGTATAGGATCATGATACCGGCCGCAGTCGTCGTTATGACGGGCCGGACCCTGGAGGGGAGCATGAAACCAATGAAACGAACCTTACTGGCGGTGGCACTCGGCGTGGCCCTGGCGTCGGCGGCCGCGCCGCTCGACCCGGCCCACGCGGACGCGATCACCCGGGTGCGCGGCTCGATCAAGGACATCGCCGGCAAGCCGATGCCCAAGGTCAAGGTCTACTTCGAGGCGGTCGACATCAAGAGACGCGTCGGCCCGCTGACCACCAACAAGGACGGGAACTTCACGATCGCCACTCTCGACACCTCGGTGGCGAAGAAGTGGCGCGTCATCCCCGAGATCCCCGGCTACAAGACCGTCAAGATCCACTACGAGATCGTCGACTCGGAGAGGCAGGACCGGGGGAGCAACGACCACATCCCGGGATCGAAGCAGGAGTACCCCGAGCTGCAGTTCGCGCTGGTCGGCGATTCGGGCCGGAACGTCGTCGATTTCGTGGTCGCCAAGGAGTCGGAGTTCCTGGCGGCCGTCCAGGCGGAGAGAAAGGCGAAGGAGGCGAGCGCCGCCGGAGGCGCGGCCGCGGCTCCCGCCGGGACGACGCCGGCGGACCCCGCGCTGGCGGGGGGAGCGCCCGGGGCGCCCGGAACACCCGGTGCGCCGGCCCCTCCGGCGGGCGCGGCCGAGTCGCTCACCAAGGCCAAGCAGCTCGCCGACGCGGGCCGGCACCAGGAGGCGGTGGATCTCTACAGGGCCTTCCTGGTGAAGGACCCGACCGGGAATCCCGCCGTCTACTACTACCTCGGCAAGAGCCTGTTCGAGTCCGGAGACGATCAGGGCGCGGAGCAGGCGTTCAAGAAGGCCAGCGAGCTGAAGCCGGACATGAAGTATGCCCATTTCTTCCTGGGGAACATCCACCTGCGCGGAGAGCGGTTCGCGGAGGCGGCCGCCGAGTACGAGAAGGAGACCTCCATCGCGCCCGACAACGACCGCGTGTGGTTCCAGCTGGGGCAGGCCTACGCCCGGGCGGGCGAGGACGAGAAGGCGCTGGCCGCCCTCGAGAAGGCGAGCACGATCGATCCCTCGAAGTCCGATACGTACATGGAAATGGCCGCGATCTACGAGAAGCGCAAGGACCGGGTGAAGGCCGACGAGGTGTATCAAAAGGTCATCGCCCTCGACCCCAAGAACGCCGCCTCGTCCTTCTTCAACATCGGCGTCCACGCCTGGAACGAGAACCACGATCGCGAGGCGGTCCAGGCCTTCCGCAAGGCGATCGAGATCGATCCGTCCTACCCGGCGGCCCACCGCGAGCTGGCGCGCACGCTCACCCGCATGCAGGACTTCGACGGGGCGGTCAAGCACTACGAGCAGTACCTGAAGCTCAGCCCCGGAGCGCCGGACGCCAAGGAAATCAAGGAGATGATCGTCGCCTTGAAGCGGTGAGCGGTCCCCGTTCTCGGACAGGCTCCTAGGGACGCGGGACGAGCGCCTCGTCCACCAGCTCGCAGAGGACGTGGCCGATCAGGATGTGGACTTCCTGGATGCGCGCGGTCGTCCGGGAGGGGACGGAGACGATGTGGTCGCACAGCGCCGCCAGCGGCGTCGCGTTGCCTCCCGTCAGCCCCACAGTCAGAAGCCCCTTCGCCCGCGCCGCCCGCAGGCCCTCCAGGACATTGGGGGAGCGGCCTGATGTGGTGATCCCCACGGCCACGTCCCCCGGACGGCCGAGCGCCTCGACCTGCCGCGAGAAGATGCGCGCGAACTCCTGATCGTTTCCGATGCTGGTGAGGACCGAGGTGTCGGTGGTCAGCGCCAGGGCGGGGAGCCCCGGGCGGTCCACGACGAACCGGTTGACGAACTCGGCGGCGAGGTGCTGCGCGTCGGCGGCGCTTCCGCCGTTGCCGAAGAAGAAGAGCGTCCGGCCGGCGCGCAGCGCGGAGACGAACGCCTCGGCGATCCGCTCGACCACCCCGGTCCCGGTCTCGAAGAACGCCCGGGCGGCCTCGGCGTGCTCCTCGTGCAGCCGCCGGATGCGCGATCCGGCGTCCGCGCCCTTGCCCGTATTCGTCATGCCGCAACCTCCCGCCCGGTGTTCCATGCGATGAGGCCAGCCATGCGGCCACACGTGCCGCGACCGCGGCGATAGGATTCGAGAAGGTCCGGACGGCACACGGTGCACAGGCCGGCCGCCTGGATCCTCCCCGGCGGGACGCCGGCGGCCTCGACCTGCAGCCGGTTGGCCTCCACCAGGTCGATGCGCCGCCTGGCCCCCGGAAGGACGCAGCCTTCCGCGTCGGGGAAGGCGGCCATAAGGGCCTCGACGACCTCGTCCCCCACCTCGAAGCAGCACGGACCGATGCACGGACCGATCGCGACGCGCATCCGCCCGGGGTCGGCCCCGAAGCGGGATCGCAGGACGGCGATCGCGGACCCGACGACCCCCTTCACCGTGCCCCGCCAGCCGGCGTGGACGGCGGCCGCGGAATGCGTCGTCTCGTCGCAGAGGAGCACCGGCACGCAGTCGGCGACCCACACCGCGACCGCGACGCCGGGCTCGGCCACCACGAGGGCGTCTCCCACGGGCGCGGTGGCGGAAGCGGACGACGGCGCGCCGGCCGCGCGCGAGGCCGCACGGTCCGCCACGTGGACGTCGGCGCCGTGCACCTGCTTCATCGAGACGATAGGCAGCGCGCGCCCCGCCGCCTCCGCGAGCGCGACCGGCGCCTCCGAGCCCCGTACCGTGAACAGGTGCGTCAGCCCCGCGACCTGCGACAGGATCGGCACTTCGATCCGTCGCGCGGGACCGGATCCCACGACACTGGCCGCGTCCGTGGGGCTGCTGGCTGAGGCGGGGCGGGCGATCGACATGTCGCCCGGCATGGTAGGCGAGTGGACGCCGCCTTGACAAGCCCGACCGCTTCGGGCAATCTTGCGGGCCGCAGCCGGGGTTCGGGACAGGCCGGGCGCGCGGGCCCGGCCCGCAGAGAGGCGCGCGCGACGAGGGGGTGCCGACCCCTCCTTTTTTTGTCGGACCGGGGGAGAATCGTCCACGTGATGGTCTGGGGCTTCATGGCGCCGCAACCGGGGCAGGGCCAGGGCAACGCCTGGATGCAGATGGTCCCGCTCGTCGTCATCTTCGTCATTTTCTATTTCCTTCTCATCCGGCCGGCCCGGAACCGGCAGAAGCAGGTCCAGAAGATGCTGGATGCGCTCAAGACCGGCGACAAGGTCGTCACCTCGGGGGGGATCCTGGGGACGGTGGTCGGTCTCGACTCGGGCATCGTGCAGCTCCGGATCTCCGACAAGGTCAAGGTGGACGTGACGCGGAGCTCGATCGTGGGGCTGCAGGACCAGGAAACCTCCGCACGGACGGAATCGTGAGCCGCGCCTGCGGGGTGCCTTCGGGCGCGCGGCGCGCGGCGCCGCGGCCGGGAACACGATGAACCTCGACATTCGCTGGCGCCTTCTCCTGACCCTGGCAATCGTGGTGCTGTCCTGCCTGGCCGTCTATCCGCCGGCCAGGAAGATTCATCTGGGCCTGGATCTGAAGGGTGGCATCCACATGGTCATGCGGGTGAAGACGGACGATGCGGTCCGGGCGGAGATCGATCTGTCGCAGGAACGCATCCGCGGAGCGCTCGGCGAGAAGGGGCTGGCGCCGCAGCGCGTCGCCGCCGACGGAATCAATGCCCTGATCCTGGACGGGGTCGATCCGGCGCGCACCGGAGAGATTCGTGATCTTGTCGGCCGGCAATTCCCGCAGTTCCAGATCACCACTCCGGGCCCGGGCCGCCTGCGTGCCCAGCTGAAACCGGCCGATGAAGCGGGGATCCGCGATTCCGCGGTCCGGCAGGCGCTGGAGACGATCCGCACCCGCGTCGACCGCTTCGGAGTCGCCGAGCCGACCATCCAGCGCCAGGGGACCGGGGCGAAGAACGACCGCATCCTGGTCCAGCTTCCGGGGGTCGAGGACCCGGAGAGAGTCAAGGACCTCATCGGATCTCCGGCCTTCCTGGAATGGAAGCTGGTGAAGGTTCCCCCCGGCGTCGTGGCGGACCAGTTCCGGCCGCCGGACAATCCGGACAGCCTGGCGAAGATGTTCGGCGGCACGCTCCCCGAAGACGTGGAGGCCCTGCCCCAGGATCTCGTCGGGCAGGACGGCAAGGCGGTCCAGGTCTACTGGCCGGTGACCAAGAGCTCGCCGATCACCGGGAACGACCTGAAGAACTCGCGACGCGACCAGGATCGTTTCGGCCAGCCGGCGGTCAATTTCCTGCTGACGGCGGATGCCGGCAAGCGCTTCCAGGAGCTGACGCGCCAGAACCAGGGGCAGCTGCTCGCCATCCTCCTGGATCGGAAGATCATCTCGGCGCCGCGGATCAACGCCGTCATCTCCGATCAGGGGATCATCGAGGGGGGCAACTTCACCCTGGAGAGCACCGAGGACTTGTCGCTCAAGCTGCGCTCCGGGGCGCTGCCCGCCGGCATGGAGGTCCTCGAGGAGCGCACGGTCGGACCATCTCTCGGCGCCGACTCGGTCCGGCAGGGAATTGTGGCTTCGCTCATCGGGTCCATGCTCGTCGTGCTCTTCATGCTGGTGTACTACCGGATGTCCGGCGCAAACGCCGTGTTTGCGCTGGCGTGCAACATCCTGATCCTGCTCGCGGCCATGGCGTACTTCGGGTCGACCCTGACGCTTCCCGGAATCGCCGGCATCGCGCTCACGATCGGCATGGCGGTGGACGCCAACGTGCTGGTTTTTGAGCGCATCCGCGAGGAGATGCGCAACGGGCGGACCGTGAAGGCGTCGATCGGCGCCGGGTTCGAGAAGGCGCTTACCACCATCGTGGACAGCAACCTGACGACCTTCATACCGGCATTCTTTCTTTGGGCCAAGGGGACCGGTCCGGTGAAGGGTTTCGCCCTGACGCTGATGGTCGGCATCGTGGCCAACCTGTTCACGGCCGTGTTCGTGTCGCGGACCCTGTTCGATGCGCTCCTGACTCTCCGGCCGAGGATAGATCGTCTGAGCATCTGAGGGACGGCATGCTTCAGGTCTTCACCAACGCGAATTTCCGGATGATGTACCGCACCAAATGGTATTTCATCGTCATTTCCATGTTCTCGATCCTCGTCTCGGCATGGGCCATGGTCACACGCGGGTTCAACCTCGGGATCGACTTCGCCGGCGGGACGGCGGTGCAGGTCAAGTTCCTCGAGTCGCCGCGCGTCGAGGAGCTCCGGGCGGCGCTGGAGACCGCGGGCCTGGGGGACGTCAACATCCAGAAGATCGGCGACACGGACGACAACGAGGTGCTGATCCGCGTCGAGCAGCAGCAGACGGCGGCGGAGGGGGTGGCCGGGGGCGAGGGGGGAGAGGTCAGCACGAGGGTCCTCGAGGCGCTGAAGACGCCGGAAGAGCGCGCCGCGACCCAGGCGGGGAAAATCGACCTGAACATGGCCTCCCGCTCGACGCTCCAGGAGTGGCTCGGGACGCGCCTGCCGAACGCCTCGGAGGTCGCCGAGGCGTTCGTACGCTACCGGACGGAGCACGGGGGCCTCGTGGCCCAGCCGTCCGAGATCGCGTCGATTCCCGGCGTGACGCCGGAAGCGGCCTCCCTGCTCACCTCCCAGTCGATCGTCGGCAGTTTCGCGCTCAGGAGCGTCGAGTTCGTCGGACCGACGGCCGGCCGCGAGCTCCTGCAGGACACGGCGTGGCTGATCCTGCTTTCGATCCTGGGGATCCTGATCTACGTCTGGGTCCGGTTTCACAAGTGGATGTGGGGGGTTACCTCGGTGATCGCCCTCATGCACGACGTGTTCATCGCCGCAGGGATGATCTCCCTGACGGGGAAGGAGTTTTCCCTCACGGTGGTGGCGGCCCTCCTGACGATTCTCGGGTACTCGATCAACGACACCATCGTGGTGTTCGACCGCATCCGGGAGAACCTGCGACTCTACCGCGAGCACGAATTCGAGGACATCGTCAACGCCTCCGTGAACCAGACGCTCAGCCGGACGATGCTCACCTCCCTCAGCCTGCTGATGGCCCTCGTGGCGCTGCTCATGTTCGGAGGGGATAAGCTCAACCCGATGTCGTTCTGCCTGCTCGTCGGCGTCGGCTTCGGCACCTATTCGTCGGTGTTCGTGGCCGCCGCCCTGCTGGTCGTCGCCTACCGCCGGTTCGGCCTGAAGTACGTCAAGGCCTGAGGACCGCCCTCCGGCCTGATCCACCCCGCGTCCGCCGCCCCGCGCCTTTTTGCTATACTTCTCCATCCGTGGCGAGTGCCGCCAGACTGCGCGAGCCCCCCCGCACCACCAGGGACAACGGACGGGAAGCGGCGCTCCCGGCGCCAGGAGCCTCCGGGGATCCGATGATTCGCTTCGAGGACATCCAGGAGAAGATCGAGGCCTACATGCCGGCGGCCGATCTCGAGCTGCTGCGCCGGGCCTACGTCTTCTCCGCCAAGGAGCACAAGGGGCAGACGCGCTCCTCCGGGGAGCCGTACCTCGTCCACCCCCTGTCGGTGGCCTTCATCCTCGCCGACCTGAAGCTCGACATGACCTGCGTGGTCGCGGGGCTGCTCCACGACGTCCTCGAGGACACCCTCACGACGCGCGAGGCGGTGGAGGAGCACTTCGGCCACGACATCGCCCACGTGGTCGAGGGGCTGACGAAGATTGCCCGCATCAGCTTCAATTCCAAGGAGCAGCAGCAGGCCGAGAGCTTCCGCAAGATGATGCTGGCGATGGTGGACGACATCCGGGTCGTCCTGGTCAAGCTGGCGGACCGGCTGCACAACATGCGCACCCTCGAGCACCTGTCGCCGCGGCAGCAGGAGCGCATCGCGCGGGAGACCCTCGACATCTACGCCCCGATCGCCAACCGCCTCGGCATGGCGAAGGTCAAGAACGAGCTGGAGGACCTGGCGCTCAAGTACCTCGATCCCGCGGGGTTCCAGAGCCTGGTCCAGGCGCTGGAGGAGAGGCGGAAGCTGACCGACGAGTTCATCAAGGAGATCCAGACGACGCTCCGCTCCGAGCTCGACAAGGGGGGGATCGTCTGCGACATCTACGGCCGCCGCAAGCACCTGCACAGCATCTACAGGAAGATCAAGCGACAGCGGATCGAGGTCGGGGAGGTGTACGACTACCTGGCCTTCCGGATCCTGACGGGCAGCGTCAAGGACTGCTACGGGGCTCTCGGGATCATCCACGGGATGTGGCGGCCGGTCCCGGGAAGGATCAAGGACTTCATCGCCATGCCGAAGCCCAACATGTACCAGTCCCTGCACACCTCGGTGATCAGCGACAAGGGCGTGCCGTTCGAGGTCCAGATCCGCACGCACGAGATGCACCGCGTGGCGGAGGAGGGGATCGCGGCGCACTGGAAGTACAAGGAGGGGAAGGGGAGCAAGGACGGGGACGCCAACATCCAGTGGCTGCGCCAGATCATGGAATGGCAGCAGGATCTCAAGGACCCGCGCGAGTTCCTCAACATGGTCAAGGTCGACCTCTACCCCGACGAGGTCTACTGCTTCACCCCGCAGGGGCAGGTCAAGTCGTTCCCGCGCGGCGCCACGCCGATCGATTTCGCCTACTCGGTCCACACGGAGGTCGGCCATCGCTGCGTGGGGGGCCGGATCAACGGCAAGCTGGTGCCTCTGCGCACGGAGCTGAAGAACGGCGACATCGTGGAGATCCTGACGTCGCCCAACCACCATCCCAGCCAGGACTGGCTGACGGTCGCGAAGACCCCGCGGGCCCGGGCCAAGATCCGGCAGTGGCTGAATATCGACCGGCGCAACCGCTCGATCGACCTGGGGAAGACCGTCGCCGACCGCGAGTTCAAGAGGTACCGCCTCAACCTCAAGAAGCACCAGGGGGAGGGGGGGCGTCTTCAGAGTGTATTGCACGAGATGGGGTGCGTCAGCGTGGAGGACTTCTACGCGGCCGTGGGGTACGGCAAGCTGGCGCCACGGACGCTGATCGAGAAGCTCGACCCCCAGGCGAAGCCGCACGACCCGACCGAGGGGGCGATCGCGCACGCCGTCAAGAAGGCCCTGGGGATGTCCGGCAAGAAGGTCACCGTGCGCGGCCTGGACGACGCGCTGATCTCCCTGGCGCGCTGCTGCAACCCGATCCGCGGCGAGGCGATCGTCGGCTACATCACGCGCGGGCGGGGCGTGACCGTGCACAGCGAGCGCTGCCCCAACCTCGAGAAGCTGCTGTACGATCCGGAGCGGCGCATCGAGGTCGCCTGGGAAAGCGACGACGCGTCGCGCTTCGAAGTGCGGATCACGGTGTTCTCCGAGGACCGGCCCGGCATGCTGGCCAAGATCACATCCGCCATCGCCGAGTCCAAGTCCAACATCAAGAAGGTCGAGGCGCGCACGTTCGAGGACCGGCGGGGCGAGATCACCCTCATCCTCGACATCGCCGACGTGTCGCACCTCGAGGCGATCCTCGAGAGGGTGAAGGGAATCGACGGCGTGTACCACGTGGAACGGCAGGTTGCCTAGGAGAAGACGGCATGAGCATGCGGACGATCAGTACAGACAGGGCGCCGAAAGCCATCGGACCGTACTCGCAGGGGATCGCCGCCTCGGGCTTCCTGTTCCTCTCGGGCCAGGTGCCGCTTGATCCAGGGACGGGGCAGCTGGTCCAGGGGACCGTCCAGGAGGAGGTGGCGCGGGTCCTGGAGAACCTGAAGGGGGTGCTGGAAGCGGCGGGATCCGGGCTGCAGCGCGTCGTCCGGACCACCGTCTACCTGACGAACCTCGAGGATTTCACGGCCATGAACGAAGTGTACGCCCGCTACTTCGGGGAGCATCGTCCGGCCCGCTCGACGGTCCAGGTGGCCGCGCTTCCGAGAGGGGCAAGGGTCGAGATCGACGCCATCGCCTCCGTGGCCTGACGTTCGCGAACCTTCCGGATTGGGTGGGAATCCCGGGCTAGATCGCGGCCAGCGCCTTCTTGCCGGACGCGGCCTTCACCACGGCGCCCGAGCGCAGGCAGCGCGTGCAGACCTTCATGCGGCGGCGTGTCTTTCCTACGACGACCTTGACTTTCTGTATGTTGGGATACCAGACCCGTTGCGAGACATTGTGCGCGTGGCTGATCTGGTGCCCGTGCACGGGTCCCTTGCCGCAGATTTCACACGAACGAGCCACTCGGTCGTCCTCCTGAGCGGATTGGGAAGGCGCTGACCTTCCGGCGGAAGCGTGGACTCTACCACACCCAACCCGCCACGATCAAACCGCTTGATAAACAGCCACCTGACCGTTTCTCGACGTGTGCGCCTCCATAACATATTCAAAGCAATGACACTTACATATACATTATTCGAGTCCATAGTTGGCGATTTTGAGCCCCTAACTTGCAAAAATGGAGTCGCGGAATATATTGAACTTTCGTGAAAAAGGAGCACCGGGATCGGTCGGCTGCAACTTGCCGAAACGCCAGAGGTTAAAGGAGCCCCGCGGTGTTTTTCTCAAAACCAAAGAATCTGGTGGGTCTGGACATCGGTTCGAGCGCCGTCAAGATCGTCGAGCTCAAGGACCTCGGGAAGGGACGCGGGTACCAGCTCCTGAACGTCGCTCTCGAGCGGCTCTCCCCCGAGGCGATCGTGGACGGCGCCATCATGGACGCCGGGCTCGTCGTCGACACGGTCCAGAGGGCCTTCTCGTCGCGCAAGATCAAGGGTGGCGACGTGGCCATCGCCCTGTCCGGGCACAGCGTCATCATCAAGAAGATCTCCATCCCGGCAACCTCGGAGGAGGAGCTCGCCGAGGTCATTCCCTGGGAGGCCGAGCAGTACATCCCGTTCGACGTCCAGGACGTCAACCTCGCCTACCAGGTCCTGAAGGGGGCCTCCGGCGGCGAGGGGAACATGGACGTCCTGCTGGTGGCGGCCAAGAAGGACAAGATCAACGACTACACCTCGGTGGTCAGCCAGGCCGGGCGGAACCCGATCGTGGTCGACGTCGACGTGTTCGCCCTGCAGAACTGTTACGAGATGAACTACGACACGGACCCGGGCGTGGCCCGGGCCCTGGTGAACATCGGGGCGTCCACCACCAACGTCGCCATCCTCAAGGGGACGACGTCGATCTTCTGGCGCGACATCTCGGTGGGAGGCAACCACTACAACGACGCCATCCGCAAGGAGCTGAACCTGAGCTTCGAGCAGGCCGAGGCGCTGAAGCGGGGCGAGGAGGTCGACGGCATCCCGGTGGAGAACGTCAGCCCGATCATCACGTCGGTGAACGACTTCATCGGCGCCGAGATCCAGAAGACCATCGACTTCTTCAAGAACACCACGCCTGGGGAGAACATCGAGGCGCTGATCATCGCCGGCGGCTCGTCCCGCATCCCGCACCTGCGTGAGGCGCTGGCCGAGCGCTTCGGCATTGCCGTGGAAGCCCTGAACCCGTTCAACCGCGTGCAGGTGGGCAAGGGCGTTTCCCAGGACATGGTCGAAGAGCTCGGTTCGAGCGTGTCGATCGCCGTCGGCCTGGCCGCTCGCCGCCTGGGGGACAACCGATGATCAAGATCAACCTCCTCGCCGGGACCGAGAAGGTCAAGGCCCGCGCCCCCAAGACCCCGAAGTTCGAGGGCGTCGGCACGCTGGGCCAGAACGTCCTGATGGCCGGGGTGGTGATCCTCTCCATCATGTTCATCGGCTGGCGCTGGTACAGCCTGGAAAGCGAGAAGAGGGCGCTGCAGGCCGAGATCGTCAAGGCCCAGGCCGAGAGGGAGCGCCTGCAGGCGATCATCAAGAAGGGGGAGGAGTACAAGGCCAAGAAGGAGCTCCTGGAGCGCAAGATCAACCTGATCACCCAGCTGAAGCGCAACCAGAGCGGCCCCGTGCACCTCCTGGACGAGGTGAGCAAGCAGCTGCCGGACTTCCTGTGGCTCGACAGCATGAACGAGGCGGGGCAGAGCATCACCATCCAGGGGAAGGCGACCACCTACAACGCCGTCTCGAACTTCTACAACAACCTGACGGGGTCCAGGTACTTCCAGAACGTGGTCCTGGGGGCCATCTCCGCGATTCCCGTGGGCGTGACGTTTTCGATGACCTGCCAGTTCCTGCCGCATCCGGATGTGCCGGCCGAGCCGAGCGCGGAAACCCCGCCGGCGGGCGGCTAGGGGGCGACGATGGACTTCAAGAAGCTGCCGTTCTGGGGTCAATTCGCGGTCGTCGCCGGCATGGCGATCGCGCTGGTCACCGTGGCCTTCATGGCCTACCCGAACTTCTCCGACATGTCGAAGAAGAACGCCGCCTACCGCAGCGAGCTCGAGGCGCTGCAGACCGAGATCCGCAAGGGGCAGGCGATCGAGGCGAAGCTCCCGGAGTTCGAGAAGGAGATCGAGAACCTCCAGCTCAAGCTCAACGACCTCCTGGCCATCCTGCCGACCGAGCCGGAGACGGGTGAGCTGCTCAAGTGGGTGAAGAACCTGGCCGACCAGTCCAACCTGGACCTGAGGCAGTTCAACCCCGGGGCGCTGCGCACCGTGGAGTTCTACAAGGAATTCCCCATCCTGATGGACGTGGAGGGGGATTACCACGACCTGGGAGTGTTCTTCGACCGCATCAGCAAGTACTCGCGCATCATCAACGTCAGCGGCGTGGCGATCAACGCCGTCGGCAGCCCGACGCACTCGATCCACTCCACCTTCACCGCCACGACCTTCGTCTACGACGACAAGGGAGGAGCAACCCAGTGAGCCGGCATCCGCTCGGTCCAGTCTCCCTGGCCCTCGCCGTGTCGCTCGTGCTCGTCACCGGCGCGTTCGCGGAGGATCCACCCGCGGCGGCCCCGGCTCCGGAGGCGGCCAAGACGCCGCAGGACACGGAGACGATCAACCGGATCATGCAGGACAACGAGGCGATGCTCAGCGGCCGCGGGTTCACCTACGACCCCGCCGGCCGGCGCGACCCGTTCCGATCCCTGGTCGACGCCATGAACTCCATCGGGAAGGGGCCCAGGCCCCGGGGCATCGCCGGCATGCTGATTTCAGAAGTGGATCTCGTCGGCATCGTGCAGAAGGGGAAGTCCCACCTCGCGTTCTTCAATGGCAGCGACAACAAGGGCTATTTCCTGAGGGTGGGGGACACCCTTTACGACGGCAAGATCATCCGGATCGACCGCAACACCGGGACGGTCGTGTTTCGCCAGGACATCAACGATCCCCGCAGCATCAAACCGTACAGGGACGTATCGAAGAGGCTGACGACAGCGGAGGAGGGTAGCTTATGAGGTACGGGAAGGTCGCGATCCTGATCACGATCGCCGCGGCCGCCCTGCGATGCTCGGGCAATCCGCCCGTCAGCGAGCCGGGTCAGACGGTGCTCAATGCGCCGTCCGCGGTGGTCATCAACGCCATCGACCACCAGGAGACGCCGGCGGGCACCGAGGTTGTCCTGCGGGGGAATTACCCGTTCAGCTACACCTCGTACCAGCCGGATCCGAGGACGCTGGTCCTCGAGCTCCTCGATGTGCACACCGAGGGGCTGGCGCAGGAGGTCCAGCTCGGGACGCCCCAGGTCGAGGGGGTGCGAGTCAGCTCCGTCGAGAGCGTCGACGGCGGCAAGATCGCCAAGTTCGAGTTCCGGAACGTCCTGGCCTCCCAGCATTCCATCCGTCTCGAAGGGCATGATCTGATCGTCGACTTCCCGTCCCTTGGCGACTCGGGGAACGCCCCCGAGGAGCCGATCGTGGCCGAGGGCGCCCAGCCGGAAGCCGGGACCACCGCGCCGGAAGGGGTCGTCGCGACCGAGCCGTCGCCCACCGAGAGCACCGAGGGCGCTCCGCTGGAGACCGTGGGGCAGGAGACCCCCGCGACCTCGTCCGGCACGGGCGAGCCGAAACCCTCCGCCGATCAGGGCGCTCCCGCCGTGACCACGACCACCACCGAACCGGCCGCCCCCCTGGCCGCCTCCGGGCCGACCGTCAAGGTGACCCGCGGGTCGGCGCCGAGCGGCGCCAGGGCACATGCCCTGCTGGCCGTGGAAGCGCGTGGAGACGACGCGGGGCACACCATCGTCCTCACCGCGGACGGCGGGCTGTCCCACGAGCATTTCGAGCTGAAGAACCCGCCGCGACTGGTCATCGACCTGGTCGGCGTGGTCGACAAGACCACGACCAAGACGATGTCCGTCGGGTCGGGCGGCCTGTCGCGGGTGCGCGTGGCCCAGTTCGCGACCAAGCCGAAGCCGGTCGTGCGCGTGGTCCTCGACATGACGGTCCCGAAGCCGTACGCCATCGTTCCGACCGACAGCGGCCTGGTGGTCGACTTCACCGAGGAAGGCGTCCGGCATGCCCTCGAGGCCGGTCCCGTGCCCGCGCCCGAGCCGGCGGCGGCCGTGGCCGCCGAGACTCCGGCGGGCTCCGCTGCCGCCCCGGTCGACACGGGCTCGGTACCCGAGTCTGTGCCGGTCCCCGAGACCGGCGAGCCCTCCGAGGCCCCGGCCGCGGAGAAGCCGGTCAATCCTCTGCTGGCCTCGGGCGCCGCGAAGATCGAGCAGCGTCCGAACGGCCAGGAAGTGGCCTTCCGCCCCTCGGACAGGGACGCGGGCGGGAACGTCGTGATCTCCCAGGGAAGCCGGTTCCGCTCCCGCGCCATCACGGACAACGGGCCGAAGTACACCGGCAAGCGCATCTCGCTGAACTTCAAGGACGCGGACCTGAAGGACGTGTTCCGGCTGTTCCACGAGATCACCGGCTTCAACATCGTCCTCGACCCGGCCGTCTCCGGCACCCTGACGATCGTCCTGGAGAACGTCCCCGAGGACCAGGCCCTCGACATCATCCTGAAGAACAACGGCCTCGACAAGGTCTTCGAGAACAACGTCATCCGCATCGCCACGACGCAGAAGCTGGCGTCGGAGGCGGCCGCCCGGAAGGCGCTGCTCGAGGCGCAGGAGCTCGAGGAGGAGCCGATCACCTTCACGCGCAGCCTGTCCTACGCCAAGGCCGAGAAGGTGACGCCGATCATCAAGAAGATCATGTCCAAGCGTGGCGACGTCATCATGGATGAGCGGACCAACACGCTCATCATCAGCGACCTGCGCGACCGCCAGGACCCGATCAACCGGCTGATCGACGCCCTGGACGAGCAGACGCCGCAGGTCGTGATCGAGGCGCGCATCGTCGAGACGGACCGCGAGTTCGAACGCGACCTGGGTGTCCTCTGGGGAGCGTCGAAGACCACCACGATTCGCGGCAGGCAGACCAGCCTGGATTACGACGTCACTCTGGAATCCCCGGCCGTCGCAGGGCTCCTGGGGCTCTCCTACGGAAGCCTGGGCGTGGACGGATTCCAGCTGGACATGCAACTCCAGGCCTTCGAGCTGAACGGCGACGTCAAGGTCCTGTCCTCGCCGCGCATCGCCACGCAGAACAACCAGAAGGCGGTGATCGAGCAGGGCGTCCAGATCCCGGTCGTCAGCACCACGGCGACCCAGATCAACGTCGAGTTCATCTCCGCGTCCCTCAAGCTCGAGGTGACCCCGCAGATCACCAAGGAGGGGACGGTGATCATGGACGTCCGGGTGGACAATTCCTCGCCCGACTTCGTCAACCGCGTCGGCGACGTTCCGCCGATCATCACGGAGCGGGCCCAGACGCAGATCCTGGTCAGCGACGGCGGCACCGCGGTCATCGGCGGCATCTTCAAGCTGAACGATGCGGTCACCCAGGCCAGCGTCCCGGGGCTGGGGAAGATCCCGGGTCTCGGCTGGCTGTTCAAGAACAAGACGATCAACCGGAAGAACACCGAGCTCCTGATCTTCATTACGCCGCGCATCCAGAAGAAGATGGAGGCGCAGGAGGCCAAGCAGTGATCCGGGCGGTCGCGGGCTTCGGCCGCCTCGCGTGCCCTGCCCGAATCGTTCCCTAGGACGCATGATCACGACGGGATCGTCAGCGCCCCCGCGAGAGCGGGGGCGCTTCGTTTTTGACTTCCCTTTCCATCATTTCCTATAATCACGCCCAGGCGGCCTCGGTGATATGCTTACCTCAATGAAGTCAATGGCTTAATCGATGGCCCGACCCGGATCCGAGCGCCATTCCGCAATCGAATCCCTGAAGGAGAGGATCGCGCGCGATCCGCTCTCTCGTGCGTTCCTGCAGCTGGCGGAGGAGTACCGCAAGGAGGGGCGCTACCAGGAGGCGGTCAAGGTCTGCCTGGAGGGGCTGGAGAGGCACCCGACGTACCACACGGCGCGGATCTCCCTCGGCAGGACGCTCATGGAGGCGGGGAACCTGGTGGACGCGAGGCGGGCCTTCTCCGAGGTGCTCGAGCTGCAACCCGAGAACCACCTGGCGGGAAAGCTCCTGGCCGAGGTGCAGAAAAAGACGGGCGACGGGGCCGGGGCGGCGGAGACCTACCGGGCGATTCTGCGGTACTACCCCGGGGACAAGGAAGTCGAGGGCTTCCTCGCCGAGGCTCAGGGAGGCTCCGCGGCCAGACCTGCGACCCCGCCGGCGCCCGCGCCACAGCCGGCCCGGCCCGCGGCTGAGCCGGGGCCGCTCCGCCCGGCACCGGCCGCGCAGGTTTCGCCGGCAACTGTCCGACTGGCCCCGGGGGCCGGCGCGTCGGTGTCCATGCCTGCGGCACGCCCGGCTCAGGTCCCCGCGGCTCCCGCGCCCGCGGTTCCGGCTCGTCCGCGTCCCGCCGATCCGGCGGTCGACTTCCAGGCAGGAGATCTGGATGGAGCGGGATTCACGGCGGGTGCCGTGGCGGAGGGGGCGTCCGGTCCGTGGGGCGCGCCCGCGACGAGCGCAATGCAGGAAGACGACGCGGGCGGGGGGGACGACGCCCTGCACACCAACACGCTGGCCGAGCTGTACCTCCGCCAGGGGCTGGTGGACAAGGCGGTCGAGGTCTACCGGTCGATGCTGCGCGTCGATCCGGACAATCAGAAGGCGGCTCGCCGGCTGGCCGATCTGGCCCCGGTCGGCGCGTCCTCCGCGGCCCCTGCCCGGCCGCGCACCGCCCCCGTGTTCGTCAGGCCGGCGCCTGCGGCGGACGACCGGGAGAGTCCCGCGGCTCCCATCCTCCCGGCTACGGGCGCCGTGGGGCAGGAGACCGGCCCGGCGGCGCGGGCCGTCGAGCCCGTCCCGCGGAAGAGGGACGAGCGGATCGACAGGCTGGAGCGCTGGCTGGACAGGATGCGCGCCGGCGGCGTCCGGGAGGCCAACCCACGATGAAGGCGCTCCTGATGGAACTCCTCGACCGGCTCCCCGGCGCGCGCGGAGCCGCGGTGGTGGGGCTGGACGGCATCGCGGTCGAGAAGGTCTCGGCGCAGGCCTCGTTCAACATCGACCTGGCGTCCGCCGAGGTCGTCGCCCTGGCGAAGCGCGCCCGCCCGTCCGGGGCCGACGGCGCCGACCTCCTGGAGGAGATTTCCGTCACCTCCCGATCGGGGTTGACGATCCTTCGATCGATCGGGGGGGACTACTACCTGTGCCTGGTGGTCGGCCCGGACGGCATTCCGGGCCGGGCCCGCTTCGAGGCCTGGAGGGTGGGCCGGCAGCTGGAGCACGCCGTCGCCTGACGCGCCGCCGGACACAACCGTCGCCGCGACCGATCCCCGGTGTTCGCCGCGACGTTGAGATATGATGCAGGCACCGGGTCGCGAGCGCCAGGGTCTGGGAACGGCCGCGGCCGGCGAGGCGGAGGAGATCCCGCATGGGCGGAGGGGAATTGGACAGCGAAATCAAGGCGCTGATGGAGTACATCGAGGCCAGCAGCTTCGTCGAGTTCGAGCTGGAGCGCGAGGGCTTCAAGATCAAGCTGGTGAAGCGACCGATCGTCACCAACGGCGTGGCGCCGGTCGTCTCCCCGGCGGCGCAGGTCGCCGCGGCCGCCGCGGTGACCCAGGCCGCCGAGGCGCCCGCCCCGCGCCCGGCCGCGGTCGAGGCACCCGACGTCCACGTGGTGAAGTCGCCCATCGTCGGCACGTTCTACCGGTCCAGCTCGCCCACCGCCCGATCGTTCGTCGAGATCGGCGACCGCGTGAAGAAGGGGCAGGTCCTCTGCATCATCGAGGCGATGAAGCTGATGAACGAGATCGAGTCGGATTGCGACGGCGAGATCCTCGAGGCGCTCGTGGCGAACGGCCAGCCCGTCGAGTACGGAGAGCCGCTGTTCAAGGTCCGCAAGGGCGCCCCGGCGTGATCGGGCGCGGCGCCACTCCATGTTCAAGAAAATCCTGATCGCGAATCGCGGCGAGATCGCCCTGCGCATCATCTGGGCCTGCCGCGAGCTCGGCATCCAGACGGTGGCGGTGTACTCCACGGCGGATGCCGACTCGCTGCACGTCAAGTTTGCGGACGAGGACATCTGCATCGGGCCGCCGCGCAATGCCGACTCCTACCTCAACATCGGCGCGGTGATCGCCGCCGCCGAGATCACCGACGCGGACGCCATCCATCCCGGCTACGGGTTCCTGGCCGAGTCGGCCCATTTCGCCGAGGTCTGCGAGGCCTGCCATATCCGCTTCATCGGCCCGGGGCCGAACGTGATTCGCCTGATGGGGGACAAGGCCAAGGCGCGCGAGACCATGCTGGCGGCGGGCGTGCCGATCATTCCCGGCAGCCGGGGAACGATGGCCGACGAGCAGGAGGCGCTCCCGCTGGCCGCCAAGATCGGCTACCCCGTGATCGTCAAGGCCGCGGCCGGCGGCGGGGGCCGGGGCATGAGGCTGGTCGGCTCTCCCGACGAGCTGGCGGCCGCGATGTCCGCCGCGCGGACGGAGGCCAAGGCGGCCTTCGGAGTTCCCGACGTGTATGTCGAGAAATACCTCAAGTCGCCGCGCCACATCGAGTTCCAGATCCTGGGCGACTCGTTCGGGAACATCGTGACCCTGGGGGAGCGCGAGTGCTCGATCCAGAGGCGTCACCAGAAGATCGTCGAGGAGGCCCCCTCGACGGTCCTCACCCCCAAGCTGCGGCGACGCATGGCCGAGTCGGCCCTGAAGGTGGCGCGCACCGTCGGCTACCAGAACGCCGGCACGGTGGAGTTCCTGCTGGACGAGGAGGGGCGCTTCTACTTCATCGAGATGAACACGCGCATCCAGGTCGAGCACCCGGTCACCGAGATGGTGACCGGCATCGACCTGATCAAGGAGCAGATCAAGATCGCCGCCGGCGAGTCGCTCTCCTTCCGCCAGGAGGACATCCAGACGACCGGACACTCCATCGAGTGCCGCATCAACGCGGAGGACCCCGTCACGTTCGCGCCGTCGCCCGGCAAGATCACCACGTTCCACCTGCCGGGCGGCCCGGGCGTGCGGATCGACACGGCGGCCCATCCCGAGTGCACCATCTCCCCCTACTACGACTCGATGATCGGCAAGCTGATCACCCGCGGCAACAACCGGATGGAGGCGATCTCCCGCATGCGCCGGTCGCTCGAAGTCCTGGTGGTGGAGGGGATCCGGACGAACATCCCGCTGCACCGGCGCATCATGGACGATCCGGACTTCATCCGCGGCAACCTGAACACGGGATTCCTCGACCGCCTCCTGGAACGCAAGGAGGACGCCGCCGTCGCCTCCTGATCCGGCCATGGGCGATCAACCGGGCACCGTGTTCCTGGTGGGCTTCATGGGCGCGGGGAAGACCACCGTCGGCCGGATCCTCGCGCGCCTTCTCGGATGGGACTTCGTGGACCTCGACGATCTGATCGTGCAGGCCGAAGGGCGCGGCATCCCCGCCATCTTCGCGGGCGAGGGGGAGGCCTACTTCCGCCGCCTGGAGCGGGGGATGCTGGCCTCCCTGCGCGGCCGGACGCGGCTCGTCGTGGCCTGCGGCGGCGGGACGTACGCCAACGACGAGAACCGCCTCCTGATCGACCGCATGGGTCGCGCCGTCTGGCTGCAGGTGCCGCTCCGCCAGGCGCTGGCGCGCTGCGCCTCGGGAGGGGAGGAGCGGCCTCTCCTGAAGACCGAGGCCGAGGCCGATGCGCTGTACCGGCGGCGGCTGGCGACCTACCGCTCCGCCTCGCTGCACGTCGACGCCGACGGCCTGACCGCCGAGCAGGTCGCCGAGCGGATCGCCGGGATGCTGTGATGCGCTACCTGATCCTGTCCGACCTGCACAGCAACCTGGAGGCGACGGAGGCGGCCCTGGGCCGCGCGCTCGAGCTGGGGTACGACCGCGCGCTGGTCCTGGGGGACATCGTCGGCTACGGCGCCGATCCGAATCCTGTCATGGACCGCCTGCGCGCCCTCCCGGGGCTGGTCGTGGTTCGCGGCAACCACGACAAGGTCGCGGCGGGGCTCGAGGAGGGGGATGACTTCAACGAGGCGGCCCGCCAGGCGGCGCTGTGGACGCGCCGGGCGCTCACTCCTGCGAACCTGGCCTTCCTGAAAGGGCTCCCGCGGGGGCCTCTGGAGTTCGCGCCGGGGAAGTCCCTTTGCCACGGAACGCCCCTCGACGAGGACGGCTATCTGCTGGAGGAGGACGAGGCCCAGCGCTGCTTCGAGCGGCTGGACTTCGAGGTCTGCTTCTTCGGGCACAGCCACTACCCGGGGGCCTTCGTCCTGGACGGTCAGCGGACGCTCCGGCGCGCGGGGGGCGGGGGCGTCGTCCTGGGCCTCGAGGCGGGAAGGCGCTACCTCGTGAACCCGGGCTCGGTCGGGCAGCCGCGCGACCGGGACACCCGGTGCGGCTTCGGGATCTACGACGAGTCGCGGCGCGAGGTGACCTTCCACAGGCACGACTACCCGGCCGCCGCCGCGCGCGACAAGATCCTGGCGGCCGGACTGCCGCGCTGGCTCGGCGATCGCCTCCTCGTGGGGGCGTGACGCCATGACGCTCCTCACGGCCCACCGTATCCTGATCGGCTCGGCGGTGGCGCTGTTCGTCTATTATGGGCTGTGGGAGCTGCATGGCTGGCGGGCGGCCGGTGCGGGAGGCGGAGGCATCCGCGGCGCCGTCTCCCTCGCCCTCGCGGCCGGGCTGGCGTTCTATCTCCTGTCGCTCCGGCCGAAGCGCCCGCGTGGAGGAGAACGATGATCAGGCTGTTCGACAACGACAGCGACGCCGAGCTCGGAGCCATCAGCGACGAGCAGCTCGAAATCCTCGTCGAAGAGCTCGTGGAAGAGAGTCTCGACGAGTACACCTACTCGATCAACGCGGCCGCCATCGGCGCGCTCGAGGCGAACGGAGGGGACCCCGCCCTGGTTGCCCTCCTGCGTCGCGCGCTCGGCTCGCGCACTTCGATGGAGTTGCGCTACGAGCCGGACTGACCGGCTGGATTGACCCCGACGTCACGAACCCGCCCCGCTTAGCCCCGGGAAATCGTTCGATCTGATTTCCTAAAGCTCTGACAAAGAACGAGTTGTCCGTTAGAGGCTCTCGCCTGGTACGGCGTATTTGTCGATTGTCAAATATTAGTAGTCATATTTCTGTTATTGGCTTGACATAAATTGTTCAGGTACATAATTTGTCACATGTACTTGAATAGGTGTGCTCAACCTGCCTCGATGAGGATCTGAATGGCCGTCAAGCTGGGCGAGATGCTGATCAAGGCGGGGCTCCTGACTCCGCAGAAGCTGCAAGAGGCCCTCGAGTACCAGAAGACGAACGGCGGC
>Ga0070694_100000025_pt1 | contig 68834 bp, 72 predicted proteins | sample KBSK1251metaG_FD_65470 | JGI IMG/M metagenome (GOLD analysis project Ga0070694, IMG submission 65470) | Corn, switchgrass and miscanthus rhizosphere microbial communities from Kellogg Biological Station, Michigan, USA - KBS K1-25-1 metaG | ecosystem: Host-associated > Plants > Roots >...
CTCTCGCCGCGCGGCCTCGCCTTCGCCTTCTACCTCCTCCTCATCCCGTACGCGCCGTACGCCCTCACCCAACGCCGCCTCGACTTCCTCCTGCGAGCGGGCCGCGGACCCAAGACGAGCCACCCGTTCGCCGAGCGCAGCCTCCGCCTCGTGCTGACCCACGTGTTGGGACTCATCATCCTCGCCGCCCTCGGCGCCGCCGCGTCGTGGGACCCGCTGGCCCTCATGCTCGCCATGTCCGCGTGGACCGCCGGCGTCCTCCTCTTCCATGCCGTGCGCATCGAGAGCCCGCAGGGCCTGCCACGCCTGGCCTTCCGCGGCGAAGGCGGCACGGCCTACTACTTCGTCTTCCTCGGCCTCGCCCTCACGACGGGCCTCATGCTGTGGGGCAGCGGAAACACGTTCGACGTGCGCGCCGAGTTCCTGCCGCAGGCCCAGAGCCTGGAGGTCATCAACCAGTCCGAGGTGGGCGCCGACGTGCTCGCGCGCGTGGCCGCCACCGCGCTCACCTCCGGCAGCCTCATCCTGACGCTCGACCTGTGGTTGAACGCGAACCGCGTCCAGCGCCGCTTCATCGGCCACTACCTCGCGATCTTCCTCTCGACGAGCCTCACGACGCTCCTCGTCTTCACCGTGAGCGTGTGGACGCAGGGCGCCGCCGGCGTCGAGGACGCGTACGCGGGCTTCGGGTTCCACCAATACTATGGCGTCGAGAAGACGGGCGTCGGCCTCTTGCTGGCGGCCACGCTCCTCTACCTCTTCTACGCCGTGGGCCGGATCCTGCGCCCCGTCCTCGAGGCGCGGCCGGAAGGCGCCAAGCGCCGCGTCGCGGTGCGTTGGCCGTAGCCGCCGAGGCTACCGCTCAGGCCTTGTAGTGCTGACTCGGAGGCCCCCGTTCAGGCCCGGATCTCGTCGGCCTTCTCGATGACGGCCTCGGCCGAGCCGAGGACGACCGGCACCTGCGTGGTGGGGCTGCCCTGGAGTTGGTTCCAGGCCTTGACGCCGAGCTCGGTGACGCGCATGCTGCGGTCGAAGGCCTCGTCGAGGAGGCCGGCCTTGCGCAGTTTCTTGAGGTGCCACCGGATGGTGCCGGCGTTGATGCCGAGGCGTTCCGTGACGTCGCGCAGCGGCGCCTCGGGGTGCTCGGCGAGGAAGGCGAAGATCGTGCGGGCGTTGACGTTACTGAGCGCCGTGATGGCCTCGCTGACCTTGCTGGCCTCCATGCCGCCCGAGACGGGGTAGAAGACGCGGTAGCCGTTGGCCTTCTTGCTGCGGATGAGGTCCGCCGATTCGAGCTTGCGAACGTGCCACAGCACGGTGCTCGTCTTCATCTTGAATTCCGTGGACAGTTGCTTGAGGTGGACGCCGGGGTTGCCCTTCACGAAGCCGTAGAGCATGCTGCGTTCGGGGCTCTGGAGCGCGACCTTGGGGTCGATGTAGCGGGAGGCGTACCAGAATCCGAGGCCGACGGTACCGAGCAGGCTCGCGGCGACGGCCGCCGTGACGGCGGGTTCCTCGAAGAGGGCGTTCGTGACGCCGCCGGGGATGTCGTCGACGCCATGTTGGCCCAGGCTTGGGGGCTTGGGCACGTTGTTGTCGCTCGACGAGCGCTCGAGGTTGCGCTTGAGCTCGTCCGCCATGCGGTCCGGGTTGACGGGAGGCTGAGGCTCGGAGCCCTGGCCTTGACCCTGTCCACCCTCGCCTTGGCCGACGGGCAGACTCAGCGCGAACGCCGTAGGCGCTGCGAAAACGGCCGCTATGAGAGCAAATAGGACAACCGCCCGCGCGCTCATCAGGGGCCCGTTCGCTCTGTCAAAATAAAAGCCTTGGGGCCATCTTATTTAAGGAAGAGGGGTGGGGCTCAATCCTGTCCCTGTGAGGTAAAACTCGGCCTGCCGGCCCTCGCCCAGGCTCCGGTGCTTGAGGAGGGTCGCGCGCCGCACGCCGGGGCCGAGCCGGTCCAGCCGCACGATGGCCTTCACGATGTGCTCCATGATGCGCCCGCCGAAGGCCTTCGAGCCCTCCTCCGCCGAGTAGACTTGTCCCGTGACGACGACGGGGACCTCTTGGCCGCGGCTGATCTTGAGGAGCGCGCCGAGGATGTTCGTGAGGGCGCGACCGACCTCGTCGCTGCCCATCGAGGCCAGTTCGAGGCGGTAGTACATGTTGAGGGAGTCGACGATGAGGAGCGCCGGGTCCTGGATCTTGTCGAGGGCCTTGACCATCCGAACCTGCTCGTCGAGGCTCTGGGGCGAGAAGAAGAGGATGTTCTTCGCGACCTTCTGCGCGTCGTCGCCGGCGATCTGGGAGAGGCGTTCCATCGAGACGCCTTCGGAGTCGACGTAGGCGACTTTCCCCTTGCCCTTGAGGGTGGCCTCGCGGGCGAGTTGGAGGCAGAAGTTCGTCTTGCCGGTGCCCGCTTCGCCGTAGAGGAGCGTGATGGCGCCGGCCTCCACGCCTCCGCCCAGGAGCTCGTCGAGGGGCTCGCAGGCGACGGGCAGTTTCATTCCGGGCGGCGACCCTCGTGGTGGGCTTAAGCCTGTTGCCGGGGGCGGTGAATCAGGCCCGGAAGCTCACGAGTTCGCCGGCGGAGACGAGCTTGACCCGCGAGGCCGCAAGGCGACGCACGGCGTCCGGGACGGCGTGGGAAGTTAGCACCAGGAGGACGTCGAGTTTGTGCTCGCGCACGAGCCGCAGGGCCTCGTCCGCGTGGATGCGGTCGAACGTCGCGCGACGCAGGAGCGCGAGGCGGTTGGGGTACGACAGGTTCCGCGTGGCCTCGAGGGCGAAAGGCGAATTGGGAAGGAAGGGCGCGCGCGTGACGCGGAAGCCGTCCTCGGCGAGGTTGTGCGCCAACCGCGTCTCGCCGTCCTCGGCCTCGTGCAGCTGCAGCGCGTGGGCGGGCACGGCGTCGATCTCCACCTCGAGTTCGAAGACGGGCGTCACGTCCTCGACGCGCGCGGGCGCGGGTTCGAACGTGGGCGGCAGCGGCGTCCGGGCCTCTTGCTCCTTGCGCAGCGTGTTCCACCGTTCGAGGACGTCGCCGATGAAGTCGCGGGCGCGGAAGCGGATGTGGTCCTGTTCGGCCACGAGGTGGCACGTGCGCACGTGGCGAAGCGCGCCCAGCTCGTGCATGGGTCCGACCTGGCGCGCGAGCTCCACGAGGTCGGCCTCCTGGAGTTCGGCGCAGCGCTCGCGCGGGATGCGCACGAGCAGTCGTTCGTGGCCGTGGGGGTCGGCCGACGTGCGGTGCAGCCGCACGCCGTACTGGACGTCGCAGGTGGCGAGGGCCTCGCGCGCGAGGTCGGCGTCGACCTGGAGGCGGCGGTCGTAGACGGGGCGCGCGACGTGGCCGGGCACGTGGAGGTCGCTCAGGGACCCCAGGAGGTAGACGTCGGAGAGCCCGCGGACGGCCCAGGGGGGCGCGATCTCGAAGCCTTGTTCGAGGTCGGCCACAGGGTCGGGTACGGCGCTCGCGGAGCGCAGGAAGAGCAAGCGGCGGTCGTCGCGGGCGACGAGTTCGAAGTCGTAGGGTTCGCTCAGTCGTTCCCGCAGTGCGGAGACGTCTTCGGGCGGGATGGGGGGAGCATCCGGCTTAAGCAGTGGCATTCGAGTGCATCCCGCGCCGACTAGGCGGGCGTCGCTTCAAATGGGTTCCGAAACGGTTCCGCTCACGCCGACGCGTGGGCGTCGACCGTGACGGCGGCCGAGGCCTCCAGGTCCAGCTCGCCCCGGCCTGCGGCGCCCGCCATGGATTGCGCAGGCGGGGACGGGCTGCTCTGCGGGCCGCCCTCGTCGCCCGCGGCGGAGCCGACGCCCGACGCGGAAAGAGGAGGATCCGCGATGTCGAGGGCCGTCGCGGGCGCCAGAAGCGGCGAGGGACCTCGCCGTTGGGACGCGCTCGCTTCGCGATGGGCGGCGGGGACGAAGGCGGCCAGGAGGCTCAACGCGAGGAGGATGCAGAAGGCCAAGGCGACGTCGTTGCGGGTCCGGACGGCGTACGAGGGACTCACCGGTCGGGCCCTCGGTGGGGCGCCTATTAACCCCGTTGGATGGCGGTGAGAAACGAGGCACCAAGAGGCAAATAGTCGGGCCTTCCCATGGGGAATCGTTGCGTCGCATCGGCGTCCTCACGAGCGACTTCGCCCTCTACCACGACCTCGTCCACATCCTGCGAGAGGAGAGCGTGCCCTTTGCGAGTCTTGCCTTCGGCGAACGCCCCGACCCGGGCGTCGGCGTCGTCATCACGTCCTGGCGGGACGCAGTGGGCGGCGAACTGCCGGCTGATGTGCCCGTCGTCGTCGTGCCGATGGGCGAACAGGGCGAGGAGGACGTGCGCGCCGCCATCGTCCAGGCCCAACGCGTGCTCGAGGGCATCCAAGGCTACACGGAGGTCATCGTGGGCATCGACCCCGGCCACCGCCCCGGCGTCGCCCTCTTGGCGGACGGGCGGCTCTTGCAGGCGACCCAGGTCTACCGCGTCGGAGACGTCGCGCCCCTCGTACGCAACCTCCTGCGCCAGTACCCGCACGAGCGCGGCGTCGTCCGCATCGGCCACCAGGCGCCGCGCGAGCGCGACGCCATCGTCGCGGACCTTTGGCCCGTGCAGGAGGAGGGCGTGCGGATTGAGGTCGTGAACGAGACGGGCACGACGCCGCCCACCGGCAGCGTGGGCCTTCCTCCGGACGTGGCCGCAGCCGTCACCATCGCGCGCACGCGCGGCCAACCGCCCGGTCGGATGCCCAAGAGCATGGTGCGCGCCGGCCAGGTGCGGGAAGTGCAGCGCTCGAGCCGGATCGCCAGCGGCGGCCGGTTGACCCTCTCGCGCGAGGCGGCGTTGCGCGTGGCGCGCAGCGAGGTCTCGATGGCCGAGGCCCTCGAACAGGAATTGGCCGCCGCGCAGCGGCGACGCCAAGAGGAGCAGGGGGCGGGCCCCGCCCGTCGACGGGCCAAGCCGTAGTCACGCGTGGCCCGAGAAGTCGATGCGCGTCGTGTTGAGGGTCTGCAGGTTCATGACGGGCAGGACGGCGGGCGTCGGCGTGAGGTTGTGCATCTTCTGGTAACTCGTCTGGGCCTGCCACGTGCCGCCGTTGACGAGGGCGACGCCGCGGTAGCGGTCGTTGCCCACGACGTGCACGTGGCCCGTGGCGAAGATGTCCGGTTCGAGGCTGATCGTGAGCCGGTCGCGCGCGTCCGGGGCCACGGGGGTCTTGGCGCCGTAGCTGGGCGCGACGTGGCGGCAGGCGAGCATCTGCTTCATGATCTCCGTCGGGCGTTCGAGACTCAGGCCGGGCACCTTCGTCGCGAAGTCGATCATGCTGAAGCCGTGGTAGGCCAGGACGCGGCGGCCGTGGAGGCTGAAGGTGCTCGGGTTGGAGACGAACGTCGTCTCCATGCCTTCGAAGAAGCCTCGGATCTCCTGGTTGAAGGCGGGTTGGGGCTCCGTGGGCCGCGACGCGTCGTGGTTGCCGGGCAGGATGACCGTGTGCAGGTGGCGTGGGGCGCGTTCGAGTTCGCGCGAGAGCTGGCGGTATTGCTCGAGGACGTCCGGGATCGACAGCGAATCCTCCTGGCCGGGGTAGACGCCGACGCCGTCGACGACGTCGCCGGGCAGCACGAGGTACTTGATGCTGCGCGCGAGGGCCCGTTCCTGGGCGGGTCCATCCTCGCCATGCAGCCACTTGATCATCTTCTGGAAGGGCCCGTCGAGGAAGGTCTTGCTGCCGATGTGGATGTCGCCAAGGAAGGCGGCGTGGACCGGCGCCTCGAGTTGGGCGCGGTTCTCGGCCCTCCACGGGATCTCGGGTCGGATGATCTGGTCGGCGATGAGGAGGCCGCCGTCCTTCGAGGCCTTGGCGACGACGCCGATGACCTCGTCCGACAGCAGCGTGTCCGCCATGGCGACGAGGTCGGCCCGGTTGGCGTGGACGAGGACCTCGGCGCTGCCCGTCGTGTCCTCGAGCGTCAGGAACCGATGCCCGGACTTGGGCGCCTTGGAGACGTCGTCCACGAGGCCGATCATGGCGACCTCCTTGCCGGACTCCTTGACGCGGTTGAGCGGCACGGCGTGCGCGACCTCTCGGCGCCGGCGCACGAGTCGGCCCAATTGGTCGTAGCGGTCGTTGAAGTAGCGGATGAAGTCGGCGATGTCGCCCGCGGGCGCCTGCGTCGTCGAGGCGTCCACGAGGATCTCGACCTCGGCCGCATAGTCCCGGGCGTCGACGAAACCGCCCAAGGGGGCGGCGAGGGCCGGCGCGGGCTCGGCGAGGGATTCGGCGCTGCGGATCTGGGCCAGGGACAGATGGAACGGAACCTCGAGGAAGCCTGCGAGGATGCGTCGAACGTACGCGTCCGGGTCCGATTGTTTGAGCACGTGCTCCACGGCGTCCGGGTCGAGCATGCATCCATGCTCGGCAAAGAGTTCAACGACGCGGGCGGTCAACGCGCATCCCGAGGCGTCGAAGAGCGGACGCGCGCGATATGAAGGTTTCCGCAACGGCGCGCTCGTTCGGATACGGTTAAATGGCGTACCGTGTCTGCGCGGACCTCCATGGCCGTCGCTCGGGCCGCGCGCACTCCTCCCCCGCTGCCGTGGCACCAACGCGTGCGTGGCGGCCTCGTGCGTTTCTGGCGCTCCGAGAACCCGCGCATCTCCGCCGTCCGCGACGTCGCGGTGGCGGGCGCCGTCGTGCTGCTGCTCTTGGGCGTCATCTGGGTCTACACGGGACAACGATTCCCGGACCAGGCGCCGCTCGTCGTCGTCGAATCCGGCAGCATGATGCACGGACCGGACGGGCCGTGCATGCAGGCCCCCCGCGGGTGTTCCGACTTCGGCCGCCCCGTCTACGGACGCATGGGCAACATCGACCCCGGGGACCTCGTGCTCGTCAAGAGGGTCTCGTCGTTCGACGGCATCGAGACCGCGTTCGGGGACGGGTCGCGCGGCGGGTACGGCGCGCACGGCGACGTCCTCATCTACAAGCGCCCCCCGCACGGGTCCGGCACGCCGATCATCCACCGCGCGATGTTGAAGGTGTTCGTCAAGGAGGAGGGATGCTCGCCGGGGCAGGCCAACGGAACCGGATGCGTCTACGTGATTCCCGAGACGTGCTCGCCTGCCTTCGCCGACTTTGTCCAGCCGCGCTCGGGTTCCTCGGACTGGCACGCGTACTGCGAGGGCTCGAGTGAGCCCATCACGCTCGCGCTCGTGCGCGACGGCGTGTTCCTCAACCTCGAGGGCTACCCGTGCCGGGCCTCGTGTTCCGTCTCCTACTACTCGGGCATCATCACGAAGGGCGACAACAATTGGGTCGCCGACCAACCGTCGCCCTACTCGGGGGAGGTCTCCATGGTGACCGCGTGCTGCCCCATCCGCATGGAGTGGATCGTGGGCAAGGCCCGCGGCGAGGTCCCGTGGTTCGGCCTCATCAAGCTCGCCCTCTACGGCAACCCGAACTATCTCTGCGGCGTCGGAGAGTCGTGTAGCGACCCCACGCGGGGCACGCAGTGGACCTTCGTCCGGGCCACGGCCCCGTGGGACATCTGGGTGATGCTCTTCGTAGCCATCGGCGTCCTCGTGGCTGCCCCGATCGGTTTCGATTACGCGATGGCGACCATGCGTGCGCGTCGCAAGGGCCGCCCTCCGCGCCGCAAGGCGCGGCCGCCGCCCCCACAGCGTTAAGGCCAACGTTGGCTTCCGCGGCGTCGTGGACAAGGCCGAGTGGCACCGTCGCTGGATGCGGTTCTGGCGCCCCGAGAACCCGCGCATGTCGGTCGTGCGGGACGTCGTCGTCATGGCGGCCGTCCTCATCCTCGTGCTGGGCAGCCTCTGGGTCTACACGGGACAACCGTTTCCCAATCAGGCCCCGCTCGTCGTCGTCGAATCGGGCAGCATGATGCACGGGTCGAACAGCCCGTGCCTCGAGGGCCGCGCCTGCGCGCCCTATGGCACGCCGAGTTTCGGGCGCGCGGGCACGATCGATCCGGGCGATCTCGTCTTCGTCAAGCGCGTGCACAAGCGAGAGGACGTCGTGACGGCCTTCGATTCCAGAGGTCGATCGGGCTACGGTGGCCACGGGGACGTCATCGTCTACAAGTCGGTGCCGCGCAACCTCCTCATCATCCACCGCGCGATGCTCTACATCGAGATCACGCCGGAGGGTTGCCGCCCGGCCGACGTGGCGCAGCCGTGCACGTACCGCATCCCCGAGACGTGCGCGGGCGAATCGTTCGGGCGGTTCGTGAAGGAAGGCGAGTGGGCTAAGTACTGCGAGGGCAGCCGGGACCCCATCTCCCTGAAGCTCGAACGGGACGGCCTCTTCGTGTCGCTCATGAGCTATCCGTGCACGCAACCCTGCGGCACGATGGCCTCCGGCTTCATCACGAAGGGTGACAACAATCTTCCCGCCGACAACGGCCCGGGCGGCAACACGTGCTGCCCCGTGTCGCTCGACCGCATCGTCGGCAAGGCCCGGGCGGAGATCCCGTGGTTCGGACTCATCAAGCTCGCCCTGGCCGGCAATCCACGCTACGGCCCCCACGATGATCCCTCGGGCGCCACCCAATGGGTGGTGCTCAACGCGCGGGCGCCCTGGGACGAGTGGGTCGCGTTCTTCCTCGTCGTGGGGTTCTTGGCCGCCGCGCCGCCCGCGTACGAGTTCGTGCGCAAGCGTTGGTGGAAGCGGAAGGACGGCTCAGAGTAGCCGTTGTTGTTGACGCTTGGGCGGCCTGTAGTTGAGGAGGGGCACGAGGAGTTCGTCCTCGCACAAGACCTCCTTCGTGCTCGTGGGCGGCACGCTCATGCCAATCTCGCGCGTGCGGCCGTAGCGGCCCTTGCTGATGACGCGCGCCGTGATGATGCCGAGCATGTCGAGTTCGCTGATGAGGTCCGTGATGCGCCGCTGGGTGAGGACATCCATGCCGATCTTGTGGCACAGGTCCGCGTAGATGCTGAAGACCTCGCCCGTCGTGAGGCCGTTCGAGCCCGAGTTGGACTCCTTCTGGTCCTCCTGGCCGAGGATGGTGGCCAAGAGCACGAGTTTGGACTGCGTGGGCAGCGTGCGGACGACCTCGGTGATCCGGTCGACCTCAATCTTGGACTGGGCCATGCGCACGTGGCGGTCGTTGATCTTCTTGGATCGGTCGCGCTCGGCCAGTTCCGCCGCGACGCGCAGGAGGTCCAGGGCACGGCGGGCGTCGCCGTGCTCTTGGGCGGCCAGGCCCGCGCAGAGCGGGATGACGCCGTCCTCGAAGACGCCGTCCTTGAGGGCCATCGAGGCGCGTTGGCGCAGGATGTCCTGGAGTTGGGCCGCGTCGTAGGGCGGGAAGACGTAGGCTTCCTCGCCGAGGGAGGACTTGACACGGGGGTCGAGGAATTCCGTGAACTTGAGGTCGTTCGAGATGCCGATGATGCTCACCTTGGCCGCGGTGAGCTCCGCGTTCATGCGGGTGAGGTTGTAGAGGACCTCGTCGCCCTTGAGTTTGTCCACCTCGTCGAGGATGATGGTGGTGACGCCGGCCTCCTTGTCCATCATCTCCTTCAGCTTGGCGTAGACCTCGTCCGTGGGCCAGCCCGTGAACGGGACGCGCTCGCTCCAGTCGGCGATGAAGTGGTTGGCGATGTTCTGCAGGACGCGGTACTGGGTGTCGACGATCTCGCAGTTGACGTAGATGAAGTGGACGGCCCGCTTGAGCTCCTCGCCCTTGCGGATGAGTTCCTTGCCCACGTAGCGGGCGACGGCCGTCTTGCCCGTGCCGGTCTTGCCGTAGATGAGGATGTTCGAGGGCGTTTCGCCTCGAAGCGCGCTCACGAGGACGCCGGCCAAGTTCTTCACTTGGGTCTCACGGTGAGGCAGGATCTCCGGCGTGTAGGCCGGTCGCATGACCTCTTTGTTCTTGAAAAGCGGCTCGAATTCGAGCAGTTGCCCAAACAAATCGCGGTTTGACGTCATACTCTCCCCCTCCACTACGTCTACGACGAGTGCAGCCCCCTCTTCACATCCAGAAACGAGGGAATCGTGGTTATGAGAGGGCCGAATAAATACGTTTGTGGGTTGAGATTTCGCGACACGCGCTTCGCATCGAACAACGCGACTCGAACGGTCACGTGAAACTCGTCCATAATCGAGCGAAAGGGTTGCGTGTGAACGCTTCACACTCGTCGCGCCCGACCTCGCGCGGGCAAGATTTCCTCCGAGTGGGTCCTTTCGAGAGCGGGACGCAAGCGTAAAGAATCGGAGACCCCCTCGCTTCGCGTGCAGACGCGCGCGAGGCGCTTCGAGTGAGTCCGCGCGCCGCACCAACGGTCTCAGACGAACGTCCCGTCGTCTTGTTGACGACGAGCGACGACACGACGGAGGTCGCCGCGCTCGTCGAGGCGGTCGGTTTCGTCCTCCAAGGCGTCGTCCACCAACGACGCGAGCGACCCGATCCCGCCACGTTCCTTGGGCGCGGCAAGCTGGAAGAGGCACGCAAGGCCCTGGAGGGGGGGAGAGCCCCCCTTGTTTCCGCTCCAAGGCCCCTGGTGGTCGTGGACGCCCAGTTGAAGCCCACGGTCCTCTTCAACCTCGAGGACGAGCTCAAGGTCGAGGTCTGGGACCGGGTGCGCCTCATCCTGGAGATCTTCCAGAAGAACGCCCGTGTCAAGGAGGCCCAGCTCCAGGTGGAGCTGGCGCGGTTGCGTTACGAGCTTCCCTTCGTGCACGAGGCCCTGCATCGACAACTCACCGGCGAACACCCGGGCTTCATGGGCGGAGGCGAACTCGCTCCACGCACGTACGAGACGCATCTCAAGCGACGGACGAAGACGATCGTCCAGGAACTCGAGCGGGTGAAGAAGGAGCGCCGGACGCGACGCGCCGGCCGGCGACGAAGCGGCCTTCGACTCGTCACCATCACCGGGTACACGAACAGTGGCAAGAGCAGTCTCCTCAACGAACTCACGGCGAGCCAGGTCATCGCCAAGCAACAGGTCTTCTCAACACTGCAGACAGCGACTCGACGACTACGACCCGAGTATCACCCCGACCGACCCAGCGACCTCCTGCTCACCGACACCGTCGGCTTCATCCGCGACCTTCCACCCTGGCTCATCGACGCGTTCGCATCGACCCTAGAAGAGACAACGTACTCAGACGCTGTAGTACTAGTAGTGGACGCAAGCGAAGACCTCGGCCTCATCCAAGAAAAAGTCCGAGCCGCCCTGCAGATCCTCGAACGCATCCACGCTCCACGCCAGCGCATCCTCTCACTCAACAAGGCAGACCTCGTACCCACAACCCGAAGAGAATCCGTCGAACGTACGCTACGGAGCGGCCCCATCCCCAACGACGTCCCCATCCGTTGGACATCCACCCGTACCCGTGAAGGGATCGAAGACCTCGTCGACCTCCTCCTCGGACGCATCCTCGAAGCCCGCTTGGCCCTCGTCCAGATCGACCTCGCCCGCCCCGAACACTCGAGGTTCGAGAATTGGCTCCGCGACCACGCGGACGTCCTCCACGTCGACGAGGAGGGCACGCGCCGCCGATTGCGCGTCCGTTGCCCCCTTCCCAGCTGGGGCCGCATGCTCCACCGCGCCGGCCAAGTGGGCATCCAAGTCGAAATCCAGGCCTCCAGCTGAAGCAAAGGGGGGGCAGGGGGTGCCTCCGGCTAAATACAGCGTTTTTCCTCGGGGTCGTCGTGCCCGTCCAAGCGGTCGTCGTCGACATCGACGGCACCATGACCGACTACGGCCGCCTCCTCGACTTCGCGGGCGTCGCGGCCATCCGACGCGTCGAACGCAAGGGCATCCCGGTCCTGGCCGCGACGGGGAACGTGGCGCCCGTGACGAAGGCCTTCACCAACTTCGTGGGCCTCTCCGGCCCCGCCGTGTGCGAGAACGGCGGCGTCGTCTACGACAACGCGTTCCAACGCCGCAAGATCCTTGCCAGTCGCAAGCGCGCCGACCGTGCAGTCCGCTTCCTGCGCCGCAAGGGTTTCGACGCCCAGTACATCCCCAGCGACCCCTGGCGCGTGAGCGAGGTCGCGCTCGAACTGAACCTGGACACGGACGACGTCCGCGACGCGCTGAAGAACTGGGACCTCACCGTCGTCTCGACGAGGTTCGCGCTCCACTTGATGGAACCCGGCCTCGACAAGATCCACGGCCTCAAGCACGCCCTGCGATTCCTGGACGGCCGGCCTCCTCCGCTCAAGAACATCCTGGCCATCGGCGACAGCAACAACGATGTCGGCCTCCTGCGAGGCTGCGGCCGCTCCGGCGCCCCCTCCAACTCGACGGAGGCCGTCAAGGCCGCGGCGGGCTTCCTCTCGCGCCGCAAGCACGGCTCGGGCGTGAAGGACGTCCTCGAACACTACGGCGTGCTCTAGCGAGTCCTTTATCGGCGCCGCGAACGTGCCCGCCGCGTGGGCTACGGCTGGAACGCGTACGCGACGCCCGAACTCCTGGGCTTCGCGGGCAGCACCTTCGTCGCGGCCTTCGTCTACTTCTCGCGACCCCGACAATCCACGAACCGGCGCCTGGCGCTCGTCCTCTTCGTCCAAGGCCTCTACTTCCTCAGCCGCGCCCTCGGGCGCATGGCGGACGACGCCGACGCCGCCTACGCGTGGCTCACGGCTTCGAGCGTCGCGTTCGCGCCCGTCCCGTTCCTCTACCTCCACTTTCTCGCGACCCTCGAGACGACGGTGGTCCGCCCGCTGCGCACGCGCATCGGCCAGGCCCTCATGGTCGCGGGCGGGATCGCGAGCACGACCCTCGCGCTCGTGCGGCCGGACCTCTTCATCCGCGAAGAGTTCCGCGTCCTGGGCACGTGGGTCTCGCGACTGGGACCCTGGTGGATCCCCCGCACCGTCTTCGAGGGCGCCATCTTCGTCTTCGGCTTCCTCGTCGCCCTCTCCGCCGTGCGCCAAGCGCCCCGCGGATCCATCGCGCGCAAGCGCGCGCGGGCCTACGCCGTCGCCTTCGGCGTCCACGACCTTCTCACGCTCGTGCGCTTCCTCGTCGTGAGCCCCGTCGCCCAGTTCTCCGAGGACCCCATCCTCCTCAACATCGCCGTCATCGCCCCCGGCCTCACGTCGGCCCTCTTCGCCATCCTCCTCGGCTACGGCATCCTGCGCACGCAGCTCTTCGACATCGACCTCAAGATCAAGTACGGCATCCGCCAGGGCACGGTCTTCGCCGTCTTCGTCACGGTCTTCTTCGCCGTGAGCGAGGGCGTGCAGACGTTCATCACGAACGAGACGCAGAGCAGCGTCGTCGGCATCCTCGCCGCGAGCGCCCTCGTCTTCGTGCTCGCGCCCCTGCAGATCTTCGCCGAACGCGTCTCGAACGCGGCGATGCCGGGCGTGCACGCGACGGCCGACTATCTCACCTACCGCAAGTTCGAGGTCTACAAGGAGGCCCTCGAGACGATCCTGCGCGACGGCGAGATCACGTCGCGCGAACGCGCGGTCCTTGCAGGTCTGCAACGGAAGCTCGGGATCCCGGCCAAGGACGCGCAGGCCCTCGAGCGCGACGTGCGCGAGGCGGTGGCCCGGGCGCCCTCCGCCTACGCGATGTAGTGACCAAATCGGGTCACTACGCGTTCACTCGGCAGGTCGGACGGGCCGCCTCGTCTTGTCCGTGCCATAGACCGGCTCCTCGGGGCCCAGGTAGCGCACGACCTTCTGCTGGACGCCACCGTCGGCCGAGCGCACGTTCTCGACTTCGTACCTGTAGACGCGTCCACCGATCGTCTTCTTGCGGATGAACGACACGAAGGAACGCAGGGCGCGACGGGTAGAAACGCGACGCGGTCCGAACCCCGAACGGTGTAGTGCCTAAATTCGGAAAAGCGGTCCCGCTAGGGAACGAATGGGGGAGAAGGGGTGGCGCGCTAGTGCGTCGCCACCACGATGACGTCGCGCACGCTGCGCACGGCGTCAAACGCGAACACGAGGTGTCCCTCGGCGTCCTGGTGGTAGAGCCGAGCGTCGATCTCGTCGCTGGGTTCCACCAAGAGCGACACGAGGTCGCCGGTGCGTTCGTTCACGGTCGTGTTGCGCAGGGTCCCCAAGTAGGTCCCCTCATCGCTCATCACGGTCTTTCCGCGCAGTTCGCTCTCAAAGATCTTCATGGCATCCCATCCTGGCTCGCGCCGTCGTTAGAGTGCTGTCCGAGGCAAGGGACCCGCGGCCTTTTAAGGGTGGCGTTTTGGTTCCTCCCGTTGGGCCGCCGTCTCGGTTTGCGCACGCGCCTTCAAGAGGTGCGCGGCGAGGACGGGGAAGACGCACGAGTAGACGAGGCCCGGCCAGCCCCATTGGAGCGTGAACCCCCACACCTCCGGGCCGGCCGAGGCGAACCCGCGGTTGTTCTGGGGGTTGATGGCGGGCGCCGTGATGCTCCAAGCGAGCGTGTAGACGAGCCAGGACCCCAGCGCTCCCAGCGCGAGGCCCGCCGCTTTCCGGCGGCCCTCGGCCAAGTGGAAGGCACCGATGCCTACCCCGCTCATGCCTGCGACGAACACCACGTCGCCGAGCAGGCTCGCCCCCCAGACGATCCCGACGATCCGCGGCCCGGCGGTGGCCATGGCCGACGCCAAGCCGGAGGCGCTCGAGCCCAGGACGTACGCCACGAGGCACAACCAGAGGACGCGCGTCCGCTTCATCACGACGAGAGCCATCCAAGGGTTCTTTTGGGTTGGCTTCGACGCCACGGCGCCGCGAACTTAGGCACTACGGCCATCAAAAGGTTGGATAGACCCCGCACGCAATCCCTCGTCGTTGCGCGCACTCGTCCTCGAGGGCGGCGGCATGCGGGCCGCCTACACGAACGGCGTACTCGCGGCCTTCGAGGACGCGGGCCTGCGCAAGTTCGACGCCGTCTACGGCACGAGCGCCGGCGGAGCGTTGGCCGCGTGGTTCGCGGCCGGCCAAGCCCGTTACGCCCTGGGCACGTGGCGGTACGCCTACGACCCGCGCGTCTGGAGCCTCTGGCGATGGGCCACCTTCCAAGGACCATTGCTCGACCAGGAGACCCTCTTCAACAGCATCTACGCCCAAGAACACCCCCTGCGCGTGCTCAACCTGCGCTCGGCGCCCTTCGCCGTCTTCGTCACCGTCACCGACGCGGAAACCGGACGGGCGCGCTACGTGGACCTGCGCCGCGGCAACGTCCTTGAATGGCTCAAGGCCACCGGCCGATTGCCCATGGGCGCCGGCCCGCCCGTCGAGGTCGAAGGGCGGCCGTGGCTCGATGGAGGCCTCGCGGACCCGATCCCCATCCGCAAGGCCATCGACGACGGCGCGACCGAACTCATCTGCATCCTGAACGAACCCGCCGGCAAGCGCAAACCCGAAACCGGCTTCGGCGCCTACCTCCTCAAACGCCGCCACCCCCGGCTGCGATCCCTCATCGAGCGGCACCACCTCCTCCACGACGACGCCGTGCGGGTCGCCGAACAACCGCCACGCGGCGTGACCGTGCACCTGGTGCGCCCGCAGAAACCGACCGGTGTGAGCCGCCTCACGCGCAACCGGCGCAAACTCCAACTCGCCATCTACCAAGGCGAGACGGACGGCGAGGCCTTCGCGCGCGGGCCCGGCCGAAGTTTCCTCGCGGCGCCCTGGCCGAGGATGTAGTGCCTAAATTCGCGAACTTGGGCATTACGGGGTTCGGAGGCCGCTGCGCAAGTACCATTACCAGTTTCACTCACCCCACAGTTATCCTATTCTCTTCGGCAACGCCTGCAGAATTGTGTACCGGATCCTCGCTATTCGACTCTATCCAACCAAGAATCAGGTTCACGCGCTCACCAAACAACTCGAACTTTGCCGCCAGCTCTACAACGCGGCCACCGAGGAACGAAAACGTGCATGGGAAGCGAAACGCTTTCGAATCGGGCGCCTCGATCAACAATGCCAGCTGCCTGAACTCAAGAAACAAGTTCCAGAATATACCGATGTCAACGCCAACGTGCTCCAGGACGTGATTCGACGCGTTGATTTGGCGCATCAAAGGTTCTTCAAGGGCATCACGGGTCCGCCAAAGTTCCGTAAACCTTCTCGTTACTCTTCACTGACTTATCCGGTACACCGAGGAGGAAGCTACGTCTGGAAGGGACGGCACATCCGATTCTCGAAGGTTGGGGACGTCCGGTGCCGAATGCGACGTCTGCCATCTTGGGTGTCAACCGGACAGCCAAAGAGTTGTACGCTCAAACGCGAAGCAGACCAATGGCAAGCCTACGTGCGGTTTGCGGTGGTGCCCCCGGCGCCTCAACAACTTCCTGACCGCGTTCTGGGATTGGACGTTGGAATTGAGAACTTCGTCACGACAAGCGACGGAACCACATTCCGAAACCTAAGGACGTTCTCGTCGCAGGAGCCTCGAATCAAGCGATTGCAACGAAGGTACGACCGACGTCGATTGGGCGGCGCCAATCGTGCAAAGGCGCAAGCCACCGTCGCACGACTATTCATGCGCGCGCGACGTCGGCGTCTCGATTATCACCACAAGGTATCACGCGCGATCGCCAACACTGCAAAGACCGTCGCGGTCGAGGATGGACTCACCGGACTTCGTCGCGGTTGGCTTGCGAAGCAAATCTACGATGTCGGCTGGGGTCAATTCAGGCGACTGCTCGAGTACAAACTGACCTCGGCCGGCGGCCAACTTGTTCGCGTGCGGGCCGCATGGACTAGTCAAACATGTAGCGGCTGCGGACTCCGGGCGCCCAAACGCCTTGCCGTCCGCATTCACGACTGTGTTGCATGCGGCTTGAACCTGCATCGAGACGTCAACGCCGCGCGCAACATAGCTCAGCTTGCCAAGGTACCTGCGAAGCGCGGGGAATTTACGCCTGCAGAGATCGGAAGTCACAGGGTCGAGGACTCAGTGCCGATCATGGAAGCAGGAAGCACATCGCGCCAGCGATGTACAACTTAGTACACTTCCATACCTTCCTGACTAGCCGTGATGCGCTTCCTCGCAAACGACTGCCCGAGTTGCTCGCTCAACTTGGTGTAGTACTTCACCAGGTCCTCGGTGACGCTCGCGCGCACGTTCTTGAGCGCCGCATCGTAGTGCTTCGACGTGACCTTCTTCGCCTTGATGTCCTCGCGCAACGCCAGGATGGCGGCCTCGCGGCACAACGACTCCATGTCGCTGCCCACGTAGCCCTTCGTCATCTGCGCGATGCTCTCGAGGTCCACGTCCTTGGCCAACGGCATCTTCTTCGTGTGGATCTTGAGGACGGCCAGGCGCGCCTTCTCGTCGGGGGCCGGAACGAGCAGCAACCGGTCGAAGCGGCCCGCACGCAGGAGACCCGGGTCGATGATGTCGGGCCGGTTCGTCGCGCCCACGATGACGACGCCTTCCATGCTCTCGAGGCCGTCGACGCTCGTGAGGAGTTGGTTGACGACGGACTCCGTCACGTGGCTGCCCTCGTAGACGCCGCGCCGCGGCGCGATCGAGTCCAGCTCGTCGAGGAAGACGATGGAGGGGCTCGCCTGCTTGGCCTTCTTGAAGAGTTCCCGCACGGCCTTCTCGGACTCGCCGACCCACTTCGAGAGGATCTCGGGTCCCTTGACCGAGAGGAAGTTCGCGCCGGACTCGTTCGCGATGGCCTTGGCCAGGAGCGTCTTTCCCGTGCCGGGCGGCCCGTAGAGGAGGATGCCGCGGGGCGGCCGGATGCCCATCGTGTCGAAGGCCTCCGGGTACTTGAGGGGCCACTCGACGGCCTCCTTGAGCTGCTGCTTGATCTCCTCGAGGCCGCCCACGTCGTCCCACGTGATGTTCGGCACCTCGACCATGAACTCGCGCAGGGCCGACGGCTCGATCATCTTCAAAGCGTCCTTGAAGTCCTGGAGCGTCACCTGCATCTTCTCGAGGACCTCGGTCGGGATGGGTTTGTCGAGGTCGATCTCGGGCAGGTAGCGGCGTAGCGCCCGCATGGCCGCCTCGCGCGCGAGGGCAGCGAGGTCCGCGCCGACGAAGCCGTACGTCGTGTCGCCCAACGTCTCGAGGTCGAAGTCCTCCGACTTGGGCATGTTGCGCGTGTGGATCTGCAGGATCTCCATGCGGCCCTGGCGGTCGGGCACGCCGATCTCGATCTCGCGGTCAAACCGGCCGGGCCGGCGCAGGGCGGGGTCGATCGAGTCCGGGCGGTTCGTGGCGCCGATGACGATGAGCCGCCCACGGCCCTTCAAGCCGTCCATGAGCGTGAGCATCTGCGAGACGACGCGCCGCTCGACCTCGCCTTGGACCTCGTCGCGCTTGGGCGCGATGGCGTCGATCTCATCGATGAAGACGATGGCCGGGTGGTTCTTCTCGGCCTCCTCGAACGTCTTGCGCAGGTTCTCCTCGGACTGGCCGTAGAACTTGCTCATGATCTCCGGGCCGTTGATCGTGTAGAAGTTCGCGCCCGCCTCGTTGGCGACCGCCTTCGCGATGAGCGTCTTGCCGGTCCCCGGCGGGCCATGCAGCAACACACCCTTGGGCGGGTCGATCCCGAGGCGCTCGAAGAGTTCAGGGTGCTTGAGCGGGAGTTCGATCATCTCGCGCACGTTCTGGAGCTCTTCCTGGAGGCCCCCGATGTCCTCGTACGAGATGTGCGGGCCCTCCATCGCCTCGGCGGGAGCGGCCTCCTCGCGGACGATGATCTTCGTCTCTTCGTTGATGAGCACGATGCCCTTCGGCGTCGAGCTCACGATGCTGAACGGCAAGGCGTTGCCGAAGAGGGCGATGTTGGGCACGACGACGATGTCGCCCTCGACGACGGGGCGCTTGAGGAGCCCGCGCTTGGCCAACGTCTCGATGCCCTCGCCGAACTGGATCTGTTGGTCCTCGCTGATGGCGGGCGCGAGCGTGACGACCTTCGCGGGTTTCACCTGGGCGCGGCGAATCGTGACCTTGTCGCCGATGCCGACGCCGGCGTTCTTGCGCGTGAGGTTGTCGATGTGGATGATGCCCTTGCCTTCGTCGCCGGGGTGGCTGCGCCACACGACGGCGGCCGTCGTCTTCGTGCCGCGGATCTCGATGATGTCGCCGGGCGAGAGCCCGAGCTCGACGCGGGTCTGGCCGTCCAGGCGGGCGCGCCCATACGACACGTCCTGTTGAAGGGCCTCGACGACGCGCAGCACCGCTTCGGTCTTGGGGGGCATGGGCAGGAACCTGGTACGATTCTACGAGACTATTTGAATGATGGGTATTCCCCCACCGGGGCGGCCCCCCGGTGTCCTCGTCGTGGTCCCCAAACGCCCACAAATCGACGCCACGGCCTTCGTCCACGAAACCGCGAGCGTCGTCGGCGACGTCCGCCTCGGCCCCCGCACTTCCATCTGGCCCGGGGCGAGCCTTCGGGGCGACCTCGAGACGATTTCCCTCGGCGAGGCCTCCAACGTCCAGGACAACTGCGTCATCCACACGACCCAAGGCGGCTGGCCCACGACGATCGGCCGCTACGTGAGCCTCGGCCACGGCGCCATCGTCCACAGCGCCACCATCGAGGACGACGTCCTCGTCGGCATGCGCGCCGTCGTCCTCGACGAGTGCGTCGTCGGCGCCGGCACCCTCATCGCGGCCGGCTCCGTCCTCACGCCAGGCACAAAGGTGCCGCCCAACAGCCTCGTCATGGGCCTGCCGGCGAAGGTCGTCAAGCAGGACCCCGCCTTGCGGGAACGCTGCCACCAGAACGCCGTCCACTACCTCGAATACCAAGAATGGCACAAAGCCGGCCGTTTTCCACGCACGTTCCGCTAACGCGTACCGCGTTACCGAGTGACGGCCGACCCGCGAGACGTTTCCGAAGGAGCGAGGCCCACGACCTACGCGGGTGCAACGCACCATCGAACCTCCCGTTGGAACTCATGAACACGCGCACGTTGCACGACGTCCCCGGATTTGGTGGACCCCGTGCTCGCACGCTTCGTCTGTGTATCGCTGGCCCTCGTGACCGTCGCCGTCAACGGCGCCCAAGCCGCCTCGCCCCACGGACCGGACCTCACGGTCGTCCGCGCCTGGATCACCGACAGCGCGGGACGCGCCCTCGAGTCGCCCGACGCCGGCCACGCCTTCGTCCTGCACGTCCTCGTGCGCAACACGGGCGACGCCCCCGCCCCCCGCTTCAGCGTCGAGTTCCGGATCGACGGCGCGCCCCGCTCCGAACTCTTCGTGTCCGGACTCGCGGCCCGCGAAGACCTCGTCGCCGACGCCTCCGAATGGTCGGCCGCCTCCGGCGCCCACGAGGCCGCCATCGTCCTCGATGCCCGACGGCAGGTCTTCGAAGCCGACGAACTCGACAACGAACACGGCCTGCCCTTCGACGTCGTCGCCGCCGGCTTCACCTTCAGGTCCCCGCAGGCCACGGGCCAGGTGCTACCCTTCCACTCCGTCACCTACGTCCTGGAAGTGGCGAACCTGCGCGCCGAGGCGACCTCCATCCACCTGCAGGGTCGAGGCGGCGGCCCCGGCTGGGTCTACGCCCTCGAACCCGCGAACCTCCACCTCGAGGCCCACGCGCGCGCCCAGGCGACCCTCACCGTCGTCGCACGCCCCGGCGGCGCCCCCGCCGACATCGTCGTCTCCGCGTTCCTCGACGGCGCCCCCGGCATCGCGCGCTCCGTCCTGACCCAGACCCGACTCGCGCCCTAGGTTTGGTCACGGAACCCAAAAGGAACAAGAACCGGGCCCGCATCGCACCGCCTTGTGGTGGAGGTCGCGCCCCTCCGGGCCCTCGAATACAACCCGGAGAAGGTCGAACTCGCCCAAGTCGTCTCCCCGCCGTTCGACGTCATCCCCGAAGACCTTCTCAAGCGGCTACGGGCCGCCTCGCCGCACAACATCGTGCACGTGACGTTGCCCGAAGCCAAGAAGGGCAGCAAGGACGACCCCTTCGCCGAATCCGACAAGGCCCTCGAGGCGTGGATCTCCGACGGCGTCCTCAAGCCCACGAAGGAGGACGTCGTCTACGCGTACGAGTGCCAGTACGAGCACAAGGCGAGCCCGCGCCGGATGCGCGGCGTCCTCCTGCGCCTGCGACTCGACCCCACGTACACGCAGGTCCTGCCCCACGAGGAGATCTTCCCCAAACCCACCGAGGAACGCATGAGGCTCCTTCGCGCCACCGCGACGGACTGCGAGCCCATCCAACTCCTCTACTCCGGCAAGACCGCCGAACAGGCCATGTGGGCCTACATCGACGGCGGCGGTCGGGCCCCCGACATGATGGCGCCCGGCCCCGACGGCGCCATCCACCGGTATTGGCGCATCACGGACGCGGCCGTCATCGGCACCATCGTGGACGGCTTCAAGGGCCGACGGGCCTACATCGCGGACGGCCACCACCGCTACAACGCCGCCGTCAAGTACGCCGAGGAACGCCGCACGCGTGAGTACCGACCGCCCAAGAACGCGCCGTGGGAGTACAAGCTCTGCCTCTTCGTCAACGTCGCCGAACCCGGACTCCTCATCCTCCCGACGCACCGCCTCGTCCAGAAGGCGAAGACGAAGTCGGGCGACAAGCTCGTCGAGGCGTGGTCGAAGCACTTCAACGTCACGCCCACCCCGCTCGGGCCCGGCAATCCCATCACGCACCTGCAGAACGCCATCGAGGCCCACCCGGGCGAACACGTGCTGGCCGCGTGGCTGGGGGATGCCAAAGAGGGCTACGTGTTGGAGGCCCGCGACCTCGTGGTACCGCCCACGACGCTGCCGGGCCGAAGCCACACGTATCGCTCCCTCGACGTCGTCTATCTTCAACGGCTCGCGCTCGAGCACGGGATGGGCGTTCCCGAGGACAGGTGGGGCGACGACGTCCACTACACGCGCAGCGACGAGGACGCATGGAAGGCGATGACGGCGAAGAAGGCCATCGCGGTCCTCCTGCACCGGCCCACGCGCATGAACCAGTTCCGCGCCATCGCCGAGGGCGGCGAGAAGATGCCGCAGAAGTCGACGTACTTCGTCCCCAAGACGCTCTCGGGCATCGCCCTCTACCGGATCGGGAAACCGGGGGCCGCGACGAAGCCGCGCATCACGTCCTAGACTGGTTTTTCGCGCCCTCCTGGCGGAGCCAACCGCGGGTGCCAGTGCCACAACGCTTATTCGACGCCCCAAGTGTGCTCGGCGCCGGTGCCTCCGGCATGAAACCGTCCGCCGCTCTTTGGCTGTGCACGACCATCCTCGTCGCCGGGTGCAGCGGCGTCAAACCGCCCGCCGGCGATGCGCCCGCGGCCGCGACCTGGAACCTCGACTGCGACATCGGCCACATCGAGCAGGCATTGGACGCGGCGTGGCCGCACGCGTGCGCCGTCCGCGCCAGCCACACGCCCGGCTACAAGCAAGAACTCTGGCTCGCCGTCAACCCCAAGGATCCCGACAACGTCGTCATCGGCGCGAAGGAGGTCGAGACGGCGGCGAGCGCCGACTGCGTGTGGAACGCCGTGACCTACACGAAGGACGGCGGCCGGACGTGGCACGACCTCAACATCGGCGGCGCCAAGTACATCGACCGCGCGCCCACGGATCCCTGGTACGGCTACGCGTGCAACACGGACCCCATCCTCCAATTCTCCGCCAATGGCGACGTCCACTACGGCGTCGAGGTCTACAACGCGGGTTTCCAGACGTACGACACGCCGCTGCGGGAGCAGGCAGGCTCCTCCGGTCTCCTGGGCTGGAAGATCCTCCTCGCGACCTCGCACGACGGCGGCGCCACGTGGCCCGACGTCATCACCTACCAACCGGACCTCGTCACGGTCACGGATTACAGCCGCATGGTCGTGAGCCCCAAGACGGGTTCGATCCTCGAGGCCATCAACCACCTGGGCCCCGACAGCTGCCACGTGCTCGCCTCGCGCGACGGGGGCCAGACCGCCGACCCGTACGCCGTCGCGGACCCCTTGGACGGGACGGACCCCACCTCGGTCGCGTGCCGCGTCATCGCCGCGGCTCCCGATGGGACCGTCGTCGTCGGCTTCGAACGCGCGTCGGACACCTACTGGCTGCGCAGCACGGACGACGGCCGCACATGGACGGACGGGAACGCGGGCTTCCCCTTCCAACCAATCGGAGGCTTCGAAGAGAACGAGTTCCGCACCGGCACAAACTTCGAGGCGCTCTACGACGCCGACGGAACCCTCTGGGTCGTCTACGCGGACGGCTCCGCCGGCAACGCCGACGTCCTCGTGCGACGCAGCACGGACCACGCGCGCACGTGGAGCGACCCCGTCAAGGTCAACGACGACAACGGCACGAACGACCAGTTCCTGCCCAACATCGCGGCCGCCGCTGACGGCAGCCTCCACGTGCTCTTCCTCGACAAACGGTGGGACCCGGCGAACAAGTTGTTGGACGCGACGTGGGCCGTGAGCCTGGACGGCGGCGCGACGTGGCGCAACGAGCGCGTCACCGCCAAGAGCTTCGACGGCGACCTGGGACGCCACCAAAGCGGTGCGCCCTTCATCGGCGACTACCTCGGCATCGACACCGCGGGCGACGTCGTGTGGGGCACGTTCCCCGACAGCACGAACGGCGGGTACACCGTCGTCGCGGCCGCGCGCATGGTCCAGGCGCCACTGGCGCAGACTTAAGTGCGGCGTGGAGCATCCCGCGCCGATTCCCATGGCGCAATCGTACGGCCTGCTCATCGGCGGCGAATGGGTCGACCGCAACGGCCACAAGACGATCGAGAGCCGCAGCCCCGTCAACGGCGGCCTCGTGGCCACGTTCCCGCGCGCCGGTCGCGCCGACGTCAAGAAGGCCGTGAAGGCCGCCCTGGACGCCTTCCCCGGATGGCGCGCGACGCCCGCCCCCGCACGGGGCCAGATCCTCCTCGAGGCGGCGCGCATCCTCAAGCAACGCAAAGAGCGCATCGCGCGCGTCGTCGCCCGCGAGATGGGCAAGGTCATCGCGGAGGCCCGCGGCGACGTGCAGGAAGCCATCGACTTCTACGAGTACGCCTCCGGCGAGGGTCGCCGCATGTTCGGCATCACGACGCCGAGCGAGCTCCCGAACAAGCTCCTCATGACGCGACGCGAGCCCTTGGGCCCCGTCGGCCTCATCACGCCGTGGAATTTCCCCGTCGCCATCCCGGGCTGGAAGTCCGGAGCCGCCCTCATCGCCGGAAACACGTGCGTCTTCAAGCCCGCCTCGACGACGCCCACGTGCGCCGCCGAGTTCGTGGGCGCCCTCACCGACGCGGGGCTCCCGCCCGGCGTCATGAACCTCCTCGTCGGTCCCGGCGAAGAGGTCGGCGAGGCCATCGTCGATGATGAGCGCGTCCGCGGCGTCTCCTTCACGGGCGGCGTCGACGCGGGCCGCACCGTCTACCAGCACGCGGCCGCCCGCCTCATCTCGTGCGGCCTCGAGCTCGGGGGCAAGAACCCCGTCATCGTGATGGACGACGCGAACGAGGACCTGGCCCTCGAGGGCATCCTGTTCGGCGCGTTCGGCACGGCCGGCCAACGCTGCACGGCCACGAGCCGCGTCCTCCTGCATGCGAAGATCTACGACCGGTTCCTGGACCAGCTCGTCGCGCGCGTGGAGAAACTCAGGCTCGGCGACCCCGTCGACGAATCCACGGACGTCGGCCCCGTCCACGGCGAGGGCCAACTCAAGAAGATCCTCGGCTACATCGACGTCGGAAAGAAGGAAGGCGCCGAACTCGTGACGGGAGGCCGGCGCGCGGACGCGGGCAAGCTGCGCCGCGGCACCTTCGTGAAGCCCACCATCTTCGCCACCGAACACGGCACGCGCATCTCGACGGAGGAGATCTTCGGCCCCGTCCTCTCCGTCATCAAGATCGGGAGCCTCAAGGAGGCCATCCGCGTCGCCAACGGCGTCATCTACGGGCTGTCGAGCGCCATCTACACCGACAACGTGAACACAGCGTTCAAGGCCGTCGACCAACTCGAGGCGGGCATCACGTACATCAACGCGCCCACCATCGGCGCCGAGATCGGCGTCCCCTTCGGCGGCGTCAAGGCCACCGGCAACGGCACGCGCGAGGCGGGGCCGACGGCCATCGAGGAGTTCACGGCCCAAAAGACCGTCGTCATCGAGTACTCTGGACGGTTGCAGAAGGCGCAGATCGACACGGCGCAAGTCTCCGGCGAAGGCGGCGCGCGCAAGAATGCGCGGCGCAACTAGGCCCTTCTGTAGTGCCTAAATTCGTGGCCGGGCTACGCCGGGGTCTCCGGCGGCGCCGGAGCCGAAGTGTCAGCCCCGTTCATTGGGGGCACGGCCGTCGGGGTGGTCGTGCCCGTCGGGGCCAAGTGCGACCCGTGCGTGCACACGTTCCACTGGCGGCCCCACGTCTCAAGACCGGTCAGGACGCCTTGGAGATCGGCGCCCTTCTCCGTCAAGGAATACTCCACGCGGACGGGACTCTCGCTTGCGAGGCGTCGCTCGACGATGGCCTTCTCTTGAAGGTCTTGCAAGGCCTGGGCCAGGATCTTGGCGCTGATCTCGCCCACGGCTTCCTTGAGCTCGTTGAAGCCCATCTTGCGATTCATGAGACGATGCACGATGACCAGGTACCACTTCTTGCCGAGGATCTTCCCGGTCTCTTGGATCGGGCAGAGATTGACGCGCGCATGGATTAGGAACGGGCGCGAATTGGTCTGCGGTACGCTTTGCAACATAACCGTAAACTTCTCATTAGATGCTTATAAGGGTGATTCGTGGTAACCGAGTTCCCAAAGTATACTTCGCCGCGGATTCCGCAAAAACGGCGTTTCCACATCGGCAATCACCGAACCACGCATTCCACGGCCCTTCCGGCTCTTAGTTAACCGTTTGCGTGACGGTGATAAATAGGGCGAAAGCCGAGTCCTATGGGATGAGCGTGAAGGTGACCGTGGGGGACCGGCGAATAGCGGGCGCATCCTCCGGGGCCAAGCGCTTCACCGAACCGGCGCGCGAAGGGACAGCGTTGGAAGACCTCTTCCAGACGCTCTCGAAACACCACCCCGACCTCGCGCCCCTTCTCGAGAACGCCACCCACCAGGAGGACCTCGAGATTGTCGTGAACGACCGGCCTCTAGACACCGCGACAGCCGAACGGTACCGGATCCAAGACGGCGACAGCGTCGCCCTCTTCCTCAAGTAGACTACTTCTTCTTGAGGAACGGAATCCCGGTTTTCTTCTCCACCACGACGAGGTAGCCCTCGGGCACGTCCACGACGGCCCCGACGACGGGCTTCCGCTTCGAGAAGAAGTAGACGGTCTGGTACTTCTCGCCACGCACCTGTTGTTCACGCGCGTAGAGCGTGTACCCGTTGCGTTCGAAGACCACGCCTCGGCGAGGTGCCGGCCCTGAGAAAAGCGTTTCCGTGAACGCATGGAAGCGGACCGGCCCGGCCCAGGAAAAAGAGGGGGAGGGCGGGCAGGTCATAACCTGCCCGACCGTCCTAGGGATGCTGTCAATCTCAATCGTGGACGCCCTTCTCGTCGACGGCGAACACGCACTCGCCTTCGGGGAGGTTCGGTGAGTCGATGAGGCGCGCCACGCGCTTGCCCGCCTTGCCCTTGCGCAGGTAGAGGCGGTACGTGCTCGCGTGGCCTACGATGTGGCCTCCGATGGGCCGGTTCGGGTCCCCGAAGAAGGCGTCCGGCTTGGCGGCCACCTGGTTCGTGACGTAGGCGATGGCGTTGTGGCGCGTCGCGAACTCGAGGATCTCGTGCATGTGCGTGTTGAGCTTGCCCTGACGGTTGGCGAGGGTGCCGCGGCCGATGAACTCCGCGCGGAAGTGGGCCGTGAGCGAGTCCACGATGATGAGCCGGACCGGGTGTTCCTTCGCGATCTCGTTCGCTCGTTCCACGAGCATCATCTGGTGGGCGCTGTTGAACGCGCGCGCCACGTGGATCCTGTCCAGGACCTCCTTGCCGTCCAAGCCTTGGGCCTGTGCCATCTGGACGACGCGCTCAGGCCGGAACGTGTTCTCGCTGTCGATCATAATGACGTGACCGTTGAGCCCGCCCTTCTCCTCGGGCTTCGTCGCGTTCACGGCCAGTTGGAGCGCGATCTGGGTCTTGCCGCTGCCGAACTCCGCAGCCGCTTCCGTGATGGCCTGGGTCTCGAGGCCGCCGCCCAGCAGTTCGTCGAGCGTCTTGCTGCCCGTGGAGAGCCGTTGGATCGTCTTGCGTTGTTCGAGGATGTCAGAGCCCACGCGGTAGCCACCGACGTCGGCCTTCTTGCGCGCCTCGGCGATGATCTTCGTGGCGACGCCCTCGCCGATGTCGCATAGTTCGGCCAACTCGCCGGGGCTCGCGACGGCGATCGCCATGAGGTCGTCGTAGCCGTTCTCGACGAGTTTCTCCGCCGTCGCGGGACCGACGCCAGGCAGGTCGCGGATGATCTCGACCGGGTCCAGGATCGGGGCCTCGCCGTCGGCTTTCTTCGTTTTCTTCACTTCCGTCTCGTCCGGCGTCTTGTGGCCGTTGGGGGCTTCGACTTCGACGGTCTCGGCTGAGATGGAGGTCTTGCGTGCCATCTGGGTGTCTCGCAGTTGAACACGCAGCTGGACCTCTATCCGACCTTGGGTGGGGTCGGTGAAAATGCTATTTCGCGCACTCGTCCGGTTCCGTCCCACCCGTGGAAGGACAAGCCCTCGGTCACGATCGTCGTCTCCGCCACGGACTCGAACGACGCCTTCGCGAGCTTCTCGAGCCCAGGCACCCAGGTCGACGTGGCCGCGCCTGGAGTGAACATCCTCTCGGTCGACGGCACCGGCACGACGGGCTACAAGACCCTCTCCGGCACGTCCATGTCGACCCCGCACGTCGCGGGGACCGTGGCACTCTACAAGGCGCTGCACCCCACCGCGAGGTTCTCGACGGTCGAGAGCGCGCTCTGCTCGACGGCGAAGGACCTGGGGACCGTGGGCAAGGACGACAAGTTCGGTTGCGGCCGCGTCCAAGCCGACCTCTTCGTCGTCTAGGAAACGCGACGGGCGCCGCGCAATCGGCGCCCCTCTCGTCCTCTCTTCGCCCACCCTGCGCCAGTTCTTTCGCTCCATCCGAACCCTCGAACCCGAAGTCCCTAGAACGCTTAACCGACGCGACCGGGTTCACGCCTCGCTCGGTCGACGTCGGCCGGTCGGGTGGCGGCCGTCCTTCTTCCAGCGCTTGGCAGGCCAGACCATGAAGTTGTCACTACGGAATGCTCGGTTGGGAATCGTGATCGCAACGCTCGCCATGCCAGCGGCCGGCGCCCTATCGGCCCTGGGCGGCGACGACTGGAAACTCGTGAGCATCGACGAGTACCGGATCAACGGCGAATCCATGTGCAAGATCCGCGACGCGTGGATTCAAGACATCCTCGCCCACAACGCGGCCGGCACGTGGGTCGAGATGAGGATGGAACTCAACAACGAACAACTCGGCCTCATGGGCCTGCCCACCAAGGAGGTCCTCCTCGCGAACCGCTACCCCGTGCCCACGGCGGTCTTCCCCGACGGGCACACGGAAACCGTTGCCCTCGACCCCGCCCTCGCCGCGTACGCCGGCAACGGGTGCCTCGGCATCCGCCCCGGCGCCTTCCTGCTGCTCATCAACGACGGCAGCGTCGGCTGGTGCAGCATGGCCCACGTCTACGGCGCACCCGGCAACTACAAGATCAGCACCGCCGGCCACTGCGGCAAGAGCAACGACTGGGGCACCGTCATCGCGGGCGTCGGGAACTTCAACCGCGACATCGGCATCGGCCCCGCCATCCCCGCGCCGATCCTCCTCGACTTCGGCAAGTTCTCGAGCAGCACGGACGGCGGCATCGGCAACGACAACGCGCTCATCAGCGTCACGTCCACCTACCAGAACCTCGTCTCGCCCACGATGTGCTTCTGGGCGGGCCCCCGCGGCTACTTCACGACGGTCGGCGCGACCGCCACGGCGCAGGTCATCACGAACAGCGGACACATCGAGCCCTCGGCCTCGACGGACACGAACCCGTTCCTGCAACAGGCCATCCTCCACTACGGCCACGGCACCGGCGGCGGCACGGGCGGCACGCCCCGCGCGGCCTACGGGTTCCACTGGGCCGCGGACCACTTCTCGTTCTTCGGCGAGATCACGCCCGGCGACTCGGGCTCCGGCGCGAACACGGCGGGCGGCGACGCCGTCGGCGAGGTCAACGAGGCGGCGGGCATCATCACCCACCTCTACGTCGACCCTTCCCTCGAGACGGGCCTCGGCCTCATGGCCGGCACGCGCGCGATGCGCGTCTCGACCGGTCTGGCCATCGGACAACTCGTGCCCTACCCGGTGCCGGCCCCCGGGCTGCCGTAGGAACGAGCGGCGCCCGGCCCTCCCGGGCGGGCCGGCGCCATCGGCCTACGCGTGCGCGGGCCTGTAGAACCGGTGGCCCTTGACGAGGAAGGCGACGAGGAGTCCGACAAGGGCCACGAGGGCGCCCACGTCCACGACGACGCGCGCGAAACCCACCGAGACCAGGCATCCCGCAAGGACCAGGGCTGCGACGATGCCGAGGCCGGCCAGGAGCACACGCACGAGCAGCAGCCGCCAGACGCGCAACCGGACGAGGTTCGTCTGCAATTGGTACGTCCAGGTGCCGAAGAGTGTCAGGAACGTCGCGATGCCTGCGCAGATGGAATAACTGGCCGAAGCGACGATGGACGCCGTCGCACCGTCGCGTGGCCCGAACGGTTCGCCCGGGATGAAGAGCCGCGCGAGAAGGAAGAGCAGGAGCGCGCCCAGGAACGCGGATGCTCGGACGAGCACGAAGGTGGCCCGAAACATCACCGACACGTTTTGGAGGATGTGGGTTAAAAGGTTAGAGTTTCCACGAAACGTCACCAAAACCATATCATGGTCCTGCCGGCGAGGTTTTCCGCCATGCATCCGGCAGGCGCGTCCGTGGTAGTCGGTTTGTTAGTGCTACCCTTCTCCGGTTGTTTAGACAATCCCGCGCCACCTTCACCGAAGGAGGCCGCGGCCCCGTCGTCCCGCGAACCCGTGTTCTTCGCCGGATCCACGGGCGGCCCGGACCGCTGCGACGTCCGAGGAAGGGTGTGGAGCACCACGGGCGAACCGTTGGCCGGCGCCGACGTCGTCTCGACGCCCAGGCTCCGGTCCCTCGGTGCCGGAGTGACCGTCCTTACGTGGGTCGACGAGACCACGGACGCGAACGGGACGTTCGCCATGGAGAACATGACGACGACGCCCCACAGGTTCGCGGCGCGCATGATCGGCTACGGCTACGACATCCAGGAACAATCGTGCCGGGCCGGGCAGACGATGGTCTTGACCTTCGTGCTGCAGCCGTCGAGGCCCCACCACGTCGACCTGGAGCCGCTTCAAGGGAAGATCGGCTGCGCGGCGGGCCTCCATAGCACGGGCGTCGGCACCGCCGACTTCTGCGACGAGTCCCACTACAACGTCTCCAAGGACGCCAAGACCATCTTCATTCCCGAGACGGAGGCGGCCGACGTCACCGGCCTCGTCATGGAACTCGTCTGGAAGACGCCCTTGGACGGCGTCGACGACTGCTTGTCCGTCATCTATCCGCTCCGCTCCTTCGGGCGCGACCCGGCGGAGGTCACGTACGCCACGAACGGGTACCAATGGTTCGACCGGTCAGGTGGCTACATCACGGGGGGCTCTCCGTTGCGGTTCGAGGTGGACAGTCCGTGGCAGGCGCCCGCCTACTGGTTCGCCTCGCTGGGATTCCCGTTCCAGTTTTGGGTGCGCGGCGGGACCACGCCGTCGCCGCAGACCGATCTATGCCAGTCGGGCCCCGTCGTCGAGCAGCCCTTCACCCTCTACATCACGCTCTTCTACAACGGCGAACCCGTGCCCTCGGGATACCGGCACCCGGCCCTCGCGTCCTAGTCGTGCACGCCCTTCTCGTCCACGGTGAAGACGACCTCGCCCTCGGGCAGGTGGGGCGAGTCGACGAGGCGCGCCATGCGCTTCGTCAGTTTCCCCTTGCGTAGGAAGAGGCGGAACGTGGCCGTGTGGCCCACGATGTGGCCCCCGATGGGCCGCGTCGCGTCGCCGAAGAGGATGTCGGGGCGCACGGCGACCTGGTTCGTGCAGAAGATCACCGCGCCCAGCTGGTCGCCCAGGCGCAGGAGGTCGTGCATGTGCGTGTTGAGCTTGGCCTGCCGGTCCACGAGGGCCTCGCGGCCGACGAACTCGGCGCGGAAGTGCGCCGTGAGCGAGTCGACGACGACGAGTCGGATGGGTTTCGTGCGGCCCAGTTCGGCGACCTTCTCGACGAGCATCGCCTGGTGGGCGCTGTTGAAGGCCCGCGCCACGTGGATCTTCGGGAGCACCTCGTCCGGGTTGAGTCCCTGGGACCGCGCCATCTGCGCCGCGCGTTCGGGGCGGAACGTGTTCTCCGTGTCGATGAAGACCGCCTCGCCCGCGAGGCCGCCCTTCTCGTAGGGCAATTGGACGTTGACGCAGAGCTGCAACGCCAGCTGTGTCTTGCCGGCCCCGAACTCGCCGGCCGTTTCCGTGATCGCCTTCGTCTCGAGGCCGCCGCCCAGGAGTTCGTCGAAGGATTTCGAACCCGTCGTGAGGAGGTGGACCTGGCGCCGGTCCTTGAGCAGCACGTCGCCCGTCGTGAAGCCGCCCACGTCGACGGCTTTGCGGGCCTGTTCGATGATGCGTTGCGCCAACTGCTCGCCGAGCTCGGTGCGCTCGGCCAACTCGAGAGGGCTCGTGACCGCGAGCGTCATGAGGTCGCCGTAGCCCGTCGCCTTGAGCTTCTCGACCGTGGCGGGGCCGAGACCCGGCAGGTCCGTGACGGTCTTGTGCGCCGCGCCGTTTGCTTGCACCATGCGGGACAGCGGCCATCGGGGCGCGCGGTTATAGGGGTTCCGGGAACCGCGCTTGTCACGCCGACGTTGTAGTGCCTAAATTGGCGAAATTAGGCACTACGGGCTAGGCGCACGCGAGGATCCCCGAGGCTCGCCAACGACATGCGACCCGCGAGGTTCCGTCTCACGATCGCGACGCTGCGCGTGCCGATCATGGGCGGCAAAAAGACGCGACAGGGCGCGGGCGCGCGACGGGACAATCTCGCCGACGCCGCCGCGGACACCCGTGGTTCGCCAGAATTGGCCGCCGATGGGCTTACATGGCTCCACGCAGTGCCTCGTCGTCCGCATGGCCCAAAGGCCGGCTCACACGTCCATCTTCAACTGGGTCGTCCTCGTCAGCGCCCTCGGCTACTTCGTGGACATCTACGACCTCCTGCTCTTCAGCATCGTCCGCCAGAAGAGCCTCGCGGACCTCGGCGTGCCGCCCGCCCAGGCGCTGGACGCGGGCGTCATCCTCCTGAATTGGCAGATGTTCGGCCTGCTCCTCGGCGGCGTCCTCTGGGGCGTCCTGGGCGACAAGCGCGGCCGCGTGAGCGTCCTCTTCGGGAGCATCCTCCTCTACTCCGTCGCCAACATCGCGAACGGCTTCGTCACGAACGTGCCCACGTACGCCGCGCTCCGGTTCCTCGCAGGCATCGGCCTCGCCGGCGAACTCGGCGCGGCCGTCACGCTCGTGAACGAGGTCATGACGAAGGAGACACGCGGGTACGGCACCGCCGTCGTGGCCGGCGTCGGCATCCTCGGCGCCGTCGCCGCGAACCTCGTCGGCAAGAACTACGACTGGCGCACGGCCTACTTCATCGGCGGCGGCCTCGGCCTCGCCCTCCTCATCGCCCGGTTCAGCCTCGTCGACTCCGGCCTCTACCGCGGTCTCGCCAGGTCCGGCGCGCGGCGAGGCGACCTTCGCATGCTCTTGTCCGGGCGCCGCTTCGCCCGCTACGCCTACAGCCTCCTCGTCGGCCTCCCCTTGTGGTTCGTCGTCGGCATCCTCATCACCTTCTCGCCCGAACTCGCCAAGCCGCTGCACGTGCAAGGCACCGTCTCGGCCGGCGACGCCGTCATGTGGTGCTACCTGGGCCTCACCCTGGGCGACTTCGCGAGCGGATGGCTGAGCGGCCTCCTACGCAGCCGCAAACTCATCCTCGTCGTCTTCCTCGCCCTCACCTCCGCGCTGCAGTTCGTGTACGTCTTCGGCGACGGGTGGTCGCTGCGTGCCTTCTACGCGTTGTGTTTCTGCCTCGGCATCGGCGCGGGCTACTGGGCGGTCTTCATCACGAACGCCGCCGAACAGTTCGGCACCAACCTGCGGGCGACCGTCGCCACGACGGCCCCGAACTTCGTGCGAGGCAGCGTCGTGCCCATCACGGCGCTCTGGCGCTACCTCAGCTCGGGCCCGCCCAAGCTCGGCCTCCTGTTGAGCGTCATGATCGTCGGCCAAGTCACCGTCCTCGTGGCGCTCTATGCCGTGCGTCGGCTGGACGAGACGTACGGCAAGGACCTCGACTACGTCGAGGAACACGCGGCCCGGATCCCCGCCACGACCGCGGCCGTCCCCAGTTGACGCGCGGGCCCAACGCTTAAGGCGCTCGCGACGGCTTCCCGACCGATGGAACCCGGCGGCCTCGCCCTCGAAGACGTCGAAGCCGCCGAGCGCCGCATCCGCCCCCACGTCCTCGAGACGCCCCTTGTCCCCGTAGGCGACGACGGCGTCCTGCTCAAGCTCGAGAACCTTCAACGAACCGGCTCCTTCAAGCTGCGCGGCGCCGTCAACGCCATCGAACAACTCTCCCACGACGAGCTGCGCCACGGCATCTCGACCGTGAGCGCAGGCAACCACGGCCTCGCCGTCGCCTGGGCGGCCAAGCGACGCGGCGCCCGCGCCACCGTCTACGTCCACGAGGCCGCCGTCGAGCGCAAGGTCGCCGCGATGCGGGCCATCGGGGCCACCGTCGTCAAGCACCCCGTGGAGAAGCTGCAGCAGTTCCTTCGCGACAAGGACGCCCGCGACGGCGCCTACTTCCTCGCACCCTTCGCCGACGCGCGGATCGCCGCCGGCCAGGGCACCCTCGGGCTCGAGATCCGGCGCCAACTGCCAGGCGTCAAGACGGTCCTCGTCCCCGTCGGCGGCGCGGGCCTCGCGCTGGGCGTCTCGACCGCCCTGCCCGGCATCCAGGTCTTCGGCGTCACCGCGGAGAAGGCCCCCGCGGTCGCCCACGCGTGGCGCACGGGCAGCGCCGAGCCCGTGGCCGCCACGAGCATCGCGGACGGCCTCAACGCGCCCCTGGCGGACCTTGCGACGGTCCACGCCCTCAAGCAACGCCTTGCGGGCCTCCTCACCGTCACCGACGATCAGATCCGGGGGGCCATGCGACGCCTCCTGCTCGAGGCCAGGACGGTCGCCGAAGGCGCGGGCGCCGCAGCGTTCGCCGCCCTCGATGGAACGATGGAACGTCCCACCGTCGTGGTCGTCTCAGGCGGCAACGTGGACCCCTCGCTCTTGGCCGCGGTCCTCCACGCGACCGCCGCCGCGCAGACGCCCTAGCCGCGCAACTCCAGCTCGTTCGAGGCGGACGCCATTCGCGCCAGGGCCGGGCTCACGATGTCCAGCGTCGTCTGGAACCCCGCCTCGAGCGTCGCCTCGTCGCCGGCCATGGCGAGCATCGTCTCGTACGTGTCCGCCTGGTGCCACCACGGGTAACTCGTGCCGGCCGGCGCATGCGTGCCGTCCTTGAGGACGACCTCGTCCCAATCGCTCCAACAATAGATCGTCGGGATGTCCGCCCCGATGAACGAGGCGCCGTCGCTCGAGCCGCCCCGGGGTCTGCGGTACTCGACGTTCGCATCGGGCACGCCGACCGCCTTTCGGGCGTCCTCGAAGAAGCCCTGGACCTCGTCCGAGTTCTCCCAGCACACGAGCTTCGCGGGGTGGGGCCACGTGATGCCGACCATGTCCAGGTCGATCATGCCCGAGACGTTCACGGGGTACGCGAACGTTTGGCGGTTCACGCTGTCGACGAAGAACTTGGAGCCGATGAGGCCGCGCTCCTCCTGGTCGAACTCGATGAAGGCGATCGTGCGGTCGGTGGCCACCTTCGCGAACGCGGCGCCGAGCTTGAGCGTGAGGAGCGTGCCCGAGCCGTCGTCATACGTGCCGAAGACGGCGCCCTCCGTCACGTCGTAGTGGGCGCCGACGACGATCCAATCGCTGCGGTTGGCGCCCCAGTGGACGCCGATGATGTTCTGGCCCGTCGTGCCGGCCGTGGAGGGGAAGTCCTGGCGCAGCGTCTCGAGCCCGGCCGCCTTCATCTCGTTCTCGAGCCAGTCGCGGCTCATCGCGTGGCTCGGGTTGCCGGCTTGACGGTACGGATGGCGCTCGCTGAAGACGCGCAAGGCATCCAGGGTCTCGCGCGCGCTCACCTTCGGAGCCACGACGTCGCCCGCCTTGGGCGGCGGGTTCGGGGACGTCGGGGGTGGTGTCGTCGACGGTCCCACGCATCCCGCGACGAGAAGGAGGGCGAACAGGAGGACGGCCGCGCGCAACGCCTGCGCCACCCGAGCCGTCGTATTAATCTGTTATCGTCTTGGCCTCAGAGTCTGAGCAGGAGGAGCACGCCGAACGAGCTGACGAGGATCGAGAAGAAGTTCACGTCGGACTTGCTCAAGAACCCGTACGCGCGTCCGCGCTCCTCCTCGAAGAGGGCGCCCATCACGGAATCGATCTGGCAACCCAACCAGCCCGCGACGACGGGGATCCACACCCGCTCGATGGGGATCTTGAGGAGCAGGACGCCCACCAGGCTCGCCAACGCGGCGCCGACAAAGGCGACCAAGTGGCCCCAATTGGAGACGCCGCCGTTCGTCCCCGGCGTCACGCGCTTCCACGGCGCCGTGATGAGGTAGACGCGTTTGGAGAGGACGCCGAGTTCGCTCGCGAACGTGTCGCTGCTGGCCGTCGCGATGGCGGCCACGAAGCCGAGGGCCACCTCCTCGGCGGGGAACTGCAGCAGCGTCATGGCCGCGATGATCGCGGGGACGCCCCCGTTGGCGGCGACGTTGCGCCACCCGCGCGTGCCCGACTTCGCCTCGGCGACGCCCAGGTCCTCCTTCTTCGTCCAATAGAGTTTGGTGACGCCGTAGCCGAGGGCCACGAACGCCAGCAGCAGGGCCAGGTACCGGAAGCCGACCGTCTGGAGGATGACGATGGAGAGGACGCCCGCCAGGAGGCTGCCCGCCGCGTCCAGGACGCGCAGGCCGTACGCGAGCGCCGCGAACCCGAGGGAGAACGCGATGTCCGTCCCCAGTTGCAGCCAGAACGGGTCCGTCATGGATCGGTTGGTCGACGATGGCCGGCCGGCGTTAAAAGAGGACCGAAACGAAGCCGCCTCACGCGGCGCGCGACCACACGTCGCCGCTTGGGTGCCGCTGCCGCACGAGCGTCCCGGACTTCTCGGCCTCCGTCAATCGTTCGAAGGCGCGCTCGAGGCTCATGCCGAAGACCTCCGCGACCTCTCGCGTCGCCACGCGCTCGCCCGCCGGGATGACCGTTTCGATCGCCGGGTCGGGCAGGGGCGCGTGCTTGCGACCGCTGAGGCTCTGCGCGAGTCCGAGGACGGCGGGCAGCGTCTGGAAGCCGTCCACGCGCGCGGCGCGGTCGCCCCACTTGAAGAGGAGCGTCGGGTACGCGTGGAGTTCCTGCGCGTGGAGTTCGCCGATGCGTTGGCGGAACGCGTCATCGGCGGCGCCCGACTCGAGGACACCGCGGTACGCCTCGGGATCGAGTCCGACCCGCTGGGCCACCTGGGCCGCCACGTCGGGGCGGGATATGTTCAGACCGTCCAGGTAGACGGCCTCGCGCATCGCGCGCAGGAATGGGACCTCCTTCTTGGGGTCCAGGATCTTCGCGGCGTGAACGTGTACGCACGCCGGATACGTGCTCTCGGGCCGCTGCGCGTCCTCGACGCGCCGGATCGGCATGCCCGTCGTGCGTTGGACGATCGAGAAGAACCGGTCCACGTCGAAGTCCATCGCCTTCGGGTCCGGCATCTCGGGGAACATGCCGCCCAGGAGCGGCCGGAACTGGACCGTCGGATAGCGCAGTTCGAGCGCGCGACGGACCGGTTCGAAGCCCCAGCACCAGACGCTCCACGGATCCGTCAAGAGTTCGATGCGAACGGGAGCGGGACGCACGTGGACGTTGGCGCCCGCGCGTTGCGCGCGCAGGCGCGAACCCTCGGGCGGCGTCGACGGCTCCGGCATGCGGAGCCGTTTGGCGCATCGAGGCAAATACGTTACGTTGCCCGTGGTTTTCATCGGATTCCGCCGCGCGCACTGGGGCTCAACGGCTCTCGCCCGTTCGCGATGCACGACTGCGGACATCGCCTGCGGCTGACTTTACGAATTTAACCAGAAAGGGCTTTAACGACAGGCGCCCAACTATACCGGCAGCCCCCCCTTGTGGGGCTTGGAGCGTGAATAGTCTGAAGCACTCGTTTCTAGACCCACGTTCTGGCGGATAGGGCTCGCATAGCCCACCGCCCCGCCGAACTCCGCTCTTCCTACCCAGGAACCGTGGAACGGCGCGCCGCCGGACGCGACTCCAACGTCGCGCCCGCCCAGTCGACCGCGACCATCACAAAAGGAAGTGAGAAGCGCGCAAGACAAGCCGCAAATGCTTGAGATACGCCTTCGCGCCTGAGGCCTTGAGCTTCAGACGCCCGGACGTCGTCGCCCTCCCCGCCCGGGGATCGAGGCCCGTCCGCGGATTCGAGGTGGTCTTTGCAAGACCACCGATGACCCCAGTCTCTTCCCCTGAACTTCTTCTCACCGGCTGAAGCCTCGTCTACCAAACCGTTTTCTACGCCGCGTCCGTGGGACGCGCCGTCTCGCCCTTGACCGACGACGCCGCGAAGGAACAACGCGTGGCCGACCGCGCCCTCGGCAAGGACCTCTGGCGCATCGTCCCCTTCGTCCGACCCTACTGGCGCCGTGCCACGTTCGGCACCGTCACGAACGCGATCGCGCGTCTCTTCGACCTCCTGCCCATGCTCATCGTGGGCCTCATCGTCGACCACATCGAGCGCGAGGGCGGCGACCTGCGCCCGGAACCCTTCTTCGTCTACGGCGGCCTGGTGCTCCTCACGTTCATCGGCCTCGCCTTCTTCCAGACGGTGAGCGACTACGCGTGGGACACGCTGGCCCAGAAGGTCCGCCACGACCTGCGCGTGCGCCTCTACGACCACCTGCAGACGCTCGACGTCGCCTACTTCGAGGACCGCCCGGTGGGCGACATCATGAGCGTCATCTCCAACGACGTCGACCAACTCGAGAACTTCCTCTCCGACGCGACGACGAGCATCGTCCGACTCGTCATCACGTTCGTCGGCATCTACGGCTTCCTCCTCTGGCTCGATTGGCGCCTCGCCCTCCTCCTCTTCGCGCCCTTGCCCATCGCCATCTGGATCGTCCGCTTCTTCACGAAGAAGATCCAGCCCGAGTACCGCGCCGCCCGCAAGGCCATCGGCGCCATGAACGCCGTCCTCGAGAACAACCTCCAAGGCATCGGCGTCATCCAGGCCTACACCGCCCAAGCCGACCAGGCGGCCCGCGTCCACCACCAGTCCGCCGAATACCGCGACACGACCGTCCGCGCGGCCCAGATCCGCGCCAAGTTCATCCCGTGGGTCTATGCCCTGGCCGGCCTCTCCTTCGCCGCCCTCATCGGCATCGGCGGCTGGCTGACCTTCGGCGGCTACGGGCCCTCCCTGGGCGAGTACGTCGTCTTCGTCCTCTTCGCGATGCGCCTCATCATGCCGTTGTTCATCCTCGGCTTCCTCCTCAACCAGATCCAGCGCAGCGAGGCCGCCGCCAAACGCATCACGGACCTCCTCGACGAACAACCCAAGATCCAGGACCGGCCGGGCGCGAAGCCCTTGGCGTCGACGCCGCGGCGCATCGAGTTCCGCAGCGTCCACTTCGCCTACCCGCGCCGCGACCCCGTCCTCCACGGCGTCGACTTCACCGTGGAGCGCGGCCACGTCCTCGGCGTCGTCGGCCCCACCGGCGCCGGCAAGAGCACCATCGTCAAACTCCTCCTCCACTACTACGAGCCCACGCAGGGCGAGGTCCTCATCGATGGCGTCTCGCTCAACGACCTCACGCTCGAGGCCTGGCGCAAGCACGTGGGCTACGTCAGCCAGGACGCGTTCCTCTTCAGCGGCACCGTGCGGGAGAACATCGCCCTTGGTTCGCCCCAGGCGACCCTCGCCGATGTCCAACGCGCCGCGCAGATCGCCGGCGCCGACGAGTTCATCCAGGGCCTACCCCAAGGCTACGAGACCGTCGTGGGCGAACGCGGCCTCAAGCTCTCGGGCGGGCAGCGCCAACGCGTGAGCCTCGCCCGCGCCGTCCTGCGGGATCCCGCCGTCCTCGTCCTCGACGAGGCCACGAGCGCCGTCGACACACGCACCGAGGCCCTCATCCAACGGAACCTACACGAGTTCCGCGCCGGACGCATCACCATCGCCGTCGCCCACCGCCTCTCGACCGTGCGCCGATCCGACGAGATCCTCGTCCTCGTCGACGGCGTCGTCGTCGAACGCGGCCCCCACGCGGCGCTCGTGTCCAAGGGCGGCGTCTACGCCGACCTTTGGGGCGTGCAGAGCGGCGACAGCCAATCTCCGCGGACGGGAAACGGCCCCGAGGCGCCGGGCGTCGCCCGTCCGGCCAGCGTCAACCAATGACCATCGTTTCGGCCTCGATGTCGCCCTCGGCGAACCGCCCCAGGCGGAACTTGCGGATGTCGAGGCTCGTGCGGCCGCTCGTGATGAGTTCGGCGATCGTCTGCCCGGCCATGGGGGCGATCATGAACCCGTGGCCTGCGAGGCCGCACGCGACGTACAGGTTCTCGACCGTGGGCGTGCGGCCCAGGATCGGCTTGTGGTCGGGGCTCATGTCGTAACTGCCCGCCCACTGGCGAAGGACGTTGACGCCGCCCAGCGACGGGAACAGCCTCGTGAGCGCGGCGGCGAAGGCCTGCAGGAAATCGAACGTGCTCGCCCACGACGGGCCTTCATGGTGCGGGTAGCCGAGGCCGCCCACGAGCTCGCCGCGCATGGCTTGGCTGCAGTAGAGGCCGTTCGCGAGGTCGACGACCATCGGTTTGAGGAACGGCTTCAGGGCCTCCGTGACGAGGATCTCGTGCCGTTCGGGGTGCGTGGGGACCTCGACGTCCGCGCGGGCCGCAAGTTCCCGGCTCCAGGCGCCCGCGGCGAGGACGATGTGGTCCGCCTGGATCTCGCCCCGTTCCGTCTCGACGGCGGCGATGCGGCCGTTCGAGCGCCGGAAGCCCGTGACCGTCGTGTTCAGCTCGATGGGGACGCCTTCGTGCTTGAGGAGGTCCGCGACGCCGTGGACGACGGGCCAGGGAAAGAGCGTGCCGTCGTCGGGGTTGTACGTCCCCCCCAGCACGCCCGTGACGCTCACGTCGGGGACGATGTCGCGCGCCTCCTCGGGTCCTACCATGCGCGTGCGCACGCCGTGCCGGTTCTGGAACTCGGCGGCCTTGCGAAGCTGCGCCAGCTGCTCCTCCGTGCGTGCCAGGAAGAGGTAGCCGCCTTGTCGGAACCACGTGTGCTGGCCCGTCTCGGAGGCGAGCGCCTTGAACTGTTCGATGCTGCGTCGCGCGAGTTCGATGTTCTCGACGGACGTCCATTGGGCGCGGATGCCGCCGCCGTTCCGGCCGCTGGCACCCAGAAGGAGGCTCGGGGCGCGGTCGAGGACGACGACGTCCTTGACGCCGCGCTTGACGAGGTGGTGGGCTGTCATGAGGCCGACGATGCCGGCTCCGATGACGACGACGTCGCGGCGGTTCCTCACGGGCGCGCCTCGGGCGTCTTGCGCTCGTCCGGTGGTCGTGCACCGGCCGCGAGCAAGCCCAAGGGGATGGGCTCGAGCGGTGGGCGGAACGTGATGAGTCCGAGCGTGGCCGGCTCCTTGCCGGTCATCCTCGAAAGGACGTCGACGCAGGGCAGAAGGCACAGGCGGCCCTGGCAGCTTCCCGTCGCGAGGCCCGTGTAGCGCTTGAGGTCCTCGACGCTCGCGTAGCCCTCGCGGATGGCGTCTTCGACCTCTTCCAACGTGAGGTCTTCGCAGGGGCAGATGATCGTCTTCACGGGCCCGCCTCCCGCGGGAGTCGGCGCGGGTTGATAATCGTGTCCGCGAGCAGTGCCTCCTCGGCTTCCTCCGTCGTCGCGACGCGCGTCGCTTCAGGGAAGCGTCGTCGGAAGTACGTGCGTTGGCGGCGCGAATAGTCCCACGTGCGGGCGATGGTGAGGCGGATGGCGTCATCGCGGGACAAGCGGCCGTCGAGGATGGCGTGCGCCTCGGCGTAGCCGATCGCGGTCAACGCCGGGGCGCGCCGATCCGGGGAGGAGAAGAGCCGGCGGGTCTCCTCGAAGAGGGCCTCGGACGCGAACCATGACCGGATGCGGCCCTCGATGGCCTGGCGCAGGCGTTCGCGCGATGGATCGAGCAGGACGATGCGGAACGCCCAGTCGGGCGCCGCTGCCGCGGGCACGGCCCCAAGCCGTGCGATCTCTTCCCGACGCACCGCGCGCCGGCGGGGTCCCTCGCTCGGGGCGAGGTGGGCCGCCACGTGCGCACGCACGTTCGGGTCCGTGGGTGGGAAGCGGAAGCCGCGCACGAGGGCCTCGACGTAGAGTCCCGTCCCGCCCGAGACCACGACGGCTCGGCCCGCGCGGGCGAGCGCGTCGACGGCCGCGTGCGCCCACGCGTGCCAGCGCGCGGCGGTGAATTCCTGGGCGGGGTCCGCGAGATCGATCCCAAGGTGGGGCACGCCGTCGAGGACGCGGCCGGGGACGCGACCGATGCCGGGAAGGTCGAAGGTGGCGGCCTCGCCCTCCTTGCCGGTGGCGACGTCCAGGCCGCGGAAGACCTGGCGTGCGTCGGCCGTGACGACAACCCCGTCGAGTCTTCGCGCCACCGCCGTGGCCGCCCGCGTCTTGCCCGCCGCCGTCGGCCCGACGAGGACGCGCACGAGCGGCTTCATCCGGCCTCGATCTCGAGCGCGCGCGGCCGCGGTGGCGCGTACTGGTCGAGCGCGGCGGCCAGGCGCTTCAGGCGCTCCGGGTCGTGGGGCTTGAGCGAGAGCGCCGCGGCGGCGCCCGCGATGCGCCCGCGCAGCACGCTCGACCACTCGTCCTCGATGCCGGCGGCGCTGCCGGCCGCGTAGAGTCCTTTGACCGTCGTCTCCATCGTGGAACCCGTCACGGGCACGAATCCGCCGCGTGCCTCGTCGTAGTGGAGTTCGGCGCCGGCCTGTTGGAAGACCTGGCTCAGGACGACGCGGTCGAGGGCGCTCACGAGCGTCGCGCAGGCGACCCGCACGCGTCCGCGTGGTCCGTCGAAGACGACGGCGCGCGGCCGTTTCCGGCCCGCGACGAAGGAGACGCGGTGTCCGACCTGGACGCCGATGCCCAGGCGTCGCGCGTCGTCGAGGAGCGCCTGGGGGACGGCGGGTCTCGGTCGCGGGTCGTAGACGCCCGCGACGCGGGCGCCGCACGCGACGAGGTCACGCGCGAGAAGGAGTCCGTCGCGTGTGGCGCCGTAGACGAGGATCGGCTCGGCGGGCACGATGCCATGCACGTTGATGAGGCGGGAGGCCGCAGTCGCCAGTAAGACGCCGCTGCGGTCGGCGCCGGGGAACATCGGCAGCGCATCGAGGGCGCCCGTGGCGGCGATGACGCACGGGGCCGTGGCTTCGACGAGGCTGGCCCGCGAGGCGGCCGTCCACCGTCCGTCGTAGGTCGCGAAGAGGCGCGTCTGCGTGCGGACGTCGACGCCCAACGTGCGAAGGTGGCGCTCCGCCTGGTCGGCGTACGTCTTGCCTTCCGTACGGGGCGCATGTTCCTGGTTCGACGCGTGGAACGGCGTGGGCAGGTGCCGCAGGCGCCCTCCGACCTTCGCCTCGGCCTCGAGGAGCGTGACCTTGGCGCCGCCGCCCGCGGCGGCGTCCGCGGCGGCCAGGCCGGCCGGCCCGCCTCCGATGACGAGGACGTCGGCCTCGAGGGTCTCCCGGCGGAACGCGAGGGGCAGGGGCTTGCCGGGGACGCGTCCGAACCCGGCCATGCGCCGGATGATGGACAGGAAGAAGGGCCGCAGGAAGGCGGGCCGCACGAATCGCCTGTGGGCGTCGAGGTAGCGGGGGAAGGCGAGGTCGCTGGCGGCGAGGAAGTCCGCGCGCACGTTGGGGAACGCGTTCTGGCCCTCGCTCCACGTGAAGGGTTGCGCCTCGAGTTGGCAGGCCCGTTGGTTGGGCACGCCGTCGACGCGGACGAAGCAATGCGTGCAGTTGCCGGCGCCGCAGTAGAGCCCGCGGGCGCGGTGGTAGCGCATGCTGCGCGAGAGGACCGTCTGCCCCTCGGCGTATAGGGCGGCGGCGATGGACTCGCCTCGGTAGGCGTGGACGGTGCGCCCGTCGTGATGGAACGTGAGGGGTCCGCCCCGTTCGATCTGCGTGAGCGGGTGGCTCGCGAGGCGGCGGGGGCGCGCCATCGGGCGGTCGCACGGGCCGCCGCGCCTTTAGGCTTTTGCGCGCTTCGAAGGCGCGTGCGAAGCGAGCCGTCCCGGAACGCTCAGAGTGGCCGTGAGTACCGGCCGACCACTCGACATGAAGGCCCTTCCCACAAGATAGATAGGCTGGAACAGGAGAGACTCCGCCTCGGGAGCCCCAGACATGTCGCGCGCCTTCCTCGCCGGTCTCATACTCGCCGTGAGCGTCATCCTCGCGGGAGTCGTGGCCGCCGCGGCGCTCGAGGCGGCCCAAGACGGCACCATCGCCGTGGGCAAAGTGAGCCTCATGGGCGCGTCGGCCGCGTGTCTCGTCGTGCTCGTCGGCATTTACGTCACGAACCCCGGCCGAACGAGCCTCGCGCCCCACTGCCACAACTGCGGCACGCGCCTTTTCGCCACCCTGCGAAGCTACGACCGCCGCGAGGTACTCACGTGCTTCGCGTGCGGATCCGAGTGGGCGGTCCCCCAACGGCCCGCCCCGCCCGCGCGCGCGGACCCCGCGCCCCGCCCCGCGTCGCACGAGTAAGACAACGCTTTTGACTCCCGGCCGCCCCCACGCTCAGCGTTGGGCCGCGTTTTTCGATTCGTCTTGCCGTCGTTGCGCCTTTTTTCGTTCGTCTTGACCCCGCTTTGACCTAGCCTTTCGCTTTATAAGGCCCAGAGGTGCGCTGGGCTGCAATGGCGGACGGTTCCAGTGACCCTCCGAGGGGCAATTGATAGCTCTTTGCCACAACGCAGATAAGACCCGGCAGCGGAAAACGGACTTCCCGAGAACGGTCACATGCTGCGCACCTTTCTGGTCGGTCTGATTCTCGCCGTCGGAGTGATGCTCGTCGGCTCCGTGAGCGCAGCGGCCTTCGAAGTCTCCAAGATGGGCGTCGTGACCTATTCGACAATGGGTCTCGTGGCCGCCGCCCTTGCCGGCCTCGCCCTCTTCCTCGGCGCCTTCATCGCCCTCTCGGGCCCCTCGAGCGCGGCCCAATGCAACCGCTGCGAGGACCGGCTCTTCCCCACCGTGCGGACCCCGGACCGGCTCGAAGTGCTCACCTGCTTCGGCTGCGGGTGGGAACGCAAGGCGTCCGCCGTCCCGGTCAGCGCCTGAGCCAGGGACGGCCCGCGAGCCGGGTCCACCTGGGCATCGTGGGCAGATTCCTCCTCCAGGGTGCCCCTATTCTCGCTTGAACAGGATGGGCGCCTGCACTTCTCGGGCGTCCAGCCACAACAGGGGAGCGGACGCGCCGTTGGGCGCGACCAGGAACGTTTCCGCCTGTCCCTCGACCACGACGACGTCCCCGATGGCCGGCACGGGTCCTTGGACGCGCAGGAGAACGATGGTGTCGGCGCCCGGCCGGTCGAAGTGCGCCGTGACGTAGGTCGGTCCGCTCGTGATCGAGGCCAGGTTCGTCGCCAACATCCCGCGGGCCGCGAGATCGCCCACGTACGAGGCCGACGTGGCCGGGGTCCCATCCACGACGAGCCGTGCCCGGACGGTTTCGGAATGCCCGGGGGCTGGGAACGCCTCGGGAGCGGTTACCCCGAGGACGCCGTCGTGGCGCGCGACTGCCTGCACGCTCGTGGCGGCGAGAATAAGCACGAGGCCGATCCAGGCGACGGGGGAGCGCATCGGAGCTGCGGCAAACGACGGTTTCAATTAAAGCGTTTCTTCGGCGGGACGTATATTTTATCGTCGATTGGCGAACCTGACTACGTCGCATGCGTAGGTCTGACGGTGAAAGAGGCCCTGCGCCGTCAGGGTGGCGGTTCGTGTTTGTCATTTTTGTATGCAATAACCCGCTCGCTCAAAAGAGAAGGCAAATAGGCCCGTAATACAGGAGAAACCACGAACCGGCGTCGAACCCGACCGCCCAAGGCGCCGGCCCAGCTAGAAATCGTTAAGAATCGCCCCCTCCATGGGTTCCATTGGAAAAATAGGGTCACGCCAACCTACGGTTGCGTCCCTTTCCGTGTCACCGCGGGCCACCGGCCCGCCTCACAGCGAAACGGCACCGGCCCCGACTCCCCTGCGGAGCGCGGGTCCACCGCAGGCCGCGCGCCCCAGTTTTTCCCCACACAACAGGTGTCATCATGATCATTGACCCCAGCACGACGAAATACATGATTAAAGCGAAGATCACGGCAGACGGCGTCATCGAAAAACCCGACGTCGTCGGAGCCATCTTCGGACAGACCGAAGGCCTGCTCGGAAACGAACTCGACCTGCGCGACCTGCAAAAGTCGGCGCGCATCGGCCGCATCGAGGTCGACATCGACGCTAAGAAGGGCAAATCGGAGGGCACCATCCTCCTTCCCTCGTCCCTCGACAAGGTCGAGACGGCCATCATCGGCGCCGCCCTCGAATCGATCGACCGCGTCGGCCCCTGCAAGGCGCAGATCCAGGTCCAAGGCATCGAGGACGTGCGCGTCTCCCGACGCAAGCAGGTCATCGACCGCGCCAAGTCGCTGCTCTCGAGCATCATGGAGGACACCAAGTCGGACTCGGACCAACTCGTCGACGAGGTCCGCTCCGCCGTCCAGGTCGCCGAGATCACGCGCTACGGCCCCGAGCGACTGCCCGCCGGCCCCAACGTCGGCAAGAGCGACGCCATCATCATCGTCGAAGGCCGCAACGACGTCCTCAACCTCCTCAAGCACGGCATCAAGAACGCGATCGCCGTCGAGGGCACGTCCATCCCCAAGGCCGTCCAGGACCTCACGCGTGAATCCGTCACGACCGCCTTCGTCGACGGCGACCGCGGCGGCGAGCTCATCGTCCGCGAACTCCTGCAGACGTGCGAGATCGACTTCGTCGCCCGCGCGCCCCAGACGCGCGAGGTCGAGGAACTTCCCCAGAAGCTCATCATGAAGGCGCTCAAGAACAAGGTACCGGCCGAACAGTTCGCGGAGATGGCGGGCATTCCCTACAAGCGCCCCGAAGGCTCCAGCAAGGACCGCGCCTTCGTCGAACGCGCCGCCCAACAACAGGAGCGCGAACTCGACGCCGTGAGCGGCGAGGCCCTCTCCGAGGTCGGCGGCGGCGGGAACCTGCGCCCCATGGGCCGCGAGGACCGACGCGACGACCGGCGCGATCAACGCCGGGACGACCGGCGCGACGAGCGCCGGGACCAGCGCCGCGACGATCGACGGCCCGAGCCGCAGCGCGAGGAGCGCGAGCGGCGGCCCGAACCCCCGCGCGAGGAGCGACGGGAGGAACGGCGCGAGGAACCCACGATCGAGGTCCGCGGCGGCGGCGAGCGGCGCGAAGAGGAACGCAAGCGCGGCGGCGGCTTCCTCAGCCGCCTACGCGGCGGCGCCCCGCGCGAGGAGCCTACGCCACAGGAACCCGCGCGCGTCTTCAGCAACGACCAGCAACAATACCGCGGCCTCCTGGACCAGCTGCAGGGCAGCCTCAAGGCGACGCTCCTCGGACCCGGCGGCGCCGAGGTCCAGAAGGACATCGCCGTGCGCGACCTCGCGGAGACCCTCAAGAACTCGAACGCATCGATCGACGCGGTCGTCTTCGACGGCGTCATCACGCAGCGCCTGCTGGACATCGCGACGGACAAGAAGATCAAGACCGTCGTGGGCGCCAAGATCGGCAACGTGACGAAGCGGCCGAAAGAGATCACGGTGCTGACGCGGGACGACCTGCGCTAGGCGTTTCATCTCAGGAACGGCGGCGTTCCTGGCGCGGTGAAGCTTGTTTGACGGGCGGCGTGCTGCCGCGCGACCCGTGTGTCATGCACGCGTCGTACTAGACGCTGTAACGGTTCAGTCACCCCGCCACACACACCGATTGGTAACGTTCATAGTCTCGTACGACAGTTTTTCCCGCAGGGATAGGGATGCACAAGGATGAGCTAATCCAGTTGCACACTTTGTTGTGCCAGGTGAAGCACCACCTTGAACGCCAGCAATCGAACGCAAACGGCCGCTTCATCGAATACGAAAAATTCGGTGTCTCGCCGCAACACATCCACAAGAGCAAGATGCAGCACAAGCGTGCCGTCTTCCTCCTAGGCCGAGACCTCGCGGAGACGCTCTCGGGCGCGGATGAGTTCAGCAACGCCCACAAGGTCGGCATGCGCATGGGCGAACTGGCGAAGAAGGTCGCCAAGGGTCCTCCGCTGGGGATCGCTGGCACGAGCAGCTAACGTTCAACCGGGTCAACGGGAACGAGGGACTCTTCGAGGCGGTAGCTGCACCACGACGAACGCCGCGCGCAGGGAACCGAAGGGGCGCGCGGCGCTACCCGCCTCACGCACGCGCTAGCGTAGCGTCTTGCGCATCGCCACAGCGTCGGCGCCGTCGCGGTAGACGCCGGGCTGGAGTCCGGCCACGTCGAAGCCTTCGCGTTGGTAGAAGCGGATCGCGCGGCGGTTGTCCACGCGCACCTCGAGCCGCAGCTGCCGCACGTTGTCCAAGGCGAGGCGGCGTTGCGCGTCGCGCAGGAGGGCACGCCCGATGCCGAGGCCTTGGTACGCCGGGTCCACGGCGAAGAGGAGCACGTTGGCCTGCAGGCCTGGTTCCTTGGCCGCCACGAGGAACCCGACGAGCGAATTGTCGACGACGTCGCGGGCGACGCGGAAGTGTTGGCCCTGGGCGCGCGAGAGTTGAAGGTAGAAGTCGTACGGGTACTCCTCGGGCAGCGTCCGGGAGGCCAGTCGCATGACGTCGACGAGGTCTCGCGGCCGGAACGTCTCGATCGAGATCATTCGCAATCCCGATCGAAGGGTCGAATCCTATTTACGGCTTCGCTCGCGCCTCGGGCTTGGAGCGTTCGGCGCGGCCACGTTTGTCGGCGACCCACGCGGGGCCCGCCGCGGACCGCGCGTTCAATCGCGCCCGCATGCGGGGTTGGGAGAAGGTGAACACGAGGGCGGCGGCCAGGAGGTTCGTCGCGACGATCGCGACGATGGCGTAGGCGCCGAAGTTCTCCGTGCCGGGGATCTGGAAGCGCGTCGAGGGGATGAGGCTCACGACGGCGGCCGCGAGGCCCAGGGGGAACATGAACGCGACCGCGAGGCGTTCCCACGTCGTGAGGCGGCTGCGGTAGAGGAGGAGGCCGGCGCCCCAGAACCGGGCGAGCATGACGGCGAAGGCCAGGAGGATCCCGCCGGCGACGAAACGGGCGTTGCCGAAGACGTGTAGGTCCACGACGACGCCGAGCGTGACGAAGAAGAAGGCCCGCAGGAAGAAGATGACCTCGTGGTGCAGGCTCACGAGTTCGCCGCCGAAGACGGGGGCGTACGCCCACGTGCGCTTGTGACGCGTCGCGGCCGCGCGGCGCTCTTCCTCGTCGAGCGTCTCGATTTTGCGGCTGCTGCCGACGACGAGCCCGAAGACGAGGACCGCGAGCGCGCCCGAGCCGCGGAAGAACTCCGTGGCCACGTAGAGGAGGAAGAGGACGGAGATCGTGAGGACGTACTCGTAGCTGCGTTCCCGGAACGCCTTGAGGGCGACGACCCATCCGAAGCCCGCGCCGGCGCCGAAGATGATCCCGATGGCGAAGTTCTGCAGGAGGTGGACGGCGAAGTCGGCGGCTCCCGTCTCCTTGAAGCTCAGTGCGGTGGCCAAGCCGACGACGCCGAGGACGACGAGGATGTCGCTCACGGCGGCCTCGATGCTGACCATCGTCCGCGCGGCCGCGCCCACGTCCATGCGTTGGATGAGGGGGATGACGATGACGACGCCGGCGCCGCCCAACGACATGCCGAGGAGGAGGGCGAGGGCCTTGTCGAGGTTGAGGACGGCCATCCCGATGAGGGCGCACAACAGGGCCGTGGCGACGAACACGAGAAGCGCCAGGAGCGCGCCCATGCCGACGCCCGAGGCGAGGTCGGCGAGTCGAATCTTGAGGCCGCCTTCGAAGAGGATGACGATGAGTGCGACCGTGCCGATGAAGGGAGCGATGGCGCGAAAGAGTTCCACGTCGACCCAGTGGAGGGCGGGCCCGAGGATCATCCCGAGGGCGATGAGGAAGATCGTGTCGGGCAGGCGGAAGACGCGGAAGGCGAGGCTGGCGAAGAAGGCGCTGACGACGATGACGCCGACGGCGACAAGGAGGGGCTCCGGGTGGACGCCGGCCACCCGGAGCGCAGTCGAAGACGGCCGTATAGGCCTTTTGAGACGTTCACGTGGTCGTGATGGGGTCGAGGTTCTTCGAGAGGAGGAGTCGGTCCTCTCCCGTGTCGAGGGCGGGTTCGGCGCCGACGATGTCAAAGCCCTCGCGGCGGTAGAAGGCGAGCGCGGACTGGTCGTCCGCGGGCACCTCGACCGTGAAGTGGCGCTCGCCCTCGATGGCGAGTTGGCGTTGGATGTCGGCGAGGAGGGCGCGGCGCAGTCCTTGCCCGACGAGTTCGGGTTCGACCGTCAGGATGAGGAGGTTGTTCTGCGTGCCGGGTTGTCTGGCGGCGATGATGAAGCCCAGGACCTGGTTCGTCTCGGTGTCGTTCACGACCCGGAAGTAGGAGGGTTGTTGCTTGGCCAGTTCTTCGAAGAAGACGTACGGGTAGAGGCGGTCCGTCGTGCGCCAGGCCAGGCGCATGACTTCGCGAAGGTCGCCGGTCTGGGGTGGGTGGATGGTAAAACTTGACTTCTTCAATCGCAGCATGGTGCCACTTCCCATGCAACAAGCCCGGCAGGGGTCTTGATGCTTGACCACGTGAAGCACGGGAGGGAATCGGGATTTCCTCTTGGTTCGCGGCGACGTGGGCCGAAGCCGGTGGAACGGCGAATAGGCGCCGCGCTTTTCGTGGCCGGGGGAGGGTGCCGTTGTCGCGGGGCCGTAACAGGCGGCGTCATGTCCCTCCTTGTGGGAGGACGATCGGCTTCCTGACCAGGCCCCGCGTTTCCGCCCGGCCCCTCCAACCCGACCCCTTGCGGGGCGAGGCAGCAGAGGAGACTGGGCTGGGCTTCCTTCTCACGGCGACTGTGCGTACCCCTGGTTGTCCCGACCTCACAGCATGCCGTCACGGCTGAGGCTCGGACGGGGACCCTTTGTTCGGGGGTGAGCGTTGTCGCCGCCTCGTCGTCGAAGACCGATCACGCGCCGGTTCCGGAGTCCCGGTCCCTCTTTACGAAGGGCGTTACTGATCTTGCCACGGCCTGGTACCTCGCGTCACGAATTTTCCGCGAGGCGTTTGAGGGCCTTGGCGTGTATGCCTCGCCTTGCACGCAGGTTCATCGCTTGCCCGTGGGCATCTCGATGCGGCTTCGAGGGAGGCACCCTTCGCTACACGTGGAGGCCTATAGACTTGTCGCCGATTCCTCCGGCCTCTTTTTACGCAGGAGGCGCCCATGCGTCCCTTCGTGGCCACGTTCGATTCGGACCGGTTCGCCTCCTTGCGTCGCGACCTGGATGACCAAGGGGTGCTGGAGGTCGCCGCGGTGCTCTTTCGGGAGGCCCCGAACCGCATCCGTGAGCTCTCCGACTCGCTCGCGAAGGGCGACCGGCCCACGTTCGAGCGCGCCGCCCACAGCCTCAAGTCCAACGCGCGGCTCTTCGGCGCCAACGACTTGGCGGACCACTGCGCGAAACTGGAGGAGGACTCCCGCGCGAAGATCCCGCCGGACGCCCGCGCCCGCTTGACCGAGATCGGGCGTCTCTATCGAGACGCCGAGGTCGCGATCCGCGCGGCGGTGGCGAAGATCAAGGCCTAGGTCCGGGGTCCAGCCACGGTCCTTCTGCACCCTTGTCTAGCTCGGGCTCCTGGACGTACAACGTTTGTCAAGAAACCTTAAGGCTACATCGCGACTCTAGGTAGTCTGTGAGCCGAGGTATCTCGGGTTTCATGGGGCGGTCGGCATGATCGCCGATTACCTCGCGAAATTCGAACGCGACCTCACGGGCGGCGTCCTCCACCTCATGCTGCTCGTCGAGATCGACCGCCTCGCACCCATCCATGGCTACGGCCTCATCAAGGCGCTCACCGAGGCCTCCGGCGGTCGCGAGCTCTTCAAGGAAGGCACTATTTACCCGATCCTCAACCTCCTCGAGCGCTCCGGATTCGTCAAGAGCCGTTGGGCCCAAGGCGACCACGGACCGGCCCGCAAGTACTACGAACTCACGCCCACCGGCCGACAGGTGCTGCGCCTGGGCGTCGAGGAATGGGACCGGGTGCGCGAGAGCATGGATGCGATCCTCAAGGACCACCGAAGGAGCGGAAAGCGATGAGCCAACGGATTCTCGACGACTACCTGGACGACGTCCGACGACGCCTCGGCCACCTCACGCCCGACGAACGCGACGCCGTCATCGGCGAGATGCGCGCCCACCTCGTGGACAAGATCGACGCCCTGCTCAAGGCGGACCCGGCCCTCTCCCGCGACGACGCGGCCCTGCGTGCGACGCACGCCTTCGGGACGCCCGACGAGATCACCGTCCAATACGGACCCCAGGGCGGCATCGTCAAGAGCTCCACCGGCGAGACGCTCCTGCGCGTGGCGGCCCTCGGCGGTCGCGCGCTGCGCGCCACCGGGCGAGGCCTCGGCCGCACCCTCAAATGGACCGCCCTCGTCTTCGCCATCACGATCAGCGCCGCGCTCATCGCGGCCACGGTCGTCGTGGTGGTCTTCGACGACGAGATCCGCGGCCTCATCCCGCACACCATCTACGCCAAGGGCGAATACTACGAGTCCCGAAACGGCACCCTCAACGAGTCGTTCGACGTGCCATCCGTCTACCACACCTTCCAACTCCAGATCTACACGTACGGACAGGATGAGACGTCCTGCGTCGGGGTCAACCTCACGAGCCCCGACGGCGACGTCATCGACCTGAGCGTCCGCTCGCCCACAGGCGGCTGCTACGACCTGCACCGCGAGCTCACGTTCGCCCAACCCGGCCGGTGGCACATCCGCTACGACTTCGACGCGTACTCCGGCTGGATCGACGTCAACGTGGATGGATACCGATGACGACCTGCCTCCGACGCGACGGGCGCCGCATCCACAAGGCTTTAAACGCACCCGGCCACGGCGACGGTGCGATGCCCCGCGTCCTACTCGTCGTCGTCCTCACGACCACGACGCTCCTGGCCGGCTGCATGAGCGACGGGACCCCCTTCAACCCCTTGGACGGCGGCAAGCCCGCCTCGCGCGGCGACGAGTTCCGCGTGCCCGGCCTGCACGTGGGCGACCTCTACACGTACGGCTTCGGGTTCCGAAGCGACGGCGACCCGCCCTTCGAGATTGCCGGCACGACGCAGGTCAACATCCTCGAGGCCACGAGCCACGTGGACGGTCTCGGGCGCGTCCGCGACGCCCTCCACGTCCTGCAGTCCACCCCGGACGGCTCCTTCCAGGAACACTACTGGGTCGACGCCAAGACGCTCAAACAATTCCAACTCGAGCGCGGCGACGGATACAACGACACGAACCACTTCACGGGCGGCCCCGTCGGCCAGGCGCCGGCGCAGTTCACGAGTTACGGCAACGCCACCGGCACCCTCCAGCGCTCCCTGGACGATCCCCTCTTCGAGGACTTCAACTTCTTCGGCGCCTTCGCGACCGGGCGCTCCATCCCGGTCGGCCAGGACTTCGCCATCGACGGGAACCTCTGGATGCGCGACGACACGATCCTCCTTCGCACCGGCAACTGGACGAGCCCCGTCGAGGCCGTCGACGCGGGCGGGTGGGGCGCCGGCCGCAAACTCTCCTTCGAGGCCGCCTACGACGAAGACGGCATCCGCCAATCCACGACGTGGACCGGCACGGTCTCCGCCGACGTCCCCTTGGCCACGGAGATGACGCGACGCATCCGCACCGATTTCGGCGGTCTCAAGATGGATGTCAGCTTCAATGCGACCCTGCAGGCGTTCGAGGCCGGCACGGGCGCCGGGTTCGGGCCCCTGGCCGCGACCGCCGCCGGGCGGCGGGCCGCCGACTTCGCCGCGTGGGACCGCGTGCCGCCGGAGGGAAGCGGCGACAAACTCGCGTTCCCGCTCTCCGAGGCCGTCGCGGCGCTCGAGCTCGACCTCACGGCCAAGCAGTTCTTCACCGACCACGCCGGAAGCTACCTCCGCTTCGGCACGCTCGAGGAGACCAACACGTGCGGCGCGTACCCCGCCCCGCCTCCCGGCTGCCACTGGTACACGTGGTTCACGCTCTTCGACGCGCCCGACGATTATCGGATGCACGCGATCGTCGAGAAGTACGCCGACGACGCGGGCACTGGCGTCGCCTTCGTGCCCGCCGTGAGCCGCGACTACCCGTTCGATGTGCTCTTCACCCTCATCGGCGGCGAGCCCCCCGAGCCGCCCTCGCCCTCGGTCATCGTCATGAAATCCGATTTCGACCTCCCGGACCGCAGCGCCTTCCCGCGCGACGCGTTGACGACGGCGGACGCCCTCGGCGTCTGGAAGGACGCCGCGACGTCCGGCAACAAGGACCTCAAGGCCAACCTCTACTTCGCCTGGCTGCAGGACGATGGCTACACCCACTTCGTCTCCCACGACGACTGGGTCTTCCCCGAGCACAGCCTCCTCTTCCCGCTCTACGACGAAGGCACGATGATTCTCGAACGCCACACCGCGATGATCGGCGCCTCGGGCGGCCTCCTCGAGAACCGCAACTACGACCTCCACGTCGAGCACAAGTGAGGCCACGCGACCCGCGTTCGTCCGGCCTAACGACCGGCCTCGGCCATGGCCTCGTGCGCCAAGTGGGCGAACAAGGGACTCGCGAGCGCCGCAGCGCGCAGTCCCTTCTTCGTGAGGAAGTACTCGATCCGCACGGGCTGTTCGTCGAAGACTTGGCGATCCATGAGGCCGACCTCGCGCAGCGTGCGAAGCTTGTCCGATAGCGTGCGAGTCGACAGGCCCAGCAGGTCGTGCAGTTGCGTGAACCGGGCGCGGCCCAGCGACGCGACGACGTAGACGATCTCCATGCTCCAAGGCTGGAAGAGCGCCCGGCTCGCGCCCACGCTCGTGCGCAGCCAAGCCGCCTGCTGCTTGGGCGTCTTCTTCTGCATGAACTCGAGCACGGCGAGACTGAAAACGTTCGACGCCTTGAGCGCGGCCCGGAACTGGGCGTGGGTGGCCGCGTCCAACATCGGGCAGTCCCGCATGGCGTCGGTGTGGACAAGGAAAGCGGCTTTGGGGTTCTGCATGGACTGCGCTCCGGCCAACGGCGCCCTATTAGTGTCCAAACCGCATATACTTTACTTGGTGCAGTAGCTTTGGAGTCCAAACCTCCCAGCGCGCGCGAGCGGCGCCTCGTCGGCCGCTTCGTACGGACCCTCTTCCTTCGAAACCGTCGGGGCAAGGGCTGGAGCGTGCCCGACTGGCTGCCGCACGAACGGCTGCGATTCGAGGGGAACTCGGGGGCCGACCTGGCCGGCCGTTGGTTCGCCGCCATGGAGCCCGTCGGCACGGTGGTCCTGGCGCATCCGGACCGCCGCTACGGCCAACACTGGTTCGTCCTCACGGGCTGGGTCGACGCCCTGCATGACGCGGGCTACCACGTCCTCACCTTCGACTTTGCTGACTACGGGGAAAGCCGTGGAGGGTCGACGTACTACTTCGAGGACGTCATCGCCGCGGCCCACGTGGCGCGAACGCGCGCGCCGGAGGCCCCCGTCCACCTTGTCGGCCTCAGCATGGGCGCCTACGCCGTCGCCAACGCGGCGCCCCACCTCGACTTCGTCGAGTCGCTCATCCTCGAGTCCCCCTACCCGAACTTCAACTCATGGTACGGCCGGAGCCCGGGGCGCCTCGGCATGTGGTTGTTCGACCGCCTGTTCCCGAAGACCTCCACGCTCATCCAGGCGCCTCGAAGCCTGGGCCAGGCGACCGCGCGACGCGTACTCGTCGCCGCCTCCAATCGCGACCGCGTGACGCCGAGCCGACTCTCACGTGACGTCGCGACAGGCGGTCCCGCCGACCGGACCACTTACCTCGAGTTCGACGGCCCCGCCCACCTCGAGCTCTGGACGGAGAGTCCGGCCTACCGCGACGCCGTCCTTGCGACGCTCGAGGGGCGGGCCCTTGACTTGGGCCATGCCCAGGTCGCCACACGCGTCCGCACGACCCGATCGGCCGCAGCGCACGGTCAGCCACTTTCGCTCCCTTCACGGACCCCTTAAAGAACGAGAAACGCGCATTGGGAACCGTGGCCTCGTCCCCTATCGCGTCCCTCTATGAGCGCGCCCGCTCCCTGCCCGAGATCTTTGACGTCGTCAAGGAATCCGTGCGACGCCACCTCAAGGCCGAACGCGCCGGCCTCATGCTCGGGCTCTCCAACCTGGGCGGCGGCCAGTCCTACCTCATCGGCGGCTTCTTCCAGGTGGCCGGCAACATGATCGTCCTCAACAAGCTCCCCCTCCACCGCCTGCAGGAGACGCGTCCCGAACTCTGGAAGCCGTACGCCTTCCACGTCCTCCTCCACGAATACGTCCATTCGATCGGCTACCTCACCGAGGGCGAGACGCGCCCCCTGGTCCACGAGATCTCCCGCGAGGTCTTCGGCGACGAGCACGTCGTCACGGACATGGCCCGCGGGTGGGAGAAGTACATGCCCCACCTCGTCTACCCCGTCTACGGCTACGTGCCCGACGGCGACTTCCAGGTCGAGGTCGTCCGCGGCTTCGACACGTCGGCCACGGATTACATCCAATAGGCGGCCGCGCCGGAATCAGCACCTCCATAACGGCGCAGGCCTTCCAAGCGTCGGCCATGAAAGGGTACGAGATGATCGTGCTCGTCAACGGCCTTCTCTTTCTGGCCATCGGTGGGCTCTCGCTCGCCAACGGCGTCTTCATCCACCGACAAGGCGTGACGTGCGCCGACGGAAACGCCACGCGCTGCGAACGACAGGTCGCCGTGGGCGACACGACGACCCGCGTGTCCCCGTATCTCCTCGCCTTCGGAGCGGCGCTCGTGGCGGTCTCCGTGAGCCTCATGCTCTACCGACGCTGGTACCGACCCGAGAAGCCCGAACCGGACGAAGGGCCCGGCTACCCATGACGGAATGGCAGGACGCCGTGCGCGAGACGCCCCAAGGCGTCACCCTCGAGGTCGAGGTCGTCCCGGGCGCGGCCCGCGCCGAGTTCCCCGCAGGCTACAACCCGTGGCGCAACCGCATCGAGGTCCGGGTGCCCGCGCCGCCCGTCAACGGCCGCGCCAACCTCGCCCTCGTCCAACTCGTGGCCGACTTCTTCGAACGCCCCGTGCGGGACGTGCGCGTCGTCGCCGGCGAGACGAACCGCCAGAAGCGCCTCCTGGTGCTCGGGATCTCGCGCGACGAGGTCCTGCGCCGCCTCACGGGGTAGGCCACGGTTTTCTAGCCGGGACGCCGTACGGGCCCGGGATGGACCCGGCCGAGCGCCTGGCACGCCTCGACCGCGCCTTGGAACTCCTCACCGAACTCTCCCACGCGGCGCCCGTCATCGTCGAAGGCCATCGCGACCTGGAGGCCCTGCGCGAACTCGGCGTCGACGGCGAGATCCTCGTCTACAACCGCGGCGGCTCCGTGATCGCGCTGGCCGACGAGTTGCGCACGCGGCCCTTCGTCGTGTGCCTCTTCGATTGGGACCGCAAGGGCGGCCACTTGACGCGCCTGCTCAAGCAGCAACTCGGGGGCATCCGGCTGGACCTCGAGGTCCGTCGCGAGTTCGCCACCGTGAGCCTCGTGCGTTGCGTCGAGGACCTGCCCCACGCACGCGCCGCCCTGGAGCGCCGGATCGAACGCCGCATCCCCGACTAGCGCGGCGCGAAGGGGCTTGGGCGCAGGACGAGCGTCTCGTCGCGCGCGGGGCCCACGCTCGCGAAGGCGACGGGGACCTCGACGTGTTCCTCGATGAAGCGCAGGTACGAGCGCGCGGCGGGGTCCAGGACCCAGCGTCCGCGTTCGCGTCGCGCCGCCTCCAGCCAACCCTTCAACGTGCGGAAGACGGGTTGGACGCGGGCGAGGTCCTCGACGTCGGCGGGGAACCCGCGCTGGGCGCGCCCGTCCACCTTGTAGCCGACGCACACCTTGAGGTCGGTGACGCCGTTGAGGACGTCGAGCTTCGTGATGGCGAGGTGGCTGATGCCGCCCACGCGAACGGCGTACTCGAGGGCGACGAGGTCCTGCCAACCCACGCGGCGCGGGCGCCCCGTCGTCGTTCCGAACTCCTTGCCGATCGTGAGGATCGACTTGCCGATGCCTTCCTCCGTGGGGAGTTCCGTCGGGAAGGGTCCCTCGCCGACGCGCGTCACGTACGCCTTCGCGACGCCCAGGACGGCCTCGACGTGCCGCGAGCCGACGCCGCTCCCCGCCGTCGCGTTCGAGGCGACCGTCGAGGACGAGGTCACGTAGGGGTACGTGCCATGGTCGATGTCGAGGAGGACGCCCTGCGCGCCCTCGAAGAGGACGTTGCGGTCCCGTCGGAAGAGGTCATGCAGGACGAGGCTCGTGTCCGTGACGTAGGGCCGCAATCGTTTGGCGAGCGGCGCGTACTCGGCGTGGATGGCCTCGAGCGTAGGCATCGGGGAGATCTTGTGGGCGATCATCGCGCGCTTCTTGACGGGGTAGGCCTCCTCGAGGCGCCTGCGGAACCGTCCCGGGTGGACGAACTCGCCGATGCGGATGCCGATGCGGCGCGCCTTGTCCGCGTACGCGGGGCCGATGCCGCGCTTCGTCGTGCCGATCTTGCGGCCCTCCGTCTCGGCGGCGCCGTCGAGGAGGATGTGGTACGGGAGGATGAGGTGGGCGCGGTCGCTCAAGTGGAGCCGCAGCTTGCGGCCGCCCGTCTGCAGCGCCTCCATCTCCTTGAGAAGGACGCGCGGGTCGACGACGACGCCGTTGCCGATGACGATGTGGCGGCCGCGTACGGCGCCCGAGGGCAGGAGGTGGAACTTGTACACCTTGTCCTTGACCTTGACCGTGTGGCCGGCGTTGTTGCCGCCCTGGAACCGCACGACGGCGTCGTACCGCGACGCGATGAAGTCGACGAGCTTCCCCTTGCCCTCGTCGCCCCATTGCGCGCCGATGATCGCATGTCCTGCCAACGTGGGGCCCCAGCGCCGCGAAACCCGGCTCTCATTTAAACGTGCAGGGGACACGCTTTTCCGTCGTGGCGGTCCTCGTCCTCCCGTGCGAGGTCGAACCATCGTCGCGGTCGTCCTAGCCCTCGCAGCGAGCGGTTGCCTCGACTGGAACAGCTTGGAAGAGGGGAAAGTGCAGGCCTGTGAACGGGCTCGTTACGAAGCGGCGCTCGCGATGTCCGGTTCCGTCGACCAGATCGACCCGGACCCAGGGAACACGACGCGCGACGCAAGCGGCCTGCCGTGGATCCGACCTGACCCCCATCAGGACTGGGATTCCCTCGTGATGTTGCAAAACGCGACGAACGTCACCTACGTCGGTGCGCCGTCAGGATGGACAGGCGAGGCCGCGCGTCTCGCCGCTCCTTCCAACGGCACGAGCCTTTACCGCATCCGACTCCATCCGTTGGACGCGGCGGCCCACGAGACCAAGTGGTTCTTCCGCCAAGAGAAATCGATCGACGCCCCCCGGTGCGACCCACTCGTGAACGAATTCTCCAACTTCCTCGTCGAACCCGCGCAAGGGGAGACCGCCATGGTCGGCAAAGGCGTGCTCGTCTATGCAGCCGGCTTCTGGACCAACGGCACGATGTTCTACACGAACATGCCCAACGTCCACACGACGCATTGGCCCCGCGGCGGCATCTATGCGTGGGAAGGTGGCGACCCGTTGCCCGTCTACGTCTACGACTCCTCGCGTGCCGAAAAGCCGGCCTACTGGTCCGTGTGCCCTCCGGCCCCCCTGGGGAACGGCACCTGCGTCTGGAACTATTACACGACGATCGAAGGCTTCAACGAGGCGCTCAAGGGGATGTCCACGAACACCGCACGGGTCGTCCGCATCCCGGCCGAAAAGGCGTACACGTTCGCCGGCAACGAAAACCACCCGCTCTACGGTGACGCCTTGATCTTCTACATCCGAATCCTGGAGGTCCGCGACATGCCGTGCGGCGATTCCGGGCCGCTCAGCATCCTGTGCAACCCGCCCGGGCCGCGCGCCGAGGCGATTCAACCCTTGCCCCCGACGTCTCCATCCTAGCGGGTCACCTTTTTCAAGGAGCGTCCCCGTGCGTGGCCTTCCCGATGCGTCTTGCCTTTGCGCTCGCCCTCATCGTCGCGCTTCCGACGGCGGCCGCTGCAGACGATTTCCGGATCACGCTCCAGTCCGGCGACGACCCCCACTTCGAAGGCACCGGCGTCACCGCCACGAACGTCTCGCATGAACCCGGCCAGGCGGACGCGTGGCGCCTGACGACGGCCAAGACGCGCCTCGTCGGCACCGTCGTCTCCGACGGTTACTTCGCCGTCGCGCGGGCCCACCAGATCCGCCCCGAGGCCGACGGACAGTACTTCGTGGAGATCGCGGGCCCGGACGTCGAGTCGACCGGAGGCCGCGCGTGGGTGACCAACCTCAGCAAGGACGGTTCGAAGGTCACGATGCGCGTCGCCTTCCCCGTCGACGGCGGCTCGACCCTCTTCAAGCTCACGCGCGACGTCACGCCTCCCGGGTTCACCTTGGGCCCCGTGAGCAACATCTCGTGGCAAGGATTCTACACGGAGACCCACACGAACGAGTACGCCCGCGGCAACCTCCTCATCCATCCGGCAGCGGGCGGAGAACCCGTCCAGAACCCGACGCCCGAGGCCGCCCTCCTGCAACGCTTTCCCATCATCGGCCTTCGACCCGAGACCGACTACGTCTACCACGTCGAGTTCGAGGATTGGTCCCACAACCTCAACACGTCCGAGGACCGGACCGTGCGGACCCTCGCGAAGCCCGTCGTGGCCGCCCCGACCATCACCGCCCGGGAGCCGCCGCCCGACGCGACGTTGTCGCAACCCGTGAGCCTCATCGCCGTCAACTTCACGGGCCCCGCGCCCCCGACCCCGGAGTTCGTCACCGTCTTCGTGGACAAGGCGCCCTTCATGCGGCCGTTCACCGTCTTGGACGGCCGGATCGAGATCCACTTGCGCGAACCTCTCGGCACGGGCAGGCATTCGACGGGGTTCGAACTGCGCACGGCCGAGGGCGGCCAGGCGGAGACGCACTGGCAGTTCACGGTCGCCGGCGGCTCGCCCGGCATGCCGGCTTGGGCGTTCCTTCTCGTCGTGGGCCTCCCCGTGCTCGCGCGCCGACGAAACGCCTAGCGCTGGATCCGCCCGATAAAGGTTATACGCGCCGCGAGTTTCGGCGGCCCAAATGTCCGCCCGCGCCCTCCTCGCCGTCACCGTCCTCCTTCTCGCCTCCGCCGCGTTCGCGGGATGCGCCTCCAAGCCTCCCCCGACGACGCCCGCGACGGCATGCTCGTCGACGACCCGCGCGGGCCTCGACCTCGTCGACCGCCTGGACTCCGTCGTCGCGATGGACACCAACAAGGGTTGCATCGTCATCGAACTCTACGACGCCAAGGCCCCCAAGACGGTCGCCAACTTCCGGCAGTACGTCTCCGAGAAGTTCTACGACAACGTCTGCTTCCACCGCATCATCCCCGGCTTCGTGGTCCAAGGCGGCGGGTTCGACCGCGCCTCCTGCGGCACCTCCCACAAGGAGACGCACGCCAACATCCCCCTCGAGACCCAAAGCAAACTGCGCAACGAACAACGCACCCTCGCGATGGCGCGCATGCAGGCCCCCAACACGGCCTCGAGCGAGTTCTTCTTCAACACGGTGACGAACTGCTTCCTCGACCCGCCCTCGTATTCGACCTGCCCCGACAAGAGCGTGAGCCCGGACGGGTACGCGGTCTTCGGCAAGGTCGTGCAGGGCTGGGACGTGGTCGTCCTCCTCGAGAAGGCGGGCACCCAGGCCGGCACGCCGACGGAATCCGTCTACATGACGGCGGTCCGATTGGTCGAGGGTTCCGCGACGGGTTCCAGTGCGCCCTCGACGGCGACGTCGGCCACCACGAACTCGACGGCGACCTCCACCTCCACGAGCTCTTCCAGCACCTCTCCGTACCCCGGGTGAACACAGATGGCAAACTCCAAAGTACGCTTCGAGACCACGATGGGCAACTTCACGGCCGAGATCTACGAGGACAAGGCGCCGGTCTCGGCGAAGAACTTCCTCCAATACGTGCGCGACGGCTTCTACAACGGCACGATCTTCCACCGCGTCATCCCCGGCTTCGTCATCCAAGGCGGCGGCATGGAGCCCGGCATGAAGGAGAAGAAGACGCGGGCGCCCATCAAGCTCGAGGTGGCGGCCAAGCTCAAGCACGAGGACGGCTCGCTGAGCATGGCGCGCACGAACGACCCCGACTCGGGCACGAGCCAGTTCTTCGTCTGCGACGGGCCCCAGCGCGGCCTGGACTCGAAGGGACCCCGCGACGGCTACGCCGTCTTCGGCAAGGTCACCGAGGGCATGGACGTCGTGCGCAAGATCATCAAGACGCCCACGACGTCGAAGGGCCACCACGATGACGTGCCGAAGCAGGACGTCGTCGTGACGCGGGCCTCCGTCGCCTAGGCCGCTGGGAACGCCTTTGCGGCCCAAGACTCGAGGCAGGGACCGCACGTCGCGAGCATGCGACGGGCCTTCGGCCAGATGGAGAACGAGGCGAGCAGGCTTGCCGCCAGGAAGGCGCCGGCCTTCCATGCGAGGCTCATCGGCAGCGCCATGAGGTCGAACGTTGCGAAACCCAGGCCGAGCCCCAGGCACACCTTCACGAGGATCTTGGACCGCCGAGTCCGGGTCCAACCAGCCGTCGACAGGAATTGAACCGAGCCGGCGGCGACGCCGAGGGCCAGCCACAGGCCGGGAGGCGCTCGCACCGGTCCCACGGCCAGTAGGACGAGGAGCGCAACGGCGATCGGATACGCGGTGAAGCAGCCGATGCAGAGTCGGGCTCGGCCGATCCGGTACACGTCGTGCCTGCAATGCGCGCAATCCGGATGGTGCGCCAGGGCCAGTTCAAGGCACGCCCGCAACCACGAAGGGGCGCCCATCGAAGGCTCCTAGAAGCCGCCAATGGCGGAGATCAGCCAGAACATGAAGACGAAATAGGCCGCGTAGATCACCGTTGAAATGATTCCGAGCACGAGGCCGGCCGTCGCCATCCCGCTGCCGCCTTCGCCCGTCCGGACAATCTGCTTCTTGGCCACGATGGCGAGGATGATGGCCACGATCCCCACGCCGGGCGTGATGCATCCGACGATGCCGCAGACCATCGCCGCGATGGCCATGCCATTGGACTTGGGCGGCTGGGTGGCCACGGGCTGCTGCATGGTCCACGTCTGCGCGGCGGGCGGCTGGCCAGGGTAGGCGTACGTCGGGGGCGCCGGGTACGCGGGTGCCGCGCCCGCGGGGGCGTTCGAGGTGTACCCGCACGAGGGGCACTGGGGCGTCGCGCCGGGGCGGGGCTCGAACGTCGTGGCGCAACGCGGGCACGTTAAGCGGACCAAGGGTTGGACGTCCCGGGGGCCGCACGCGGCGCGTCGGATAAGAATTCATCGGAGGCCTCGTTGACGCGAGCGAAGCAGCGCTTTACTAGCGCGAAGTCATCCGCGACGGGATGGCGAAAAAGCCCGAGGACGCATGGCTGCGCTCGGGCTACGACGCCCGTACGGCGCTGCGCCTCGTCTTCGGCCTCCTCTTCGTCCTCATCGCCGTACTGGCCGTCCTCGCGCTGCTCAACTCGTTCTTCATCGAACCGCGCCCGACGGGGCCCAACCCGCAGCCGCAACCCGCACCCAGCAACCCGGGTGGCGGCGGCGCCAGCTGCCACGACATCACGCTCGTCCTCCTCTGGGTCTTCGTGGGCTTCGGCACGCTGACGTTGCTCCTCTTCGGCGTCGCCATCGCGCGGCGCGAGAAGCATGGGGGCAACATCGCGACGAGCATCTGGGGCATCCTCTCCATCATCGGGTTCTTCCTCACGCTCCTTGCATTGGGCGCCTGGCGCCTCATGGACGCCCTCTGCAACTCGGCCCCCAGTTGCGACGGGCTGTCGAACGGCGCCTACACCACGTTCCTGTTCCTCCTGGTCCTCACGCTCGTCCCCATCGGCCTGGCGATGTACTTCGCGCACGCCAAGCGCAAGAACTTCTTCGCGACGGGTTGGGGCATCATCGGCGTCGTCCTCTACCTGCCCACCCTCCTCACGGGCTTCTTCTGGTACCTCGTGCGGCTGCTGTGCAGCCCCAACCTGGGTTGCGCGACGCGGGACCGCTTCCTCGACACGCTCGCCGCGACGTTCTGGCTCGCCCTCATCGGCGCCGTCGTCGCCGTCGCGGCCGGGCTCGTCGTGCGCCAGCGCTACAAGCTCGGGGTCTTCCGAGCCGGCTGGGGCATCCTCGCCATCCTCCTCGTCGTCCTCGCCGCCTTCGCCGGACTCGGTTGGCTCCAGGTCAACTCGATCAAAATCCCCGGATGCGACGAGATTCCGCCCCAGCAGGAGTACGAACCGCCCACCTGCGTCCAGACGCGCAACAACCTCCAACGCGAACTCGCCACGCTCTTCTTCGTCCTCATCGGCGGAGCCGCGATCGGGATCGGTGCCGCCCTGTTCCTCCACCGTCCGGACTACCGTAACGCCTTCCGGCACTGGACCGCGAAGATTGCGTACGCCCTCCTGGCAGGATCCATCGTCGCGGCGCTCCTTTACCTCCTGGCGGGCTCCATGTGCGGCGAAGGCAACCGCAACGACGCCGGCCGCAACGGCGGCGGAGGCTCCGGCGGCGGAGCCGGCGGAGGCGGCGGGACCGGAGGGGGAGGAGGCGGCGGCCCGGGCGGCGCGGGTAGTGCCAACCCGACGGTCCTCAACTTCAACCCCGTGACGCTCACGTGGCTGCTCGTCGCCCTGGGCGCCGTCCTTGTCGCCGCCCTCCTCTTCTACCTCCTGCGGCGGCGAAGGCTCGAGGCCCTCGAAGGCGGACCCGTCGCACCGCCGCCACCCGATGCCGTACAAGCGGGCGAGCGTCAACAACTCCTCCAAATGCTCGACCGCGGGAACCTCAAGAGCGTAGACGCCGTCATCGCGGCCTACCGGGCGTTCCTCGCGTGGGCCGAGGCGCGCAACCTCCACAAGAATCCCACGGAGACCCCGAGCGAGCACGGCCGACGCGTCGTCAAGGCGTACCCCATCCCCCTGGCGGCCATGGACGACTTCATCCGCGCCTACGAGGTCGCCCGGCTCTCCGACCGCGAACCGACCGCGGACGAACGGACGCGCGCCGTGCGCTTCAGCAAGGACATCGCCGACCGACCGGGAGGCCCCTGATGGTCGACGCGGCCGTCCCCATCTTCCTCATCCTCGGCGGCCTCATCACCGGCGCCATCGTCTGGGCGAAGCTCGCGCACGACGACGTGGGCCGCCAACTGCGCCAACGACGCACCCAGGTGGGACTACAAGGCCGCCAGACGGAATGGCTCTACGCGGAGGCCACGCTCGACCGGCCGGACCCCGACCAATTGGCCTCCAACGCGGCGGGCCTCCTCGCGCGCCCCGGCCTGCGCGCCCTGCAGGCCGTCGTCCGACGCGAGGCCATCCAGACGAACGTCGCCGTCCAACTCGCCCACCAACGCCTCCTGCAACGCACGCGGAGCCCGCTCGCGCGCGCCTTCCTCGAAGGGAAGATGCGTCGCGCCATCCGCATCCACTGGCGCTCGCGCTACAAGGGTCCGACCAACCTGTTCCTCGCCTGGTTTTATCTCGTCGCCGTCATCCGGTACGGGCGACGACACCTCTACCTGGACACGCTAGCCGCCGCATTGAAGGAGTTGCGCAACCCATGAGCCCCACCAGCACGGACGTCCAAGCCGGTCGCAAGACCGCCACGCAGATCGTCGACGAGGTCCAGAAGGTCATCGTCGGCCGCCCCGAGGCCGTGCGGTTGTCCATCTACGCCATGATGGCCAACGGCCACTGCCTCTTCGAAGACGTGCCCGGCCTCGCCAAGACGACGCTCGTCAAAGCCATCGCGGGCGCGACGGGCCTCCAGTTCAACCGCGTCCAGTTCACGCCGGACCTGCTTCCCGCAGACATCACGGGCACGTACATCTACAACATGAAGTCCCAGACGTTCTCCCTGCGCAAGGGGCCCATCTTCGCGCAGATCGTCCTCGCGGACGAGATCAACCGCGCGCCCCCCAAGACGCAGGCCGCGCTCCTCGAAGGCATGCAGGAACGCCAGGTCACGCTCGAGGGCGCCACGCAACCCCTGCCCTCGCCCTTCCTCGTCTACGCGACCCAGAACCCCATCGAGAGCGAGGGCGTGTACATCCTTCCTGAGGCCGAACTCGACCGGTTCATGCTGCGCGTCTCCATGGGCTACCCCTCCGAGGACGAGGAGGTACGCGTCCTCGAACGCGTCGAGTCGTGGGACGGGGCCGCGCCCAAGATCGGCCGCGTCGCGACGGCCCAGACCGTCGAACGCCTGCAAGGCATCACGCGCAAGGTCTACGCGCACGCCGACCTCAAGCGGTACATGGCGCAGCTCGTCCACTTCACGCGCCGCGACGAACGCGTCCACGTCGGCTCCTCGCCCCGCGGCGGCATCGCCCTCATGGCCCTCGCGAAGGCCAGCGCCGTCTTCCACGGGCGCGACTTCGCGACGGCGGACGACGTCAAGGAGGTCGCCCAGGCTGGGCTGGCCCACCGCATCCTCATGCGGCCCGAGGCCAACGCGCGCGGACAGAAGGCCAACGACGTCATCGCGGACGCCCTGCAACGCGTCGCGACGCCGAAGGTCCCCCAGGTGGCCCTCGCGTGAACCGGGTCGCGGCCTCGCGCCGCCTCTTCCACGTGGCCCTCCTCATCGGCGTGTGCGGCTTCGCAGCGTTGCTGTTCAACACGTGGATCCTCGCCGCGGCCGCCATCCCGCTGGCCGGCCTGCTCCTGCTCGCGTTCGTCGAGGTGGTCCTGCCGATCCCCGCGCGGGGCGAACGCAAGACCGAACTGGGCGACCAACTCCTGTGGGGCGACGAGACCCAGATCGAGGTCAAGCTCGAACGCGCGTGGCTCCCGCTCAACCTCCAACTCGAGGAGGCGATGCCCGAGGGGCTCGCGCTCGTCCCCAACTCGCAGACGGGCTTCCAGGTCCTGCCGGGCGGCGACGCGGTGGCGCAATACCGCGTGCGCGTCCAACGCCGCGGCGACCAACGCTTCGGCGTCGCCCGGCTCAAGCGCATCTCCGCCCTGGGCCTGCTGGAACGCGCGGCGCCGCTCGCGATCCCGACGCGCGTCACCGTGCTGCCGCCCTCCGCGCGCAACCTGGGTGTGCGCGTGCGCCCCCGGCCACCCCAACGCAGCGGTCGCACCACGCGCGCCGCGCGACGCGGCCCCGGCGACGACTTCTACGCCTTGCGCGAGTACATGCCAGGCGACTCGATCGGCGACGTCAACTGGAAGGCGACGGCGCGCCTGAACCGCGTCATCACGAACGAGTTCCTCCCCGACGAGCCCCCGCGGTACCTCCTCTACGTCGACACGCGCGGGGCGGGGGCGGAGTTCGGCCAAGGCGACGTCTTCGAACGCGCCCTCCACTTGGCCTCCATCCTCGCCGAGGCGCTCCTCGAGGCGCGCGCCCACGTCGGCATCGTGCTCCTCTCCTTCCACTCCGTCTTCCTCGTCCCGGGCGGCGGCGCCAACCAGTTGCGGCGCATCCGCCAGATGATCATCGACGCCCAACCCGGCCAAGAGGCCTCCATCCACGAACTCGTCCTCGCCGGCGTCGCGCACCTGCCCGCGCGCGCGGACGCGATCCTCATCACGCCCAACGTGTACGACGCGAGCCTGGGGGCCGCCGTCGGTTTCCTGCAGGCCCGCCACGGCCGCTGCACGATCCTCGCTCCCGCGTTCCCGGAGCCCGCCGGCGACGAACTGGGGACCATCGCCGACCGCGCCTCGGGCGCCCTCCTCAACGCGGAACAGGCCACGGCGCTCGCGGGCCTGCACCGATTGGCGGACAGCGCCCTGCAGTGGCCGCCCGACGAACCCATCGCGATCACGTTGGGCCGCCTGGGCATGGCGGGGCGGGCCCGATGATCGAGGACCGCGTCCAACGCGCCGTCACCGGCGCGCTCTTCGCCTGCGGCCTGGCATTGACGGAGCTCGCGTGGCGGCCCACGATGACGCAGCGCCTCCTGGCCGCGGGCCTCGGGTTGGGCACGGCGGCCCTCTTGGCCTGGGTCTGGGGCGAGCGGACGCGGCCCAAGGCGAACCTCCTCTGGTTCATCGCCGGCGTCGGCGCCATCGGCTTGGGCACCTTGGCCGGCGCCGGCTTCGGGCTCCCGTACTCGCTCGGCCTCGTCGTCGGACTCTTCCTCTGCCACGACATGCGCCTGGCCCCCACCCTCATGCTCTCGGCGGGCGTGGGCGCCGCGTTGTGGCAACCGAACAAGATCTGGTACGCCGCCGGAGAAAGCGACGCGTGGTGGGTCGCCCTCGCCGTCCTCGTCACCCTCTCGGCCGCCGTCGTCGAGCGGGACCGCCTCGCGCGCCGCCAGGGCCCGCCCGCCTCGCCCGCGTGGACGGCCATCCGCCTCGGCTTCCTCACCATCTGGACCGTGGGCGTCCTCTCGGCAAAGGAACAACTGCAAGTGGGCCGCCTGTTCGCCGCCGTCGGCGCGAATCCAGCCGGGACGACGGGCAAGTTCATGCTCGTGGGCGTCGTCCTCGCCTGCCTCGTCCTCGCGGGACTCCTCCTGCGGTCCAAGCCCTCCGACGCACCGCGTCTTGGCTAGTCTGGTCGAGACGGCGGGGGCCCCATTCCATCACGGGAGGCGATTTACGGCCGCACGCCGTTGCAGGACCGGGTGTCGTCCGTGCGACAAGTCGCCATCGCCCTCGCGTCCCTCATGGTGCTCAGCGGCTGCATCGTCAAGGTCTCCTCCACGTCCAAGTCCACAGAGCGCCCCTCCGGGGACGCGTCGCGGGAACCCATCGCGGCCGTCGCCGCCCTTCCGAACGCGACCGCGACGCACCCGACGTGGGGCACGAACCGCACGGGCCCCGTGGCGGTCCACATCCGGTACGAGGTCGAGGGTCCGACCGCGTGCAAGTTCGCCTTCGGGCTGCGCACCTCCAATTCCGGCGGGAGCGGGCCCGTGGCCGTGGTCATCGTCCACACGTCGGAGGGGGATTCGCGCATGCTGATGAGTTCGCCCGAATTGGTGCACGGTCACGTCTTCGACGTCGTGGACACGCGGCGCTCGCCGGGCCAGCTCGGCCTATCGATCGAGGGACGGGCGAAACTGGAGAGACAGGAGGGCACGCTCGATTTCTTCCTCGCAACGTCGCACCTGAGCGGCGACTACGCGCGGGCGTGGCAATTCGTGGAGGGGCAGGACGGGGCGAACGCGTACGTGGCCCTCGCCTGCGACGCGCCCGAGCGCGTCGAGAACGTCCAAGGCGGGACCCAGGTCCTGCTCTTCGACCACCACACGATGAAGGGCG
>Ga0070694_100000026_pt1 | contig 68351 bp, 62 predicted proteins | sample KBSK1251metaG_FD_65470 | JGI IMG/M metagenome (GOLD analysis project Ga0070694, IMG submission 65470) | Corn, switchgrass and miscanthus rhizosphere microbial communities from Kellogg Biological Station, Michigan, USA - KBS K1-25-1 metaG | ecosystem: Host-associated > Plants > Roots >...
GCCCCATCCGCTGGGGTCGACGTTTGGGCAGATGTAGCCGTCAATCTCCGCCTCGTAGTTGCACGCGTTCCAGCGGCCTTGGGACGCGTCACCGTGCGCGCAGTATTCGAGGGTCAGGACGGGGTTGATGCAACTCCATCCGGGAGGTCCGGCGGTGGCAGGCGGGACCAAGACGGACGTGATCAGTACGCAGGCTCCGATGACGATGAGCATTCGTGGCTTCATGGAAGGCCTCACGCTGTCGGAGCCCTGCACGCCCTTTAAGCGTGGGCAAAACCGGTTTTGCCTCGGCCAGACGAATGGCGATTTCCAGAAGACCAGGACTCCATAGATGCATGACGCGTTCGGACGCAGAGGGGGAGGACTCGCAGCGGCGCGGCCGGGCGGCGGATTCGGCGCCGCGTTCAGCGCTTGCGGGCCTTTCCACGTGCTCGCCGGCCCGCCTCAGACGCGCGAGGCAGCGGCGCATCGAGAGCCTTGGCGAAGGCGTCGGCATTTCGGTAACGGCGCGCCGGGGAGACGTCGAGGGCCCGCCGCAGGATCTTCCGCCACCGGGGCGGCAGGCGTTTCCAGTCGATGTCCGGCCGCACGACGGCCTCGAGGGCCGCAAACGGGTCGAGTCCGCGCAGTTGCAGCGCGCGTCGACCGGTGAGGGCCTCGTAGAGCAGGAGGCCGAGGGCGTAGAGGTCCGCCGAAGGGCCGGTCTCGCGCCCGCGTGCTTGTTCAGGCGCCATGTAGGCGAGGCTGCCGGCGAAACCCCCCACCGCCTCGAACCGGGTCGCGGTGGCCTCGGGCGTGGTGCGCCGCGTGTCGGCGACGTCGAAGTCCGTCAGCCAAACGTGACCTCCCGCGTTGACGAGGACGTTGTCGGGCTTGAGGTCGCGGTGCACGATCCCGCGCGCGTGCAAGACCCGGAAGGCATCGAGCAATTGCCGGGCCAGGCGTTCGACCTCGTCCGATGGAAGCGGCCCGCGCCGGAGTTCTTGGGAAAGGGGCCATCCGTCCACGTCCTCCCGGATGAGCAGACAGCGACCGGCCACGAAATGCGCGTCGAGCATGCGCGGGATGTTCGGGTGGCGCAGGCCCGCCAGTGAATCCACTTCGCGCCGGATCCGGTCGCGGGCGCTCGGCCCGTCGGCGAACGCGTCGCGGCGAAACTCCTTGACGACGACCCGTCCGCCTGCGGGCAGGCGCACGGCCCGCCACACGCGTCCGCGCGAGCCCTCGCCGAGCAGGGTCTCGACGACGAGTCCGGGGACGGGTTCGTCTCCAGGTGCAAGAGGCGCGGCGTCGGGCGTCGCGCTCGAGGAGACGACGTGCTCGAGCGCCAGCGCCTCGTCGAGGCTGAGACCGAGGCGGGCCCGTTCGGCGTCGAGGCGGCGGCGCACGGCCTGCGGAGGCGGGCCGCGCGCCCACGCGTGCTCGAGCGAGGCCCGGTAGAGTTCGAAACGTGGTCGCGACGAGTCGGGCACCCCCTGCAAGGCCCGCAGCGTGCGGAGGAAACCGCGCGCGCCGTAGGTGGCCGGGACGACGAAGGCCACGCCAAGGGTGATGGCCAGGGGCAGGCTGGTGATCCCCGCTCCGATGAGGACGACCCCCGCGCCCGCCACCAGGCCGCCCACCCAGGGCGCGACGCGGTCGAGGCCACGGCGGACCTCGAGGACCTCGTGGGCCAGGAGCCCGTGCACGAGGATGACGCCGAACAGGATCCAGCGCGGCGCGTAGCCGAGGCTTTGGCCGAAGGAGGGCACCGAGCCCACGACGCGATACCACAAGGCGAGGACGAGGGAGAGCGTGAGAAGGCAACCGGCGAAGAGGCCGACGAACGCGAGTGCACCTCGCACGAGGCGCGCCCCAGGAGTCGGCCCCCGCGCGGCGGCGACGTAGGCGACGCCTAGGACCGCCGCAATGATGGAGCCGTTGATGGCCAACGTCACGAGGGTTCCCACGAGGGCCTGGCCGGCGGTCCAAGGGCCGGGCCCAAGAAACAATTGCCAACCAGGGACCGCCACGTCCGTGGGCAGGAGCCCGAGGCGTGGGACGGTCGCGATACCGACGGCCGCTAGCGTCCACGCGGCCCGTCGGGCGAGGCCGAGGGACGGGGCGCGGGCGGTGGCAGCCACGGCGTAACTGAATGAGAGGCCGTAGGAGACGGTCATGGCCGCAAGCGGGACGAGCCGAGCGGGGGCCCTGGTGGAGGCTTTCGTGAAGCCTGCAACGAGGCGGTCGGGCGCCGCGAGCGCGACGAATGAGGTGAACACGGCCGCCAGGACCAGAGCCGCGACCGTGAGCCCGAGCCCGCGCGGCCGGCGCGGGTAGGGGTGCCGTACGACGAAGAGGAGAAGCAACAGCGGGTCGACGGCGAGTCCCACGTAGGCCGCCTGCGCCCACTCGAGTCGCCCCGTCCAGAAGGCAAGGGCGATGCCGGCATAGTTTAGGCCAACCGCCAAGAGGAATGCGGCCAGCGTCCAATGTGCGGCTGTGCGGCGTGGACTCGTCAAGAGCGTCGCCGCGAGCGCGAACAGCGTGAGCGCCACCGTGAGTTCGAGCCCGATTTCCGCCGAGTACACGCTACCTTCCATCCCCCCAAACCCCACGGGGGATTGAATAGGATACGACCTGGATTCCGCGCGGCTCAGACGTCCTGGAACACGAGAAGACTCCGGCCGATGCCGAGGAGGTCCCCGGAGCGCAGCCTCTGCCGGCCCCCGGGGCCCAGGCGGGCGCCGTTGACCCAGGTGCCGTTGCGGCTGGCGTCGACGATGTGGAAGCCGTCCGGGCCACGCTCGATGGAGCAGTGGCGGTTCGAGACGAACGGGTCGTAGTCGAGCCGCAGATCGCAGCCGGCGGCGCGTCCGATCTCCAACCGTCGCACGTCCCGCAGGCCGAACGCCGCCCCGTCGTCGCGACCGTACGCGACGACCAAGCGAGGCGCAGCGACGGAGAGAGTCGATGCGTCGCGGCCCGCCTGGATGGTCGCACCGGGCTGCATCATGCCGGGCGCAAGGGGTCGCAGTTTCGCCAAGGAGCGAAGTTCGTCCACGAGCGCGAAGAGGCGCTCGTGGTTGAGAACGTACCCTCCGCCCGGCACGCCCACGACGCGCCGCACGAGGTCGAACTCCACGAGTTGGTCGAGGTGGTGCGCGACGGCCTGGCGGCTCAAGGGGCGCCCCCTCGCCATCCCGGCGCGCGGTTCGTGGGCGGCGAGGCGGATCTCGTGGAGTGGGCTCGGCGTACGCAACGCGTGCAGCAGCTCGAGCCGGGCCGCCGACGCGAGCACCTCCAATTGTTCCGCCAACGCCTCGAACCGCATGGCCCCGCTCGCCGCCATCGTGAACCGTAGACCCTGGGCGTAGATAGTCCGTTGGGGGGTTGGGCCGCTCGCGGCAAGTTTGGTTTTGCCTTCGCCTAAGTACCCGCATCCTCTCCGAGACTTTCATGTTCGCTAGCCTTCGTCGAAGAGGCCTCAGGTCGACGTTCCGAACCTGGATATTGATCGCTCTCGCCATCGGCTCTGCGGCGGCGCTTCCTCCCGCCACAAGCGCGGACGACTGCTCGGCGCCGGTGGCCGCGACCGATCTGGCTCTTACGGGCCTGAACGAAACCCCGACGGCAACCAAATGCGCCGAGGGCGCCTCCTCAGTCGCCTCGGGGGCCGATTGCGGCGAGTGGTACACGTACGCGGTCAACGACGGACAGATGGTCACCATCTACTTCTCGTGGGCCTCCCTCGACTTCGAGGTCCCCTGGCCCGGAACGTACTACGTCGACTGGTGGGGCGACGCCTACAGGTGGGACCACGGCAACATGAACCCGCCGCAGTACCTCTCTTCAATCGGCGAACCGACGCCTCCCGGGGGTTCTCCCGGACTTCCGTACGGCGAGCGTCCCGTCCATGCCCAGATGCGCACCGAGGGCACGAGCGTGACCTACCATGTCGACGACACCATGGTGCCGAGCTTCTACGGCTATCCCGTCGGTTGGTCGTTGTCGGGCGCCGGCGTGGCGCAGGGTGTCGAGTACTTCAATGATTACCACGTGGCAATCCGGGGACCCGTCGACGCCGGCCTGGCATTGTTGAGCCAAACGTACTACCCGTCGGACTGCGGCCGGGTCTACATCAATGGCAGCAACCTGAGGTCGCCCTGAGGTCGCCGAGCGGATCGCGACGACGCGCGCGGCCGTGGCCGAGCCATCGCTCTTCCCTTCGTCCTCTTCCGACGCCCGGCGCCGCCGCGCGCCGCAGGCTTTCTCCTGCGCGCGCCGGACATCCGGCTTCGCCGCTTTATCCGCGGCGCCCGGCTCGTCGGCGACGTGGGCTCGGTCCCACGACGTGAAACCGATGAAGAAACTCTTGGTGGCATTGGGCGCCTTGGCGCTCCTGGCAAGCATGGCAAGCGGATCGAAGGGCCCCCACGACCAGTACGTGGGCGGCGGCACCCTCGTCGTCAAGGGCGAAGGGCAATCCCCCGTGGTCGACCAGGGCAACGTCGTCTGCAACAAGTCGTCGCCGACGCCCAGCGTGGGCGGCGGTTGCGTCGCCTTCGGCCCCTGGAACAGCGTCCTCGTCACGGACGGATCCTCCGGCACCCGCGTCGCCTTCCAGGTCTGCATCGACAACAACGGCGACAGTCTCTGCGGCGGCGGACAGGACGGCACCTTCGACCCGTGCGCGGACCAGATCTTCTTCAGCCACGACGACCACGGGACCTTCTACAACCCGTTGGGACCCCTGCCGACGTCCTTCAAAGCCGGCTGCCCCGGCGGCCCCTGGGCCGGCTACGTCGTCTTCCTCTGCGCGGGCGTCCACAACGCGGGCACGGCCCACCAGCACGCCGTGACCGCCGGCACCATCACCGGCGTCATGGGCGGTTCGGGCTTCGGCGACTTCTGCTCGCCCCCCGACGCGGCGCCCCCCAAGCAATACACGTTGCAGTGAGGCGGCCGGGCGGCCACGGATCCCCAACCGTGGCCGCCCCCACTCTCCTCCCCGCAACGCATATCACCCGGCCCGCGCGTGGCCCGAGCGTCCATGGTCGAGCGCCTGCTCGCACAACTTCCCCAGGCCATCCAACGATGGGACGCCTCGGATCCCGTGTTGGCCAAGCTCGCGCGGACGCGACCGCCCCAATCCGTCTGGGGCCACCCCGAGTCCGCCTTCGCCCAACTCGTGGGCGCCCTCGTCCACCAACAGGTCAGCCTCGCCGCCGGGCGGACCATCTACGCGCGCGTCAAGGCCGCGTGCGGCGGCCGTGTCACGCCGGACCGTATCCTGGCGTTGGGGGCCCGACGATTGCAGGCGTGCGGCCTCTCGCGCCAGAAGCGCGACTACATTTCGGATCTCGCGCGCAAGGTCCGCTCGCGGGAGGTCGACACGCGTCGGCTCACGCGCATGCCGGACGCCGATGCCGTCGAGACGCTCACCCGCGTGCGAGGCATCGGCGAGTGGACGGCGAAGATGTTCCTCATCTTCCACCTCCAACGACCGGACGTGCTGGCCGACGGCGACCTGGGTCTGCAGATCGCCGCCACGCAGGTGTACGGCATCCCCCCGAAGCGGGCGAAGGCGTTCCTCGCCTCACGCGCGCCGGACTGGAGTCCGTACGCGAGCCTCGCAAGCCTCACCTTGTGGCACGCCCGGCGGACGAAAGCCTAGCGCGACGGACGCGTCGTCCTAGGCGAGGATGAAGCCGTGGATGCCCGGGTCGCATTGGTACTTGAAAGCGTTCAGCGGTCCGAAGACGAAGAACGTGACCCCGTACGCCGCGTTCCAGTTCGGGTTCTGCGAAACGCTGCCGTCGTTCAGCGTGCCGCTGCCGCAGAAGTACCCCGAGCTCTCGACGGTCCCGGAGACCGTGCCGTCGTCTCCGCACAGGCTGTCGTCATTGAAGTCTTGGCAGTAGTACACGCCCACGTTGGTCGTGACGTCGTCAGCGATCGAGAAGGCGGTCTCTCCGGCTGCGTCGGGAAGAAGCTCGCCCGCCGCGTACATCACGCCTCCAATGCCCGGGCAGCTCCCGTCGTCGCACGCGATGACGATGACGTCGTTGCCTGCGGCGTATTCGCGCGGCACCGCCGCAAGGGCTGCGGTGGCGGTCAACAACGCAATGCTCAATCCGATTCCTAGGGCCATCCTCATGGGCACATCCTCCAAACTAGCCGGGACGGAAACACAATCGAGGACTACGTGGTTTCAGGTGTCCGCGTGTATCGAGCCCTAGGCGCCCACGGGTTGGTCTACCGGTCCTGCACCCATCGATTCGAACCGGGAACGGAGCATCCGCAGGCCGCCGCCGGCGCGTAGGATTGCGCGTTGCCGGGGCGTGAGTTCGGCCCGGGCGTCGAACGTGCGCCGTTGCGACAGGTCGGTGACCTTGAGGTCGACGGACTCGATCGACTTGGCCGCGTCCTCGAGCCGCAGGAGGTCCCCCATGCGCACCCACGTGTAGTCGGCGCGGTCGCGGAAGACGAGCGGCAGGATGCCCCAGTTGACGAGGTTGTCCTTGTGGATTCGCGCGAAACTCTTGGCCACGACGACGCGCACGCCCAGGAACATCGGACAGATGGCCGCGTGCTCGCGGCTCGAACCCTGGCCGTAGTTCTCGCCGCCCACAAGGAAGGCGTCGCCGGTGGCGGCCTTGGCCCGCGAGACGAAGCCCGGGTCGAGGTACTCGAAGACGTGCGCCGAGAGCGCGGGAATGTTGCTCCGCAACGGTAGGATGCGGGCGCCGGCGGGCAGGATGTCGTCCGTGGAGACCTTGTCGGGCGCCTTGATGAGGACTTCGCCCTGCACGTGGAGCCCCAAGGGCTTCGGCATGGGCAGCGGCTGGATGTTCGGCCCGCGAAGGACGGGCACCGTCGTGCCCTGCGCCGGAGGTCGGTGGAACCGCGAATCGTCAACCGGGAAGCGCTCCGGCTCGTCGAACCGGGGCGCCTTCATGCCCAGGTCGCGCGGGTCGGTGATGGCGCCCTTGAGGGCGGTCGCCGCCGCCACCTCGGGGCTGCACAAGTGGACGAGGTCGTCGGACGTGCCGGAACGGCCGCGGAAGTTGCGGTTGAAGGTCCGGACGCTCACGCCGTGCGAGGGGGGCGCGAATCCCATGCCGATGCAGGGCCCGCAGGCGACCTCCAGCTCGCGCACGCCGGCGGCGATGAGCTTGGTCATGCCGCCCGCCATCATGAAGGTGAGAAGGCTCTGCCGTGAACCTGGCGAGACGGCCATCGAGACGCGCGGGTGCACGCTCTGGCCTTCCAGCATCGTCGCCGTCGTCATGAGGTCGTGGAAGCTCGAATTGACGCTCGAACCCACGGCCACCTGCCGGACTTCTGTGCCGGCGACCTCCCGCACAGGGACGACGTTGTCGGGACTCCAGGGTTTGGCGATGAGGGGTTCCACCTTCGAGAGGTCGACCTCGATTCGGTCATCGTAGGTCGCCCCCTCGTCCGCGTGCAGTTCGCGGAAGTCCTTCTCGCGTTGCTGAGACTGCAGCCATCGGCGCGTCTGTTCGTCGCTGGGGAACACGGACGCCGTCGCGCCGGTCTCTTGGCCCATGTTCGCGATGGCCCCCCGTTGGGGCACGGTGAGCGTCTTGAGGCCCGGACCCGTGTATTCGAGGATCTTCTCGAGGCCGCCGCGCACGGAGATCTTTCGCAGGATCTCCAGGATGACGTCCTTCGCGCTCGACCACGGGGGAAGTTTGCCAGTCAGGTGGACCTCGAGGACGCCGGGCATGCGCAGCCGGTACGGCTCGCCTGCCATGACGCTCGCGACCTCGAAGCCGCCCGCGCCGATGGCGAGCATGCCGAGGCTGCCCGCGTGGCACGTGTGGCTGTCGGAGCCGATCATGGACTCGCCCGGGACATCGAAGCGTTCCATGTGGCACCAGTGGCTGATGCCGTTGCCCGCGGGAGAGAAGACGGCGCCGTACTTGGCGGCCATGCCTTCGAGGAAGAGGTGGTCGTCCGGGTTCTCGAAGCCGGTCTGGAGGACGTTGTGGTCCACGTACTGGGTCGCTTGGCGCACGCGGACCCGCGGCGGACCCATCTGTTCGAACTCGAGCCAGGCCACGGTGCCGGTGGCGTCCTGCAGGAGCGCTTGGTCCATCCGAAGCGCGACCTCCTCGCCGGCCTCGAGGCGGCCCTCGACGAGGTGGGACTTCACGAGTTTCTGGGCAAGGTTCGCGGCCATGCGAGGGCTGTGTGCATTCTACGCCTCGGGCGTATTTAACAATCCAGGACCCACGAGGTGAACGGTACCGTCCTGGCGAACCTTTAAGTCGGAGCCTGCGTCAGCCGGTCCACGATGCCCCCCACGGAGGCCCAAGTGCTGGAGGTCCTCAAGCGCATCGAGGACCCCGACCTCCATCGTGACATCGTGAGCCTGGGCTTCGTCAAGGACGTGCGGATCCAAGGCGGCGACGTCGCCTTCGACATCGACCTCACGACGCCGGCCTGTCCGGTGCGGGACCAGATGGAGGCCGAGGCCCGCAAGCTCGTCTCCTCCTTGCCCGGCGTGAGGCAGGTCTCCATCCGACTCACCTCGTCCGCCCGCGGCCAAGGCGTGCAGAACCTCTCGGGCAACCTTCGCGGCGTGCGCCACATCATCGCCATCGCGAGCGGAAAGGGCGGCGTCGGCAAATCCACGGCCACGATCAACCTCGCCCTCGGCCTCGCGCAAGCGGGCGCCCGGGTCGGCGTCCTCGACGCGGACGTCTACGGCCCCAGCATCCCCGGCATGGTCGGCCTCGGCACCGACGAGCGCATGCTGCAACAACAAGGCAACTCCGCCCTCGTGCCGGCCGAGAGGTTCGGCGTCAAGCTCATGTCGATGGGCTTCCTCACGACGAAGGACACGCCCGTCGTCTGGCGCGGCCCCATGGCGACGAAGCTCGTCCAACAATTCTTGGCCAGCGTCGAATGGGGCGACCTCGACTACCTCCTCGTCGACCTGCCCCCCGGCACGGGCGACATCCAACTCACCCTCGCCCAATCCGTGCCCCTCTCGGGCGCCGTCATCGTCACGACGCCGCAGGACGTGGCCGCCCACATCGCCCAACGCGGGGCCCAGATGTTCCCCAAACTCAACGTCCCCATCCTCGGCGTCCTCGAGAACATGAGTCACTACGAGTGCCCCGACTGCGGCCACACAGCGCACCTCTTCCGCCAAGGCGGAGGCCAACGCGCCGCCGAGCTCCTCGGAGCGCCTGTCCTCGGCCAGATTCCCCTCGAGGAGGCCGTCGCCGAATCCGGAGACCTCGGGGCGCCCATCGTCACGTCCCGACCCGACGCGCCGGCCGGCCGCGCCTACCGCGATGCCGCGGGACGCCTCGCGCGCCGCGTGAGCACGGTCCAGTTCCAACTGCGCGCCGCCGAGCGCGCCCAACCCAAGGAGTTCCATCCCCGCCGTGACGGGACCCTCGACACGACGTGGAGCGACGGGCACGAGAGCCGCCACACGCTGCGGACGCTGCGCGTGGAGTGCCCGTGCGCGCGGTGCGTCGACGAGTGGACCGGCAAACGCATCGTCACCGTCAACGAGGTCCCCCTCGACGTGCACATCCTGCGCGCCGAACCCGTCGGACGCTACGCGGTGCGCTTCGATTGGAGCGACGGCCACGGCACGGGCCTCTATACGTTCGCGCGCCTGCGCGCGACGTGCGAATGCGACGAGTGCACGCAGGCCCGCCGCGCGCCCACGCTTCGACCCGCGCCGGCTCTGGCCTAGCGCGCAGGCCGCCACCTGCCTGCGCAGGCGATCGCCTGCGCACCCGTGACCGACGAATCATAAGTATCGAGATAGCGTCAAGTAACCCCCACGCGACTGTAACCGCGTGGCGTGGGCAAGCTTCGGCCTCCTGGTTCTCCTTCTGGCGGCGAGCCTGCACCCTGACATCCCCAGCGACGCGGGGTCGGGCATCGACGCGCCCAATGCGTGCGAACCCGGCACGGCCACGATCCACCTCGAACCCAACGTCGAATACCTGGGCTTCTTCGACGCCGTGAACGACTCGGCGGACAACTACGGATTCTTCGCACCCGAACCCGGCACGTACCAAGTGAACATGAAGCCCCTTCCGGCCGTCTCCGTCGCCTTGCCGACGCCCAACTACGACCTTCGCCTCTACGACGGGGGCTGCGCGTTCATCGACCAGAGCGTGAACGAGGGCACACGCATGGAGGAGATCAAGCACGACCTCCTGCCCGGCCTCTACCACGTCGAGGTCGTGCCCCATCCGATCCTTGGCGTCAAGGCCTCCGCGACCCTGCTCAACTGCCACCCCTACTGCGTCCCCGTCGGCTACAACCTCACGATCCACCCGCCTCAACTCTAGGGCGAGACCGTGATCTTCCAACCCAACGTCGAAGGCCTCATCGCCGTGGGCGGCGCCCTCGCGCTCATCAGCCTCGGACTCGCGCTGCTGGCCATCCGGCCCCGCCGTCCCGAGAACGCCTTCTTCGCCTCCTTCGCCATCGGCTGGGGACTGCAGATCGCGTGCGCCAACCTCGGCCGCCTCACGACCGATGCGCGCCTGCACGACGTCTTCTTCCTCGCCAACATCGCCTTCACGCTCCCCACCGCCTACTTCCTCGCGCACTTCGCCTCCATCCACCCGCGACGCAACGCCCTCGCCCGCCACGCACTCGGCCCCCTCGCCCTCCTCCTCTTCGTCCTGCCGGCCCTCTTCATCCTCCTCTGGCGACCCCAACTCGTCGTCGCCGCGAGCGCCCCCAACGCCGACGGCACCGTCGTCTCCGTCTACGGTCCCCTGTGGATCCTCCTCTTCGCCGCGCCCTTCTTCGGCGCCTTCTACTACGCGCTCGCCTCCCAGCTCTGGGCCGCCCGCGCCGACCCGCTCGACGTCGCCGCCCAACGCGCCCGCATGGTCGCCCTGTCCCTCGCGCCCTTCGTCGCCTACGAATCCGTCTACCAGACCCTCGTCTGGGCGTTCCCGACGGCGAACCTCGGACCCCAGCCCGAACTCGTGCGCCTCGAATCCACCCTCCTCTTCGGCGTCGGCTGCCTCCTCGTCGCAGGCGCCATCCTCGCCACCCTCGCCCGCGCCCGACGCAGCGGCCTCGACCTCCCGCTCCTCCTCGCGTTCCTCGTGCCCGCGACCGTCGGCGCTATCGAGCGCCTGCTCGCCGTCTGGAGCATCGCCTTCGAATCCGTCGCGCTCTGGCGCATCGTGAGCGTCGCCCTCGTCGTGTACGCCATCAGCCGGTACCAGCTCTTCGACCTCGACGTGCGGTTGCGCCGCGCGTTCGCCCGCGCCATCACGCCCGCCTTCGGCGCCCTCGTGGCCCTCCTCGCGGCCGCGTTGTGGCTCGGCGGCTCCTCCGCGGGCACGCTGGCCCTGGCCGTCACACTGGGCGTCGCCGCCAACGTCGCCGTCTGGCGGTGGCGGGACGCCATCGTGCGCGCGGTCCTACCGCGAGACGCCTCCGACCCCGATTACCTGCACCACCGCAAGCTCGAGGTCTACCGCGTGGAACTCGAACGCGCCCTCGCCGCCGACCCCTCGCTCGCCTCCGACGAGCGCCGCCTGCGCCGCCTGCGGTCCGAACTGGGCCTCTCCGACCGCGAACACGACGTCCTCGAATACGTCGCGCGAGGCGCCCTCGGCCGCGCCGCCGCCCCGGCGGCCCCAACCCTGCTCGAACCCGGACAGACCGTCCTCGGCCGCTACCGCGTCGAGCGACTCCTGGGCGAAGGCGCGCACGGCCGCGCGTTCCTTGCCCACGACGAACGCGGCGACCGATCCCTCGTCCTCAAGGCCGTCCCCACGAGCCTCCTGGGCGGCCGAGCGGCCCGACTGCTCCTGCGCGAGGCACGCATCATCTCTCAGATCCGCCACCCGAACATCGTGGAACTCATCGAGGCGGCCGAGGGGCCCCACGAGTCGCTGCTCGTCATGGAGTACTGCGAAGGCGCCAGCCTCTACGGCCTGCTGCAACGCCGCGGACGCCTCGACCCCACCGAGGCCACGCGAATCCTCAACGGCATCCTCGACGGCCTCGAGGCCGCGCACGCACGCGGCATCATCCACCGCGACCTCAAACCCGAGAACATCCTCCTCAAGGCCGACGACACCGTGAAACTCGCCGACTTCGGCGTGGCCCGCGAGCAACGACCCGACGCGACGGTCGGCGGCACGGAACTGGGCGCCGCCGGGACGCTCCTCTACATGAGCCCCGAACAGGTCAAGGGGCTCCCCGTGGACGCGCGCAGCGACCTCTACGCGGCCGCCGTCGTCTACCACCAACTCCTCACCGGCCGCTTCTACCTACGCGTGGCGGGTCTGGACGATTTCCAGATCCGCGGCGCCATCCTCCGCTCGCCCCCGCGGCTGCAAGGCCTCGGCCGACCCCTGGCCGCGTTCTTGGAGCGAGCGCTCGAGAAGGACCCTGCCCGACGCTTCGCCTCGGCGGCCCAGATGCGCACGGCCCTGCACCAGGCCGCGAAGGCCACGACGCGGCCGGGTGGATCCGCCGGCGCGCCACTCGGGGATGCCCTCGCCTCGTGATCCTCCAAAGCCTTCATGCCGGGGTCCCCCATGGGACCGGCGTGGCTGAGGCCCGCACGGACGAGACCGACGAGAGCGAGGGCCTCGCCGACCAGTTCAAGGTCCTCTCCAACGCCAAGCGCCTGCGGCTCCTGCGCTTCCTCGTCCAACCCCACTACCTCGAGGAGATCGCCTCCGAACTCCGGATGGCGCGCCAGACCGCCCAAGAGCACGTCCAACTCCTCCTGGACGAGGGCCTCGTGCGCAAGGTCGCCGGGCGCCGCGACACGGGCCCCGTCGCGGACTACGTCGTCGTCCCCCAACGCCTCTTCGCCCTCTACGAGTCCATGGGCAAGCTCGCCGGGCTCCAACCGGACGTCGGCGAGGAGGCCCTTCGGCCCCAGACGCAGGCGCTCAAGACCGGCCTCGCGCCCCAACGCGCGCAGGAACTGCCGCGCCTCACGATCGTGCATGGCCTGCACATCGGGCGCACGGTTGCCCTCACGGGTTCCGGTCCGTGGCTCATCGGGCGCGACCCGCACGCGGCCGCGTGCCTCGATTATGATCCCTTCGTGAGCCAACGCCACGCCGAGGTGCGTCGCGGGTCGGCCGGGTACGAACTGGCGGACCTCTACTCGAGCAACGGGACCTTCCTGGATTGGAAGAAGGTCAGCCGGGGAGGCAGCGAACGCCTCGCGAACGGCGACGTGGTGCGCATCGGCAAGACACTCCTCGTCTTCCGCCACCCGACGCTCTGATCCGGCGTCCTACACGGCGTGTCCGACGCCGGCGCGCGCGGCCGACCCCGACGAGAGGCCCGCGATGTGCGGCGCCACCTCCGTGCGAAGTTGCAGGAGGTCCACGAGGGCGGCCATCTGGGCCCACAACCGGTTCTCGGCTTCCTGGAAGACGAGGCTCTGCGGTCCGTGGGCGACGGACTCCGTGCACTCGTGGCCGTAGTGGGCGGGCAGGCAGTGGAGGAAGACCGTCGTGCCCTTGCGCGTGGCGGAGAGCATCCGTTCGTCGACCGTGTAGCCCTTGAACGCCTTCATGCGGGCGCGTTCCTCCTTCTCGTCGCCCATCGAGACCCACGTGTCGGTGGCGATGACGTCCGCACCCAGGAGGTTCTTGGCGGACAAGGGTCCGACGTAGACCTTCGTGCCGGCCGCGGCCGCCAGTTTCTCGGCGCGCTCCACCCACTCGGGCCCGGGTTGGTAGCCCCTCGGGCTGAGGATGCGCACGTTCATGCCCGCGAGCGGCGCGCCCAGGAGGTAGCTGTGCGCGACGTTGTTGTCGCCGTCGCCGACGTAGACGAACTCGAGGCCCTTGAGGCGGCCGAAGTGTTCGAGGAGGGTGAGGAAGTCGGCGAGGATCTGGCACGGGTGCTCCTCGTCGTCGAGGCCGTTGATGACGGGCACCGTGGCGTGGCGTGCGAGTTCGCGGATGTCCTCGGCCTTGAACGCGCGGTACATGAGGGCGTCGAGGAAGCCCGAGAGGACGAGCGCCGTGTCGCGGATGGTCTCGCCGCGTCCCATCTGGATGTCGTTCTTCTGCAGGACGAGGACGTCGCCGCCGAGCTTCTTCATGGCGAGTTCGAAGCTCACGCGCGTGCGCGTGGAGGGCTTCTCGAAGATGAGGCCGAGCGTCTTGCCCTTGGCCACCTCGAGTTGGCCGTTCTTCGCGAGGAGCGTCTTGAGCGCGAGGGCCTCCTCGAGGAGGGCCACGAGGGTGCCTTGGACGTCCGTGATCTTGAGCAGGTCGCGCTTGGCGTGCTTGTGGGCCAGGAGCGGCATCATTTCGTTTTCACCAGGTTTGCGGTCTTGACGAGGTTGACTTCGATGGTTTGGTGGGCCTTGGCGGCGGCGTAGAAGGGCGCCGCGCGCTTCGCGACCTCTTCTTCGAGGGCGCGCAGGGCCTTCTGGGCGGGCTTCGGGGCCGTGCCGCCGGGGCTCGTCTTCGCCGCGACGGTGGCTTGGGCGCCCAACGACTTCGTCACGTCGGCCCCGATCTTGGCGTGGATCGTCTTGAAGTCGGCGGGGCCCAGCCCGGACAAGGGCACGCCCTTTTCGAGCGCGAGCTGGACCGCTTGCGCGGCGAGCGCGTGGGCCTCGCGGAACGCGACGCCCTTGCGGACGAGGTAGTCTGCGAGTTCGGTCGCGTCCGCGTACCCGGCCTCGGCCATGTCATGCATGGCCTCGCCGTGGAAGGCGAGTCCTTCGACGAGGTCGGCCACGACGCGGACGGCCTGGACGGACGATGGGAGCGTCTCGACGAGGAGGCGTTTCTGTTCCTGCAGGTCGCGGTTGTAGGCGAGGGGCAGGGCCTTCGTGTGGGCGAGGCTCGCGGCCAGGGCGCCCAGGAGCGTGCCGGCCTTGGCGCGGGCGACCTCGAGGACGTCGGGGTTCTTCTTCTGGGGCATGAGGCTGCTGCCGGTCGCGTGGGCGTCGTCGATCGTGGCGAAGCCGAAGGCGGGGTGCGTGTAGAGGATGAGTTCCTCGGCCAGGCCGCTCACGTGGTTGAGGAGGACGCTCGCGGCGTAGAGGAGGTCGTGGACGAAGTCGCGGTCGCTCACGGCGTCGAGGCTGTTCGTGAAGGGCGCACTGAAGCCCAGGAGCTCCGCGGAGACGGTGGGGTCCACGGCGTGGCTCGTGCCCGCGAGCGCGCCCGCTCCCAGGGGCGAGACGTTCAGGCGCCCGTACGCCTCATGCAGGCGGTCGAGGTCGCGCGAGAGGCGGGCCACGTGCGCGCCCATCGCGTGGGCGAGGAGGACGGGTTGGGCGGGTTGGAAGTGGGTGTGGCCGGGCAGGATGGTCGTCGGGTGATCCTGCGCGATGGCGAGGAGGTTGCCGGCCAGGTGGTGGGCCTCTAGGGCGAGGGCGACGCAGTGGCGGCGCGCCCACAGGCGCAGGTCGAGGGCGACCTGGTCGTTGCGGCTGCGGGCCGTGTGGACCTTCTTGCCGAGGTCGCCCACGCGTTCCGTGAGCCAGGCTTCGACGTTCATGTGGACGTCTTCGAGGTCGCTTGCGAGGGTGAACGTCGGGGTCTGCGCGTAGAGTTCCGCGAGGGCGCGGCGCAACTGCTGGGCCTCGTTGCCGCTGAGGACGCCGGCCTTCTCCAGGACGGCGACGTGGGCGAGGGTGCCCAGGATGTCCTCCTTGACGAGGGCGGCGTCTTCGCGCGTCGAGTCGAGGAAGCGCGCGGCCTCCGCGTCCAGGGGGCTATTGAGGCGTTTGGAGCGCAGACTCACGCTTCGTTTCTCCTTTCTTGCCGGCCTTGTTCCAGACCTTGAGCGGCAGGCCCCAGATGGCGATGAAGCCCTGGGCGGCCGTGTGGTCGTAGGCGTCGCCCGTGCCGTACGTGGCCAGCGACTTGTCGTAGAGGCTGAATGGGCTCGTGCGCGAGGCGACGGTGAGGTTGCCTTTGTAGAGCTTGAGCTTGACCTCGCCGGTGACGCGTTCCTGGGTCGATTGGAGGAACGTCTTGAGGGCGTCCATGAGGGGGCTGAACCAGAGGCCGTTGTAGGTGAGCTCGGCGAACTTGGCCTCGACGGTGGGCTTGAACTGGAGGACGTCCTTGGAGAGCGCGAGCGCCTCGAGTTCGCGGTGGGCCGACAGGATCGTGACGGCCGCCGGAGACTCGTAGACCTCGCGGCTCTTGATGCCGACGAGGCGGTCCTCGATCTGGTCGATGCGGCCGACGCCGTGCTGGCCGGCCAGCGTGTTGAGCTTGAGGACGAGTTCGACGAGCGGCAGCTTCTTGCCGTTGAGCGCCACCGGGGTGCCCTTCTCGAACGTGAGCGTCACGTATTCGGGCGAATCGGGGGCGTCGGCGGGGCTCGCCGTCCACAGGAAGGCCTCCTCGGGCGGTTCCTGCGTGGCGTCCTCGATGGGGCCGGACTCGATGGAGCGGCCCCAGAGGTTCTCGTCGATGGAGAAGGCCTTGCCCTTCTTGACGGGGACGGGGATGCCGCGTTCTTCGGCGTATTGGACGGCCTCGTCGCGGGTGTAGACCCACTCGCGCATGGGCGCGATGGTCTTGAGGTGGCCGTGGAGGGCGGAGGCGCTCACTTCGATGCGGACCTGGTCGTTGCCCTTGCCGGTGCAACCGTGGGCGATGAAGTCCGCGTTCTCCTTGAGCGCCACCTCGGCGAGCTTCTTGCCGATGAGAGGACGGCCGAGGGCCGTCGCGAGGGGGTACTTGCCGCCGTAGAGGGCGTTGGCCCAGATGGCGTACTTGACGTAGTCGTTGGCGAACTCGGACTTCGTGTCCACGGTGTACGTGGCGGCGGCCCCGATCTTCTTCGCCTTCGACTCGATGGCCTTGAGGTCGTTGTTCTCTTGGCCCAGGTCCAGGGTGAGGGTGACGACGTCGAGGCCTTTCGTCTCCTTGAGCCAGTGGATGGCGACCGACGTGTCGAGGCCTCCGGAATAGGCGAGGACGACCTTCTTGCGCGGGGTGGATTTGGAGGACTTGCCGTTGGGCGTGCCCATATAAGGAACAGCGTGGCCGCTCTCTTATGAGCGTGATGGCGAGGAAACGACGCGCAGGGACAAGAGTGACCGAGATGGGACACGTCGCTTTACGCGTCCGGCTTCGACGTGACCTCGGCCATCGACTCCTTGGAGGGTTTCGGGAGCTTGACGGGGGGCAGGAAGGTCGGGACGGCGGTCGGCTGCTTGTGGGTGGAGAGGGGCTCGCGGAACCAGTACGCGGTGTCGCCCTGCGTCCAGACCTCACCCGCCAGGGAATAGGCCAGGCGCAGCAGGCGTCCGCGGTCCAGGTCGTCGCCGCGGTCGGCCGCGCGGGAGCGGGTCGTCGCGTTGCACTCCCCACAGAGGAAGTACGTCGCGTGCTCCGGCATGATCCGTTTCCACAGTCGCATCATGCCGGTGCGTCCGCACAGTTCACAAAACGCCACCCAGCGACCCGTCCACACCAAATGCCAGGTCGTCAAAAGGCTGCGGGGCGCCAAAGCGCGGTCCCGGCCGCGGAAGGGTACGAATTGGTGGATTGTGAAACGTAAAGAGGGCCGCCCCGGGTGGGGCGGCGGAAGAGAATCGCCTACGACTTGGGTCTCAACCGGTGCGCGGTCCAGGCCCCTGCGACGCCGATACCGGTCATGAGAAGGACCGCCTCGAACCCGGGCGAACCTCCGCCTCGGGCGCCGGCGCTTCCAGACGCGCTATCGTCGTCATCGTCGTCGCTATTGCTCACGCTAAGCGTTCCTTTGGCCTTTCCTCCACCCGAACACCCGGCCAACACCAATAGGCTGGCCATGGTCAGGGCGAGGATCGTCCACCCCTTGATGCCGTTCATGTCGAAATCCTCCCGCGCCCACGCAAAAAGGCCTTTGGCTAACCGAATCGGGACCGGCTCACCCGTCGGCCCGTGAGCAAACGTGGAGCGCGTCCTACCTCACGTGGGCGCAGGCGCGGGCGAACGGAGCAGCGGAGTCTCCAGCGCGGCCAAAAGGGCCGCCTCGACCTCGGAGGTGGACGCGTCGCCGCCCATGTCCTTTGGGAGAGCGCCGCCCGCTTCGATGAGCCGATGGATCGCGGCCTCGATCCGGTCCGCGATGCGAGGTTGACCCACGTCTCTGGCGAGGAGCGCTGCGGCCTGGACGGCGCCGAGCGGGTTCGCGATTCCGCGCCCCGCGATGTCGGGCGCACTGCCGTGCACGGGCTCGAACAACGCGTGGCGGGTCCCGAGGTTGGCCGAGGCGGCCAATGGGAGGCCGCCTGCGACCTCCGCCGCGATGTCCGAGAAGATGTCGCCGAAGAGGTTGGTGGCCACGACGACGTCAAAGTGGGAAGGCTGCCGTACGACCCGCGCGCAGGCCGCGTCGATGTTCAGTTCCTCTGCTTCTAGGGCCGGGAAGCGGGCCGCGACGTCGCGGAAGACCTCTTGGACGAGGCCGCCGGTGGCTCGCATCACGTTCGCCTTCTCGAGGAGCGTGACGCGTCGCCGTCCGTTGGCGCGGGCGAACTCGAACGCGGCCTCCACGACGCGTCGCGTCGCCGCACGGGTGACGACCCGGAGGGTGACCGCCGTGTCGGAGCCGGCCGCCGGGACCTTTGCATCCGTCGCGCGGGCCCAGGCCTCGCGCAGCTCGGCGGGAAACGGGTGGGCCTCGATGCCAGCGTAGACGTCCTCGGTGTTCTCGCGGAAGAGGACGAGGTCCACGTCGCCCGACAGGTTGCTGTGGTTGCGGGCAAGGCTTCGGATCGGCCGCACGTTGACGCGTAGGTCCAGTTCTTGCCGCAGGCGCAGGATGGGCGATGCGTAGCGAAGGCCGCGTCCCTGAAGGCGCGCGGGAAGGTCGCGTTCGGCCTCGCGGGGACCCTTGGACGTGATGGCGCCGAAGAGGATGGCGTCGCTTGCGCGCACGGCCTCCAACGTCGAGGCCGGCAGCGCGTCGCCGCTTCGGCACCACTCGGCCCATCCCACGGGAAGTTCGACCCACTCGGCCTCGAAGCCGGCGGCGTCCAGGACGTGGCGAGCGACCGCAAGCACCTCCGGGCCGACCCCATCGCCCGCAAGGTACGCGATGCGCGTCACACGGTCACCGTCTGCGCGGCCTGGGCCCGAAGGTGGGGGATGAGGCCGCCCGCGTTGAGGATCTCGAGGAGGAACGCGGGGAAGGGTTCGAACGGGTAGGATTCGCCGCGCGTGCGGTTCGTGATGCGGCCCGACGCGAGGTCCACCGCGACGTCGTCGCCGTCTTGGATCGCCGCCGACCCTTCGGGCGAGACGAGGGGCGCGACGCCGTTGTTGATGCAATTGCGGAAGTAGATGCGGGCGAACGAGGCGGCGATGACCGCGTTGACGCCGTTGTACTTGAGGCAGGTCACGGCCTGTTCGCGGCTGGAGCCGCATCCGAAGTTGCGGCCCGCGACGACGACGTCGCCGGCCTGGACGCGTTGGACGAACGTGCCGTCCAAATCCTCGAGCGCGTGCGCTTTCTGGTACTCCGGGGTCGGGTTGGCCAGGTGGCGTCCGGGATAGAGGACGTCGGTGTTGACGTTGTCACCGTAGCGGAACGCTCGCCCCATGTCAGGCCTCCCGAGGGTCCGTGATGACGCCGTAGAGGGCGCTGGCCGCGGCCGTCGCCGGCGAGCCCAGGTAGACCTCGCTCTCGACGTGGCCCATGCGGCCGCGGAAGTTGCGGTTCGTCGTCGAAACCGCGACCTCCTTGGGTCCGAGGACGCCTTGGTGCGCGCCGAGGCAGGGACCGCACCCGGGGCTCTCGACGGTGCAACCGGCCTCTGTGAGGGTCTGGACGACGCCCGCCTGCAGGGCTTCAAGGAAGACCTGGCGCGAGGCGGGGACGATGAGGGCACGCACCTCGCGGTGGATCGTCTCTCCGCGAAGGATGTCGGCGGCCTGCTCGAGGTCCTCGAGCCGACCGTTCGTGCACGTGCCGATGAAGACCTGGTCGACCTTCTTGCCCGCCACCTCGTGGACGGGGTGGACGTTGTCGACGGAGTGGGGGCAGGCGAGTTGGGGCTCGAGGTCGTTCACGTTGTACTCGAGCGCCTGCGAGTAGGACGCGTCCTCGTCGGGGACGACGGGTTCGAAGGGGCCGTCCGCGTGCCGTTCGAGCCAGGCCCGGGCGGCGGCGTCCACGGGCAGGAACGCGTTCTTCGCGCCCATCTCCATGCTGAGGTTCGCCACCGTCATGCGCGAGTCGGCGCTGAGGGTCGGGATGAGGTCGCCGCCGAACTCGACGGTCTGGTAGTCGCAGCCCTCGAGGCCGCGGCTGCCGATGATGTGGAGGATGAGGTCCTTGGTGACGACGCGGGGCTTGAGTCGGCCTGTGAGCGTCATGCGGATGGTCTCGGGCACGCGGAACCAGAGCCGGCCCGTGGCCCACACGCCGGCCATCTCGGTGGCGCCGATGCCCGTCGCGAAGGCCCCGAAGGCGCCGTACGTCGTCGTGTGGCTGTCGGTGCCCACGATGAGCATGCCGGGTTTCACGTGGCCCTGCTCGGGCAGCACCTGGTGGCAGATGCCGAAGCCGACGTCGTAGAAGTTGCGGACGCCTTGGTCCTTGAGGAAGAGGCGAACCTGCCGGTGGCCGTCCGCGACCTCGATGGTGGGCGCCGGCGAACGGTGGTCGAAGGGCACCACGATGCGTTCCGGGTCCCAGACGCGTGGCGCGCCGATCTCCTTGAACCGCTTCGAGACGAGCAGGGCGTTGTCGTGGCTCATCGCGAGGTCGATGCGGGCCTGGACGATCTCGCCGGCCCGGACGGTGGACTGGCCCGAGTTGCGGGCGAGGATCTTCTGGGAAATCGTCTGGCCGGCCACGGCAATCGCATAGTAGGAAGGTGCGTACTTAACTGTTACGGTAACCGCAGTGGAACTACGTATTGCGTGCAAACATACAAATATGCCACATACTACTCGTGGCGCTACAACGAAAGCCGCAGGTGCGGCTTGTGAGGTGCAAGATGACGACAACCACCGTCCAAACGCAGCAGACCGGGAACGCCGAGTGCACCGAATGCAGCGGGCGCATCCCCATCGGGAACGTCCTCGCAGGCGAGATCCTCGAATGCCCCGACTGTGGCGCCGAACTCGAGGTCCGCGCGGTGAACCCGCTCACGCTCGCACTCGCGCCGGAAGTCGAAGAAGACTGGGGCGAATAGTCCCGACCCCTGGGTGGAAAGGAGAGAACCCGGATGGCCCGACCCGAAATCCTCGACTCCACGTTGCGCGAAGGCGAGCAGACGCCCGGTGTGCGCTTCGCGGTCGGCGAGAAGGTCCACATCGCCCGCCTCCTCGACGAGTTCGGCGTGGACTTCATCGAAGCGGGCCATCCGATGGTCTCCCCCGAGATCCGCCAAGGCGTCGAAGCCGTCGCGCATGAAGGCCTGCACGCCGAGATCCTCGCCCACGCGCGCGCCGTCATCGAGGACGTCGATGCCGCCCGCGCCTGCGACGCCGACTGGGTGGGCATCTTCTTCAGCGTGCGCGACAAGCGCCTCGAGGAACAATTCCGCAAGAACCTGGACCAGGCCGTCGACCTCGTCCAACGCGCCGTCTCCTACGCCAAATCCCACGGCCTGCGCGTGCGTTACACGCCCGAGGACACCGTGCGCTCCCCCTGGGAGAACGTGACGCGCGTGGCCCGCGCCGCCGTCGAGGCGGGCGCCGACCGCATCAGCGTCGCCGACACGACCGGGTGCATGACGCCCGCCCGCATGTCCGACTTCGTCTCCCGCCTGCGCATGGCCGTGCGCGTCCCCATCAACGTCCACTGCCACAACGACCTCGGCATGGCCGTCGCCAACAGCCTCGCGGCCGTCGAGGCCGGCGCCCAACTCGTGGACGTCACGGTGAATGGGCTCGGCGAGCGCACCGGCATCGCGCCCCTGGCCGAGACGACCGTCGCCCTTCGGCTCAACTACGGCACCGACGCGCCCTGGCGTCTCGAGATGCTTCCGCAGATCGCCGACACCGTCGCCGAGTACTCCGGCATCCCCATCCCCCACCAGGCCCCCATCGTGGGCGCCAACGCCTTTCGCCACAACGCCGGCCTCCACGTCGCGGCCGTCTTCGCCAACCCCGACCACTACGAATCCATCCCCGCACGCCTCGTCGGGCGCACCCGCAGCGTCGCCCTCGACCGCTTCGCCGGCCTGCCCACGCTCCAGTACAAGTGCCGCGAACTCGGCCTCACGGCCACCGACCTAGAACTCGAACGCGTGCTGGAGCGCATCAAGGCCGACGAGCGCAACCTCGTCCCCGACGACGAATTCGTCCAACTCCTGCGCGCCGCCCGCCCACCCCTCACCATCGCGAGGTCCACCTAGATGACGCACGTCGGCATGGTCTACTCCCGCATCCGCAACGACGAGAAGATGCTCATCGAGGCGGCCCAACGCAAGAACATCCGGCTCACGCCCGTCTTCGACGACGAACTCGTCCTCGACGTCCACGCCAACCGCCTCCCGTACGACGTCGTGCTGGAACGCTCCATCAGCTTCTACCGCGGCCTCTACGTCCTCAAGTTCTGCTCCGTGCAAGACGTGCCCAGCGTGAACACGTACGACGTGGCCACGCGGTGCGGCGACAAGGCCGAGACGAGCCTCCTCCTGGCCCGGGCGGGCGTCCCGACGCCGGCGGTGCGCGTCGCCTTCACGCCGGAGTCCGCCAAGCGCGCCATCGCCGAACTCGGCTACCCCGCCGTCGTCAAACCCACGATGGGCAGCTGGGGCCGCCTCTTGGCCAAGGTCGACAACGAGGACCTCGCCGACACCGTCCTCGAACACCGCGAGGCGCTCCCGAACCCCCTGCAGCAGGTCTACTACGTCCAACAGTACGTGAACAAGAACGGCGGCGCCGACGGCCACCGCGACATCCGCGCCTTCGTCGTGGGCGACGAGACCATCGCCGCCATCAGCCGCACGAGCCCCCACTGGATCACGAACACGGCCCGCGGCGGCAAGGCGGCCAAGTACGACGTCACTGACGAACTCAACGAACTCTGCCTGCGCGCGGCCCAAGCCGTCGGCGGCGGCGTCCTCGCCCTCGACGTCATGGAGACCGGCGACGGCTTCACCGTGAACGAGATCAACCACACGATGGAGTTCAAGAACAGCGTCGCACCCACGGGCGTCGACATCCCCGGCCGCATCCTGGACTACTGCGTCGAACAAGCGCGACGGTGAAGCCATGGTCACGGTCAGCATCCTCGGCGCCAGCGGCTACACGGGCGGCGAACTCCTGCGCCTCCTCCTCCAACACCCCCACGTCGAGATCGCGAGCGCGACGAGCCAGACGTTCGCGGGCCAGTACCTTCACCGCGCGCACCCGAACCTGCGCGGCGCCACCGACCTCAAGTTCGTGACCCGCGACGCCCTCGCGCCCGCGGACGTCGTCTTCACGTGCGTGCCCCACGGCGCCGCCATGAAGGTCGTGCCCGGCCTGCTCGAGCGGGGCTCCCGGGTCGTCGACCTGAGCGCGGACTTCCGCCTGCGGGACGCGGCCGCCTTCGAACGATGGTACGGCGAACGGCACGCGGCCCCCGAGTGGCTCGCGCGCGCCGTCTACGGACTTCCCGAGTTCCACCGGGAGGCGCTGCGCACCGCACGGCTCGTCTCCGGCGTCGGGTGCACGGCGACGGCCACGAACCTCGCCCTCTACCCGCTCGTCCAGGCGGGCCTCCTCACGACGGGGCCCATCGTGGCCGACATCAAGATCGGCTCGAGCGCCTCCGGCCTCGAGGCGAACCTCGCGAGCATCCACGCGGAACGCAGCGGCGCCCTGCGCCTCTACGCGCCGACGACGCACCGACACGTCGCCGAGATCCAACAGGAGCTGCGCCTCAACGGCCACGCCCCCCAGGTCCACTACTCGGCGCACGCCGTCGAGCTCGTGCGCGGGATCCTCGCCACGTGCCATGCCTTCGTCGCCCGCGACGGCGTGACCGACAAGGACCTCTGGCGCGCGTACCGCGACGCCTACCAGGGCGAACCCTTCGTGCGCCTCGTCAAGGACCGCCAGGGCATCCACCGCTTCCCCGACCCCAAGCTCGTGGCCGGAAGCAACTACGCGGACGTCGGCTTCGAGGTCGAGGAGGGCACGAACCGCGTCGTCGCGCTGTGCGCCATCGACAACCTCGTCAAGGGCGCCGCCGGCTCGGCCGTCCAATCCATGAACCTCATGCTCGGCCTCGACGAACGCCTCGGCCTCACCCAGCTGCCGCTGCACCCGGTGTGACGATGCTCGTCATCAAGCTCGGCGGCGCCAGCGGCATCGATGTCGGCGGCGTCCTTGAAGACCTCGCCCGACTCGAAGAACCCTGGGTCCTCGTCCACGGCGGCAACGCCGAACTCAACGACGTGAGCACGAGGCTCGGCCACGAACCCCGCTTCGTCACGTCTCCAAGCGGCTACACGTCGCGCGTCACCGACGCCGAGACGATCCGCCTCATCCAGATGGTCTACCGGGGCCGCATCAACAACGACCTCGTCCTCCGCCTGCAACGTCTCGGCGTGAACGCCGTCGGGCTCTCGGGCGTCGACGGACGGCTCTGGGTGGCCGAACGCAAAGAGGCGATCCGCGTCGTCGAAGGCGGGCGCAAGTTCCTCCTGCGCGACGACTACACGGGCAAGGTCGTCTCCGTCAACGCCGACCTCCTGCGACTCCTCGTCGAGAACGGCTACCGACCCGTCATCACGCTGCCCGCCCTCACGGCCGAAGGCGAAGCCGTCAACGTGGACGGCGACCGCGCGGCGGCCGCCGTCGCCGTCGCTCTGGGCGCCCAGGACCTCGTCATCCTCAGCAACGTGCCCGGACTGCTACGCGACGTCAACGACCCCACGACCCTCATCCCCTCGATCGCCCGCGCGGAACTCGCCGACGGGTCCAGCGTCGCCCTCGACCGCATGAAGAAGAAACTCCTCGGCGCCCAAGAGGCCCTCGAGGGCGGCGTCCGACGCGTCGTCCTCGCGAGCGCCAACCGCGCGACGCCGATCCAGGACGCGCGCGCCGGCATCGGGACGGTCCTCCAATGAACGAACCCCACCTCATCACGGCCTTCCCCCAGAAGCCCCTCAGCATCGATCGCGCCTCCGGCTCCTACCTGTGGGCCCAAGACGGCCGACGCTACATCGACCTGGGCGGCGCGAGCCACGGCGTCGCCAACTTCGGCCACAACCACCCGCGCATCGTCGCCGCCGTCCAAGAACAACTGAGCCAGGTCACCCACGTCTCGACCACGATCCCCACGCCTGCGCGCCGCCTCTTCCTCGAACGCCTGCACGAACTCCTGCCGTCCCACCTCGACCGGACGTTCCTCTCGAACTCCGGCACGGAGGCCGTCGAGGCCGCCCTCAAGTTCGCCCACGCGGCCACCGGCCGCACGAAGGTCGTCGCCTTGAGGAACGCCTTCCACGGCCGGACGCTCGGCGCCCTCTCGGCCACGTTCCGGCCCGCCTACCGCCAACCCTTCGAACGCCTTCTGCAGGCCGTCGACTTCGTCCCCCTCAACGACGCCGAGGCCCTCGCGTCGACGGTGACGCAGGAGACGGCGGCCATCCTCGTCGAACCCGTGCAAGGCGAGGGCGGACTCGGCGTGGCCTCACCCGAATTCCTCCAAGCGGCCGAACGCGTCGCGCGAAGCCATGGCGCGCTCCTCGTCGTCGACGAGGTCCAGACGGGACTCGGCCGCGCCGGCCACGACCTCGCCATCCAGGCCTCCGGCGTGCGACCGGACATCCTCCTCTTGGGCAAGAGCCTCGCGGGCGGCCTGCCCATCGGAGCCACGTGCATGACGCAAGAGGTCGCGCAGGCCATGCCGGCGGCCGGCCACGGCAACACGTTCGGCGGTTCGCCCCTCGTCTGCGCGGCGGCGGCGGCCGCCCTGGACGTCCTGCGGGAAGAGAGGCTCGCCGAGCGGGCCCAGACCGAGGGCGACCGCTTCCGTGCCGCATTGTCCCGCATCCCGTCGAACCTCATCCGCGACGTCCGCGGAGCCGGCCTCATGGTCGGCCTCGACCTGCGCGTCAAGCCCGCGCCGCTTCTCGCGAGCCTCCTCGAACGCGGCTTCCTCGCCCTGCCCTCGGGCCTCACGGTCGCCCGGTTCTTGCCGCCGCTCACGACGGCCCGCGAGGACCTCGACGCCGCGGCGGAAGCCGTCCGGCTCGGCCTTGAGACCCTCCAGCTCGAACCGGAGGCCCGCGCGGCATGAACGCGGCCGACCTCCTCGAGACGCTCGTACGCATCCCGAGCCCCACGGGCTCCGAACGGGACGCCGTGCAGGCGCTGCAGGCCCAAGCCCGGCGCGACGGGTTCCGCGTCCTGCAAGACGACGTGGGGAATTTCGTCGCCGAGGCCGGCCAGGGTGAGCGCCTCCTCCTCTTCGTCGGCCACATCGACACGGTCCCCGGCACCGTCCCGGTCCGGCGAGAGAACGGCGTCCTCTGGGGACGCGGCGCCGTCGACGCCAAAGGCCCCCTCGTCGCCGCCTACCTGGCGGCCCAGCGACACCTCGACGACCCGAACCTGCGCATCCGCATCGTGGGCGCCGTCGACGAAGAGGGCAACTCGCGCGGCGCGCAGGCGGTCCCCGCCGACCTCGCCCCCAAGTGGATCCTCATCGGCGAACCCAGCGGCGTCCACGGCATCACGATCGGCTACAAGGGCATCCTGCGCGGCGTCCTTCGGCTCGAACGCGAGCGCCACCACGGCGCACACCGCGAACCGAGCGCCGTCGAGGCCGCCATCGCCTTCTGGCGCGACCTCGAGGCCCGCTACCGGTTCGAGGACCACTTCGAGACCATCCAAGGCCGCCTTGACGGGTTGAACACGACGACGGACGGCCTCGTCGACGGCGTCGAGGCCCGGTTCAACCTGCGCCTGCCGCCCGGTGTGGACCCGGCGACGCTCGAAGGCGAGCTCGTCGAACTCGCCGCGCAGTCCTCCATCGAGGTCTCCATCGACGAACGCATGCGCGGCGCTGAGGCTTCCAAGCGAGGCCCTCTCGTCGCCGCGCTCTTGTCTGCCATCCGCAACCGCGGCGGGGCCCCGCGGCTCAAACGCAAGACGGGCACGGCCGACTTCAACCTCTTCGCCGCGCGCCACCCCGGCGTGCCCATCGCGGCCTACGGGCCCGGCGACGCCGCGCTCGACCACACACCCCACGAGCACGTGCGCCTCGAAGAACTAGACGAGGCCGTGGACGTCCTCGACGAGGTCTTCGAACGGCTGGGTTCGGGCGGAGCGGGCGCCACGGACGGGTCCCTCGTCCCACCAAGACTCGCGCGGGTCCCCGGCGCCTGAGGCTCAGGTCGGCTTCGTCTGCGTGACCTGCGACGCCCACGAGAGGCTCGGCAGGAGCACCGACGGCGAACGCAGGCTCGGCCCGTGGTCCTGCACGGCGACGGCGCCTTCGCTGTCGTGGCTGTCCGCGTCCGTCGCCGCTGGGTTGCCCGCGCAGCTGTTGCGGATCGTGCACCCGTCGGTGAACGCGACCCAGAAACGTCCCTCCGCGTCGACGGCCGCATCGATGAAGTCCAGGAGGTTGCGGCAGTCATTGACGAGGCCGCGCAACCAGATGCACCCGATCTGGACGGGGTCGTCGGGCGGCGTCACCTGCTGCGTGACGAAGGTGGGCGTGCCAGTGCCGGCGTTCCACGTGTACGTCGTGAAGAGGTGCCAGCGCACGTTCGCGGGCGCATCGCTGGGGTCGCCCGCGTATTCGCGGTTGCCGAGGTAGGCGATCGCGAGCGCGCCGTCGGCGCCCGCGGACATGCCGGCGAACGTGACGCCTTGCAGGTCCGGCGGGTCGACGCGGAAGGGTCCGTCGACGTGCGCGAAGCCGTCGCGGGTGCGCCAGAGGTAGCCGTGGCCGTCCTCGCCGCGGTTGAAGAAGTATGCCGTGCCATCGGGCGTGACGGCGATCTCGGGGTCGAAGTGGTCCGTGCCGACCTCGGGCGCGAAGTGACGCACGCTCCACGTGAGGCCGCCGTCCGTCGTGACGCCCACCGAGGGGATCCCGCAATCGTAGCCGAAGGGCAAGTACATCGTGCCGTCGGGGGCCGGCACCGCTTGGCCGTTGATGCCCCCGCAGCCCTGTGGGGCCGCGACGTCGACGACGGCCTCGTACTCGTAGTGGATGCCGCCGTCGTAGCTCACGGCGCAGTTCGTGCTGGCCACCTTGTTGTAGCAGAAGTAGACGAGGTTGGCGTACCCGACGGGCGCGACGGGGCCGCGCGGTTTTCCCGTCGAAAGTTTCTGGTGGTCGACGCCCGGCGTACCGCAGGACATGGGGTAGAGCGTCCAGTGTTCGCCGTCGTCGTCGCTCACGACCGTCGCGCTGCACGCGGCGGCCGGGTTGTTGTGGTTCGTGAAGACGCGGTCCGTGTCCGGGTCGACCCACAGGTACGGGTCGGCGCTGAAGAGTGGGTCCACGGGGGCCCCGTGCACGGCCTCGAACTCGTACGCGACCGTCCACGTGTGGCCGCCGTCGCGCGTGCGCATCGTCGAATCGCTCTCGGTGGCGAACACGGAGCCCTTGCGCGTCGTCCCGATGTTGGGTTCGCCGCCCAGGACGCCCAGCAAGAGTTCCACGGTGCGAGGATACGCAGGGTCCGCGAGCGTCCCGTTCGCCGTGGCGGAGTCCGGAACGACGAGGGACGGCAGGCGCTGCCAATCGATGACGCCCGTGGGGGCGGGCGGCGACGTCGACGGCGACAGACAACCGGCGACCAAGAACACGAAGAGGAGGGCGCCCCGCGACCGGAACATGCGAGCGGAACCGCCGGCAGCAGACCATAAGGGTTGTGGCCGTTTCAGGGACGCGGCCTCGACGCGTCGAAATACACAACTGTCAACGGTTTGCGCGCTGTCGCTGTCAACCTATTGGCCATAATGGTTAATAGCGAGGCGACGCGGTTTCGTGCGCTCTGAGGAGTGCAAGGACCGTGCCCACCCCACCGCGGACGGCATCCGGCCCGGCAGGCATCCGGCCGCAGGCGTTCCTCAGCGTGCTCGCGGGCGTCGTCCTCTTGTCCACCATCGGCGCGGGCGCCGACGGGACCGACGACTCGGCCGACTTCGAGTACGCGCTGGGCAGCGCCGCCTCAGGGACGATCCTCTCCCACTGCGACGCATCCGCGATTCTCTTTCCGGCGGCATCGACGCACGCCTTGCGTTTTTCGAGCCGCGAGGCTGTCCTGGAACGGTACACGACCGAGTGGAACACGACCACGTTGCTGCCCGCCTCGGGCCAACCTCTCGTCGTCCCCTCCGCGGCCCGCCAATGGCACGATGAGCCCGTCACCCTCCATGCAGGCGAAGGCGAGCTCTCCTGGGACGAGGCCGGTCGGGCGCAGATTTTCGGCCCTTCGTGGCCGGACTCTGCCGTGAACAACACGGAGGAGCACTTCGCCGTCGAACTCCGGACGGATGCGCTTCGCACGGGACCCCCGGGAGTCGTCGGCGACGCGGGCAAGTTCTATGTCGAGCAGGGGCGCGAGGCCGCGCTCCTGCAAGCGGCCGTCCCCGGCTGGAACCGCCTCGTCCAAACCGGGAGCGGAACGGCCCGCGTCAGCGGCTCCCTGGCCGTCTACCTTGAGGAGGCCAAGATCCTGGACGCCGCAGCCGTCGCGTACGACCTTCCGCCCGCGCACGAGCGACGCACGATCGCGGAGACGGCCGTCGCCGCGTCCTACCAGAACCTGCACCGCCACGCCATCCTCCGCCTGACGGACGCCATCCTCGACGTGGACGCCCCGCAAGTCTCCTTCGCATGCAAGGGGATGCAGTCGTCGATCAACGGCACGCTCCTGGCCCACGAGGCGTCCGGTCGGCTGCACGCCGGAGGCGAGGAGACGAGCTTCGGGCCCATCGACCTCTCGATCGGCGGCCGCTACACCCTCTCGGAGGACGTGACGTCGTCCCCGCAAGGCGCCCCGACGGTGCGAGGTCAGGCCAGCGGCGCTTTCACCATCGTCGGATTCGACTTCAAGGATTCCGGGCTCGGCGTTCCCTTCTCGCCCTTGGCCGCCGCGACGGCGGGGGCGTTCCTCGTGGGAGTCCTGCTCACCGTCCTCGGTTGGCGCCTTTACACGCGGCTCGAGAAGCCCGTCCTGCTCGAACTCGAGACCCGCACGGCGATCTACGAGGCGATCCGGGCGAACCCGTGGAGCACCGCGACGCACCTGAGCCGCGCGACCGGTTTCTCGCGGTCGACCGTGCGCTACCAGCTGGGCGTCCTGCATCGTCACGGGCTCATCCGCAGCCAATCGATCGGGGAACGGCCGCGCTACGCCCTCCTCGGGACCGACGTGCCGCCGCGACCCGAGGACCCCGTGCGGGACGCCCTCGAGCTTGCATTGCGCGACGGACCGCAGCGATTGTCGCACGTGATGCGCGTCCTCATCGAGGGCCACGAGTACTCCCGGTTCGGGGCGTGGAAGGCGATCCGACGCGCGGCGGGCGACGGGGCGATACAGGTCCAACGCAACGGGGCGGAGGTGTGGGTCGAATGCACAGCCTGACGCGCCTCCTCCTAGCGGTCCTGGTCGTCGCGGTGAGCGGCTGCCTCACGCCCCCCGGGACGCCGTCGTGCGACGACGCGGCCTGCGACGCCGCCGGGGCCCGCCATCCCCTCGTCCCCACCTGGGGCGTGGACGACGCCCTGCAGTTCCAGGCCTGCCAGGGCGGTTACGCCGTGATGCAAGGGTCCTACGACCTCGTTCGCGCCGTCGTGCCCTCCGCGTTCCGCCTCGAGGGCTACGTTCCCGGCACGACCGGGCTCCTGCTCCAGGAGCTCTCGTGCGAACGCGTGGCCTCCAACACGACGGTCTTCGGCCCTGCGTCCTTCGCGAAGTTCGTCGCCTTCGTCACGCCCCTCAACGAATCGTGGCGCGCCCAGGAGACCGAGTATTACGACCTGGGCGTGTTCGTCTCCGTGGGGGAGCTGGCAGACGCCATCGGCCCCGCCACGGGCGCCGAGGTGGCGCGATTCCAGCGGACCGACGGGCCGACGCCGGCCGGCCGCCAGGAACTCGTGACCATCGAGGCCGCGGACTGTTCGCTCTCCTTCAGCTTCTTCCATGGAAACCCGACGTCGACGCTCCGGTCGGGAACGTTCCACAACTGGGCCGGCGACGGTCCGTTCCGCCGTGCTGAGGAGCGGCAGCGCTTCTACGTCGGCGACACGCCCTTCGTAGGCGTCCTCGCCGCCTCCGGCGCGTGCACGAGCGTGCGGGCGGTGGGCCCCGGCTTGGCCTACACGTCGCAGTCGTACACTCTCGAGAGCGTGTGGACGCTCGTTCCGCAAGAATACACGTGATTGGAGGAAATGGCATGAACGGTCTCAGGTTGGTCGTCTCGTTGAGCGCGATCCTCGGAACGGTCGTCTTGGTCACGCCGGCGTCCCCCGCGCAGGGCCCGATGCCGCCGTGCGACCCCGATGGCGATCTCGTCCAAGTCTGTGTTCCCGCCTGCATCGGGATCTGGCGCCGCGTCATCATCCGCGCAGAGAACAAGCCCTTCATCATCCCGGACGGCAGCGACACCGGGCCCGTCATGCCCGACGGGTCCAGCAACATGGGATTCTTCCACTACCTCGGGTACGAAGAGGAGTACTTCGACGACGACACCGGTGAGATGGCCTGGGGTCCCGTCTACCGCGTCACGGGATGGGTCCAAAACCCCGGCGATTGCCAGGAACAGGTCACTGCTTGCGTCCAGGCCTTCCTCGACGGTTGGGCGACCGGGCGAGACCAGGTTGCGCCGTGGGAAGACTTCCAGACCACGGAGTCGCCGTGCGACCTTCCGCGCGTCTGGGGTCTGTAGAGGGAAGAGAGGCCGGGCGCGCCACCCGACGCGCCCGGTTTGCGCCTCGGTTAGGTGAGGCGGTTGCACCATTGGTCCTTGCAAAACAGGTAGGCGTCCTGGTCGATGAGGCCGCCGCCGATGCCGAGCGCGGTCGCGTAGGCGTCGAGCTTGACCTTGACGATGTAGCCCATGATGTCAATGTGGTCAGGCGTCGTTGCATAGAAGGGACCGGCGGTGGGTCCTTGGCTGAAGCGCTCGCCGCCCAATCCAGCGCAGGGGTCACGGACGTTGTTGTCGTCGTAGATGACGACGCAGGGCACGAGGGCGGCCAGGAGGTCGTCCTTTCCGTCGTTGACCGGGATCCTGTACGTCCAGACCTCGGCGCGAGCGGAGTGCGTCGTGCTGGCCAGGCCCACCACGGGAATGGCCGAGAGGGGGTCCGGGTCGTGGAAGCAGACGCGGACGTAGACGGTCGGCGAGACGCTGTTGACGCAGGGGGGCGCGAGTTGGCCGCCCACGTCGTCACCGAGCGCGGTTCCGGCGACGCCGAGCCCGGCGCTCAGAAGGAGGATGAGCATGGCCCATGGGCCGACAGTCCGTGGTCGCTTTGTCAGGATTGCTCGTTCGTGGTTCTTCTTCACGGGTTTCACCAAGCCCACTGGGGGCGAAACCCGTCGAAGCCGTGTCTCAATTAAGGAGAGTTTGGCCGATGGGTTGACACGGGACCCACGAACCGGCGACGACAAAGTTCATAACCCATCCCGGGGGGTGTTGGGCGATTCGAATGCGCGTCCTTTGGGTGGTCGTCCTCGGCGTCCTCGTCGCCGGTTGCCTGTCGAACGGTCCCGCGCCCAAGCCGACGGACGGCGACCTGCCCAAGTTCGTGAGCGCGCCCATCGTGCCCGTGCGGGAGCGCGCGAACGTCACGTTCCGGACCGACGGCGACTTCAGCTACGTCCTGGAGAACGGCACGCTGAAGGTCCTTCCCGCCCTCTCGATCCTCCTCGACGTCCCCGTGCCCGTGGGCAACGGCCTGCCCACGCAGAAGGTCCACATGGGCGTCTTCCTTCCCGCGGTCCCCGAGGGGACGAAGATCCCCGTCATCGCGGATGCCGGACCCTACTACGGCGACGGCGACACGCACGCGACGCAGCCGGCCAACCGCCTCGGTCGGTTCCTCATCGAGAACTTCGTCCCGCACGGCTACGCCGTGGCGCAAGTGAGCGTCCTGGGCACCGGCGACTCGGAAGGCTGCATGGACCTCATGGGCGAGGTCGAACAGGCCGGCGTCCAGGCCGCCGTCGAGTGGCTGGGGACGCAGGCATGGTCGAACGGCAACGTCGCCCTCATCGGCCGCAGCTACGACGGCAGCACGCCGTGGGAGGCGGCCATGGTCGGCAGCCCGCACCTCAAGACGATCGTCCCCATCAGCGGCCTCTACGGCCAACACGACCTCATGTGGAGGAACGGCAGCGCCGAATCGCGCGGCCCCGGTCTCCTGTGGGGCATCTACTTCATCGACTCGTACAGCGGCAACCAGGACCGCCCCGACCTGCAGGCCCGGCAGGCCGCCTCCAACTCGATCTGCCCCGACTCGCTCGCGGGCGGCCCCGAGGCCGTCGCCGCCTTCGGCACGGGAGACTACGTGGCGCCGCAGGGCAACACGTACTGGACGGAGCGCAAGTTCGACGACGAGGTCCTCGAGAACTACAAGGGCAGCGTCTACTTCATCCACGGCCTGCAGGACTGGAACGTCGACCCCCACATGGCGTTCCCGTTCTACCAGCAACTCGAGGCCAAGGGGCTCGAGATGAAGGGGCTCTTCGGCCAGTGGGCGCACATGTATCCCGACCGGCCCACGGAACACGGGACGCTTCCGACGGCCAACGGGAAGGAGGCCTACCCCGAGTCGGTGCGGTGGGACTGGGCCGAGGACCTCCTGGAATGGTTCGACCACTACCTCAAGGGCACCGGCGCCAAGCCGGAACTCCACGTCGAGGTCCAGGACGCCGACGGTTCGTGGCGCATCGAGGACACGTACCCGCCGCGCGACCTCGCGTGGCGCACGTTCGCGCTCGGCAAGGACCTCAAGCCCGACGCCGACAACGCGGCCTTCATCGCCCAGAACTACGAGATGAGCTTCCGCAGCGACGCCCTCCCGAACGCCACGCGCATCGCGGGCCTCGCCCAATTCCACGTCACCGTCACCCCCACGGGGCCGGGCGGCCAACTCTACGCCGAACTCCGCGACGTCGACCAGGACGGTCGCCGGCTCGGGCACGCCATCATGGACCTGCGCCTGGCCCAAGGCGGCCACGAGGCGCAACCCGTCACGCCCGGAATGCCGATCGTGGCCCGGATGGAGTTCGAACCCTTCGACGTGCTCGTGCCCGCCGGCCACCACCTCGAACTCTACATCACGAACACGGGACGCGACTACCTGCCCTCGCCCGTCTCCGACCCCGTCATGGTCAACGCCGACGAGTCGAGCGTGCTGAGGCTGCCCGTCGTCGAGCGGGAGCCGAGCGTGTTCTTCCAGCCGCCTGCGTGGAAACCGGCCTAGGCGACCTCGACGGAGTCCCGCGGGTCGACCGCCGGCGACTCGTTCGGGTAGTAATGGACGCGGCGGCCCTTGCGTACCCGCCCGACGAGCCCGGAGCCTTCCAGCCGTTGCAGGTGCCAGATGGCCGCGGGTCGCGTGAGGCCCACGTTGGCGGCCAAGGCCTCCTGGATGATGCCCGGGTCCTGCGCGATCCGGAGGTAGAGGGCCTTCGTCCGTTCGTTCTTGAGGACCGCGAGCTGGCCGCGCCGAGAAAAGTCGATGGTGCCCACCGGGAAGAACCGCCGGTGCCGGCCGTCGACGAGGGAGGAGACGAGCCCGTTGCGCTCAAGGACCGTGAGGTGGTAGACGACGGTTCCCCAGCCGATGTCCGTGCGGCGGGCGAGATCCGTCGCGCCGACGCCTGGGTCATGCGTGATCGCGTCCAGCAGCTGTTCCCGGACCTTGTTGTCGAGCAGGCGGTCCTTCTGGAGCTTCGAGTAGCCGCCCACGAAGAGCGCCCTCGTGCCCGCGAACTTGAGCGCGGGCAGGAGGTAGATGGCGACGAAGGCGGCGAAGAGGCCCCCGGAGGCGAGGGCGGCGGCCTCGATCGTGGGTGGCTGCAGGCCCCCGATGGGAACCACGACGCTCGCGTCGTCCGCGTGCTTGTCCGAGTGCGCCGGCGTCTCGAACTCGGCGCGGGACTCGGTCAGCTCGAGCGGCGTCCCGTCGGTGAGGCGGACCCGCGCGACGGAGCGCACTTGGCGCCCGGGCTCTTCGTCGGAGCAGGGCACGTTCTCGATGCGACCCAACACGACCTCGTGCAAGCCATCGTGGACGTCCTGCCAGTCCCCGGGGTCGACGTACGGGTGGCACGGGTTCTCGTCCTCCGGGGCCCACCTCTCGACGCCCCAGAGTACGCGGTTGACGGAGGCGTTCTGGAGCTCTTCGGACGCGTACCGCCGCCACTCCTGAGCGGCGGCCGCCCACGTGACCTGTTCGAACGAAAGGCTCGCCGCCTCGAACGGCTCGACCTGGCGCGGCGTGCCGCCGGAGGCCTGGGTGCCATTGGCGGAACGGTTCACGTGGACGTCGCGGCCCTCGCCCGTCGGGCGGGCGAAGACGAGGTCCCACTTGGCCTCCCCATCCTGCGCGTACCGAGCGCCGACGAGGAACGCCTGGCCGCCTGATCGCCACGCGTGGAAATCCGCGAGCCCGGCGGATCCGTCGACCGCTTCGAGGGCGTCGCGCAGCGGGAACGCGAGGGAGAGGTCGCCTTCCCGGGGTGCGACGGCGCTCGCGGGCGTCTCCCGCTCGGCCGGGGGACCGTGCACGTCGGCGCCCCAGTTCAGCGCGTCGGAGCCGGCCTCGAAGTCCACGAGGGTGCGGTCCCACCGGTTCGATTGGATGAGGATGGGGTGCGGCAGGTCGGCCGTGACCCAGACCTTGACGAGGCTCGTCCACGTCTTCCAAGGCCTCTCTTCGCCGGCGGGCGCGGGGGCGCGGAACGTCACGGTGACCTCGAGGTGGATCCCGTACGCGTCGTGGCCGTTCACCGTGGCGCGCTCCGCGACGCGCTCCTGGACGTGGATGCGCTGGACGTCGGGAGCGTAGCGGTCAAAGTGATGCGGCCCCATCGTCTGGAGGAGGCGCCCGGGCCCGACGGTCCAGCCCATGAAGGACGCGACGTCGGCCTCCGGCGTGATGACGTCACCGAGCCGAACCAGGTGTCCCTGGTAACGGAGGCCCAACATCTCGGGCCAGGAGTGCGGGAACGTCGTGACCACGCGGTTCTCGTTGCTTGTGGTCCGAGGCTCGGGGTCGTATCCGCCCGCGTACGTCGTCTCCTCGTAGCGCTGGAGCTGGTCCTGCCGGAGGACTGTGCGGGTCCCGAGGTCCACGTACTCGTGGCGTGCGTCCTGGATGGTCCCCGAGCTGGACACCATGGCGACTAGGGGCCTCGGCTGACTGGAGGAGGCGCTTCCCTCCGACGAGGCCGCCCCTAGCGTGGCGTCTGCCCTGTAGACCAGCGTGGCGTCGACGGTGTCGTCCCGGGTCGGATGTCCGTAGGGCGGGGACGACGACGTCGCGCACGTGCCGGGAGTCGGCGTGGGCTCGTCCTGGACCTCCCGAAGCTCGGAGAGCCCGGAGCCGAAGTACGTGATGGGGGGCGGGAAGAGGGAGAGTTCGTCGTCGGCGCCGTCGATCTCGCCCCGCCAGCTGATCCGCGTCGCGTCATGCGCCACGCCGGCTTCGTCGAGGACGCGTTCGGGCCTGCCGACCTCGAACGTCTGGAGGCCGCTGTACCGCTGCGCGTTCTGGCCCGCGTAGTAATCGCTGAAGACGGGGGAGCCGCGGTGGCCGATGCAGCCATCGTCCCATCGGTCGTAGATCCCGTACGTCAGGCGGTCGCCCCCGTGGCCGAGGGGGATGAGCATGGGGGAGCCGTCGATGGGGGGTTCGTCCAACGTCGCGTAGGCGGTCGCCAGGAGGGTCCCGCCGGCCAGGCAGGAGACAAGTCCGACGGCGAGGATGCGTGCGGGCAGCATGGGTTCGACCGAGGCCGGTTTCGGGTCCGAGGCTTAAGGCAAGATTGGATGCGTCGCTGACGGGTCGAGGGCGGTCGGGATAGAAATCGGTGACCGAGGCCGTCCGCCCGAGGCCATACCTTTTTGTCCCGGGCTGGACATCCGAGCCCGAGTGGCCAAGAAGCGCGAGGGTCCCGAGCGCGTGCCCGTCGCACAGGTGGTGCGGGACTACATCGACACCCACCCCTCCATCAAGGACTGCCTCGTCGACGGCCTCGTGAACCTCTCGGCGTTGAGCCGGCGGATCATGGAGGAGAAAGGCCTCTCACAGATGGAGGCGACCCTCGTGGCCGCGCGGCGCTACGAGTCGACGGCCACGCGCCACAACGAGCGCCTCATCCGCCAGACGCTGGCCAAGAGCCGCATCGAGGTCTCCAGCAAGGTCGCCATCGTGACGTTGCGCAACGATTGGCAACTCTACTCCAAACTCCAGGGGTTCATGCGCCGCGCCCTGAGCGAGGGCCACGTGCCCAAGGTCCTGCAGGGCTCGAAGGCGATTACCCTCATCACGGACGAGGCGACCGCCCACGTCGTGGAGGAGGAGATGGGCAAGCCCAACCTGCTCGGGCTCGACCGGGGGCTCGTGGAGATCGCCGTGACGAGCCCGGAATCCATCCGGGAGGTGCCGGGGATCATGGCGTTCCTTTATGCGAGCCTGAGCGGCAACGGGATCAACATCGTGGAGACGATGAGCTGCTACACGGACACGATCTTCATCGTCGAGTCCAAGGACATGATGCGGGCCTTCGACGTCCTCAACAAGGCCATCCAAGGGTGAGAGCGAAGGGGCCCCAAGGACCAGGTCCCATCGCCTCTAGCGTAATCCTTAAGCCTATTGGCGTTCCTTGGAGATTCAGGTTCGCTGTAAGGAGCCGGCCGGGTGGTACTCCTTCCGAGGACCTTGGGGAGAGGAGAGCGTTGGACCGTACTTGGAACATCCTCCTAGTGGACGATGACCCGGATTTCCTGCACGCGGCCAAGCGCGTGCTGGGGCATTCTCACCGGCTTCGCGCCCACGTCGAGACGGCTTTGGCCGCCGAGGAAGCGCTGCGGATCGTGGACGAGCGTCTTTTTGACGTCGTCGTGGCCGATTATCGCATGCATCCCGACGATGGGGCCGAACTCCTTCGAAAGGTCCGGGAGGCCAAGCCGGAACTCAAGCGGGTCCTCCTCACGGGCTTCGATCGGGACGCCCTCAAGAGCCAAGGCGTCGGACACTCCGAGGTCGACCTCGTCCTGAACAAGAACGACCTCCTGGCGGACCTGGACCGCAAACTCACGGAATTCCTGGAAATGTCGGCCCGAGCCGACGGTTAGGCACCGGTTACGTGGTCTGCCCTACCAGATTCTTCATATAGGTCCCGGCCGACTTGGTGCCGTCCATGTGGCGTGGGAGTACCTGGCTGCTTGCCTCCGTCTTCAGCCTGGGCGCCTTCTCCGGCTGCCTCGACGACGGCGAAAGCCTGAGCCTCGGACGCCCCGTCTGGTCCAGCGGTTACGCCTTCTCGTATGAGATGACCGGCCAGTCGACCGAGGAAGAGAACCACGTCGGCGACGGGGACAGCGGCCGAAGCTCGAACTCCGACACCCTGGGTCCCATCTCGATCAACATCGAGGTCCTCAACACGACCATGCACGCGGGCGACGACCCCGTCTACCTGGCCGCCCTCACGAGCCGCGACACGAACCGGGAGTCCGCCCCCGCCCCGTTCATCATGAACTTCGCCGCGAGCCTCACAGCCTACCGGCAACGCGACCTGGCCGAGGTCGTCGTCGACCTCGTCTCGAGCCACCGCTCGTGCGAGGACGGCGCATGCGAGTCCGCGAAGATCACGGCCGTCGGCTTCGGGGAAAGCCCCGACATGACCTACCTCGACTTCCCGCTGACGAAGGGCAAGTCCTGGTCCTCGCCCGCCGCGGACGACGACGAACTGGGTTGGATCGTGCGCGCCGAGGTCGGTTCGCCCAAGACGGTCCAGCTCTCCGTCGGCAGCGTGCGCGCCCTCCCGGTCGTGTTCAAGTATTCCGCCACGAACCTCGACAAGTTCATCGAGGACCAGAAGCGGGAATCGGACGGGCAGGTCGACTCCTACGATTTCCGACCCACGCGGCAACTCACGGTCTACTACGCGGATGACTACCAGACGGTCGTCCGCTCGGTCACGGACGTCGGCCTGGACATCCGCGCCTCCGGCAAGGACGAACAGGGCCGGCCCGCCATGTTCGAGGGCCACTACGAGGCCCACATCGAACAGGTCCTCACGGGCGCGCGCCTCGTCGCGCTGCCCGAACGCGGCCTCGACTACATCAGCCAGGTCATGGACGGCACCATCGACCTCATCGACCCCTCGGGTCACGCCCGTCGCCCCGTTGGGTACACGCTCGCGGTCGACCCGGCGCGGCGCGTCGTGAACGCCGCCGAAGAACCCGACGTGTCCTTCTCGGCGAAGGTCGTGGGCGACCCCGCCGCCTTCCAAGGCCACGCGGTCACGTGGCGCCTCGTCGATTACTTCGGAAACCAGGTCGCGGCCGGCGAAGGCGTCGCGGGAGCGCACAGGTTCGACGAGCCCGGGTACTACACGGCCGAGTTCGAGGCCCGCGACGCGGACGGCCAGGTGACGGCGGCCGCCAGCGGGTTCATCCTGGCCAACTACGCCAAGTCCACGCAGGTCACGTGCACCCTCGTGACGCCGGTGCCCATCACCCCGTGCCCGGATGCCAGCGCCCCCGTGCGCCCCGGCATCCGGTCCGCCACGGTGGCCGCCCGCGTCTCGTCCCCCCTCGACGTCCTGTCCCAAGGCACATTGGTCCTGACGGACCCTGCCGGGCGCGAATGGCGAAGCTCGACGGCCAGCGGCGGCCGCTACGAGATCATCGTGGACGACTTCACCGACGCCGCCGTCGGCGACGAGGACTGGGTCCTCTCGTTCGAGGACCTGCTGGCCGTCCAACAAGTGATCGGCTACGAGGTCGAACTCTCGTACGATCCCAGCACGCCCGTGGTCGCCCACGAGATGGGCTCGCCCGGCGTCGGCGTGCCGGACGCGTCGATCCCCAAGTTCTGGTAATCCTACTTGGCGCGGCGCACCTGCGTGGGCTTGGCCCCGAGCAAGGGTCCGAGGATGTCCAGACCCTCTTCGATCTCGGCGGCCGTGATCGTGAGGGGAGGCGCGAGTCGGATCGTGGTCTCCCCGATGTGCGTCACGAGGAGTCCGCGGGCCAGGAGTTCGCGGGCGAACGCCTTGGCGCCTGCCTTCGGAAGGTCGAAGCCCTGAAGGAGGCCCAACCCGCGCACGCCCTGGACGACGCCCTCCTCCTCCCAATGGGCCAGGTGGGTCTGCAGGTGGGCGCCCTGTTTTTTTACGTTGGCGAGGACGTTCTCCTCCTCGAGGATTCGCAGCGTGGCCAGGGCGGCGGCGCATGCGAGCGGGTTGCCGCCGAAGGTGGACCCGTGGGAGCCGGGCTGGAAGGCGTTGGCGCGGTCGTTGCATAGGAGGGCGCCGATGGGGAAGCCTCCGCCGAGTCCCTTGGCGAGTGCGAGGATGTCGGGTCGCACGCGCGCATGTTCGTACGCGAACCAGGCGCCCGTGCGGCCGATGCCCGTCTGGACCTCGTCGAGGATGAAGAGGAGGTCGCTGCGGTCGCAGATCTCGCGCACGTGGCGCAGGTAGTCGGGGGGCGGAAGGTGCACGCCGCCTTCCCCTTGGATGGGTTCGACGATGACGGCGACGGTCTCCTTCGTGACGGCCTTGCGGATCGCCTCGGCGTCGCCGTAGGGAACGTGCGTGACGCCCGGCAGGAGGGGCTCGAAGCCCTTGCGGTAGTTGGGGTTCCACGTGAGGGCGAGGGCGCCCATCGTCCGCCCGTGGAAGGCGTGCTCGGTGGACACGATGTGGCTGCGGCCGCCGTGCTTGGCCCCCCAATAGCGGGCGAGTTTGAGGGCCGCCTCGACGGCCTCCGTGCCCGAGTTGCAGAAGAAGGCCCGTGAGAGGCCGGAGAGGTGGTCGAGGCGCTTGGCCAGTTCGAGCTGGTTCGGGATGAGGTAGAGGTTGGACGTGTGGACGAGCCGCGCGGCTTGTTCGGCGACGGCCTGGACCCACTTGGGGTGCGCGTGGCCGAGGCTCGCCACCGCGACGCCGGCGGCGAAGTCGACGTAGCGGCGCCCTTCCACGTCCCAGAGGTGGACGCCCCGGCCGCGCTCGAAGGCGACGGGTGCGGGGTCGTAGTTGGGCATCTCGTGGGCCCGGAAGGCGGCGAGGGCCTCCTCGTTCGTGCGGTAGGGGTTCACGCTAGGTCTCCGTGAGGACGGTGCCGGTGGGAGCGGGGCTCGTGAGGAAGTCGTCGAGGCTCGCGATGCGCGCGGTCTTGGCGCCGCGCGAGAGGGCGTCGAGGCACGCGTCGACCTTGGGGATCATGCCGCCCGTGATGGTCCCGTCCTTCTTGTACGCCTGGACCTGCGCGGCCGTCAGGGCCGCGGCGACGGCGGCGCCCCCGGGCTGCGAGACCCGGACGCCGGGCACGTCGGTTAGGAGGAGGAAGGCTTCGGCGCGCAGCGCGCCGGCGATGCGCGCGGCGGCCGTGTCCGCATTCACGTTGAGCGTCGTGCCCTGCGTGGTGAGCGCCAGGGGGCTGACGACGGGCACGTAGTGCGCCTGCAGGAGCGTCTCGAGGAGTTCCGTGTGGACCTCGGTGACCTCGCCGACGTGGCCGTAGTCGATGCGGAACCTGCGCCCTTGGGCGTCCTCGCGTTCGGCCACGAGGGGCGCCGCGATGAGAACGGCGCCGTCCGTGCCGGCGATGCCGACGGACCGCACCCCGTGCGCGAGCAGGCCGCGCACGAGCGCCTTGTTGACGCGGCCGGAGAGCACCATCTCGGTCGCGTCCAGGGTCTCGTCGTCGGTGACGCGCAGTCCGTCGATGAAGACGGACTTCTTGCCCAAGCGTTCGAGGAGGTTCGTGATCTCCTTGCCGCCGCCGTGGACGACGACGACGCGGTCGCCCCCCTGGTGGAAGGCGTGCACGCGTTCGGCGAACGGCTTGAGGACGTCGGCGGCGAAGGCGCTGCCGCCGAATTTGAGCACGAGGGTGCGACCGGAGTCCGGCACGGGGAACCCTACGTCGTATAGTGGGCGTTGATATCTACGTACTCCCGGCTCAGGTCGCAGCCGAAGGCCTGGGCGGCCGCGTGGCCGAGGCCCAGGTCGACCTCGATGTGGACCTCCTCCGCCTTGAGGGCGAGGTTCGCGGCCGAGCGGTCGAACTGCAGCGGCTCGCCGCGGCTCAGGACGTGGAACATCGCCTTGGCGTTGCCGAGGTGGACGTTCACGCGTTCGAGTTCGACGTGGGCGCCCGAGTAGCCGACGGCGGCGAGGATGCGGCCCCAGTTGGGGTCGGCCCCGTGGACGGCGCTCTTGACGAGCGACGAGTTGACGACGGCCATCGCGGCCTTGTGGGCGTCCTTGGGCGAGCGGGCGCCCTTGACGCGGACCTCGAGGAGTTTCGTCGCGCCTTCGCCGTCGCGCGCGATCGTCTTCGCGAGGTGGACGCTGACGTGGTCGAGGGCGGCCTGGAAGACGGTGCGGGGGATCTGGGTCCCGACGTCGAGGCCGGAGGCGCCGTTGGCCAAGAGGAGCACCATGTCGTTCGTGCTCGTGTCGTGGTCGACGCTGACGCTGTTGAACGAGGCGTCGACGCTCTTCTTGAGCATCTTCTGCAGGAGGGCGGGTTCGACCTTGGCGTCCGTGACGAGGAAGCCGAGCATCGTCGCCATGTTGGGCGCGATCATGCCGGAGCCCTTGGCGATGCCTCCGACGCGGAACGAGTGGCCGGCCCAGTGGGCCTCGATGACGATCTGCTTGGGCACCGTGTCCGTCGTCATGATGCCTTCCGCGGCGGCGCCGGGTTCGTTCGTGGGCAGGAGCGTGGCGGCCTCGCGGATGCCCTTCTCGACCTTCTCCATGGGCAGGAGGTGGCCGATGACGCCTGTGGAGGCCACGAGGACCTCTTCGGGTTGGCAGCCGACGGCTTCGGCGGCGAGGTCGGCCATGCGGCGCGCGTCCTGCAGGCCCTTCTCGCCGGTGCACGCGTTGGCGCAGCCGGAGTTGCAGACGATCGCCCGCGCGACCCCGCGGGCGACGGTCTGCTTGGTCAGCGTGACGGGGGCCGCGACGACGGCGTTCTGCGTGAAGACGCCGGCGGCCGCGGCGGCGCGGTCGCTCGTGATGAGCGTGATGTCGCGGCGGCGCTTCTTGAGGCCCGCGTAGACGCCCGCGGCGCGGAAGCCTGGGACGTCGAAGAGGTTCGCCTCGTGCAGGAGCTTGACGTGGAGGCGGCGGGCGGTCGTCGCGACGGGCGTGGCCGTCTCGTGGACGGACTTCGTCTGGGGTTTCATTGCGGTTGGACCACCTGTTTGTGGAGGGTCTTGAGCGTGGAGAGGAGGCCGGTCGTCTCGGCTTGGCCGGTCAGGAGGTTGAGGTTCTGGACGGCTTGGCCGCTGGCGCCTTTGACGAGGTTGTCGAGGGCGGCGACGAGGACGAGGCGGCGGCCGTTCGAGTGGAGCGCGAAGCCGACGTCGAGGAAGTTGGTGCCCGTCGTGTGCTTCGTCTCGGGCAGTTCGCCCTTGGCCAGGACGCGTACGAACGGCTCGCGGCCGAGGTCGCCTTCGAGGAGCGCCTGGACCTGGTCGGCCGTGTGGGGCTTCGTGAGCGTGGCGTAGATCGTGGAGAGGATGCCGCGGTTCATGGGCACGAGGTGGGGGACGAAGAGGAGCTCCGTGCCAGTGGCGCCCAACGCGGTGAGCTGTTCGTTCATCTCCGGCTGGTGGCGGTGCGTGAGGGCGTTGTACGCCTTGAGCGACTCATTGGCTTCGGGGTAGTGCGTGGCGGGGCTGGGCGTCGCGCCCGCGCCGCTCACGCCGCTCTTGGCGTCGACGAGGACCTCGCCGGTCAGGAGTCCGCGGCGCGCGAACGGTGACAAGGGGATGAGCGTCGACGTGGGGTAGCAGCCGGGGTTGGCGACGACCTGTGCCTTCTGGATGGCGGCGCGGAAGAGTTCCGGGATCCCGTACGCCGTCTTCGAGAGGAGGGCGGGTGCGACGTGGGGCACGCCGTAGGCGGCCTGGTACGCCGCGGCGTCCTTGAAACGGAAGTCGCCGGAGAGGTCGACGACCTTGACCTTGGGATTCTGGGCGAGGATGGCCGCGACCGCGCCCATGCTCTCCTTGTGGGGCAGGCAGGAGAAGACGACGTGGGAGTCGGCGGCGACCGCGGAGGCGTCGAAGGCTTCGAGGTTTCCCTGGAGGACATGCCGCAGGGACGGATGGGCGTCGCCGAGGGGCACGCCGGGGCGGCTCGTCGTCGTCGCGTGGACGAGGGCGACGTTCGGGTGGTGCGCCAGGAGCTCCAAGAGCTCGCGCCCGGTGTACCCGGTGGCGCCCAGCACCGAGACGTGGATCACAGCACAGAATCAGGGTCCCGGACGCTTAAGAGCGTATTGACCAGAAGGAGAGCCGTCGGGTCACAAATGACCCGTTTGGGACACGCGTGGGTTCTGGGCTCAGCGCGCGATGACGGCCAGGCGTTGCCGCTTGCGCGCGACAAGGGGAGTGTCGCGGCGGAGGAACGCGGCGAGGTCCTGGCGCGGGGCGGACGGGACGCCCAGTTGGAGTGCGCGTTTGTCGATGAGGACCAAATCGGATTGGGACAGAGTTCCGTCGGCAAGAAGCGAACCGATATCGGTGAACAATGCCACCGGCATGCTGGGGAAGGCGCGCTCCAGCTGGATCACCCGCACGCGAGTGACGTAGTCCTTCAGGCGCCGGTCCATCTCGAGGAACTGGGGGTCCTCGAGTTTGCCTGCATTGTGGCTTGCCGCCAGGCCTCGCCGCAGCGCCTCGAGTTTGGGCAGGCCTACGTCGGGTTGTTCCTTCGCTTGGGCGAAGGTCTTCTCAACGTCGTTGATGAAGGTCCGAAGTTCACGGCGTCGACGCTTGACGCGGGTCCATCCGAAGATGGCGGCGCCGCCCGAGCCGAGGGCGCCCAGTACCCAATAGAGCGTCTGGGCGGCGTTGCTCGTCCAGAAGCTGTCGTCCCCGCCCCCGCCGGCCGCCTGTTGCTGGCGGCAGTCGACGCCCTCATCGTCGATCTTGCAACCTGCCCAAGGGTTGTCTTGGGCTGTGGCGGCCGGGAAGAGAAGCATGCAAAGAAGAATGGACGCGAGAGTCGGTCGAGCCTGGGCCGCCACGCCGTTCCAGTGGGTGGGTGAGGATTTAACCCTTGTTTCAGTCGGGCCGGCTCCCTCGTGCCTGCGGCGTGGCTCGCCAGCCGCGCCTTAAATAGAAACAGAAGGCGCGAGAAGAGTCTGCGCCTAACGTTACATATAAGACAGGGCGTTGTTTCGACGGCCCACCTCGACGACTTTGGGGTAGTGATGACCGTGTCCACCATCAACCGAATGTCCTGGATGATCGGCGGCCCGCAAGGCAGCGGCGTCGACTCGTCCGCCCGTATGTTCGCCCTCGCGTGCTCCAACGGAGGCCTCAACGTCTTCGGGAAACGCGAATACTACTCGAACATCAAAGGCGAACACTCCTACTTCCAGATCCGCGTCGACGAACGGGTCATCCGCAGCTCCGTCGACGCCGTCCACTGCCTCGCCTCCTTCGAGTCCGAGACGCTGCTGCGCCACCTCTACGCGGGCGAGGTCGTCCCGGGCGGTTGCGCCATCTTCGACCCCAAGGATCTCGAGATCAAGGTCGAGAACATCGGCACGCTCGAGCACCGCCTCGCCGAGGAAATCATCGAGGATCTCACGAGCCGCAACGTCCCCGCGACCGTGGGCTCCGTCGTCGAGGACGCGAAGAAGAACGGCGTCAAGGCCTTCGCGCTGCCCTACGGGGAGATCCTCAACGAGATCGGCGGCATCATCGGCGAGAAGGAATCCGGCAAGCTCCAGATCCTCAAGAACACGGTCGCCGTCGGCGCGAGCTTCGGCGTCCTCGGCTACGAGCTCGACGCGGTCGAGAAGACGGTCGACGACATCTTCGGCTCCAAGTCGGAGAAGGTCCGGCAGATGAACCGCGTGGCCATCGAGAAGGGCTACAACTACGCGAAGCAGCACTTCGGCCAGATTGACTGGCAGATCCGCAAGAGCAAGACCCCGCCCAAGCAGAAGCGCCTCTTCCTGCAAGGCACGGTCGCCATCGGCCTCGCGAAGATCGCCGCGGGCTGCCGCTTCCAGACCTACTACCCCATCACGCCCGCCACCGACGAGTCCGAGTTCCTCGAGAGCCACCCGCAGGGCAACGTCGTGGTCCTGCAGGCCGAGGACGAGATCGCCGCGTGCGCCCAAGCGGTGGGCGGCGCCCTCGCGGGCGTGCGCTCCAGCACGTCCACCTCCGGCCCCGGCTTCTGCCTCATGAGCGAAGTGAGCGGTTGGGCCGGCATCAACGAGGTGCCGCTCGTCATCGTCAACTACCAGCGCGGCGGCCCCTCCACGGGTCTGCCCACGCGGCACGAGCAGGGCGACCTCAAGTTCGCCCTCAACGCGGGCCACGGCGACTTCCCGCGCATCGTCTACTGCCCGGGCGACCTTGAGGAGAGCTTCTACGGCACCATCGACTGCTTCAACTGGGCCGAACGGTACCAACTGCCGGTCGTCCTTCTCTCCGACAAGAACCTCGCGAACAACTCGGGCATCATCGACGCCTACGACCTCTCCAAGGTCCGCGTCGACCGTGGCAAGCTCCAGACGGAGCAGCAGGCCGTGGAGGTGACGAAGGAGGACTTCCACTTCCCCCGCTTCCTCTACTCGGACGACGGCATCAGCCCGCGCACGGTGCTCGGGCAGCGCGGCGGCATCCACTGGACGACGGGCGACGAACACACCGTCCAGGGCCACATCACAGAGGACCCCGAGACGCGCATCCTCATGATGAACAAGCGGATGGAGAAGGAGATCACGGCCGCCCGCGAGATCCCCAAGGAGAAGAAGCTCAACTTCTACGGCGACCCCAACGCGACGGTCACCGTCGTCTCGTGGGGCTCGACGAAGGGCGCCATCCTCGACGCCATGGAGGAGCTCAAGCGCGCAGGCGTCAACGTGAACTTCCTCCAGGTCAAGCTCATGTCGCCCTTCCCGACGCAAGAGGTCGAGGCCATCCTGAAGAAGGCCAAGACCATCATCAACATCGAGATGAACTACACGGCCCAGTTCGGCCACTGGCTGCGCTCGCAGACCGGGATCAAGGCGCACCACAACATCCTCAAGTACACGGGGCGCCCCATGACGCAGGACGAGATCGTCCGCAGCATCCAGAAGATACTCGGCGAGAAGATGGAAAAGGAGGTGCTGACCTTTGGCGTCTAACCCGGCCACCGTCTCCAAGCCCGCCGCAGACGCCGGCGCGGCCCAAGGCCCCGCCCAACTTCCCAAGGCCGTCAACGTGGCCCACTGGAAGGAGGAGCTCGCCCACAACGACTGGTGCCCAGGGTGCGGCGACTTCGGCATCCTCAACGCCGTCCAGATGGCCCTGGCCGAGACCGGCAAGGCCAACCACGAGGTCGCCGTCTTCTCCGGCATCGGTTGCTCGGGCAAGATCAGCCACTTCGTCCGCAGCTACGGCGTCCACACGCTCCACGGGCGCGTGCTGGCCTTCGCCACGGGCGCCAAGGTCACCAACCCCGACCTCGAAGTCCTCGCGATCGGCGGCGACGGCGACGGCCTCGGCATCGGGGCCGGCCACTTCGTCGGCACGGGCCGGCGCAACCTGGACTTCCTGTACATCATCCACGACAACGGCGTCTATGGCCTCACGAAGGGCCAAGCGTCCCCGACGTTGCCCGGCGGCGCCAAGCCCAAGAGCCTTCCGGCGCCCAACATCAACAACGCCGTGAACCCGCTCGCCCTCGCCCTCTCCGTCGGCTACACGTGGGTCGGACGCGGCTACGCGTACGACATCAAGGGACTCAAGGAACTCATCAAGGCGGGCATGGCCCACAAGGGCATGGCCTTCCTCGACGTCTTCCAACCGTGCCCGACGTACAACAACATCAACACGAAGGAGTGGTACTCCGGCCTCGACCGGCCCGACAAGCAGCCGCGCACGTACAAGCTCGCCGACGCGGGCTACGACGGCATCGTCAAGGACCCCTCGAACGCGAAGGAGGTCGCCGACAAGCAGGCGCAGGCGTTCCTGAGGAGCCAAGAGACGGAGAAGCTCGGTCTCGGCGTCTTCTACGAGATCAACCTGCCCACGCTCGGCGACAAGCTTCGAAAGGCCATCCCCGCCTATTCGACGACGCCGCCCGCGAAACAGGCGATCGTCGCCGACGGCGGCCGCCCGGGCTTCGACGTCACGGACATCATGGACGAGTACTCGCTCAAGAATTTCTAGCCGCGCAACCCGTTCTCTCTTCCCTCCCCATTTCCCTTTTAGCGAAGCCACCAACGAGTAACGGCGAGGATATGGAGGGTCGCGCGGTCGACCAATTCCATGAACACGCCGGCTCTCGTTTCCGCCCTCGCCGTCTTCGCGCTCACCGCGCTTTGCATCGGAGGCGGCGGCGCCAAGGACACCACCCCCGAAGCCACCGACACGACGAGCATGACCACCTGTCCGACGTCCGGATCCTTCTCCGGGTCGTATCCGCCTTCTGGCAACGTGACGACCACGACGACGACCTCGACGTCGACGGCCAGCACGACCCCTTCGACGAGTTCGAGCGGCATCATCCCGATTCCGCTGCCCACGGGCAACCCGTCCTCGTCCACGACGACCACGACCACGACGACCACGACGTCGCCGACGGGTTCGACGTTGACGTCCGGCACCACGACGACGACCGCGACGGCCGTCGAGTGCAGCGTGACGGCCTCCGTCTCGGCCTCGGTCTCCGCGTCGGGATCGGGAACGGTCTCGTCGCCGACGAACAGCACCGCGATGTGGCCGTGAGGATGGCCGTCTGAGGGGCGCCGCGTCGCCCCCGTCTCTCCTTCCCAGCTTGAGCTTGGGCGGCGCCACGCATCACAAGGCGTTTGAGCGGGGGCACGCATTCCCACCCTTGTGGAACGCCCGGAGATGCTCGCCATGCTCGTGCTCTCCATCCGGAGCAATGCGCGGGAGATCAACCAGGTCCTCGAACAACTCAATGGCGGTGCCCGCGAGAAGACGTACCCGCACACGCTGACGCGCTGCTTCCGAACAATCGAGCACGACGCGCGCGTCGTCGGACTCGACCGCTTGGCCGACGTCGTCGCCTCGGCGAAGGAGGCGTCCGCCCGCGTGCTGGATCCAAAGGCCGGACCGGAACTCGTCGAACTGTTCTCCCAAACCATGGGCGAACTCTCGCGCGTGGCCGACGACGTCGAACAGGGACGCCGTCACGAACTCGACCGCTCGATCGTGGAACAGTTGCGTCGGGCGAGCCGGCCGCGGACGATCGACGAGTGAGGCGCCTAGGCCTTCTTCAGGTACGGGAGGCCCGTGCGCGGGTTCTTGCCGACCTTGTAGCCGACGGGCATCTCGCACGGCTTGCCCGACTTGGGTTTGCTCTTGGCGAAGAAGTAGATCGTCTGCATGCGGTCGCCCTTGAGCTTGACCTCGCGCGTGTGCAGCGTGTACCCGTCCTTCGTGTACGGCATCCGGATCCCTCAGGCCCTCGGGGGCGCCACAGGAGCGAAGCCGTGGGTTTAATACCATTTCCGAACGAGGCCCAGCCTGGATGATTCAGGTCCATAGAGCGCGCCTCTCGTCCGTTTTTTCACCGGTGCGGACGACCCATGGATTCGCGGACCTCGGGTGGCCTACCGGACGCCCCAAAGTCTCGTTGCCAAAGGAATATAGCCACGAAAAACCACAACCAGGCTCACGGCTTCGGCCCGCATGCTCCCCGGCGACCCCCGGGGCGCGCTACGACGGACCGGAGCTCACTAGTCACGGGCCCCGCGTGAATCGGGGCCTCTCCTTCTTCCGTAAGGGACAGGTCGCTCGAAATCGTTCTGTTTAGACCTTTCGCTTGAAGCCTATATAGGCGGTGCCACCGGAACCCTTAGCGGCATGAGGCCGGGCCGGGCGATTCCATCATGGCGAATCAGCGCGAGGACTCTCGCGTTGGCTTTCACCGTGGCCGTTCTGGGTCCCGCGTTTGTGCCGTCGTCGACCGCCGTCGACTATGAGCCGCCGGGACCGATCATCGCGGGCGCAAATGCGCAGTTGGACGCGGTCTGCGAAAAGAGCGCACAGCAGATCTACAACGCCGGAGGCCAGGATGTGGTCGTCGGAACCGGCCAGTACTCAGACCGGACCAACAAGATTTGGTTCTCCGGCGGCAACTACGACCTCATCCTCGCGGATGACCCGTCGGATTCGGGCTCGGACAACGTCACCTTCGGGATGCGGTATCCATTCACCGGCCTGGTCATCAACGTCGCCACCGCGGGGACCGTCGGCGACGTGAAGTGGAAGTACAGCGTCCAGACCTCGGGAGCCCAGATGTGGAAGGATCTCGCCGTCACCGACGAGACGCAGGATTTCCACCAGGTCGGGACGCACAAGGTTACGTGGAACCCGCCCGCGGACTGGGTGCCCGCCAAGTGGAAGTTCGGCAACTGCGACGGCGACCAATACCTGTCTGGGTACGGGACGAACCTGCTGTATCGCATCCAGGTCTCCACGCAGACGAACTACGCAGTCCAACCCCTGAGCGACTGGGCCGGCGCGATTCTGGGCAACTATTACATCTCCGTGGAGACGGAGCTTCACGAACCCGTCCAGGGCCTGAGCACCGAGCGCTTTGAGGTCACCGAAGGCTACGACACGGGCATCTACGGAATCAGAGAACCGAAGGCCGGCCAATACGAGCTGGCACTCCGGGCCGGCTACGGCACCAACGACCACGACTACGTGATCGCGGTCCGCCCGCCAGGCTATGCCAAGAGCCTTCCCCAGGCGACGGGCGTCGTGAGTCGAATCCCAATCAACCACACCGAGTCGCCTCTCGTCATCTTCTACGCGATCAAGGTCGTCGTCAAGGACGAGGACGGGGATCCGGTCAAGGACGCCGAGGTCACGTGGGGTGGCCGCGAGGCCGACCGCATGGCGGGCAACAGCTTCTACTTCGTCGGCCAAGGATCCGGCGAACTCGTGGTGAAGGCGGAAGGCTACGACGACTTCAGCACGGCCGTGGACAGCGCCGCTCGCAGCGTCTACGCAGGCGAATTGGCCCAGACCGCCATCACGCTCGAAGGCAAGGGACCCTGCGATGACGCCACGCAGGTGCTCGCCGGCGCCGCCTTGACGTGCAGTGGCCTGCACCCGCTCTTCGAGAAGACGGAAGCGCCCACGCCGCCCTCGAGTTCGCAGGCGGTCTCCTTCTCCTTCCCCGCGCCCACGTACAACCCCGGCGCGAAGTCCTCCAGCTCGTCCTCCGCGGCCCCGACGGCGCCGCCCTGTCAACAGAACGCGCCCGCCTCCGGCGGCGTCTTCTCCAAGACCGTCTCGGGCCTCACCTCCGGCCAGCTCGTGCGGCTGTGCATGGACCAGGCCGCCGCCGTCGGCGTCGAACGCGTCGACGTGGCCTTGGGCCTGGAGGCCAAGCAGGTCGAGGTGCGCGTCTCTCCCGCGGACTCCTTCAAGGGCGAGTGGGCCGCCAAAGGCATCGATTCGCCGCCCGGCGACTACCAGTTCGGCTTCGTCGAGGTCGGCGTCAAGGTCGATGGCATCGATTGGAAGGGGCCGGTCCAGGCGACCACGTTCCGCTTCCACGTCACGCGACAGCAACTCGCGGACTCCGGCCTGGGGGCCGAGGACGTGCAGGTCTACCGTTGGGACGGCGAGGCGTGGCAGGCCGTGCCCACCCAGGTCGACCAGGCCAGCGCGGGCGACTACGTCTTCAGCTCGTCCTCGCCCGGGCAAGGCCTCTTCGCAGTCTCCGGCATGTCCTCCGCCGTCGCGCCGACCATGCCGCTCTGGCCGTGGCTCATCGGCGGCGTCGTGGCCCTGGGGCTCATCGTGACGGGCATCGTCGTCGCCGTCAAGCGCAAACACCACGTCCACGCGCCGACGCCGCGCCCGCCCGCCCCGACGCCCCCGAAGAAGGACCCGGCTCCCTCGGGACCCGTGACGATCCCCCACATCAAGTGACGCGTCAGAGCAGGCGCTTCGTCACCGCGAGCTCGGCGTTCAGGATGGAACCGCCGGCGGCGCCGCGCACCGTGTTGCTTCCCAAGGCGACGTACTTCCAATCGAGCACGGAGTCCGGTCGGATGCGGCCGACGACGACGCTCATGAAATTGCCGGCGCCGCGGTCCTTGCGCGGTTGGGGCCGGTTCTCCTCCGACCGCACGACGATCGGGTGCTCCGGCGCCGATGGAAGGCCCCGGACCTCCTTCGGGCCTTGGAAGGATTCGAACGCGCGCAGCACGTCCTCGCCTTGGGCCTTGCGTGCAAGCTGGACGGAGATCGCCTCCGTATGGCCCTCGATGACGGGCACGCGCGTGCACGTGGCGCTGATCGTCATGGGCGCGGGCTCGACGTGGGAGGCGTTGAGGCGTCCGAGGAACTTGGGCGTCTCGGCCAGGACCTTCTCCTCCTCGCCGCCGATGTAGGGGATGACGTTCTCGGTGATGTCGAGCGAGGCGACGCCGGGGTAGCCCGCGCCGCTCAGCGCCTGCATCGACACCATCTGGACGCGGTCGACGCCGAAGGCGTCGTGCAGCGGCTTGAGGGTCATCGCGAGGACGATCGTCGTGCAGTTGCCGTTCGTCACGACGAACCCATCCGATTTCGCGGCCTTTTTCTGGGTCTCGACGAGGCCGAGATGGTCGCCGTTGACCTCGGCGATGACGAGCGGCACGTCGGGCTCCATCCGCAGGTCCCGCGCGTTCGAGAAGACCGCGTAGCCGCGACGGGCGAACTCGCGCTCCGCCGGGCCGGCCTTGCCGCCGGGGATCGCGCTGAAACAGATGTCCGCGTCCAGGTCGTACGTGTCCGTCTTGACCTCCAAGCCGCGCGCGGCCTGCGGCATGGGGGACTCCTCCAGCCAGTTCGTGGCCTCGGCGTACGTCTTGCCGGCGCTGCGTTCGCTCGCGTAGACCTCGCTCAACTTGAACCAAGGGTGGCCCTCGAGCAGGCGGACGAACTTCTGTCCCACCGCGCCCGTGGCGCCCAGGACGGCGACTTTGCGTGTCTTCATCGGGTTGTCTCTCCTTCCAGGAAGGCCGCGTGGACGGCCCGTAGCGCTTGCTCGGCCTCGGCCTCGTGGATGACGAAGTCGATGGCGATCTCGCTCGCGCCCAAACTGATCATCTGGATGTTGACGCCCGCCTGGGAGACGCTTCCCAGGATCTGGGCGGCGCTGCCGACGCGCTTGCCCAACCCTTTGCCGACCACGGCGACGAGCGCCATCTTCTCGGCCAACGTGATGTCCTGGATGACGCCGCCCTTGAGCGATTGGACGGCTTGGAAGGCGCGCCGTCCCTCGTCGCCGTCGAGCAGCAGGGCGAAGCTGGCCTCGCTGGCGGCCATGTTGATGACGTTCACGCCGGTCTCCTTCATCCGTTGGAAGACGTCGTGGGCCACGCCGGGCGTGTAGCCCATGCCGGGGCCGAGCAGTTTGAGGATGTGGAGGTTCTTGCGCATGGCCACGCTGCGGATGAAGCACTCGGGCGCCGCGCGCAGGTCCGTGATGAGCGTGCCGGGGCTCTTCGGGTTGTTGAGTTCGCGGACGCGGATGGGGATGCGCTTGGCCGCCAAGGGCTCCACGGTCCGGGGGTGGAGGATCTTGGCGCCGAAGTTGGCCAACTCGGCCGCCTCCTCGTAGCCCATCTGGTCGATGCGCTTGGCGTTGGGGACGACGCGCGGGTCCGCCGTCATGAACCCCGTCGTCTCCTTCCAGATCTCCAGGACCTCGGCCCCCACGGACGCGGCGACGATGGCGGCGCTGAAGTCGCTGCCGCCGCGGCCGAAGAGCGTCGTGTGGCCTTCCGGGGCCGCGCCGAAGAACCCCGTCACGACGGGCGTGAGCCCATCGAGTTTGGGCAGGAGCCGGGATTGGAGGTTGGAGGCCGTCGCCGAGAGGTCGGGGCTCGCCCAGCCGAAGCGGCCGTTCGTCACGATGCCGATCTTGTCGGCGTCGAAGGCCTCGCTGGCGACGCCGGCCTCGTTGAGGAAGTGGGCGAGGAGCCGCGCGCTCAACCGTTCGCCGAAGGAGAGCGCGAGGTCGTAGCTGCGTTGGGTGATCTCCTCCGTGTAGCTGATGCCGAAGAGGAGCCGTTCGAGGGCGTTGAGCGTCTTGTCGACGGCGTAGAGGGCGTTCTCCTTCTCGTGGGCGTTGGCCAGGCCCTCGGCGGCGGAGCGGTGGACGCGGCGCAGCTCGGACATGAGGACGTGCGCGGTGGCCTCGTCGTGTTGGATCTTCGGAAGGCTGCCCGCGATGGCGTCGGTGACGCCCGCGATGGCGCTCGCGACGATGATGCGGCGACCGTTGCCCTGCTGGCGCACGATGTCCGCCACGCGCTTCATGGCGGGGGCGTCCTTGAGGCCGACGCCGCCGAACTTGAGCACGCGCACTTAGGCGCCTCCGTAGACGCGGCGGCCGTCTTCCATGAAGCGGACGAAGCCCGCCTCGTCGCGTGACTGGATGAGTCGGCGCAGTTCCCGGACGCTCTCCTCGAGGCGCGCGAGCACCGCGTCGCTGGCCGGGTTGAGTGCTTGGATCTCGAAGTAGAGGCGAGGGTTCTCCGAGGCGACCTCGCGGCTCACGTCCGTCTGGCGCCGGAACGTCGTCGACGCGACGGGGGCGAGATCCTGGTAGTCGTGGCCGCCCTTCGCGAGGGCGCGGTTGAAGGCGAGGCTCGTCGCGTGGGCAAGCGTGAGGACCTCGGCCATGTAGGGGTCGTGCTCGTCCAAAGAGAGGCGCAGTGTCCGCGCGGCCGTGTCGGCGAAGAGTTCGGCCGCGGCGTCCGCGGCCTCCTTCTTCCCGGCATCCAACACGAGCACGTTGCGGCCCATGAGGAGGTCGGTCTTGGGGCCGAACATGGGGTGCAGGCTCGCCACGCGCCGTCCCTTCTTGGCCAAGCGTCGAAGGACCGGCACGCAGTCCCCCTTGACGCTGCCGATGTCGATGAGGAGGGTCGAGTCGGAGAGGGCATCGCCGTGCCGTTCGAGGATCTCGGGAAGCGTCGAGGGAGGCGTGGCGACGAGGACGAGGTCGTACTTGCGGTCGCCCATGCGGCCCTTGGGGTAGGGCGACGGGTTCGGGTCCTCGACGAAGACGTCGTAGCCGCGTTCGTCCAGGAAGCGGCAGAACCAGGAGCCCATGAGGCCCGCGCCGCCCACGACGAGGGCGGCGTGGCCGCGGCGCGCGGACCTGCGGGGCGCGCTCGTCTCTTGCACGCGCAGGGCGGCCTCGATGAGGAGACGGACGAGGGCGCGTGCGGTCTCCTCGTGCACGCCTTCGGTCTGCGCCACGCTGAGGGCGTGGTCGAGGACGGCGCGTTCGACCTCGAAGTTCTGCAGCGGGAGTCCTTTCTCGCGTTTGTGTTCGCCGACGCGGCGCGCCGTCTCGTTGCGGCGGCGGATCAAAAGGAGGATGTCCTCGTCGATGTCCTTGATCTCGTCGCGCAGGAGGTCCAGGTCGTTCACGCGGGCCCCTCCCGGAAGCCGGTCTCGGACAATCGCTTGAGCAGGAGGTCCAGCGCGATGATGGCGGCCGCGTTCTCGACGACGACGACGGCGCGGGGGACGATGCAGGGGTCGTGGCGTCCCGTCGTGTGCACCTCCGCAGGTTGGCCCGTGGCGAGGTCCACCGTGGACTGGGAACGCGTGAGGCTCGACGTGGGCTTGAAGGCGACGGCGAAGTCCACCTCGTTGCCGTCGGTGATGCCGCCGACGGTGCCGCCTTGGCGGTGGGAGATCGTGCGGGCCCGGCCGCCGACGAGGCCGATGGGGTCGTTGGTTTCGCTGCCTCGCATGCGGCTGAGTCGGAACCCGAGGCCGAACTCGACGCCCTTGACGGCGGGGATGCCCAGGCAGAGGCGGGCGACCTCGCTCTCGAAGGACTCGAAGTGGTAGCCGCCGAGGCCGGGTGGGAGTCCGCGGATGCGGCACCGGACGATGCCGCCCACGCTGTCGCCGTCGCGGCGCGCCTGTAGGATGAGGCTCTCCATCCTCTGGCCCAGGACGGGGTCGGGGCACCGGGTCGCGTGGGCGTCCACGACGCGCGCCACGTCGTCGAAACTCGGCGAATGCTCGAAGCGGAGTCCGCCGATCTCCTCCGTGTACGCGAGCGTCTCGACGCCGAACTTGCGCAGCGCGAGCCGCGCGAGCGCGCCGGCGGCCGTGAGCCCGAAGGTGAGGCGGCCGCCGAAGTGGCCACCGCCGCGTGGGTCGTTCTCGCCGAAGAACTTGAGGTGGCCGGAGAGGTCCGCGTGGCCGGGGCGTGGCAGGCTCTTCTCGTACGGCTTGGATTCGACGTCCGTGTTGAGGGCCTCGAAGAGGATGGGCGCGCCCGTCGTGTGGCCCTCGAGGACGCCCGAGCGCACGAGCAGCGTGTCGGCTTCCTTGCGTTGCGTCGTGACGACGCTCTGGCCGGGCCGTCGCCGGTCGAGCTGCGCCTGGACGAAGTCGGTGTCGAAGGCGAGGCCCGCGGGGCACCCCTCGACGAGGGCGCCGATGGCGGGTCCGTGGCTCTCGCCCCAGAGGTGGACGCGGTAGAGCGTGCCGATGGAGCTCATGCGAGGACTCCGGGGGCGATGAGGGCGAGGTCGCGCGCGAAATCGGGGTACGACTTGCGGACGACGTTCGGCTCGGGAAGCTCGCTGGGGCCTTCGGCGGCCATGGCGAGCACCGCCCCGGCCATGGCGATGCGGTGGTCGTTGTACGTCGCGATCTGCGCGCCCCGGGGCCGGCCCCCGTGGACGACGAGCCCGTCGGGGTGTTCCTCAGAGGCGATGCCGAAGCGCCGCAGGTTCTCGTGCATCGCGCGGATGCGGTCCGATTCCTTGTCGCGCAGGTGCGGCGCGCCGTGGAGCCGCGTCGTGCCGCGCGCGCAGGCCGCGACGGCCGCCAAGATGGGGAATAGATCCGGCGTCGCCCCCACGTCCAGGTCCGTCCCATGCAGTGGCCCGCCTTGGACCTCGACCGCCATGCCGGTGCGTTGGACGCGCGCCCCGAAGGCTTCGAGTTGGGACAGGATGGCCTTGTCGCCCTGGGGGTCGTGGGGGTCGAGCCCGTCCACCGTGACGTGGCCGTTCGTGACCGCGGCGGCGCCCAGGAGGAACGCGGCGCTCGAGTAGTCGCCGGGCACATCGATGGGTCGTTGGCGGGCGCGTTGGTTGCCGGGGACGTGGAAGTGGCCGTCCTCTTCCTGGATGCGGATGCCGTGGTCGCGCAGGAGCGTGAGGGTGAGGTCGACGTAGGGGCGGCTCTTGAGCGGCGACGTGAGCTCGATGTCGGTCGCGTTGGGCACGAGCGGGCCGGCGAAGAGGAGGCCGCTCAGGAACTGGCTCGATTGGTCGCCGGGCAGGCGTGTGCGTCCGCCTTGCAGGGGTCCGCGGACGGTGAGAGGGAATCCGGTGGGGGCGCGCTCGACCTTGGCCCCCAGGGCGCGCAGGGCGGCCACGAGGGGATCCATGGAGCGTTCGGCCAACCGCGGTCGGCCCGTGAACGCCACCGTCGAGGCGAGCGTCGCGGCCATGGGGGTCAAGAGGCGTAGCGTCGTCCCGCTCTCCCGCGCATCGATGGGCCGCGCGGCCCCGCGCAGCATGCCGCCCACGCGCACGCCGTCGGCCTCTTCCGTGACGAGGAGTCCGAGTCCTTCCAGGCCGCGAAGCGTCGCGTCGGTGTCGTCCGAGCGCAAGGGGTGCCTCACGAGGGTGTTTCCGTTGAGGGCGCCCATGAGGAGGGCGCGGTGCGTGTGCGACTTGCTCGACGGCGCGCGCAATCGTCCCTCGGCCCGGCCGGGTTGGATGCGCAAGTTCACGGCGGCGGCCCTCCGGCGTTCAGCTCGACGACGGACGTCTCGCGGTCTTCGCGGAACCGGTGAAGGACGTCCGGGTGGACGAGGGCGACCTCGGCGGGTCCCTTGCCGCTCAGGCCCGCGGCGAAGGCGCCGCGCTCGATGGCCTGCAGCGTGAATCCGGGATGCACGCGCAGGACGGGTGCATAGGCGAGCGTGTTGACGAGCATGGCGTCCTTGTAGTTGCCCTTCATGGCCAGTCGCCAGGCTTCGCCGACGAGGTCGCTCAAGTGGAGGAAGTCCTTGAGGTTGAGGTCGCCGGTGGCCTTCGTCTCGGCGGGGACGTGGACGAGCGCGACGAGGCTCGCGGGTAGGATGTCCACGCGCAGCAGGCGGCGTTCCTGGTTGTCGGTGAAGACGACGCCGCCCAGGAGGCAGGCGGCGGCATCATCGTACGCGCCCGTGAGGCTCGTCTTGCTCTTGAGGCTCGCGTCGGCGACGATGCCGAGGATCCTCCGAGGGTCGAGCTGGGCCTCGACGTGGTTGGCGACGGCCTTCGCGACGGCGACGCTCACGGCGCTCGAGGACTTGAGGCCGCGCTTGGCCGGGATGGGGCTGCGCACGTCGATGCGCAGCGGTCCGATGCGGACGTCGAGTTCGCGTTGGACGAGTCGCGCGGTCTCGACGGCCAGGCGCGCCTCCGACGGCGGCAGTTTGCGTTGGCCGTTCCAGACGCTGAACGCGGGCGCCGGCGTCACGCGTGCCGTGACGCGCTGCAGCAGTCCGAAGGCGGCGCCCTTGCCCGTCGCGAACGCGTTGATGATCGTGCCGGCTCCGCCGGCTGTTCCTACACCCGTCATGATCCGTTGAGGCCTCCCAATGCTTCCTTCATCGCCTTGCGTGGCGCCTTCTGGCCCGTCCAGAACTCGAACGCCGGCAACGCCTGTTCGAGCAGGAGGTCGCGTCCTCCCACGTACTTGAGGCCGAGCGATCGGGCGGAGCGTTGCCACGCCGTCTCGTGGTCCCCATAGTGCAGGTCGAACACGGCGCCGTGGAACCCGTCCAGCCGCATGGGTTCCTCCACTGCGGTCGCGTTGACGATGCACGCGTACGAGGGAAAGTAGGAATGGGTGGCTTCGAGTCGGACGGTCCCGACGCCGAATTCGTTCTCGATGGCGCGCAGCTTGTGGCGGTCGCGTCCGGCCACGACGACCTCGAGTTTCTTGATCTGGGCCAGGAGGCCGCGCGCGGCGCCTCCGGTGCCCAGGACGACGATGCGGGGGGGCCGTGGTTCGGGTCCCAAGAGGCGGTCGAGAACGCGTTCGGCTCCTAAACCGTCCGTATTGTGGCCGACCGGCTGCCCGTCCTCGTACCGGATGCAGTTGACGCTCTTGGCGCGTCGCGCTTCGGGGGTCGTGCGCTTGACGAGCGTCCAAGCGAGCTCCTTGAAGGGCGCCGTGATGCTGAGGCCCTGGACGCCGAGTCGGGGCGCGGCCTCGACGAAGTACGTGAACTCCGTCTGGGTCTGCAGTTCGAGGGCCCCGTAGGCGGCGTCCAATTCGAGGGCTTGGAAGGCCGCGTTGTGGATGGCGGGGCTGCGGGAGTGGGAGACGGGGCGTCCGACGACGAAGTAGAGGTCGCGGGCGGGTCTGGGGTTGCCCCAGAACTGGAGGGCGTGGTGGACGTCCCGCAGGGCGGGTTGGCCGTGCTGGAGCCGGCGGCCGCCGCCGTAGACGAATTCGGAGCCGGCCAGGTAGGCGGCGGCCCGGGGGAAGTCGCCGAGTCCCATGAGGCTCGCCTGGACGCCCGCCTGCTTCAGCGTGCGCAGGGCCTCGAGCAGGTTGACGCTGTCCACGTGGTGGGCGACCTTGCACGCGATCTTCGCGTGGACGTCGGGCGGGGTCGCGAGTCGTCGGCCCAGCGAGACGAGTTCGGGGACGAACGGCGTCCCGTTCAGGTCGTGGTGGCTGCGGATCGTGCGATCGGGCGAGGCGCCGGCGACGTCGACGCCCTCTTCGAGGTCGACGAAGTCGAAGCCGGCGTCCAACGCGGCGCCGAGGAGGCCGCGTCGCGCGGTCTCGTCGCCCTGGAACCGTCCCCCGTCGTTGGGTCGACGGCAGGTCGCGATGAGGGGCTTCGCTGTGAGTTTGCGGATTTCGGCGGGCGCGGGGCGGTCGAGGAAGGCGTCGAAGCGGATCTCGAAGGCGTCCGCGATGGGGTCGAGCTGCTTGATTGAGACCTGGACCCCTTGCAGGTTGTCCTCGAGGAGGGTGGCCACCTTCATCGTTCGTCGATCCGCTCCTCGATCTTCATGCCGAAGTGGCGCGCGCCGGTCTCGGGCAGGACGAGGACGCGGTCGCCGACCTTGAGGCGGCTCACGCTCTTGGTGCGGCCGCCGGGTTGGACGAGGCGGATGGTCTCGGCGTTCTGGAGCACGATGTTCGCCTTGAGGTCGCCGGCTTCGGCCTCGACGAGGACGAGCGGCCGCGTCTCGATCTTGGCCCGTCCGACGACGACGGGTCGGCGGCGTCCCTTGGCGTTTACGGCCTCGAGTCCGACGCCAGCGCGGATCTCGCTCAGGTACCGGGTGCGCTCGCCGGACCAGACGTACGAGTGGATGGCGCCTGCGTTGACGCGGAAGGGCCGGGCGGCGACGTACTCGGTCTCGAAGCACTCGGCGCTGACGAGGAAGAAGCCGCGGCTCGTGCTTCCCACGAGCAGCCCCTCGCCGGGCTCGAAGACGTTGCAGGTGTCGACGCAGACGCGTTCCCCCATGCCCAGGGCCTCGATGCGCGTGACGGTCGCGCTCGTGAGCTGGACGGGCGCGGCCGGCGGGGCGAGCAGGTCGCGGTAGCCTTGGAGGTCCTTGGCGTTGCGGGGTTCGACGACGACGCCGTCGACGCCGCGCTCGAGCGTCTCGAAGAAGAGCTTGGCCTCCTTCGCGTCGCGGGCGACGGCGAAGAGCTTCGTCTTTCCGCCGAGGGCCGCGACAAGGTTCTCGAGGGGGATGACCTTCCAGTTGCGGGGTTCGACGACGACGAGTTCTTCCTTCCCCTTGAGTCGCCGGATGCGTTCCTCGTCGGTTCGGTCCTCGATGCGGATGTAGCGGCCGACGCGCTTGTCGCCGCGCCACACGTCGCCGTTGCGCAGGCGGTACGTGTCGACGGGGCCCAGGTGTCCCGCCTCGCGGTCGAGCAGGAAGTGCGTGAAGCCGGCCTCCACGGCGCGCGTGAGGAGGCGCCGGTCGCTGCTGCGGACGAGGACGAGCTTGGACGTCACGGTCGGGCCTTCACTTCTTTGAGGGTCTTGAGGGCGTCCGCGGCGCTCGCGCCTTCGAGGACGATGCGCGCGATGGCGGCCGTCATGCGGCGGGGCGAGCGGTGTTGGAAGACGTTGCGCCCGATCGAGACGCCCGCGGCGCCTCCGCGCATGGCGCCGTGGACGAGTTCGAGCACGTCGCGGTCGGTCTCGGCCTTCGCGCCTCCCGCCACGAGGACGGGGATGGTGACGCTCGAGGTCACGTTGCGGAACGTCTTCGGGTCGCCCGTGTAGACGGTCTTGACGAGGTCGGCTCCGAGTTCTTCGGCCAGCCGCGCGGCGTGGGCGACGGTCCGTTCCTCGTACGGGTCCTTGATCGTCGGCCCGCGAGGGTACATCATGGAGAGCGTGGGCAACCCGAGGGCGCCGGCTTCCGTCGTGAGTCGGCCGAAGTCCTCGAACTGGCGTTCCTCCGTCTTGCTGCCGAGGTTCGTGTGGGCGCTCACGCCGTCGCAACCCATGCGGACGGCGTCCTGGGCCGTGGCGACGAGCCGTTTGTCGTTGGGGTCGCTCGCCTTGTCGGTGCTGGAGGAGACGTGAAGGAGGAGGCCGGCGTCGATGGCGGCGGCCGCGTAGTTCTTGACGAGGCCCTTGTGGAGGATGACGCCCGTGGCGCCGCCCGCGTCGATGTCCTTCATGAGCTGGGTCACGTTCTCGAGGCCCTGGATGGGGCCCACGCTCACGCCGTGGTCGAGGGGGATGAGGACGTAGAGGCCTTCGTGGGAGAGTCGTCGCAGTCGGATGGTCTTGCCGGTCATGGTCCTCCTGGGTTCACATTCGGTTTGGCTCTAGAAGATTTCCTTCGACAGCAACAGCTGGAAGGTGGTGCGGTTGTCGGGTGCGTCGTTCATGCGTTCGTGGAGCACGGACAGGCCGAAGGTCCGCGCGACGGTGGCGCTCGCGAGGACGCCCGTCGAGCGCTTCTGGGCGAGTCCGGCCGCGGCGTGCGCGCCGTCGATGGCGGTCACGCGTTGGGCCCGGGGCACGAGGCGCGCGAGGCTCGCCGCGCACTGTTCGAAGGCGAGCGGGTGCGCTTCGATGTGGTCGAGTTCGCCCACGCGGACGCCTGCGGGGGCGATGAGTGCGTGTTGGATGGGTTGTTCGACCTCGAGCCACGTCTCGGCCTCGTGGCGGGCGGAGGACGTGGCCTCGATGTCGCCGATCGTCGAGTTGTGGGAGGCCAGCCACGCCGCGTCGGCGGCGCCCGTCCGGGTCTGTCGCCAGGCGTCCGCGACGGTGTCGCAGGGGAGGATGTTCACGGAGGGCAGGACGCGGTGGAGGGAGAGTTCGCTCCAGGAGCCGGTGGCGCCTTGGATGGCGATGGAGAGTTGCGCCTGGAGGTCTCGGGAGGCCGAGAGCATGGTGCTGAGCCAATTGTCCAGGCTCTCTTCGGACCAGCCGGCCTTGCGCAGGATCGTCGCGTAGTGGTCGCGCACCTCCTGTTCGCGGCCGGGGTCCCGGTGCGGCAGGTTGAGGAGGCGCTTGAGCAGCGCCACGCGTCGGGCCATGCGTGCGCGGCGGACGAGGAGGTCGGCCGTGGCGCGGTCGATCCGGTCGATCGAGGCCCGCAAGGCCTCGAGGCCGGGCGCGGTGATGCGCAGCGAACCGTCGCGCACGGAATCCTCCGTCGACGCGGCGGGAGGCCCGCTGCGGCTCATGACGGCGCCTCGTCCACGTGGCCGCATTGACGTGTGTCAGTATGAATACATTGCTGGATAGTATGATGCAACAGTGGACTGTTAAGAATATGCATAAATACACATCAACGCACTATTCAATTCAGTAAAGCATTAAATAGCGCACTCAACCATGGGCTCATCACCAATGCGAAAGCCGCGCCGCGTACCGTTGCCCGTCTTCCTGGCTCCGAACCAGTTGTTCGAGCGGGTCCGCCGCCGGCATCGACACTCCTTCCTCCTCGAAAGCCGCGGCGGGCCAAAACGGCTTGCACGCTATTCGGTCATCGGTTTCGGCCCCCGGGAATTCTTCCACGACCGCCGCGGGGGCGACCCTCTCGAGCTCGCCCGCGAGGTCGTGCGGCAACACCAGGTCGCCTACGATCCCGGTTTCCCCGGCGGCCTCGTGGGCGCCATCGCCTACGACGCCGTCCACCACTTCGACGCCCCCACGCACCGCCGCCGCGCCCCCCACTACCTCTTCGGCCTGTACACCGACGCCATCGTCTACAACCACCTCGAGGGCTCCGTCTCCTATGTCACGCTCGACGAGGACCGGTCGCAGGACGTCGTCGACGCCGCCGAGGCACGACCCGGCCCGTCGCGTGAGTTGCGGATCGGGCGCGTGCGCTCGAACACGAGCCGCGCCGAGTTCGGCGACATGGTCCGGGAGACCCAGCGGCGCATCCGCGACGGCGAGACGTACCAGACGGTGCTCAGCCGACGCTTCGACGCGACCTACAGCGGCGAACTCGGCCGCCTGTACGACACGATCCGCGTCCACAACCCCAGCCCCTACATGTACGACCTCGACTTCGGCCCGACGCGCATCCTGGGCAGCAGCCCGGAGATGCTCGTGCGCGTGGAGAAGGGCACGGTCGAGACGTTCCCGATCGCCGGAACACGGCCCCTGGGTCGCTCGCCCGCCGAGGACGGGCGCCTCAAGCGGAGTCTCCTTGCCGATCCCAAGGAGAACGCCGAGCACATCATGCTCGTCGACCTCGCCCGCAACGACGTGGGCCGCGTGGCCGAGACGGGCAGCGTTCGCGTGCCCGAATACCGCAAGATCGAGTCCTACTCGAGCGTCCACCACATGGTCAGCCGCGTCACCGGGCGCCTCAAGAAGGGCCTCGACGGGTTCGACGCGTTCCGCTCCATCTTCCCCGCCGGGACCGTGAGCGGCGCACCCAAGATCCGCGCGATGCAGATCATCGACGAACTCGAGAAGGAGCCCCGGGGCTTCTACGCGGGAAGCGTCTGCTACTTCGGCCTCAACGGCGACCTCGACAGCGCCATCACGATCCGCACGCTCGTCGCCACCGAGGACGCGCTCAGCGTCCAGGCAGGCGCCGGCATCGTCCAAGACTCCGTCCCCGGCCGGGAATTCGACGAGACCCAGCACAAGGCGAACAGCATCCTGGGCTTCCTGGGGAGGAACGGCGCGTGATCCTCCTCCTCGACAACTACGACTCCTTCACGTACAACCTCGCGCAGTACCTCGGCGAATACGCCGACGTCGACGTGAGGCGCAACGACGAGCTCACGGTGGACCAGATCCGCCGCCGCAAGCCCACGGGCATCGTCGTGAGCCCCGGACCCGGACACCCCGCCAACCCCGGCGACTTCGGCGTCTGCACGCGGGTCCTGCGCGAACTCAGCCCCACCGTGCCCACGCTGGGCGTCTGCTTGGGCCACCAGGGCATCGTGAACGCCTATGGAGGACGCGTGCTGCACGCCCGCAAGGTCATCCACGGCAAGACGAGCCGGATCCGGCACGATGGCCGCGGCGTCTTCAAGGGCGTGCCGAACCCGTTGACGATCGTCCGCTACCACAGCCTCATCGCCGAACGACGCTCGCTACCCGATTGCTTCGAGATCTCGGCGCTGGACCGCGGCGAGATCATGGGCGTGCGCCACAAGGCGTATCCCATCGAGGGCGTCCAGTTCCACCCCGAGAGCATCGGCACCCAGGCCGGCCACGAGATGGTCCGCAACTTCGTGGCGACCACGAGGCGCCGGCGATGACGAGCCTCCTCGACGCCCTCAAACTCTGCATCGAGCGGCGCAGCCTCAACGAGCGGGAGGCCTACGACGCGATGAAGGAACTCATGTCGGGCACCGCCCCGACGGAACTCATCGCAGGCTACCTGGCGGCGTTGCGCGTCAAGGGGGAGACGGTCGAGGAGATCACGGGCTTCGCCCGCGCGATGCGGGAGGCGTCGTTGCGGATCGCGCCACGCGTCCCAGGCCGCCTCATCGACACGTGCTCGACGGGCGGCGCCCCGGTGAAGACCTTCAACCTGGGGACCACGGCCGCCTTCGTGGCCGCCGCCGACGGCGTGCCCGTGGCCAAGCACGGCAACCGGTCGTTCAACCGTCCCAGCGGCAGCGCCGACATCCTGGAGGCCCTCGGGGCCAAGCTGGACCTCGGTCCCCCGCAGGTCCAGGCCGTCATCGAGGAGGTCGGCATCGGCTTCCTGTTCTCGCCCAACTTCCACCCCGCCATGAAGCACGCGGCCAGCGCACGCAAGATGCTCGGCGTGCGCACCGTCTTCAACCTGCTGGGCCCCATCTCCAACCCGGCCGACGCCAAGGGGCAGGTCCTGGGCGTCTTCGATGGCGCCTGGGTCGAGCCCATCGCGCAGGCCCTCAAACGCCTCGGGACCGAGCACGCCATGGTCCTTCACGCGCAAGGCTCCGACGAGCCGTCCCTCCACGTGCCGACCCAGGTCGTCGAGGTCCGCGACGGGACGATCCGGCGCCTCGAACTGCGCGCGGGCGACCTCGGCCTGCCCGACCACCCCGCGGACGCCATCGGCCCCTTGCCCCCCGCGGCGGCGGCCGCCGAGGCGCGACGCATCCTCGCGGGCGGTCCGGGACCGCGCGCTGCGGCCGTGAGCTACAACGCGGGCCTCGCCCTCTACGTGGGCGGGCACGCGAATTCGCCGCGCGCCGGCATCGAACGCGCCCAGAACCTCCTCACCGATCGCTCACCCGTTGCGAAGCTTGATGAGTTCGTCCAAGCTACGCGGCGCGCCGGGGGAACCGCGAGTTGAACATGCTCAAGGCGCTCGTCGAGAGCGCCCGAGAGACCATCCAGAGCGGCTACTACCGCCACACGGAAGACCTGCGGCGCGCCCCCAGCCTCGCGCGCGCCATCGACGAGTCCCCGCATGATCCGGCCATCATCGCCGAGATCAAGCCCGCCTCGCCCACGAAGGGCAAGATGGTGCCCGGCGGCTTCGACGCGCTCATGAAACGGTTCGTGGCCGAAGGCGCGTGCGGCCTGAGCGTCCTCACCGAGCCCACGCACTTCAACGGGAGCCTCGCGAACCTCAAGCTCGCCGTCGCGACCCGGGCGCCGACGCTCATGAAGGATTTCGTCCTCGACGAGATCCAGATCGACTGCGCGGCCACGTACGGCGCCAGCGCCGTCCTCCTCATCGCGTCCATCCTCCCCAAGTCGCGCGTCCAGGCCCTCATCGAGTACGCCCACATCGCCGAGCGGGAGGTGCTGCTCGAGTGCGCGGACCGCGCCGAACTCGAGATGGCCCTCGCCTCCGAGGCGGACATGGTCGGCCTCAACAACCGCGACCTGCGGAACTTCCACGTCGACCTCAACCGGACGCTCGAGGCCGCGAAGGGACTCGAATTCGACCGGCCCTTCGTCAGCCTGAGCGGGTACGAGACGCGGGCCCAGGTCCAACGCGTCCAGGGCGTCGCGGACGCCTGCCTCGTGGGCGCGAGCCTCATGGAAGGCCGGATCTCCGTCGCGCAGTTGGTGCAACCATGAGCCGCCGAGGCTACTACGGGGCGTACGGCGGCCAGTTCGTCGCCGAGACCCTCATGGAGCCCCTGCGCGACCTCGAACGCGCCTACGAGAAGGCGCGCAAGGATCCTGCGTTCAAGCGCGAACTCCAGTCGTACTACAAGGACTACGGCGGGCGCCCGACGCCCCTCTACCGTTGCGCCCGCTTGAGCAAGAAGCTCGGAGGCGCCACCCTCTGGCTCAAGCGCGAGGACCTTGTGCACGGGGGCGCCCACAAGTTCAACAACGTCATGGGCCAAGCCCTGCTCGCCCAGCGGATGGGCAAGACGCGGCTCATCGCCGAGACCGGAGCGGGGCAACATGGGGTGGCGACGGCGATGGCCGGCGCCGTGCTCGGTCTGCCCGTCGAGGTCTACATGGGGCGCGTCGACACGGAGCGGCAGAAACTCAACGTCTTCCGCATGCACCTCATGGGCGCCAAGGTCATCCCCGTGGATGCCGGCAGCCGCACGCTCAAGGACGCCATCAACGAGGCGCTGCGCGATTGGGTGGCGAACGTCCGCAACACGTACTACCTCCTGGGCAGCGTCGTGGGGCCTCACCCCTATCCCCGCCTCGTGCGCGACTTCCAGAGCGTCATCGGCCGCGAGATCAAGCGCCAGGCCGCCGCGCACGGCTTCAAGCCCAGCATGCTCGTGGCATGCGTCGGCGGCGGCAGCAACGCGGCAGGCACGTTCGCGCCGTGGGTCGGCACGAAGGGCGTCGAACTCGTGGGCGTCGAGGCCGGCGGCTCCGGCGCCAAGCACAGTGCGACGCTCACGAAGGGCCGACCGGGCATCCTCCACGGCGCCAAGAGCTACCTCCTCTACGACCGCGACGGCCAGGTGGAAGAGACGCACAGCATCAGCGCCGGCCTCGACTACCCCGGCGTCGGACCCGAACACTCGAACTGGAAGGACGCCGGCCTCGTGCGTTACGTCACGGCCAGCGACCGGGAAGCGTTGGGCGCCTTCCAGGTCCTCGCGCAGACGGAAGGCATCCTGCCGGCGCTCGAGTCCGCCCACGCCGTGGCGCACGCGATCCGCGCGGCGCCCAAGCTTTCGCGGCGCGCCCACATCGTCGTCACGTTGAGCGGACGCGGCGACAAGGACGTCCACACCGTCGCGGACCAACTCGGGGTGCGCCTCTGACCGGCCTGCGGCGCATCGCCGCCGCCTTCCAATCGGCGCGCGAGGAGGAACGCCTGGCCCTCATCCCCTACTTCGTCGCGGGCTATCCCTCGTTCCCCAAACTCCGGGACCACCTGTGGGGCGCCCAGGAGGCGGGCGCCGCCCTCATCGAGCTCGGCATCCCCTTCAGCGACCCCGTCGCGGACGGCCCGACCATCCAAGCCGCCCTGCACGATGCGCTGCGCCGCGGCGCCACCCCCAAGCGTTGCCTCGATTTCGTCCGCGGCCTGCGCAAGGAGGGCTTCGAACTCCCCATCCTCGGGATGACGTACGCGAACGTGCTCCACGCGCCCGGCCTCGACGCCTCCGCCGCCGCGTGGGCCGAGGCCGGACTCGATGGCGCCATCGTCCCCGACGTCCCGCACGAAGAATCCGCCCCCTGGCGCACCGCCTTCCGCCGCGAAGGCCTCGGGACCGTCTCCTTCGTCAGCCCCGGAACGAGCGACGAACGCATGCGCCACGTCCTGGCAGGCAACGAC
>Ga0070694_100000029_pt1 | contig 65647 bp, 62 predicted proteins | sample KBSK1251metaG_FD_65470 | JGI IMG/M metagenome (GOLD analysis project Ga0070694, IMG submission 65470) | Corn, switchgrass and miscanthus rhizosphere microbial communities from Kellogg Biological Station, Michigan, USA - KBS K1-25-1 metaG | ecosystem: Host-associated > Plants > Roots >...
GAACCCACTCCCGAGATGCACCTCGAGGATGGCGACGGACCCGGTGGGGCTAACGACGGCTTTCACAGGACCGACACGACGGATTTCGGGATCGTTATCTCCGGCAACATTGCAGTCCAGCTCGGCGATGGCGCGGAGGCGGTGCTGTCTGCCGGCGATGTCCTGATTGAGAACGGAACTCGCCACCGTTTTCGCGTGGTTGGGGACGTGCCGGCCGTCATGGCGTCTTTCCTCATCGGAGCCCGACGCCGTTAGGATCCGGCCTGCCCGTGAGGTGCGGGAGGAACGACACGGATATGTTAATCAAAAATCCAAAGGAGTGACGACCATGAACAAGCCGGACCAGAGGAGACACACTAGGAGGCAACAATAATGAAAATCACAGGCAAAGCCGTTCTCGTTACGGGTGCCAATCGAGGCATCGGCAGGGCGCTGGTCGAGGAAGCTCTGAGCAGGGGCGCGAAGCGGGTGTATGCCGGTACGCGGCAGCCCTTGGCCCACCCCGATGCGCGTGTCACGCCGCTAACGCTGGACATCACCAACAGGAAGCAGATTCAAAGAGCTGTCGAGGAAGTGGAGTCTCTCGATGTCCTCGTCAATAACGCCGGCGTGGCCTTTGTCAGTGAGATGAGTGATCGCGGCTCGTTGGAAGAGCATCTCGCCATCAACCTGTTCGGTCCGTATGACGTGACCCAGGCCTTCCTGCCTTTGTTGATTCGTTCTGGGGGAGCGGTCGTCAACAACCTCTCGATGAACGCCTTGGCACCCATGCCGCTCGTTCCGGGCTACTCGGCCGCGAAGGCGGCGGCGTTCTCCCTGACGCAATCATCGCGGACTCTTTTCGCTAGACAGGGCGTGAGCGTTCACGCCGTCCTGACAGGACCCGTGGACACAGATGCGGCCCGAGGGTTCAACGTACCGAAGGCCTCTCCAGAGTCCGTTGCGCGGGCCATCTTCGATGGAGTGGAGAACGAGGAGGAGGACATCTTCCCCGATCCCATGTCAGAGTCGTTGGCTGAGAGCTGGCGCAAGGGTTCCGCGAAGGGCTTGGAGCGCATGCTGGCGGGATACGTAGGAGTCCAACCGGTCAAGCCGTAGCCAAAGCGGTGGGGCATGGCCCACAAGGAGTAACGACAATGGGTAGACTAGCGAACAAGAATATCCTTATCACCGGCGGCAACAGTGGGATCGGGCTGGCCGCAGCGCAGGAATTCGACCGCGAGCGCTCGCGCGTCGCCATCTGCGGCTTAAATGAGGGGTCGCTACGGGCGGTCAGCCACACTCCGAAGGGTGCAGTGTTATCGGGTCCGACGGGCGTATTGATACAAATGAGTGACATCAAACTGATTCCGAATGCTCCAAAGGAGAAGAACAATGACCGATAGCGCACAACCGTTCGCTGCTCAGAAGTTCTTGGAAATCAAGGGCCGGAGAATGGCCTATATCGACGAGGGCGAAGGCGCTCCCATCGTGTTCGCGCATGGAAACCCGACCTCATCCTATCTGTGGCGCAACGCCATGCCGGCCTGTCGTGGCCTGGGCCGGCTGATTGCGTGCGACATGATCGGAATGGGCGATTCCGAGAAACTTCCCGACTCTGGCCCCGACCGCTACACCTACGCCGAGCAGCGTAGCTTTCTGTTCGCGCTTTGGGAAAAGCTGGGACTCGACAAGGATGTTGTCTTTGTGCTGCATGATGCGGGTGCCCTCTTAGGCATCGATTGGACGCGCCAGCACCCCGAGCGCGTCCAGGGTATCGTCTACATGGAGGCGCCTGTTCAGCCCATGACCTGGGCGGATTTTCCTGAAGATGTGAGATCCCTTGTCCAGGGATCTCGCAGTAAGGACGGCGAAACAATGGTGCTGGAGAAGAATCTGATCGTTGAAAACGTGTTGCCGGGAGCGATATTGCGCAGGTTGAGCGAGGATGAGATTGCTGCATATCGCGCTCCATTTGCCAATGCAGGGGAAGATCGTCGTCCAATTCTGACGTGGCTACGTCAAATTCCCATCGAGGGCGAGACGCCCGAAGTAGTCCGAGTGGCCGCGGATAACAGTCGGTGGCTAGCCGACAGTCGTATCCCGAAACTTTTCATTAATGCAGAACCGGGTGCGGTGCTAACGGGCCGACAACGCGAGTTTTGCCGAACATTGCGCAATCAAACCGAAGTGACTGTGAAGGGAATCCATTTCGTTCAAGAGGATAGCCCCGAACAGATCGGTGAAGCCCTAGCGGCGTTCGTGCGCTCATTGAGGAACCTTTGACGAACCGACGCCCCCATGCGTCAGTCCGACAGTCGCAGTCAAATTGCAAGAAGGAGTTTTTGCTGAAGCGAACCTCGCTTGCTGCGAGAAAGAAGGAACCCATGACAGATACAACGATCGCTAAACAAATTCTTCTGACTAAACAGTCCCCAGCCTACTGGCGTGTCACGTTTGACCACCCGCCGCTCAACATCTTCGGTCCGGAAACCATTCCGCAACTGAACGAGATCATTACTGCGCTAGAAAATGACGCGGACGTCAAAGTCGTCGTCTTTGACAGCGCGGTTGAAGGCTTCTTTCTGACTCATTACGACTTCGTTGCGCCAGTTGAGGATACAACTCGACTACCACCGGGGCCGACAGGCTTGCAACCGCTTCCCGACATGCTTGTACGGCTGAGTCGTGCTCCGGTGGTCTCGATCGCATCAATCCGAGGCCGCGCTACCGGTGTCGGAAGTGAGCTTGCCTTGGCCTGCGACATGCGCTTCGCCAGCCGCGAAAAAGCGGTTTTATCGCAATGGGAAGTTGGGGCCGGCATCGTGCCCGGCGGTGGTCCAATGGCGCGACTACCGCGTCTGATGGGACGAGGACGCGCACTCGAAGTGCTGCTCGGCGCGGACGACATTCCGGGCGATCTCGCCGAACGATACGGATACGTCAATCGCTCATTCCCGTATACTGACCTCGATGCGTTTGTCGATGCGTTAGCAACCCGTATCGCATCGTTCGACAAGCGGGCGATCAGCGAGACCAAGCGCTTCGCCGACGTAGCGAGTTTGCCGCCTGACTACGAAATAGCGCCGGAATGGGATGTGTGCCTTGCCTCGATCATGCGGCCAGCCGCACAAGAGAAGATCAAGAAATTGATGGAGCTAGGCTTTCACAAGCCGGGTGACGTGGAAGACCGTTTGGGATATCACGTCGGTCAACTCGGGCGTTAAGCGTCGGAAGAAGAAAGAACGATGTACTGGAATCGAAATCGACTGACTGAAAAACTCGGCATCGACTATCCGATCATTCAAGGTCCGCTTGGCGGATTGTCGTCGCAGAAATTAACGGCGGCAGTATCCAACTTTGGCGGCCTGGGATCGTTCGGTGCGCTCAATCTGTCGCCGGAAGAAATTAAGAAGGCTATTTCTCAAGTTCGTTCACTGACATCGAAGCCCTTCGCGGTGAACTTGTGGGTGTCGATGGAAGATGACGAAGCCCGAACTTCAGACGAAGTCGCTTTCAACCGAAGCCTTACACCGTTTAGATGAGAACGTAACAGTCTTCAGCTTTATCTTCGGAATCGACGCGAACCTGATCTTCGAATTTGATAGGCGAGGATGGTTTGTAATCCGGACGAGGTGCGTTCAATTGCTCGAAGTAGATCGCGAGCGGGGAGGTAAGAATGGCGCGCCAGAAAGAGTTCGATCGCGATGAGGTCCTCCATAGGGCTATGGAGGTGTTCTGGATGCGCGGTTATGAGGGAACGTCTATCCAGGATCTGGTGAACTACATGGGAATCAATCGCCAGAGTCTTTACGACACCTTTGGCGACAAGCATTCGCTCTTCCTCCAGTCCTTGGATCGTTATCGTGAGATTCAGAGCCGAAAGGTATTCGACGTGCTCGAGAGGCCTGGCTCGGTGAAGAAGAATCTGCGTCAGTTATTCGAAGAAGTAGTCACCCCGGCTCTGTCAGCGGAAGGGCGGCGCGGCTGTTTTGTCGGCAACTCGATGTCCGAGTTGGCGGGCCGCTGCAAAGCGACCGCCAGCCGAACCTGCAGCAGTGTAGCCTCGGCGGAGAAAATATTCCGGCGGGCATTAGAACGCGGGAGAGAGCAGGGGGAATTGTCGCGAGTTCGGGATACGCGCGCGGTGGCGCGTTTTCTCTATTGCAACCTTCAGGGCCTGCTGCTCTTAGCGAAGGCCACGGGTGACCGTAAATTGCTGAGTGACGTGGTCAAGGTAACGCTGTCAGTGCTGGACTAAGTTTCTTGGCGCGTTCTGAAACGACTGTTCCAGAACCATTTAGGCGCTTCAAACAACTAGAGAAAGGGAATGAAAGTGGTATCCAGGAGATCATATCTTGATTAAACGTCGAGTCGTCGTCACTGGCCTGGGTTTGGTAACTCCGCTCGGCAACACGGCTGAGTCAACCTGGCACGGCTTGATGGCGGGCAAGAGCGGCGCGGGGCCGATCACGAAGTTTGATGCGAGCAACTTTCCCGTGCGATTCGCGTGCGAAGTGAAAGACTTCAATCCGCTCAACTACGTTGAGAAGAAAGAAGCGCGCAAGATGGGCGCGTTCACCCACTACGCGATCGCCGCCTCAGATGAGGCGCTTGCCGACAGCGGATTAAGGATTTCTGAGGCGAACGCCGAAGACATTGGCGTTTACATCAGCAGCGGCATTGGCGACTTCTGGGGAATTGAACGCGAACATTTAAAGCTCCTGCGCGAAGGTCCTAATAGCATCTCGCCCTTCTTCATCATTTCGGTGCTGGCAAACATGGCCGCCGGACAGGTCTCGATCAGAAATGGCGCGAAGGGTCCCAATTCGGCGACGGCCACAGCATGTGCAGCCGGCAATCACGCCATCGGCGATTCGTTCAAGATTATTCAGCGCGGTGATGCCGTGGCCATGATCTGTGGTGGCGCCGAATCGACCATCACGCCCATGAGTATCGCGGGGTTTGCGGCGATGCGCGCGCTGTCGACGCGGAACCAAGATCCGGGAAGTGCGTCGCGTCCTTTCGATTTAGATCGTGACGGATTCGTAGTCGGTGAAGGCTCGGGAATAATGATCCTCGAGGAACTTGAACATGCTCGCCGGCGCCGAGCGCGAGTCTACGCCGAGATTAGTGGCTACGGCATGACGGCCGACGCTTATCACATTACCGCTCCGGATGAGACACAGGGCGGAGTTATCAGATCGATGCAGCGAGCGATTCAGGACGCCGGCATTACTCCGGAAGGAGTCGGCTACATCAACGCTCACGGCACTTCGACTCCGCTCGGCGACAAAAGCGAAACGCTCGCGGTCAAAAAGACTTTTGGCGAACACGCTTACCAGTTGGCTTTCAGCTCCACCAAATCGATGACGGGTCATTTGCTTGGCGCTGCAGGCGGCGTCGAATCCGTCATCACAGTGCTCGCCATTCACCATCGAAAGCTACCTCCGACAATCAACTATCACACGCCCGATCCGGAATGCGATCTTGACTACGTTCCGAACGAAGCGCGAGATGCTACGGTCGCGGCTGCGTTAACGAATGGCTTTGGGTTCGGCGGAACCAACGCGTCGCTGGTTTTTCGAAGGTTTGATGAGAATCTCGACAAGAACTAAACACACGAAGAAGTAAAAGAAGCAAAGGAGAAAAGGCGTGGGTAAACTCGAAGGAATAATTGCGCTCGTTACTGGTGGCACCGATCTGATCTGGACTGAATGATTGCTCAGAAATAGCCGAGGACTTAAACTGCACGTTCATACTCTCAGCCAGCGCACCTTTAACGGACCAACCTGAGTGTGACGGATGGGGCTTAAGATGTCAGACCCGCACATAAGAGGATAGTGACTCTCTGAGTTGCTCCCGGCAGTTTGCGGCACGCTCATAGCAATCCTGTAAATGAGAGTGGCTGATAATTTCATGACAGCAACCAAATAAATGCACCGTTGCGCATTGGGAATTATGGCGAAGGCGCCGTCGGCCGGAAGCGTCAAGACGCGTCTAACGCCGCCGCTCACCTCTCAAGAAGCGGCAGTTTTGAGTGCCTGTTTCCTGCGCGACACGGCCAATAATGTAACTGATCAGTCGGCGGACGGGGTGATCGTCTTTACGCCGCCTGAAAAAAGAAAATCGTTCGATGGGATAGTGCCAAAGAGTTTCCAACTTCTGGCGCAACGCGGCGAATCGCTCGGAGATAGACTGCTGAATGCGACCACGGATTTACTGGCAGCAGGATATGACTCGATCTGTTTGATTAATTCAGATAGTCCCACCCTTCCTCCGGCCATTCTTCTTTCAGCGATTGAAGCACTCGCACCGCAAGGAGATCGTTTAGTACTCGGCCCCGCCGAAGATGGTGGTTACTATCTGATTGGATTGAAAAATCCACATCAACTTCTGTTCGATCGCATCGCCTGGAGCACATCTGAGGTCCTGGCGCATACCGTCGAGCGCGCGAAACAGATTTCTCTTCCAATGGTCATGCTGCCGAAGTGGTATGACGTTGATGATACGGCCACACTTGACCGTCTGTGCCGTGAGCTCTTTTCTTCCGACGGTTTCAGCGAAAACGGCTACCATCCATACGCCGCGCCATTTACTCGGGAGTTTCTTGAGAATCTGTTGAAACTGGATCATGGCCGGCGGCTTTTGCAGGGAGCTGAATGATCGAATCAAGCACGACCAAAGCTACCGGCAGCACGAATGGGTTTCTCAAACGCTCAAACCTTCTCCTAATTGTTCTGGGCTGCGCCTTGTTCGCAGTTTACTTATGGAGTCTCCGCGCGCGTTCCAGTGCCGACATCGCCTGGTTCTTGCAGCTCGTCCTGATTGGCAGCGTCCTGTATATCGTCGGCTGTTGGTTGGTCATCAGAACTCAACCGAGTCATGCGACATCTCTGATCGTCCTAGTCTTCGCTGTCCTGTTTCGTTTGAGCCTGCTCTTCGCGCCGCCTTACCTCTCTGACGATATTTATCGGTACATTTGGGATGGCCGAGTTCAAGCGGCTGGAATAAACCCTTATCGTTACGCTCCTACCGATCCGGCGCTGGAACATTTGCGGGATGACAAAGTCTATCCGCGCATAAATCACAATTACGCGCCTACGATGTATCCGCCCGCAGCCGAAGCGGTTTGGTTCGTAACAACGCGCGTAAGTGAGTCAGTGACGTGGATGAAGATTACTATGATCGTGTTTGAAGGAATCGCGATCTGGGCCCTAATGCAATTGCTCGCATTGATCGGCCTGCCACGACAACGCATCCTGCTCTACTCGTGGCATCCGTTGACAGTCTGGGAATTCGCTGGAAGTGGACATCTTGATGCGATCGCCATCGCGTTCATCTCGCTCGCTCTTTTGGCGCGCTATCGCAAGGCTGAAGCTACTGCAGGGTTGACTTTGGCATGCGCCGCCCTTGTGAAAATGTTTCCTGCCGTTCTGTTTCCTGCTCTGCATAAACGCCGTGATTGGAAGTTGCCGGTAGTCTTTGCGCTGACTATCGTGCTTGCTTACCTGCCGTATCTTGGTGTTGGTGCACGGGGCGTGATTGGTTTCTTACCGGGATACGCACAAGAGAGAGGTATGTCAAGCGGCGAACAGTTCTTCATTCTCGCAGCGATTCGCCGATTGCCGCTTGGCTTTCGCGTTCCCACCGGGGCTTTCATAGTGTTTGCGATTTTGATTTTGGCAATCGTCGCGTGGTGGATACTGGCAAGACAAAGAGACACTTATGATCGATCCCTGACTAACTGTCTGATCATAGCGTGCACATTTACAGTTTTGTTGGCTCCGCATTTTGCGTGGTACTTCGTCTGGCTCGTGCCGTTTCTGTGCTTTGTTCCCGCCGTGTCCGCGATTTACCTGACCTTAAGCAGTTTTCTCCTTTATTTCACCTGGATTTACTGGACGGACGATCAGGTATTCAAAATCAAAGCCGCGATGTTCGTGCCGTTCTTTCTTTTGCTCGGGTTTTCACTTTGGAAGCGTCGCGCTAAATTAAGAATCAAAAGCGCCTGCGATTGAAGGCTTATCATCATGAAGACCTATGAGTGAAGAAATCGATCCAGACCATTCGAAAACATTTGTCGCCGTGATCGTTGCCGCTCTGAACGAAGAGGTTGCGATTGGTCAGGTGGTTCGCGCCATCCCGCGAAACATCGCCGGCGAAATTATCGTCGTGGATAACGGTAGCACCGACCGCACCGCGGAAGTGGCCCGCGCCGCCGGTGCGCGAGTCGTGCACGAACCCCGCCGCGGCTATGGCCGCGCCTTTCGCGCGGGTCTGCGCGGAATTTCTCCACGTTGCAAGATTGTCGTCTTCCTCGACGGCGACGGCAGCGATTACCCCGAAGTGATGAGCAAGCTGGTCCAGCCGATAGCCAAAGGAACACATGATTTTGTGATCTCGTCCCGCACACGTGGGCAACGCGAGCGCGGCAGTATGAATTGGCATCAAGTGTTTGCCGGTTACATGGTCGGACTGATTCTGCGGGCGCTCTATGGTGTGCGATCCACAGACATGGGTCCGTTTCGGGCGATTCGCCGAGATGCTTTAGAGCGATTGCACTTGCGCGAAGAGACCTACGGCTGGCCCTTGGAGATGCACATGAAAGCCGCGCGCGCGGGCCTGCGGATTTTGGAAGTGCCAGTCGATTATCGTCGCCGAGCTGGCGGACAATCGAAGATTGCCGGCACCGTGTTTGGATCGATAAAAGCAGCCGCTCGCATCTTATTTACATTAGCGCGCATCGCGGTACAGCGGCAGCGAACTTTACCAGAGCACGATCGCCAACCTACTGCGGGCGAAACAGCAGAAAGTAAACGGCGTTATCAGGTTTCACGAAATCATAGGTGTTGACCAAAACAAATCAGGCGCGTCCACGGTAGTGCGGACGCTCCCCAACTTCAGAAGACAAGGTATTCGGACTTGTGTAATTTCACCAAAGAGGATTCGATGGGAATCTCTTTGCCAGGAATGCATCGACTCCAAGTGTTCTTCCCGCGCCGCCGATAACCAGGGCGAGAGCCACGGCCATCGGCACCAGCAGCTCCCAAATCCACGCCGTGCCCCATTCTGAAACCCACAAGGTCGTGAGAAAAAAAAAGGCCGCCAAAGCTACGGGCCGAGTCAACAATCCAATTAGCAAAAGAACCCCGAACGAAATCTCTGTCGCGCCCTGCATCGGTCCGGTGACGCTTGCGTGAGCGGCCATGAATGACTGTACTGACTTTAGCAACTGAGGCGCGTGGCCCTTTTCAATGTAGTAGTTAATCAACCCGGCGTAACCCGAAGCGCTGTAGAGCCCTTTATTCAAATTCTCAACAAACACCGAGACAAAGAGCGCGCCTAAAACTATTCGGAGCATCGACAATGCGCACCGCGCGCCGCGAAAACTCTTGTCAGCATTGTTCATTTCTGCTTCCTTTCGATTGATTTCTTTGGTCTATTCCGGGCGACCAACAATTAACGCCTGGAAACTAGTTCCACAAGCGCCGCGAAATAACTGAAGATTTCATCTGTCAGAGCGAAGGCGCATTATCGTCCCGGTCGATGGCAATCAGCAAGTACTCTCTACGATTGTCACAAGCGTCTGGTGCATGATCGAACACGCGCTGTGTGTTTGAGGCCCGACAACCGTCAGAGACTATTTGACCCCTCCGCAAATCCTCGGCGACAATCCTCGTTCGATCCATCAGATTCGTGGATGAGAGGTGCGATCATGATTCATGACGCGGCCATTTCAAAAGCCCGCGAGATCGCCAGTCGAGTGCTGGCACCAGCAGCAGGGGAAAACGATAACGCGGGACGATTTTCTACTGAGGCTGTGGAGTCGCTTGGTGAGTCTGGACTGCTCGGGCTGTTGCTACCCCGCGATTTTGGCGGTGCAGGGTTAGGTCCGCGCACGTTTGCCGATGTGACGGCGACGCTCGCCGAGGCAGACGCTTCGGTCGCTATGGTCTATCTCATGCACATCCTGGGCACCGCGACTATCTCGGCAGCGCGCCCCGGCGCAACTCGGGCAGTCACACCGATACTGCAGGAGATCGCCAGTGGTCGCCACTTATCCACTCTCGCTTTCAGCGAAGCCGGATCGCGTAGTCATTTCTGGGCGCCGATGTCCCGCGCACATAGGAATGGTGACGGCGTCCGCATCAGCGCCAAAAAATCCTGGGTGACCAGCGCTGGTCAGGCGCAGAGCTATGTTGTTTCTTCACTTGCCCCTGAGGGGGCAGGACCTACGGATTCGACCCTCTATCTGGTTGCGGCGGGGACACCCGGTCTCTCAGTTTCGGGTCCCTGGGACGGCTTGGGACTTCGGGCGAACGCCTCTGCGCCGATCATGCTGGACGATTGCCAGGTTCCATCCGATTTTCAGCTTACTGATGACGGCGCCGGATTTCCGGCCATGCTAAACGTGGTGCTCCCGTTGTTTAATTTGGGAACGGCGGCAGTGGCCCTGGGACTGTGCCGTGCAGCAGTATCTGGAACTACGTCTCACCTCAAGAGTGCGAAGTTCGAGCATCTCGGCCAGAGCCTCGGTGAGAGTCTGCCTACCCTTCGCGCGCAACTCGCGACGATGCAGATCGAGACCGATGGGCTGTCGGCACGCATCGACGATCTCGTCGATCATCTTGAAAAGCCGCGCGAGACCACGATGCTGCGCGTGCTTGAGACCAAAGCCGCCGCAGGCGAAGTGGCTATCAGCGTCACCTCAACAGCAATGCGCGTTTGCGGTGGCGCGGCGTTCTCGAAGCGTTTGAGCATCGAACGCCTGTTTCGCGATGCGCACGCGGGCGCCGTGATGGCGCCAACGGGCGATGTTCTGCGCGAGTTCATCGGAAAGTCTTTATTGGGAATGCCGCTCTTCTGAGAAACGGCGTTTGCAAGACGAAGCGACTCCTTTTGTGAAACCCTGCTGACGGGAACCTCGGAGGTCTATGAGCGAAACAATTTGGGTGGGAGCTGTTGCATACGATCCGAAAGTGGTCACGATTTGGGAGGGGATGCGGCGCTATTTTCATGAGGAAGCGCATCTTCCCGTTGAGGTCGTGCTATTTCAGAGTTACGAAGCGCAGGTCATGGCGCTGCTCGGCCAACCAAGCGAGGTCATGCCGCGTATCGATATCGCCTGGAACACAAACCTCGCCTACCTCCAGGCGGATGAGTGGAGCGGCCACACCTGTCGCGCGATCGCCATGCGCGATACTGATCTAGGCTGGATGACCAAGATCGTAGCGGTCAACGGTGGCCCAATTTCTACAGTCGCGGATTTGAAGAATCGGACGCTCGCGCTCGGTAGCCGAGACAGCGGACACGCTGCGATTCTTCCCGTTTACTTCCTGCAGGAGCAAGGCATGCACGAAGGAAGCGAATACCAGACGCTGCGCTTTGACAGCGACGTAGGAAAGCACGGTGATACAGGAACTAGCGAAGTTGAAGTAGTTCGAGCCGTCCTCGACGGGCGAGCCGACGCCGGCGCTATCGGTAGTCCGTTTTGGAATACTGTGCGCAACGAGCGCCTGGTGCCGGAAGGCAGCCTTGGTGAGATATGGTCTTCTCCGGCGTACAACCATTGCATGTTCACGGCGCGACCTGACCTCAGTCTCGAACAGGAGCACCAATTCGCTGAAGCTCTCTCAGCCATGAACTATGACAATCCGGTTCATCGCGCCATACTCGACGCCGAAGGACTTCAGCGTTGGCTAGCGCCTCAGCTCGATGGTTACGGTGCGTTGCGGCAAGCCGCGGCCCAACAGGGGTTCTTCAAACAAATACTTGCTACGTCAGCCTAAAGAGAGTGACTCACTTGGCTCTTGAATCCGTCGGAACGATCCCCCCGAACACGAAGCGTCATCCATGTGGCCCGTCAACGAACAGCGCGGGCGTAGCTGTGGTAAGCTACGCGACCGATGGCGTCCGTCCACATTTGGTTAGAGCTTCTGTCCTACGTGAAAGCTTTGTTTGAAGCGATCACGCTCGGGGCTGACATTCGTGAACAGTATAAGAAGCACCGCGAAGAATGAGACACGCTTGCCGAAGCCAACCGGGCGAGCGATGTTTTTTCGACGTTCTCAGATCAAGAAGTACAAGCAATTCTTGAACGACTAAAAGCGTGCCAGGATCGCTTCACGAAGGAGGGAGACGGCGCGGCCCGAAGACGTTGTTTCTGTCAAGTATTCAAAGATGTGGTTGACGGGAATGGAGGGACACTCCCACGAATTGATGACTGGGAGAACATCTATCGGCAGCTGAACTGCTCAAGATAGATCACTCAGGCGCAATTAAAGATCCTTGCCAGCTTATTCGCATGTTCGCGTTCGCGGTCGAAAGCACGACGCACGGCAGCGAAGGACTCGGAGAGAGGAAAGATGTCGTGCGTAACGAGCAGATCCTCATCTTCGGCCCCGACCGGATGCCAGTACACTCCGTTGGCGGTAACCGTGACTTCTGGCACTAAATCCGTTCGGCTCACAGCTTCACCTTCGCACGCAGATCCACGTAACGCGATCCGGCGTATGATTCGGTCTTCTGCCGCAATCTTCTCGTCGTCGAGGAATTGACGAAACTCCTCACCCTCTGCATCGGTTGAAACGGTCGCTGCCAGTCGCACACGAAACCCATGCTGACGAGCGCGTTGAATACCTTCTCGTGTTCGCGCCCAGGTTCCGGGTCCGCGATGCCGGTCGTGCCGGTCTGGCGTCGCGCTGTCCAGACTGATTTGCAGGACGATTCGATCGCGGGGCAACGCTCGCAAGCTTTCAGCGCGGCGCCCTGTAAATAACATTCCATTGGTCAGCACTGTCGTAGGAGCGGCTGCAGCGCAAGAAACCAGAATCTCGTCAATATCCTCAAGTAGAAACGGCTCACCTCCGGTGACAAAGATCTCCTTCACAGCGAGCTCCGCGGCTTCGCGAGCGATCCGCTGTACACGTTCGAGCCCCAGTTCTCGGCGAGGCGCGGTCGGCGAAGAACGCACACAACAGTAGTCGCAACGGAGGTTACAGTCGAAATTTGTGTAGAGCCAAAGCCGCGAGCCGACCGGCCGATCGGATTCGGCAGGCACCCCCACTGCGCCACAGCGGAATACCCATCGCATCCGGCCTCTTTCCAACGTAGCCTCGAGCAGTGGATTGCCGGTAAATCGAAACCACGTTTCCAACTCAGGTCCAAGGCTCTCTTCGTCGCCGACCACCGCGACCAGATCGCCCCGCCGGGTACGGTGGAGCACAGCGATCAACTCCGGCAAGAGGCCAGACGCGAAAGTCTTTCGTCCAATGTCCAGATCGATGTCAGCCTTCATCGGATTGTGTGCATTCTACAGCTCCCGGAAGACTCCAGGGACAGCGTCCGTGCCGCGCGACCTGGAGTGCGAGTGGTTGGATAGGGAACGGCAAACGACCGATTCATGAGATGCGACAATTAATCGTTCGAACGAACCTTGGCTACGTTCATTGGGCGTTTATCCAGTTTTCCGATCCCATCAATTTAACGGCCACATCTGAAATGAAAATCCGCAAGGGGTTTCCGTCCGCTGTACCATGGTGCTCCGTTGAGATAAGAAGCGGGCCAGCTTTCTTATAGCCCTCCCACGTTGCGATGACGGTAGTCGGTTTGTTGGGCCCGCCGCGGTGATAGACGAATTGCTCGACGCGGTTGTCTTTGCCGACGTAGAGGTCCCAGGTATCGCCGGGCGTGTAACCGCCTTCTGACGGATACTTCACCGAGACCAGCTCCGCCGAACCATTGCCTTGCGGCAATTGTTTCGTGCCTTGATCAGTGACCGTGGCGCTGGTGTCCCAATAAGCATGTAATGGGAACAGAAGCCAATAGTTATCGTTAGTGAAAGCCGGGTCGACTTGGTTTTTCACAGCGTCAGGCTGGCTGCTGAGTTCGGAGCGCAGGTAGGTGGCCCTTACGGGCTTGCCGTCCTTGTCTTTCCCCTCGTAGGAGACTTTATTGGTCTTCGGTTCCCAAACCCACGAACGGGAGACATTCACTCCGGGGAACTCTGCGTTCCATGTATAACGGATCACTTCAATTTGCCCGAATGCGTCAAGGCCATAGGTCTTGGCTATCTGTTCGCCATTGGTCTTGGCAGTCTGTTCAGGGACGGACGAGCGTTTCTGCGAGCAGGAGGTTGCAGCAAAGACCAGCACCCCACAGGCTAGGAAAAGGATTGTCTTTGAACGGCCCAACTTTCTCATGGAGTCCTCCTCAGTGAAATCAAACGAATGTCTTTTTGGGTGACGCACGAAACTTCCTGGATACACAAGTGATGCTGTTGGCTTTGTTCGGATTTGATCCACAGCTTGCGATTAAGCCATAAGAAGGGAGAGAAATCTATTGGACGATGGTATTGGTGATACCTTGGTATGTCGGCTTGGTAAACCAATACCAAAGTATTATGGACATTCTTCTCCAGCAGGCGCATCTTGATCTCATCAAAAGCCAGCAACTACGGTCTGAATTGAGAAGGAGACAGCGGCGTCTTCGATTCCGTTTCCTTATCTCTTGAAACCCGCGTCTGCGACTGTGGAAGTGCGAGCATGACCGAGTCGTGCAGTCGGGCACCTCTACTCGTCACACACGCTCTGACCTTCCGAATCCTGACTATTGCGCCACAGGGGGTAAGAAACGATGGGCATGAATGTGTGAAGAGCTTCGGATTGTCCAATGAATCATTCCTCCGTCAGCTGAGCCGCGCCTACCGTGATGAAGAGATACAGATGCCGAGAGTTTTCTATCGGCGTGAACCTGATGCGAAACCTTTCGTTGTCGGCAAATCTTGATCGAGTCGGAACATGCCTGAATTGAGCCGACGACGGATACCCAAAGGTGAGAGAGTTCTTGGTCAAGCACATATCCTCAAGTGAATTCAATGACACACCGTCCCCCAAACGTCCCCCAGCGACACGCAAATCAGGCAATGCATGCACGGTATGCAGCGCATGCACGTACATTTTTTCTAAGCGATTTTGTAAGTATTGAAAATAAAGGATCGAGAATTTACATTCCCAAGCTGGTAATACGGGTTCGATTCCCGTCGCCCGCTCCATTTCCTCAGTAATTCTTAGGCGCAATTTTTCGCCATCTTTACAAGAACTGGGCGACTGGTGGTAGGACCGAGCCAATGCCGTTCGGGAGTGTCTTTCTGCTCGAGGGTGCACTACTGCCAAACGAGTTCGATTTTTTCCATTGTATGATTTCCGGAGCATTGGGAATCAGCATCGACAAGCGTTTCTTATTCGTGCTCTTGTGGGATCGAGCGGAGGCGATGCAAGGTTGTGCTTTGCGCGAGTGGTATAGGACTCATCAGTCACGTATTGAGAGTTCGACACAAGAGAACTTTCGTCAGACGGTTTATATGGCGCGTCATGTTTGGGCCTGCGACGTGGCCCATGAGTTGTGGTTGTGGCGGCGACCCTTTCGCTTCCGCGAACAAGGCAACGTTATTACGGCAACTCCCTCGGTAGAGTTGAGGATGCGTAAATCGGTCGATCCGGAGATGCACGGAAGGATTTCTCGCAGCTTTTCGTTAAAGCCTCTTTCTATGGATGAAGAAGACCAGCAGCAGTACATGTTCGAATTGCCGCCTGCGGCGCGGTCGAGGGTAGTGCGAAAGCTGCAAAAGTGATCGTCACTGCGCGAATCGATTTTTCGTCCACGTCTCGAACCTGGGGTCGTCCAAACGGAAAATGAAATTGAACCAACAAGTACTGAATGGATGCGCCCTTGCGAATTTCGGATTGGCGAAGCATGGCACTGAAATTTCTTATGAATGCGTAGCGCCAAGAAGAAGACCATGAAGAAGTCAAGTGTGATTTGCTACGGTGAATTTGATTGGCGGGACAACAATGCCAAGACGTCTTACATCCGCAACGCCTTTACGAGTGCGATTGAAGAACATGCTCCGAACGTCTGGCGAGCGTTGTATGATCAGGTACTACCTATCCATCGTCAGTTAAGAGTGGAACTGCCACACTTTACATACCGAGACTATCATTATTATGTGACCTCGCCTCTGTCCCACGATTTGACACGTGCGCCATATGTTCAGTGCGGAAAGCTTGCTCTACTGATTTACCGTCTAAATGCTTGGTCTCAGACATGGAACTTGGTAGAAACCCATCGTTCAGCAACTCGATGGGTTTTTGAGATTGCACTCATGAACCTTGAAATCTGGGCAGCCGCTCCGTTCGCTCGTGACGAAGAGCCGGAGTATTTCTCGGCGGGCGCCGGATTTCACGGACCGATCCCCTCGTCGCCAGGGCCCCCGGAAGGGTTCCCAAAATATGATCCAATCACTATTCAACAAAAAGAGTATCTGGAGTGGATTCGCAAGCAAGCGGTCGAGGCGATTCAGCAGCACGCCATTCTCAAGCATGGCGCCAAACCAAAGCAGAATGCACTCGTTGAATCCGTGCGAGCTGCCGCGGAACGGTATTGTCATCAGGTTGACCAGGTGTATGAGAGTTCGCAATTCAAGCGCACCACCGAGGCCCAGAAGAAAAACCTCGCTCGGCACCTTGAATGGACTGTGCGAGTCCAAGTAGAAGGCGAAACGATACGTGAAGTTGCTGATTCAACGTCGGTGAAGCCTTCATCAGTTTCAAGGGCTATAGATGAAATACTCAATATGGTTGGCATCAGCAAAAGGGAAGATCTCAAGAGAGGCCGCATCGTTGGCTCTAAGAATCAACGACCGACAGAATCAAACATTCGTCGAAACCTAGCAAAGTAACGAACCTTATGTCCCGAATTTGTTATGGCGAGTTTGACTGGGCGGATGGCAATTCGACGCGGGCTTATCTGCGTAACCTCTTCACCAAATCCATATCGGAACATGCTCCACAAGTTGCCAAGGATCTCTATAGCGAATGCTTTCCGCTTTACAAAGGATTGGTAGATAGGTGCGGACGCTGGGTGGAACCCGTTGAGGCTGAAGGACGCGAAGTCTCAAAGGGCTATCGAACGCTGAGTGCCATCGATATTTATTATCTTAGGGATGATTGTGGAGACGGCTCGAAACTGCTTTTGAAAACTGTAATCGAGACGCTTGCCAAGCGAAATCTTAACAAGTCTTGGATGACCGAGATAACCCTCGACACACTGCAGTTGTGGAGTCATTATTCGAAAAGACCCAAACGCTTGCCCTTTTCTTCTACAGGATTTGGTGGTTTCAAACCTCCAACGCCAGAACCGCCGTCGGGTTGTTTGCCTTATGATCCCCTCGCGACGTTCCGCGATTGGTACTTGGAGAGCGTCCGCGCGAATGTCATTAAGACGATTACCGATGATCCCCTGTTGCGGCATGGAAAACGGTCGCAGAGGGCCTTTGCAGATACGATACTTAGGGTTGTTTCGAACTATTGTGATGAAGTAGAAAAGTGTCATGAGAATCCAAACTTCCAGCGAAGGACCTCTAACGAAAAGCGAAATTTGGCCCGACATCTTGAATGGACGATAAGATTCCAAGTGAATCTCGAGACACTAGCTCGTATCGCCGAGAGTGCTGGAGTAAATAATCCAAGCTCTGTCTCCCGAGCGGTTGATAACGTACTTAGCCAGATTGGCCTTGAAAAGCGAACTGACGCCACGCCAGGCCGTATTCAGGGAAGCCGCAACCAAAGAGCCCCAATCCTGCGCTCCCTAGGCCGTTAGCCTGTCCACATAGCACAAAACAATGTTGCTTTAGCGCCCGAAGAAAAATCCGGGTAGGGCAAAATTTCCGTGAGCCGAAGTGTGTTTGAATGCAGCAAGGAGCGATATCGTGCTCCGCTGAGAACTCGATGTGTTGGGGAAAACAATGATGTTGACTCGCAAGGTGCTTTGGGTTCGTCGGGCGCTCAATCTGGGGGCTCTTACTGGCATCGGTATAGGGGCAGTGTTATCACAGTACTATCCGGATTCGGGGCCAGAATTGAGCTCTCGCGCACACTTAATTGTTTATTGCGGGTTGGTTGGCTTCGCGATCTACAACTGCCTTCAGAAAGCGATATCGGCATTGTGTCGGTTCGTTTGTGACTATGTGAGACTCTTTGAGGCTCACGTTTTCCTGAAAGTGAAATTAATCGATGAGCGTGAGTTTCGTGAATTGTTGAATCATTTGGTTCGCAGGCACTTCGGCGTCCGCCAGGACTGCGAACCGCGGCGGGAATAACGTACAACGCGGCGGCGTGCGCCCTCATAGACATAAGCATGAAGACCGCCCTCTAGGCTCAAACAGCCGTCTGAAGCTGGATGCTGCCTTTTACTGCCTCTAAGGCCTTCTGAATTTTCTCGTCCGCCACTCGCTGTCCTAAGTAACGCACCCACTGTAGAAGAAATTTGCTAACGGCAATAAGTCGTCTGTTTCTGCACTTCGGTCCATGAAAAAATTGTTGCAATCGCAGAATTTGGGGTTTAATCTCAGCACGTTCGGGCTGGTCTCTCAGCACTGCCTTCGCCGACGCTCTCAAGGCACACCACAACCTGGCTGCCCATGAAGCGGCCGCTTCGGACGACTTAAGTGAACTGAACCAGCCGGACCGCTAGAAGACCGTTAGAAGACCTTGCAGCAAAGTTAGTGCAACATCCGTAAGCGGATCGCTAGGCGCTACTGGAACGTCCTGAGTGTTCTCGTCCGTTGGCGTTGGCGCTGTGACCGATGCTGGCTCTGGCGGCGATTGCGGCGCAGGCGGAGTATCAGTGATCCCCGCAAGCGCGGACGGCGCAAGCAGCATCGCCAACACGACGGCGAGGGTGAGTCTCCTAAGTTTTCTCATTGTTCAAGCTCCTAAGGTTTGATTTGTTTTCTAACGGATACGGGACATTTGAGGTCAGCATCCTAGCACTTTTATTCGAAAGGAAAAGATTCATTCCCAACCAATAGAAAGGACGCGCTCACATGCATTTAGCTAATGCGCTCCTACGTGAGCTAGAGACTCCTAACCTTTCCACGAATCAACGAGCTCTCCTACTGTGTCGACTTGCCAAACAACTAGAGCGCGGCGGCGATTATGAAGGTGCCCGCGAAGCTTTGAGCGAACTATGGCCGACTGGGGGAGAACGTCCCTTAACCGAAGGACTTGACAACCAAACACAGGGTGACGTGCTTCTGCGTGTGGGTTCGATCACCGGATGGATCGGAAGCGCCAGACAAATCGAAGGTGCTCAGGAGATCGCGAAGGATCTGATTAGCGAAAGCGCCGGCGTCTTCGAACAATTGGGTCTGGAAGCCAGAGTTGGAGAAGCGCGCAGCGATCTCGCGCTTTGCTATTGGCGGGAGGGTGCCTTCGATGAAGCCCGAGTGACTCTAGAGCAGGCGCTTACTGATATTGGATCAAGCAACATCGAACTTAAGGCCATTGCCTTACTGCGAAAAGCGATAGTCGAGAGATCGTCAACCAGGCTGAATGATGCACTGAGTATCTGCAATGAAGCGACTCACCTTTTCACTGAAATAGATGACCATTTACTAATCGCGAATTTTCATCATTGCTTCGCCAATGTGTTGAATCAACTTAGCAGCGCTGAACATCGCAAAGAGTACATAGACCGAGCCTTAATTGAATATGCAGCTGCAAGTTTTCATTTCGAAGAAGCCGGTCATACCCGTTATCAAGCTTGTGTCTATATCAATCTTGGATTTCTCTTCTTCACGCTCAACAGATTTTCGGAAGCACATGAAAATCTCGATCGTGCCCAGGTCCTATTCACGAAACTAAAAGACAATCCTCATTTGGCCCAAGTTGATGAAACGCGCTCCCGAGTATTGCTGGCTGAAGGGCGAATCGTCGAAGCAGAGAAAACAATTCGCAATGCCGTGAAGACACTTGAGGCTGGTCACGACGCTTTATGGTTAACCGAAGCTCTCACAACTCACGGAATCGCACTGGCGCGTTTGAATCACCCTGCGGAGGCTCGCGACGCTTTGGAGCGCGCGATCCAGGTAGCAGAACAAGCCGGCGATTTTGAAAATGCCGGTGTAGCCGCGTTGACCATCATTGAGGAGCTCGGCAACCGCCTGTCCACCACGGAAATATGTGAAAAAATCGATCACACAGGAACACTCCTGCAGAAGACGCAGGATATGAGCACTCTTAGGCGACTAACCACAGTAATTTTCGAAGCCCTCTTCCTCGTTCACGCGATCCCTGCCCCTGCGGATTGGACTAAATTCAACTTTCGCGACGCCGTAACTAGATATGAGAAACATCTGCTCAAGTTAGCACTCAAAGACGCAGATGGTATGGTCACTCGCGCTTCGCGCTTATTAGGATTCAAACACCATCAAAGCCTTATCGCTCTAATCACAACACGTCACTCTGATCTAATAGCGTTGAGATCTACAAAGCGAACTCGAAGGCATCACCTCATGTCACATACTAAACATGGGAAGAAGCAGCCAAAATCTTCTAACCTGAAGGAGTCCCCCAAATGAAACGCACTCACCGTCTTCCCACGAGATTGAATCCCTTGATGAGCGTTTACTTTTGTCTGGGTTTCCTCAGTCTGATTTTGATTACGCCAGTATCCAATGGCTCAGGTTTCCTGCCGCATAATCGCGGAAACGAATCAAGGAACGGCAAAGCGAAAAAACTGAGAGCGGTTCCGCCTAATCAAAAAGCAAGCACAGACAGTTCTGCCATCGATAGCGAGCGAGCCGTCAGCGATGATGCACGTGTTAATGGGATGGCCGTGCGCCGAGATCATACACTCACGGCTCGTTCGCTATCGGTGGCACACAAGACAGATTTCGCTCCGGCGAGTTTAATGGGGATGGAATCTCTGCGCGGATTGGCAAACCATTCGGTCTTTAATTTCCTTCGGTATCCTGTTCTTCATTCCGAGAGTCATACAGAGTCAGTTTCAACATTGCATGCCTCCTTCAAGGAGTCTGAAGCTGAAGAGTCTGTATTGAGTGACAACGCCAATCTCTCAAATTTCGAGTTGTTTGTTCCGCCAGTGCCGCAATCCCCAAATGCAAAAATTGTATTCGCGAGCAATCGCGATGGATCCAGGCAGATTTATGTCATGAATGGTGATGGTAGCAATCAAGTCCGATTGACCTTTTCCGGAGCGAACGACGATTTCCCGCGCTGGTCCCCAGACGGAGCAAAAATTCTGTTCCAAAGTGACCGAGATAATCCAGATAGCGGATGCAACGACATCTACATGATGAACGCAGACGGCAGCGGCGTCACGCGGCTCACTAGCGATCCAAATGATGACAGCATGGCAACTTGGTCCTCTGACGGATCGAAGATCGTGTTTCAGTCACTGCGCACCGGGAACTACCAGATTTATTCTATGAGCCTAAATCTGAATACGAATATGGATGGCCCGCCTCCAGTGAACCTGACAAACACGGGATCGAGTGATGGCGAGCCCTCCTGGTCCGCGGACGGATCGATCGCTTTCGCGAGCGATCGCGATCATACCGGTTACGCCAGTATTTATGTGATGAGCAGTGACGGCTCAAACCAACAACGGCTCACCTTCGGCAGCGGCACCGTAGAAGACAAACAGCCCGTTTGGTCCCCTGACGGCAGCCGCATAGGATTTGTCAGTACGCGCGATAGCACTACTGAGACCTGGCAGGAAACGGATGACGATGGAAACTACATCACAAAGTCACAAGTGCGTATCAACAAAGAAATCTATGTGATGAACGCAGATGGGTCGGGTCAGTCACGTTTAACTAACGATCCGGCCAATGACGATTCGCCCTCTTGGTCGCCCAGCGGCTTAACGATTCTGTTTCGCAGCGATCGCGAACGTGAGTGTTGCGATCCCAGTTCCCAGGTCTGGTCGATGAATGCGGATGGCACGAATCAGACTAACGTCTCGAACAGTGGCAATAGTGACTACAGTGCGAGTGTAGCAAGCGGCTTCATCAGCAATGACAGTCAACTCGCAAGTGACTATTCTGGTGGCACCAACCGACCTCCAATAGCTAATGCGGGCGGCTCGTACATCGCGCAAACCGGGCAAACCATCCAATTGAACGGAGGCGGCTCGTTCGACCCTGACGGCACGATCGTGAGTTACTCCTGGAATTTCGGCGACGGGACCTCAGGCACCGGATCGGTTGTGAATCATCAATACAGCGCTCCTGGGGTTTATCCTGTTTCCTTAGCGGTGACCGATAACAGCGGGAATACTACCTCATCACCGGGATTTGTGACGGTGGACTCCGTCGCTTTTCCAGTCAAAATAACCTTCGAGGATCTGCCAACCAATGTTAATACTGTCGTTACAGATCGATATCTTAGTCAGTACGGCGCATCGTTTTCGTCAGGCAACTTCTTTTATCCGGTACATACGTCGCAAAATTGTGGACCCACCTGTTCGGCAACATCGGGCTCGAATTTCATCACAACAAAGCCTGATGATATCGGCCTGGTCATCGTCACGTTCTCGCAGCCGGTTAGCAATCTGGTTTTCTACGCCGTGGGCGTAGATAGGCTTTCAGGTACATTCGCTTTCGTCGATCTGTATCGCAATGGCTCCGTGACTCCCACGAATACGTTCGCCATGAATGGAATCTTCAATACAACCGTGGGATTTACTTCGGGCTCATTGAACAACATTGACAAGGTAGTGGTCCGAGGAATCACCGACGCTGCCGGAATTGGATTCGACGACTTCAGTTTCACCGTACCAGCCGATGTGAAGATTACAAACCCTCGGATTACCGGATCATTGAATGGAACAGCGCAGAAATCTCTGGTAGGCGCGAATATCGTGTTGAACGCTGCCCCGACGCTTGCCGCCTACGCGGGAGGTACGTATAGCTGGAGTTTTACCGGGCCGGCTTACTCTGTCAGCAGCGGTTCGCAAAGCGCATCTTCGATCACGATTAGGCCCACAGCGACGGGTACGTTAACCGCGAAGTTAACGTACACTAAGAACGGAATGGAAGTAACTCCGACGGTCAACATCAATGTAACCATCCCAACGCTTACTCAGTTCGGCGCCGATATGTTGCCAGATGAGCTGAATAGTAATCAATTCTGTGGGGGAAATGCCGGCGTGACGCATTCAATAGGCTGTTGGCAGCCACCGGAAGGTCCTGAAAATGGCATAGTGTGGACTGCGACGGCTAACATTCCTTCGGCTACCTATTTGTCGGATCCCGCGGAGAGTGGCATTAAGTTCATCCAGGCTGTTGATCTCTTCATTAAGTTCATGAAAGACGGCAACCGAAATTGCATAACGGGTAGGGTCAGTGACATCGGTCAGCATTGGTTCCTCGACTCAGATGACCCCTACAATCATGACGACCATCCACCTCGATACTTCTCCGAGGGCAACACTCTCACAATGGGGGACTTTGACAGCCCGACGTATACGCTTAAAACACCTGGCTTCTCTCTTGATGCCAGTTATGTGGATTCGAATTTTGAAACTTACGTGTTCTATTTTACCAGTAACCCAGTAGGTCGTAATCCACGCCACCCCAACGTCATATACCAACGCGCAATCCCTCTGCAGGGGTCCACTTATTCTTACGCCAAATTAGCATGGAGTTGGAACTCGCACGTGGTGTTTGACTATAACAGCTCACCCTCGACTCTTTTGTATAAGCTGAATTCTAATACACATGGTGGGATCATTCAGGCGGAAGGAACGAATGAAACCAAACCGATGGTAGAGAACATTCGAACCGTCATAGAAGCGCCTTCGCAGCCATGTATAGACTCACCGGAAACAACGAATCCGATCGATGGTTCGGAGTTTTATACAGCCCAATTGTATCTAGACTTCTTTGAACGGCAACCCGATGAGGGGGGCGGAAATTATTGGCGCAGCTTTATTACTCGTTGCGGCTTTGATGCGGAGTGCATCGAGAGAGAACGGGTTCATATCGCGCTGGCACAGGTTTATTCGACCGAGTATCTTGAGAAGCACTCCGAGCTGACCGGTCCACGAGGCACCCACGATTACAACGAGGCTTTTGTTCGTTGGTGCTATCGGACATTCTTACGGCGTGAGCCCGACGACCCGCCCGATAATAATTTGGTCGGATTCTATTTCTGGGTAGATAAGCTCGACAGTACCAATCCCGATTACGACGATTACAAGTACAGCGAAATGCTGCGAGCCTTCATAAACTCCATTGAATATCGACAACGGTTTGAATAATTTTAGAAGCGTATGCCTACCGGTGGCGAGCATCCAAACACCAGGGAGGGAAATCAAACCATGCGGAAAGTCAATCCGTCACTCAAGCAGTTCCGACTATTTATCGCTTTGTTTGTTTGTTTCGTCGCGGGAGATCCGGGGGCGTTCGTCGCCCGCGCACAAGATAGTGCATCTTGGATTCCAACAATCGCTCTGGAGATGGTTAGGGACGACTCGATGAAACCAAATGAGCCATACCGAGTGGGGCAACAAGTTAAAGTGAAATTGATCGCAAAGAACGAATCCGCCGACCGAGTCACAGTAGCTGTTATCAATTTCTACTCTCAGAATCGCCCCGAACTTTTTAGGAATGGCAAGTTAGTGCCGTATAAACCGCAAATCGCTAAAATCGTGGCCGCAACAAAAGACGCTGAGGCAGATATGATAGGTCTCGGCAGACGGGATTTTATCCGCCTCCGACCCTATACGTCTGCCACAATAATAGTATTCAACTTGAGCGATTGGTACGATTCTCTCGATCCGGGATCCTATCGACTAACGAATCGGTTCCGGAACAAAATTGGCGGACCCTGGTCCGAAGATTCGAAGGCTGTTGTCTTTGAAGTTACACCGCCGAAATGAGCTTCTTTAATTAAATACCGCCAAGGAGAAAGATAATGAAACCCTTGATGATTGGTGTCGCGCTACTGATTGCGCTCGGATCTGTTCATGCTCAATCAGAGTCGGAAGAGCTAGTGAAAATAAATGATTCTGTTAAGCATGAAGTAAGCAAGCGAATGCAAGGCTGGACGTATCGCTCCGTCCAGCCAACACAAGGTAGCTCGGGTGTAGTTATTCAGCAATGGTACCTAAACGACATTATCGTGAAGGTTGCAATAACGCGCTACCAAAATCAGGCGGACGCTGAAGACGCGTTCAAGCGGTTGAAAGCTCATTTGAAAGTAGAAGAACAAGCTACCAGCAAGCACCGAGGTAGGCAGATTCATTTGATCAAGGAAGATTCGCTGCAGATGGGGGACGAAGCCTTCGTGTGGGATATTCGAGGCTCCGAAGCCGTGGCATTCCGGAAAGGAAAGTTCATAGTGAATCTGAGTGTTCCATCACCGGCAAAAAATAAAGATATGTTTTTCAGCAAGAAGTTTGCCCAACACGTCGTGAAAGCGCTCGACCTTGAATGATAAAGGCCGCAGAGCCTCTGTTCGGGGCTCAATTTCTTAAGCCTGAATAAAAAATCGCCAGAGAAAATTAGAGATGAAGAAGTGGAGTAAAGAGTTCGCCAAGCATATGGCTACCGCCATAGACCAGCCTTAATGATCTGGTTGAAAGGCTGCGTTATGCGTAAGACATGCTTCTTCCGTTGCGCGATTGTTCTGATCCTTGCAATTACTGCGTTGGGTCAGGGCAGCCGTGATAAGAATGGCGTCTACCAACCCTCTGAAGAAGAGATCGCGAAAAACAAGCGCATCGCTGAACTGCTTCAGCGCCCCACATTCATAACTCTGCGACTTGCATCCACCCGCCGAGATATTCCAAACGAAGGGTCGTCCGCTACGCCGTCTTCTTACACAGAGAATCAGTGGATGAACTTTGAACTATTTATCACTCAAAATTCAAACGAAAATCTCGTAATTGGAAGTTCTGGTGGAGTCTATTACCAGTATCGACCCAAGTTGATTCGAGGCGGAGATGTCGTTGCGTACTCGAAGGGAGCTCAAGAACAAGTGGAGAGAGCCGAACGAGAGGGAGTGCCCCCATATGGGAGTAGCTTTTCAAGAACGCTGGTTCCCGGCCGCGAGTCTCGCGCTTACTTAGTGAGTTTAGACTCATGGTACGAATCGCCACTTCGCCCTGGTCATTACGAGCTCACGGTACGCAAGAAGTTCGCCTGGAATGGTGATTGGGTCGAATCAAATCCGGTTACGTTCGATGTAATCCCACGGAAGGCTACCTCTGCAATTCCTGCTTCTGTGAACATCAGACTAGTTCCGGACGAGTCAAAGCCATCGTTACTGACTAAACCGTACCGCCTGGGTTATGACCAGGGTATTGCTGTTGAACTGATAAACGATTCTGACGTGCGAGTCCCAATCACAGTGATCGATCGGTACTACGGACATCGGCCCGAACTCATCAAAGATGGAAAGGTTGTGCCTTACAGTGACGAAAGCGCGAAATTTGTTGATGCAAAGGAAAAAGATCCCAGACTGGTGGAGGTAGTGTCTACTCTTTTCCTGGACGCGAAAACGGCGTCACGACTTGATGGCTTTAGTCTGAAGCAATGGTACGGCTTGCTCGCCCCTGGAGTGTACCGATTAACCGATCGCCGGCGCTTTGAAATCGGCGGCTCCTGGACCAAAGACTCCGCGGAATTGATCTTTGAGGTCGTGCCTTAGCTAAGCAATCTGGGTTACGGCCGAGTCAAGACGGAATGCGTGGAGACTGCGTCATCTGGGATCTGGCTCGCGATTTTTGCGGTTCAGCTCTTTTGGGGAGGATTTGATACTGCGGACTGAAGAGTGCAGGAGAACGTTGAGAATAGGCTCGCGACCGACATCATCAACCATACCGGTGCGGGCAACAATTGAGAATCGCAACATAGCAGGCCCCGACCCCGATTTGCCTTCTAATTCATAAACTCGATCGAATACCAGCAACGCTTTGGTCCTTAGGATTCGACGAGTGCAAGCAAACGGGCAAATTGACAGCAAGGAAAACGAATTATGCGGCCAGTCAAAATGTTATCTAAGCACTTCCGATTGCTCGTGGCGCTGTCCGCCTTTTGTCTGGGGGCCGGAACGCAGAGTTTCGCTACGCTTTCACAAGACCGTGCTTCTTGGACCCCAATGATCGCTCTGGATATGGTTAAGGACGATGTAGTAAAACCAGAGAGCCATACCGAGTGGGGCAACAGATCAGAGTGAAAGTGATCGGAAAGAACGAGTCCGCCGAGGAAGTCAAAGTAGCCCTTATCAATTTCTACTCTCAAAATCGCCCCGAACTCTTTAGGAACGGGAAGTTAGTGCCTTATAAACCGGAAATCGCTAAAATCCTAAACAAAACAAAAGACGCTGAGGCAGATTTTGTGCGCGTGGGTAGGCAGGATTTCATCGTCCTCAGGCCCTATTCATCGACCACAATCGAAATAATCAACTTGAGCGATTGGTACGATTCTCTCGATTCCGGATCCTATCGACTAACGAATCGCTTCCGGAACGAAAATGGCTCTTGGTCTGCAGACTCGAAGCCTGTTGTTTTTGAAATTGCATTGCAGAAATGAGCATCTCTAATCATAAAAAGATCCGAGACGGGTGGAGGTAGGTCTACTCTTTTCCTGGACCCGAAAACGGCGTCACGACCTGATGGCTTTAGTCTGAAGCAATGGGCGACGGCTATAGCTCTGCCGTGATCCTCCAAGAAAGGCGTGGCTTATGTACAAGAAATGGCTTGGAGCATGCGGATTTGTTCTGGGTTTCGCTTTCTCAGCTTCACCTCAGGGTACGACTAATCAATCAGGCGTTTATCATCCCACGGAAGAGGAAATCATAGCGGCCAATAAGCGACGCGCCGAACAACTAAGACACCCTACGTTCATTTCTCTGCGACTAACTTCTCGTCGCCGCGATGTCCCTCCTGAGGAACCGTCGACGACTCCGTCACCGTACTCCGTCGGGGACGCAATCAATTTTCAACTGCTGATCACGCAGTCTCTTGCCGAGAATCTAATACTGGGGAACCTTATGTCACCGTATTACGACTATCGCCCGGAGTTGTACAAAGATGCCAATCTCTTGCCATACAGCAAGCAAATGCAGGAGAAAATCGCGCTCGCGGAAAGTCGGGCACCTTCGGGTAGTGTCATCATGGTTCAGCTCGCGCCAGGGCGCGAAAAAATGTGGACAGATATCGACGTCGAATACTGGTATGGGGCTCTCGCCCCCGGCCACTATCAACTAATTGTTCGCAAGCAATTTGCATATCAAGGCGATTGGGCCGAATCAAATCCAGTTACTTTTGACATTTTTCCGCGAAAGCAACCGACTCCCATCCCCGAGGGTGTTACTGTGCGACTCGTGCCGGACACATCAAAGCCAGCACCTGATGGTCAATACCGCTTGGCTTATGACGAAGGAATCGCGGTCGAGTTGATAAATGAATCTGACCAGCGCGTTCAAGTCGTCGTCATCGATCGCTACTACGGTCATCGTCCGCAGCTCATCAAAGACGGCAAGTTAATCCCTTACAGTGATGAAACGGCGAAACTCTTCGAAGCGAAGGATAAGAACCCGCGGTCAGTCGAAGTCAGTCCGAATCTTCTTCTCGATCCGAAAACCAATTCGCGTCTGGACGGCTTCAGCCTGAAGCAGTGGTACCCAACGTTGTCTCCTGGTGTTTACCGATTGACTGATCGCCGACGCTTTGAAATCGATGGGCCGTGGACCAAAGACTCCCGTGAACTCGTATTTGAAATAGTGCCTTAGCAGTCATCACCCATTTGGAAATCGTTCTTATAGAAACCACAAATTAGGCTCGGAACTCGCTCATCCGCTTATGGCGATACTCAGTTACATTAGCTCGATTATCTTGAGCGTGAATCTAGTCCTGTCGGCAGAAGTATTTCGACGAGGGGATTCTGGCGCCGTGCCGTTGATGACTCAAGAAAAGGTGACGCCGAACTTTGCGGAAAACTCAATTCCTGAACCGCCTCAGCAGAAAAGCCCCTGGACGCCGCCACAAACTCAGCTCCCGCAGAATCTGATCTCGTCCGCCAGCCGGTTGTTCGAGCAGGGGTTGGCGGATCCCCGAAGCATGGAATATCGCGAAATCGAAGTTGTCGTTGGGGTCGAATGGCACACCGGACGGACTGTAAAGACGCATGGCTGGATTCTGCCAGCGATGACGACGCCGCAACGCTTTGCCGTTTGCTGGAATGGCTTGGTGTATCCAGTCGTCTCGATCGGTAACGAGGCGGATCTGCAGACTGATGTCGAGGCTGCAATTCGCACGGACGAAGATATCCGAACGAAACGGGCAAGCACCAGTTCGCAACCGTTTTATCGTTTTCGTCACTCTCAACCTGAAGGTTACTCGATTTTCGCAACTGGTCTGCTGCCACTCAAAGTCTGTCTTCTGTTGCGGCTCGGCAAGACTGAGTTGGCCGAAAGAGTCTGGGCGACTTGGATCGCCGGAATGGACGCCCAAATAAATGATGACTCATTCCACCTTGCTGACCCTTATTTGATGCTGGCGCGTGACTGGATTTGGGCAATGTACGATCGGGCCTTAAATGCGCACATGCGTGGAGATGACCGAATGTGCATGATCAGCGCCGTAAAGGCGACATCGATGTCGAGATCGATCAGGCAGGAGATCTCACAACGACCGATACTACGGGCGCGCCCATATATAGACGAGTACTTCGATTTTCTAAAGCCCCTAACACTGCTTATTCAGGATCAACAACGACGCGCTAAACTTCTGCGCCCCAGTGTGCCGCGAAGCGCGTCCATTCTCAGGCAGCTAACTACCGGTGAACTTATCGATTACCTCGACGAAGCTTTCGCGATGCAAATGAGTATTCCGGGAGGCATCAACATGGATCAGGACCCAGTCGTGGAAGAACTGATCAGGCGCGGCAAGGACGCGGTTGAGCCTTTGCTGTTAGCGTTAGAAAACGATACTCGGCTGACGCGGTCTGTGCGATCCAGTCGGCCGTGGAATTACGACCGCCATGTCATGACTGTGTATGAGACTGCGCTGCAGGCGGTGCGACAGATTCTTTCGATTGGAAACAAGGATTTTGAGGACTGGGAAGCTATTGAGAAGGGCATCGAGGGCAGGCGAGCGGTCGCAGCGCGGCTGCGGACAGTCGCCGCAGCAGGACCTACAAAAACCGCCAAGCCCTGAGGTTACAAGTCAATTCTAGCGATGACAACTGGTACAATTTAATAGCCATGTTCACTGCATACTTTGATGGCAGCGGCAGCCCCGACGAAGGGAAGGCGTTAGTTGTAGCTGGCTACCTTGCGACATTTGATCAGTGGCTAGAGTTCAATCGCGAGTGGACAGAATGTCTGACCAGTGAAGGCGTCTCCGCCTTCCACATGCGAGACTTTGCGCACAGCCGTCGAGAGTTTGCTACCTGGAAGGACGATGGACCGCGTCGAAAAAGATTCCTCGAACAGCTCATCCGGATCGTAAAGATGCGAGTCCGAAAGAGCATAGCCAACGCAGTGCTTCTTGACGCGTACAATCGAGTTAATGCTGAGTTCATGTTTAGCGAGTACATCGGGCCGCCATACGCCCTCTGCGGCATGGCCTGTATGAAAGATGTCTGTAAGTGGGCAACTAAAGCGAAGCGCCAATATGAATGGCCGCGCTGTGTCTTTGAGGACGGCGACAAACACAAGAAGGAATTCAAACAACTAATAGCTCGGTTGAAGGACTGGCCTGATCCGATTTTCGAAGCGAAGGGCAAGAAGTTCCGTCCTTTTGAAGCGGCAGATTTAATCGCGTGGGAAAACAGGAAGCTGTACACGGAAGCGGAATCTGGCACGTTCTCTAAGCTTCGCAAGTCCTTCTCAGAACTACAAAAGATTTCACCGACTTGGTTTGTCTACACTGAGAATGAACTGCGCCGTCTGTGCGCTACATTCGAAGTTCCGAAGCGTGCTATTGCGGTTTCAAGTCACTAGCCCCTCTGTATCTTGCGTTATGCGAGAATGCAACTAAAGGTAGGTTCTGTTTTGCTGACAACGTGGAATCTTCTAACTAGATTCAAGAAACCGAGGATGAAATTTCCGCAATAATTCGACCAGCCGTTGCGCAATTAGGTGCCAATGTTGAGCTGCTGCCCGTCGCTCAAATGATCAAAAGTCGATGACATTCAGGTGCCTCATTCTGTAGATTATCTGTAGGGCTGGGACAGTATCCAGTTCACCTGCGTCATTAGGCAGTTAGAAACCACGTGACCGAAGAAATGACCCCCTTCTCCCCTGAGGCCCTTAAGCGTGAGGTTCAAGCGGCGCTGAACGAGGCGTCTATTTACGACATTGGATCGTATGGTTGGCTAAACGAATACGACGCGGACCCAGAGTTCGTTGGTCATGCGATGTGGCAAATCGACCAACCACTGGCTCATCAGATCGAGCTATTTGGAGAAGGCCCGGTTCGAAAGCGTCCCAAAGATATCGAGAAGGAAATACTTACGTCGGGCGAAGACTTCTGCGGTCTTATGGAAACATCGCGCCTCTCGATAGGGCTCGCTCTAATATGGAAACATACGGCGCGCGAGAACCCATTAAATGAAAACAACTTCTTCTGGCTGCACCACACTGATGCTTTCCTGAAGCTCGCAATCGCTTCGGATCGGATCGGATACGCGATCTGCTGATTATTGCCTGTACTGGCGCACCTCCAAAGTCCTACAAGAAGAAAGTAAATCATTATGTAACTCCGTTCGAAAATGCTGGTGAGCTATTGGCCAAACAGGGGATCAATGACCAACACCTTGTCAAACCGCTCCTGGTTCTTCCTTCAGTAGCGCACGACGTGGCCGAGTATCGCCGCCGCCGGAACGCAATTGTTCACGATGTCTCTACTCGCATGGCGCATTTTGTCGGCGCGACCGTATCACGCCTTCAGCAACGCTATGATCGCGAAAAAGAGAATCGCCCCGAATCAAAGTCTCCGAAAAAGAACACTGGGCTTTCCCGCGTCGCAACGCGCAGAAAAGAAATCGAAATTGAGATTGATCGTGCGACGGACGAACTCCATGAGTGGTACACATTATTGATTCAAGCAAGTAACGCCGTGTTTCAAGTCGAATACTGGACTCGCCGCTACGACGCTTCGCAAACCCGGCGCCGCGGCCGATGAAGGGTGGGATGTACAGAAAAATCAAAGAATTAGTAATCGAAAGTTGGATGGCTGAGGGGACCTTTCCGCCCTACGAAAAGCTTACATCATTGGTGAGGCAACATTTGCCCAACAGCAAATGGCAAAAGTCTCACTATGCCTGGTACAAGTCCAAGATAAAGACCGGGGAATACCGATCCCCGGGAGGTCTGGCGAAACAAACGAAGAGAATCAGAGCACTGACGTAGAAACGGGAATTGAGGCATCTATTGAAGCCAGGATATTACTTGAGTGGGATTTGCATTCGTATCTTGCCGCTCGCATTAGTGAAATCGAATCTGGACTCATCCTCGTCGATAATGGCATCGAATATCCGACTGAAGCGGGAAGAATAGATCTACTTGCGCGATACCAACAAGCATTTGGTTGTAATCGAACTGAAAGCTGGTGAAGCGAAAAGATAGCGCGCTAGAGAGGTGTAGCATCGGACGAGAGGTCAGTAACAAAGAGACGTTGTTTCGAAGTTCTTGCACTTGAATCTGAGTGTAATCAGTTGGAGCTGAGATCGCAGTCGCCTTCAACTTCAATTATGAAGGCATCGCGATTCGAGTACACTTTCTTACGTTGGCCGCGGAAACGAACGTGCATCTTACCGTCTTTGATTGGCCCAAGAATCAACTCCAGGATATGCTCACACGTGTTCGTTGAAATCAAATGGAACACGCTCCATAGGCGAGCTACTCTCAAGAATACGTGCGAATCGCCCTTAGCATCTTTCCAAAGTAAAGGTAGTGCGCTAGAGGTCGCTTTCACGGAAGTGCTAATGCCGAAAACAAAGGTTTGGAAGAAAGTATCTTCGAGTTGGTTATTTGGAAACTGCTGAGGTTTCTGATTAAGCAAAATCAGCTTTGCTCTTAAGGTAGCTATTTCACCTGCGGAAACAGCTCCGTAAGCCATGTCAGATCCGAATCCTGTGTTCACTTCTTGCAGCTCTAGAGTCAAATCCCATACCGCATCTGTTCCCGCCGAGCTGCGCTTAAGGTCACTGACTTTTGCCAGACCGCCGGTATGCTGATGAGCGAACGGCATTAACTCTGTTCGCCCAAATTGGGTTGGTTGTAAAGAACGAAAAAACGCATCCTCATCCGGCTGGGATACAGGAATTTTCAAAGTCACTTTTCGAGCACCGACTTCATTAACCTCGCTTGCAAGGAAGAACTTAGATCCTAACAACAGCCACATATCCGAATTGCTGACCGTTTCAACAGTCTCCTCTTCCCTTGATTCTTCTACCGCTTGCACGGGCTTCGACAGATCGGTCGAGGGTTTGTTGGCCGCTCCCAGATTCGATTCTCCTTCGAACACCGTAGGAAGTGCCGGCCTATGCTGGAAGAGCCATTTCTCTAAATGAGAGCGAAACAACTCGCGGAACTCCTCTGGGCCTGAATAGTCTTGCGTCAATCCGTTCGTACGCATTTCTTCTTTGAATTTTAGAACTTTGACCTTTTGTTCGGCTTCCTCAGATGTCGAGGCATCGGAGGGTGCCCTGTTGAAGTAGAACATGATTTCCGGTTTGCCAGTTTTCTGTAACGATTCAACCGCGCGTCTAAACTCTTCCTCGGTTCCAGATTCAGCTCGCGGAGTTGCAGAGCCAAAGCGGTTCCACATTATTCCAACGAACAGCTCAATAGTCGTCATGTCGCCTATTTGGTCATTCAGAATCGCTTGAGCGTCGCGACCATAGGACGGAACCGAATCGGTTTCCCAGCTTACCAACTCAAAACGAACGCCTTTGTCCTTCCCAACGGTTTGATTCACAGCATCGAGCACCTGGCGCACAATGGCGCGCTCGGCGTCAACGTCGCCGGGAGAAGCCAGAAAAACTCTGATCAGTTCAACTTTTGTCATACTCGCCATTCTGAAAACTAACTCACATCCAACTGCATGGGAAATGAAGTTGAGGCATTTTCTTCAATCAGAAGCGTAACCTCGCAACGAGCGTTTGCGGTCGCTTCGTAATCCTTCATCAGGAATAATGGCTACTACTTCTGAAATTGCAACATAGACGTTTTTCACTTCATGACGTTCACTATTGTCGACAACCCTCGTGTAAAACTTAACGCTCGGTGGATGCGTAAGGTCGAACACGTTCGCGAATCTTCAAATATTCATCGTCGTAATTGTTTTTTGATAGACACGATAAGCTTCGACATCTTCGGCGTGCGGTTGATTTCGCGGAATAATAGCAGCTACAGCGGCGAATAAAAGAAACGCTTCGTGTGACGGCTGACTCCCAGAGTCATACAGAATGAACCGGTCGAGGCTATATTCGAATCGTTGAAACTCAAGTGAAAATTTCTTCCCTTGTTTCGGGTAAATATCAAAGATACTCATATCATCGTCCTACATGGCGGGAGCTCTGATTTCCGTCGCTAAGCTGAGCGTATGTATCGCTCCACGAACTGCCTGAATTGAATTCCCGCACCGGTCGGTCGAACGTCCTGGAACATGTTTAACGCCTCGGCGGATAGCTCAAGGCTGATTGTGCCCTTCTCACCCCGTACCACGAGACCATTTAGGTTTGCGCGAAAATATGCGGTGGGAACAATCAAGTGATGAAGCTCATTTGTGCGATGATCGAACAACAGAAGGTTAATATCCTCTACCGCGCCAACTACAATCTTGCTGCACGGTATGTCGAACCACCACACTTCCTTCTGCGAATTGATATTCGCGAAGTGTGTATTTCTACGATTGAGTCTCGCGCCGCTCGGGCGCCTTTTCATTCGTACAATCGCATCTGCTTTTTCGATTCGCTGACCCATGATCGCGCTTAATAACGGGTCAAGAGTGTTCTACCCACTTTGTTAGCTCCTTAGCCAGAGCAGAAATCGCCTTCGCTTTCTGAACTCCAGTGCCGATATGGCGACCATTTGGCAACCTACGGATCTGCAGCCACGGCCTTTGAATTGTCTCCCCGGTCGAACGAACAAATTCTTCATGCATTTCCACCCAAATCTGCAGGACGGCTCCTGATTCATCGTGGATAGATTGAGATCTTACCGTTGTATTGCCCTCGTCATCGGTGTTAGCTGCGAACTCCTTAATAACCTCAAGTGCGCTCAACAGGAGCCGAGCCTTATTGATTCCAAATCTGAAGTGCTCGTCATAAGGATGTACCGGCCCTCCATCTTTTAGGATCTCCACCACCGGGCAACCCTCAAACCAGCCGGCCTTCAATTGATAGTGTGGCGACAATCGCGGTGGTCCACTTAAGCAGTGGGTACACTGATCCTTAGGAAGGTATGTGTGATCACATATCTCAATCGAACGTCGCTATGCTCTTGAAGACATGCTAATCAGTGGTCCCTTCCGCCGTGACGACGGCTCTCGCGTTGGTTAACAACGAGTCCGTCCCGCCCCTTGCTAGCTACAGAGTCTCGTAGGCCGTCAGTTTTGACCCAACGCTTTCATCGCGGCGGTAAATGGATCGCCGTAGAAGATCGGATCGACTCGCTCCATGATGTCGGCTGATACGTCGAGGAAGTGCCGTTTATTCTCAATGGGAATCAAAGCGCGCCGCGCCCCGTTATCCATTCCCATCCTAAGTGGTTCCGCCAGAGAGCGTACTGCTTTGATATTCCCCTGGATGCTCAAGTCTCCAAGAATCAACAGTGCCGGGAGAGCAGAGTGCTTCTTCAGCGCGGAATAGATCGCAACAACTAATCCGATACCGGCATCGCAGGGAACTCGATTGGTTAAGAGATCAATTGCTTCGACATGAAAATCCGTGGTGTCGAAGCTTTGGCCGATGCCCATGTCTACTTTGTGACCTTGCATATAGGCAAATGCTCTCTGAATTGACTCTCTCATCGTGCCGTCAATACCACCTGCGACCTTAAGCTTGCCTGTTCCGTGAGAACAGCCTACCTCCAGACGGTACAGGCCTGCCCGACCCTGGTCGTCGACGGAAACTGAATAGATTGATCCGGGTGCAAGAGGATCTGTCGCGATCAAATCTCGACCGCCTTCCTCGGGAACTCCCACATACCTTTCTTCCCGAGTCTCTGAATCGATGTAGGAAAAAGAGGTTTGGTGGTACTCGAACGAGCCCATCTTCTTAAGCTGTTCCTTGACTCTGCGCCGACCCTCCAGAGCGAGATCCAAGATCTCTGCCAGCTCTTCCTTGGTTAGATCACCAGTCGGATACATTAACTTGATCAGGCCTGCTACAGTCTTTCGAACTGCCTTCACATCGCGCGCGTTTAGATGCGAGCCCAGCGAAAACGAGCGATCTATGACTTCAGTGAAATTATGCCGGCGCAACTCGCGTAAGGCCTCGGCGAGGTAATCGACTACAAATCCATAGCCATCCGTGAAGTACTCCATGCGCATCTTTGGCACTTCCCAGCCTGGTAAATAGAAATGTAGCCGGTCGAGAAAGGCCATGTCTTCGCGAATGACTTCGGGCATCGGCGCGAAAAGATGCGAAGAGCGCACCATGATTTCAACTGGCTGATTTGTATTGCCAAACAAAGCGATCGACGCGCTGCCAGTTAATGCGTCTTTTCCTCTGGCAAATGTTCCCGATTCGCAGTAAGTCTTGAGGGTCGTGATTACTTCTTTCGGCATCTTCTGCAGATCGGCGACCTCATCAAAGGCAATTGAGTCCCACAGGCCCACGAGTCCCATCTTCCCGCTCGCCATGTTGTAGAAAAGGTTCGCGACTGTCGTCGGACCAGTTAGGAGGATCACGTAAGGTGAGATTTCCTGAAAGGCGTAGGATTTACCAGTGCCGCGCGGCCCCAGCTCAATCAGGTTGTAGTTCTGCTCGCACAGAGGAATTAATCTCGCAAGAAACAACAGCTTTAACCTTCTATCGAAGTGCGACGGTTCCAACCCAACGCTTCGAATCAGAAGGTCGATCCATTCCTCAGTCGTAAACTGTCTTCTTCCTTCTCGATATTCTTCAAGATCAAACGAAGCAAGTTGGATCGGTTTCATGCTATCGATCCAAAACGGGCTTCGCTTGCCCTTAGCCTCTTCGTCGTAATCATGGCGAATCTCGACCTGTGCCCATATGCCTCCCATCAAGAGGCGGTCATACTCCCGAATGTAACGGTCGGGAACGTGAACGAATTTGTGCCCAAAGTTTACAAACTCAGCCCAGTATTTATCGTCGTCAGACAAGTACCGAACTTTCACCTTGTCGATGAGTATGTGCTTGCCCTTTTCGCGCACGATCGACTGAGCCTTATTCGCCTCGTCAGGACGCACGAAGTTGTCAGCCAAAGTAGAGTTCACAACTCTGAGGCCGGCTTCGATAGCGGCGGGATCGTCAGTAGCGCAATACTTTCCTAGCAGGTACTCCAGCACAAACACCGGAACGTTTGCTCCGACTTTGATCTTCCGGACCAGGTCCTTTCGCACAACCTTGCCGGCAAATACAGATGCAGCTTTCTTATCAAGTTCAGACATGGAGTCCTCAGATGGAGATAGCAATTTCGATCTTGGGTAACTTCTTCAACTCAATCCCACTCGTGGCATCAAGCAATAGTACTGACGCGACGCCACGCGGCGCATCTTCCTGGATCAGTAGCGTAATCGTGTTCGGCTCTATCTCGCGGCTTCCGGCTTCACCCCGTCTCAACTGCACGTCGGCGGTTCCTTCCTCAAACCCGTATGATGCGCTCACGGGAGTCGACACCGCTTTCCCGTCGGCACGCACTTCAACCCGTATCTTAGGTGGCTCCGACTCGAATAAGTCGGCCGCTGCGCCCTTGACCTGGACCGAGAAGAAGCGTGTGCTGATCTTTTGACTGCCCGGCACCAGGGTCCAATCGAATCGGCTGCCTCGTTCGATAGATTGCCCAGCGCGTGGGACCAGAGTGAGAACAGGAATTATCAACTCCTGAAGGGAAAGTCCACCATGAAAAAAAGCCTTCGCCCCACCTGAAACTTTGAATCCTCCAAAGCCCCACGGGGTCGCTATTTCTAGATCAGGCCCCAGGTCGAAATCGTCCAAGCGCGCGCGGAGGAACGAATCACTGGCTTCCCCACCGCGACCGATCCAAACTCGTCTGTGTAGGTCTATCGTCTCACCTCGCGGTGGGTCAATTTTCATTGAGTCGTCTAGCTCTTCACCAAAGATATAGCCGTGATCCGCAACTACGACGAACTTTTCAACACCCAGAGAAGCCAGCACGCGAAACGCTCTATGCAGATCGTGGAGGATTGAATCCATCCGTGTTCGTGCAAAGGGAACGTTGTCGCCTTCGCATAACGAATCAATTTCCTGGGAAGTCATTAGGATCAGTCCGGCTGTGCGAACGCTGTCCTCAATCTTTTTCTTAGGCTTCGGCAATAGATCTTCTAACTTGAGATCCAACACCTCAACGTCCGCAGTCGATCGCAAAAGAGCGATCCGCTCTTTTCGATCCCGAACCATAACTCCGTCTATGGTGAGTGCGACTTTGCCTTCTCGGGCCGTTGCTGCCGTCACGTGCTTCTCGCTTCCGGGTAGCAAAGCGGCCATTCCGATTTCCGTTATTGTGGGCACAGTCGCAATGGCTGGTTCGCAGGTGACTTCGAAATTCTCGGCCAAGCTTTCTGCCAGTTCACGTCCCATCTCGAAACGCAATGCATCGACCCATACGTAGGTTGTCTTTTTCTCCGAGAGTTCTCGTCGGACTTTTCGCTCGTAGATGTCCGTCTGTGACAAGACGTTCATTCGGAATTTTTCATCGCGAAGGTGCTTAAGAAACTTATCTGAAAGCATCCCGCCGATCTCCATGTAACGATGACGAGCCCTCGCGATAAGTTGAGTCAGTTCTGGATCGTCGGCCCCTGATTGAAAATCGAAATTATGGTATCGGCGCTCAAGGTGTCGATGGTATGTGTCTAGCAAACACCAAGGCTGCTCGCCTCCTGTGTAAGCCGCCACCCACGCCGAAGCAGAACCATTAGTGGCTTTCACTTCTTTCTCTAGGCGAGAAGCCTCGACGAGCAACTGTCCGGCAACTCCAACCAAAGCCCACAGCGCTTGGGTGTCTGGTGAATACTCAGACCAAAAACTGGATTGGCGATGCTGTGCGGTCTTAACCAATTCGTCAGTTGGCTGGAAAAGAAGCGCAGTAGTAAGCCTCTTACAGAGTGCTTTCTCCACTTCCCGAAAAGTCTGCGAATCGGCAATCAACTCGAATGGGAGTTCGATTCTGGAAAGCTGTAATTGCGTGCCAACTTGATCGGCAAGATCCGCGTAGCTTTTCCTGAGGTCCTGCCGATTGCGCCATTCGTTGACAAGCGCCACACAGGCTTTTCTTGCCCCCGACTTCTTAGCGCTAAGAACGGCGGCTAGCTGTTCTGGTGCGGGGCCGCCAAGTGAAGAGTCGAATTCAGTCATTAGAACATGACGCGCGAGTGCGATCCGCATCTCGGCAGGCGGATCAGCGGCAGAGACGTGGGCCTCGTATGCGTTATTAAGCAGTAGGGCCAGTTCTGCATTGGCGTTCTTGTTCGTGATTTCAGCGTCGTATTTTTCACCAGCCAAAAATCGTAAGGCGATGTCTTGAACGTTGCCACTTCCGAGAATTACCGCAACGACTCCGCGCGTAATACCTTCGCCAATCTCCAGGCTGTCCAGATCCTCCAAATTCAACTGGCCTTGCTCGACCTGCTTTTCGAGTGATGCCACGCCCTTAACCCCGAAGAATGGTCTTAGGGCATCCCCGGCCAGAATGGAAAGAGGCAGTTTCAACGTGTAGCCAGCTGCTCCCGCTTCGACGAGAGCATCGTGTGTTTGCTCCTGCGCCAGAGGTACGTACACGAGTGACGGTCCTGGCTCTTGCCCCTCAAGAAAAGGCTCGACCTCATGTCGCAAAGCAAAGAAGCTATCGGTGAAGCGAACAATATTGGTCGCGGGTAGATCGAGCGTCTCAACAAAACTGTTGTAGTTCTGCTCAGGGTCGTACCACACGACGATGCCATGATCGTGGATTTGCTTTGAAAGGAGCGAGATTAAATGATCTTTGATAACACCCATCGCGTTCAGCTACTCGAAAGCGCAAACCAACTACTTCGATTCATTGCCGCTTGGTTCGTTACCGGTTGTTTGAACTTCCGATTTCTCCTCTTCAAGCTTCTTCGTTGACGATTCAAAGAGAGCGACGTAAGGAGAATACTCATAGCGCCGGTTGCGCTGCCCGCCAGTTGTCTCTTTCAATATCTCCAACCTAATAAACTGTTCCACAAGTTTGTTGGCTGTAACAAAACTAATTTTCAGTCGCCGCTCGACCATGCGGATATTTATCATTGGTTTCTCGTAGAGGTAATCGAGCAAATGGAGGCCACTGCCGGAACCCATTTTCTTTTTGATAACTTTTCGGTGTTCTTCACGCAAGGCAAAAATCTGAAGCGCAGTTTCGATTGCTTGACCACTGACTTCGTACACACCGCGTAAGAAGAACTTCAACCAAGCCTCCCAGTTTCCGTCGCTTCGAATAGCCATCAATCGGTCATAGTACTCAGCCCGGTTTGCTTTCAAATAATGACTCAGATACAGCAGCGGCCGATGCAGAGTCTTTCGCTGACAGAGAAGAAATGTGATTAGGAGACGACCGACTCTGCCATTCCCGTCAAGGAATGGATGAATGGTTTCAAATTGGGCATGCGCCAATCCGCAATGAATTAGAACTGGCAGAGAATCGTCATGCAAAAATTTCTCGAACTTGTTGAGCGCCTCTTTCATTTCAGGAACGGGTGGTGGCACAAAAGTAGCCGACGAAAGATCTGCCCCCGCCGCTCCTATCCAGTTTTGCGTTCGCCGAAATTCTCCCGGCGTGCGATGCGCAACTCTTGCTGCCTTGAGTAATTCGGAATGGATCTCCCTGATCAGGCGCAGACTCAACGGAAGTTCATCCAGACGCTTGAGCCCGTAATTCATCGCGCGAACATAATTCACGACCTCCTCGATGTCCTTCGGCAGATCCGCGCCCTTGGCGTCGACTTCGAATTGGAGGACATCCTCAAGTGTGCTCTGAGTACCCTCAATTTGAGAGCTAAGCACGGCTTCCTGGCGAACGTACATCGCTACAAATAGGTCAGGATTCGGAAGAACCGAGCCAATTCCGTCTAATCTGCCGAGGGATCTGTCGGCGTCCGAGAGCAGCCGGGTAAGCTCCGCATCCATCGCCACCGGAGGATCCGGTGGCCAGAGGGGCGGGGATGAATGCCCGAAAATCGCCAGGTTGTTTTATGTATTCTCCAGAACGCAAAATAAGAGACCCTCTAGCCAATGCTAATTAAAGGGAATTTAATAACGCTCCCCACTAGGCGGAGCTTATTTTAGTATTCGAGGGATTCCTAAAACAAGGGCTAGACGCCGGATCGGCCTAGGCGGCACGCCTCTTCTGGCGATTGCCTTTTCCCGAATTATGCCGTCTGCACATGAGGTCGGCGTTTTCCAGCGTAGTACGGCCGCCTTTGCTCCAAGGGTCTACGTGGTCGACGGTGAAATCGTCCCATGTCATCAGGTGATTACCCTCGGAACATCTGGGCGCCTCGGTGCTATTCCAGAGGATGCGGCGCTGTTCTTTACTAAAAGATCGTGGGCGGTCTTTCCGCAGAAAGAGTGGTTCGAGGAGACCGCACAAGATGTCAACGCGCCTCTTCCGCTGACTAATCTCATCCGTGCCCTGCAAAACGGTAAGCAAATACTCGCGATAAAGTTCCTCACCAGGTTCGGTTGCTTTGATTTCCTTCTGCCGGAGGCGGACCTTATCAACTCCAGTCGCAAACGCGACCAACAGGTCCCAAGCTAAGCGATTCCGTTTGCGATCGTTAAGAATCATTCGCTCGCGTTCAAATTTCTGAATCAGAACCGCGAGACTGTAGAAATCTGACAACTGATGGAATCGCGTTTGATAAATCTTGGGAAACATCGATCGCAAACGATTTAGACTCGTCACGGTTAGAGCCGCGCCTTTGTCGAGATCCCTGCCCCTGATTGAATCCGAGTCCATCACCTTATCGAGTGCAGCCTTCTTATTAGTGACCCCCTCGCCGTGAGCGGCGACAATTAGTTCGCACACAATCTCTACATGCTTCATGCGTGAGATTTGCATCGGACTCAGTATTTTGGCAGAGCGAAAATACTCTTCGTATCGCTTTGCGAGCTGACCAGCCTTTTTCAGAAAACCACTGTGATAGTAACGCGCGTGTCTTTTTTCCTGGCCAGTCAAAGCCTTACCCGTAGAATTGATCCTGACGAACAGATCAATAATGTCTGCCAGCTCCCCAGTAACTTCGATGATTTGAAGATTGTATCCAGTAATTAGATATTGAAGCTTCTTCCGCTTGATCGTGTTCCAATCCAGCCAATCAGGCCGCTCCTCTCCAGGCAAGCGGGCTCGGGTTTGAAAGCGATTGCCACGCATCGCTCCGGTGAACATCAGGATTGACTCAATGCGCTGTTTCCCGTCGATCACATCGTAAACGAGATTCCCCTGATCATAGCGTCGATAAAGAAAGATCGAGGGAAGCGGATACGTGCGCAAGATTGAGTCGATCAGCTTCTCGCGGTCTCGGAGTGCCCAAACCGACGAACGCTGAAATCCGGGCTCAAGATTCAGGTGATCTTTTTCGTAGAGGTTTAGGATTTCCTGAACGGTTTTCTGGTCGGCTTTGTAGTCAATCGCAGTCATGGGTTAGCCTCGCTTTATGAAGTAAGGAACGCAACACCTACATTTTTACAAGCTTTCCAACCAATTCGTTCAATAACGGCGAAGTATTGGAAAATGCCTTGAGGAGAAAGAATATCAGTACCTTGAAACCTATCGATTGAATTAAAGCCAAGGCTTTGAACGCCGGCGTGCGCGCATTTTGATATCCGTAAAGCAATTTCCACGATGTGCGAGCACTGAATCCGACAACCAACGTAATCTTGTCCCTAAGCCCCCACCATTTAGATCTGTCGAGCGTAATAGCTCTTGGATTCGCCCAGTAGAGTCCGGTGAAAAAGATGCAGAACAGCAAGATCCATAAGCCAACTCGCAATGGGCGAACGCCGTAACCCCAAAAGCTCAAATCGACCGAATTAAGAAGTTTGTCCCAGCCTCGAGCCGAGCTACGCTCCAACAATCTTCGTTGGTACATCGCTGCGTTTTGTCCTTCAAGGTTTCCATTTTGCTTGAAGGTGTTTTCCAGCAATTCAAATGTGCCCTTCTCTTTTGTATTTATCCTTTCATTTAACTGTCCCCATTCGAACTCCACGGGCTTCTGAAAACGCACATTATCCAGTATCAAACCTCCTGGTAGGTCTGGTGAGTTTGAGGAGAGAGGCTCTGGTGTCAAAGGATTGGAAACGAGCGGAAATTCAGTCCGATAGAAACTGGCGTCCTTTTCAAAAGTAGCGTCTGCAAAATTGACTGAGCTCTTGAATTTCGCCTCGCCAAAATCAACGAAGTCGCGGAACTCTACATCCTTAAAGCCGGCGTTCACGCTGTCTAAGCCCCTGAATGTGGCATATTTCTCGAAAATTACTGGAGTAAACGGATTCCACTCCAACGGTCTTTGCACCTCTTTGTAAAGGCCGCCGCCCGCGGGAACGATAGAAAACCACAGTCTCTTAATGTGTGTGCCGCTGAAATACGCTCGCCCTTTGAAGCTGAGATCCTTAAAAACCAAAATCCCCTTGTCTTTGAATTCCAGCTTCAAGTTGATCTCGTTAAAGTACGCGGTTGTCGGAAAATCACTCTGATTAAATGAGATTTCGCCGTCAATGTTTGCCTGAACGAAAGATACCGCTTCGTCAAAAGTGACCTTGGTGAAAAATAGTCGCTTGTTCAACGCGTTGGTCCCGGCAAAGTCCGCGCGAAGGTGAAAGTGCGAGCCATTAAACGAGCCGCCCTTATTAAAAGTAACCCTCACGAAATGAGAGCGCCCGTTGAACTGGGCGCCGGCGAAAAGACCTTCACCAAGAAACTGAGCCCTCCCAAACTCAGCGTCCTGAAACGAGGTGTCGGTGAAATAAGCGTTTCCAAGGAAAATAGAATCTCCAAAATTTGCAGACTCTTTGAATGTTGATGATGTGAATCCAATAGATTGTTGAAAGATTGCTTCATTGAAGCTTTGGACAGATTCAAACACGCTCCCTGAGATGTCGATTTCAACGGGAATGACAGCAACTTCGTCGCGCTCGCTATCCTTCAGGTGCTCTTGAAGATCTGGAGGTAGGTTAGCCAACGGTGTAGTTCGCAAACCGGCGAGGGCGATCACCCCGGTTATGACAGAGTCAGCAATGTTCAAGCTGCTAAGCTGGTCAGCGCGACCGGCACTAGCTTCGTCCTGCGCCCACGTCAAAACACCCTCTATTGCTTGGGCGCTGATCGTACGATTATTTATTGGCTGCTTTTTCTTGAAAAGGCTCAGAACGTCCTGATCGCTAATTCGCGGCTTAGACGCGATGGCGAATGCCGTGCTAAATGTGAAAAATGAGACAGCCAGGAAAAAAGTAATACGAATGGCAGTGAGGATTTTCATCGGCAACGAAACCTTGAAAAATTGACGGTTAGCTTCACGTCTTGATTAGGTTCCTTTCCTTCATTTGTTTCGAGATGGTGGACCAATCGTATTTGCCGTCAGCTAGTTCCTTCCAATACTTCTTGGCTTCGGTCCAGGGAACCAATTCCCAGAGCGGGGCGATGTTGAGAACGACGCCGTCGTTCAGGTCTGGTTCAAGATGAAGATCAGCGGCGCGTTTGAGCTTGCCATGGAAATCGTGCAACTCGGAAATAAATGATTCTTGCTTATCGAGTTCCTTTTCCAGTTGCTTGGCCTCGCGGCCGGTCGTTCCAACTGTTTCGCGACCTTGCCGCAGTTGAGAGAGGTTATTCTCTTCAAGCCGGAGCTTGGGCTCGACGTAGTTGAGCAGAGCCTTGTAAAGAATGTCTTTGTCGAGGCGATGATAGTAAAGCCAGATGGCGTAGTTACCTTTTGAAGAGCGAAGCAGCCAATAAATCGGAGCCTTGCGGCGACTCTTGCTGTAGCGCCTAACATGATCCATCCAGAAGCCACCGGCAGTGGGCTTGCGGAAGTAGTCGCACAATTCTTTGACGCCGAGAAGTTCGCAAGCCTCACGTTCGCGCGCGTCCGTCGCTTTCGGCCAGATGAGTTCAAAGATTTCACACGACGAACGATGTCATCATCGTTGCTAGGATCATCAACGAGGATGCCGTCAAAGTCGACACGCAGCGGATAGCCTTCCGGCGCTTCAATTAAGGGCAAACTGTCTTCACCAATCAAAGCACCGGGCGCGCAGATCGGAAGCGGCGCGAACGGATCAGGGAGTTCGGGCGCGAGTCGCTCAAGAGTAGCGAAACGTGCGTCCCAACGTCCAAGGGCGCAGCCGAGAGAGTAAGAGACGAAGTCCGTTGTTAACTGTCGCTGATCGGCGGGTGCATTCTCTTCTTCCAGTTCACCGTCGGTTTCAAACTGAATGCCAGAGGCGTCGGCCGACGGGTTGTTTTTGAAGGACACTTCGCTCGCGCGACGGTCTTCGTCGCTGATGCGATAGAGTTCAAAGGCGATGTCATCAATTCTGCGTTGATTCGCGACCAGTTGATGTTCGACTTCTACCAAACGCTGATGCCAAGCTGCGCCGCGCTCTCCGAGTCTGTCGCCATTCACTTGCAGGAGAGCGGGCAGGTGGAATGCGTGACCGGTTTCGTTTGCGGTATCGAGGGCGCGTTTGATATCCACAGACGACAAAGCTCTTTCGGCAAGCTCTCTGCTCTTTTGGGCTGGAATTGATGGAACAGGTGTGCGCTGAATCAATCCGACTTCGTAAGAGCGAGCGGCAGCATCAGCCGCGGCAAGCTGAATACTTGTCAAGAGGCCGAAAGCCGAAGATTGAAGGAGGCCCAGCCAGCAAGGCAAATCTTGCGTGAAGGCTGTTGGGCCCTTATCGGCAAAAATACATCCCTCCGGCAATATTCGTACACTCATGCCACTTGTCGTTCTACGTGGCCACGTAAGTCCTTTTCGGAAGAGGAACTCCAATGATTCAGGACGTTCTATCATCCTTCCGGGCCTTCCGTAGAAATCCAGAAATGTTCGACGAGACTCATCCCAAGATACCAAGAGTTCAAAATCAAGGTAGTAAGGGGAATAAGAACCTCCCTTCGCCAGCGGGACCCATCGCGCGTGGCGACCGATCTCACTCCCCTTGACCTCCCACCAAAGCCGAATTCTCCTGCCATCATCGCCAGTGGAAGGTCCACGTTTCGCGGTTCTCTCACTGCTTTCAAATGGCGAAAGCTCACCAAACAAACTACGAATATTATTACTGACCCAATAACTGAAAGGTGTGTTTGGCACTTGCTTGAAGTCTTCTGACGAGACAACGAAGGAGCGAGGATCGCCTTCATTACGCAAAGCTTCGTACAGCGCATTTCCTTTGTTCGCTTCGCCGAGCAGGCGCAAGCAAATAAGAGACGGGTAAGGTCCGATTGATGGTTCGGGAGCCTTGGTAAGCTCGCCGCGCATTGACGACCAACGCGGGAAGTGTCCCTCCACCGGTTTGATGAAGCCCGCGCCACTCAGTCGTCGCAGTTCGCCATTGGCTTGATGACGCCTCAAGTCGCGTGTCACTTCGTATTTCTTAGTGCTAAAACACTCTTTGGCATCCGTCGGGACTTGCGCTAGTTCTTTGGCAAGCTGCAGTGTCAACTGTCGGTCTTCGTCTTCGGTCAAACTCCGCAGCACATATGCCGCCGTTTCAACCATCGCATCCAACACGCCCATCCCGAAGTCGGCCAGTACAAGCGGTCGATACAACCGGAGCACGATTCGCTCACGCCAATCACTTGACCCACTTAAGAAGAATCCCGTACGGCTCGAAATGATTCCTAGAAACCCGCCTGGCACAAGGCGATCCTGAAAGCACTCGACGAACGCTTTGTACACGTCGCCCCTCGTGTCGCCATAAACCTCATCGATGTACGGCTTCGAAGGAAGACTCGCGTCACCGAACGGCGGATTCATCAGCACTACGTCAAACTTCCGCCGGCACAGGTCAATGAATGCGAATCCTTGTTCAGCATCATCCGCGAACAAACGACGCGATAGGCCCTTGCCGTTGCTCGCTCGTTCCGCGAAATCGCGTAATGTCTTCAGGGCTTCTTCTTCGGCATCGTGCCAAACCCTTTCGCTAGTGATGTCCGCGATGTCGAACATTAATTTTTTTTGGGTCTCTTCTTTGCGGTAGTCGAACAACGCTCCCTTCTTGGCGAGTTCTTCGTCGCCTTCGGTCTTCTTCTGAAGGATGTCTTGCCACTGCTTGCGCGCCTCATCGATTGGATCGCTGATATCGTCCTCAATGCGTAACAGGGCGCCAGTCTCACCCGCAAGCTTCATCCGCTCGAATACGTTGCGCACTAATTGACCGATTAAGTTACCGAGCGGATGCGGATCGAGTTCGGTAATGAATTCTTCCAATAGATACTCTTCGCCTGGCATCGGTTCGGCACAAATCAAATTTATGCGTTTGATTTGGGGTCGCTCGGCCTTCAGGCCCATCTCTTGAAATGCCCGTTGAGCCCTGAGCCAAAGCGCCAACCCGGCGAGTTGCGTCACGCGTAGGTCGATATCTATGCCGTGAATATTGTGAGTGAGGATCAAGACCGGAATCTGACGCTTGAACGCATCGGCGTTTGGAAACTCCTGCTGTAACTTGGGCCCAAGTTCCGAATCCGAATAGGCCTCTTCATAAATCGTTTGCAACAGATCAAAGCAATAGAGAAGAAAGTGACCACTCCCACAAGCGGGATCGAGCACTTTGATGTCGCGCGGGTCTTTCTTTGGTCTATCAGGCTTTCGTTTTGAGTCCCCGTCCTGCTGGTCATCCGTAAGCGAGAGAAAGCGACACTTCGTGCGCAATACAGTTTCGCCGCCACGCATTTCGTACCAAGTACGACCGAGGGTGTTGTCTACTAAGAATTCGACCACATAACGCGGCGTAAAGAATTGGTTGCGGAAAGCCATCTCATTCGAGTTGCGCGGAGCAGCGCTCTCCTGCCTGGCCTTGTCTCGCAATTCCTTCGGCGTGAAATACTGAAAGATCCAGCCGATCGTTTCGTCTTCCTCCCAAATGTTCTTGAGTTTCTCCTGATTAAGCTCCTCCAGAACCGATTCCAGGGTGCGATGAGGCGGAAACAATCCACTGGCCACATCATCCTTTGAAAACAAGACACCAATCTCAGTGGAAAGATTTTCGTTTTGCCATTCAAGGAAATGGCGATAGGCGAGTTCGGCTTGCGCGCCATTGTAAAGAGCTTCGTCGTCCGGGTGATCTGCCAAGTAGAAAAGAAACCCCCGCGATTTGAGCACTCTGCCCACCGCGTCCTCGATCAATCCGCGCTGCGCCATCATCTTGTACGCGCAAAGGCGATTGAGATGGGTAAAGGCGGCCTCGCGAATCAGTTGCTCCACCGCGGGAGGCTCATAGTTCTCCCCATCTTTAGAGTTACTCGTTGCTTTGCCTCGTTTTGACCTGGGAGTAGTAGCGTCTATGTGCTTGAGGTGCGCAATGACTCTTTCGCGATGCGCAATTTCATCAGGCGATAAGTGGGTGAGACTCTCAGACTTTTCCACGACACCGGTCTTATGAATGCCATATCTGCCTTGCAAAATCTCAGCAATAGCATCTTCGAGAATCTTGCGACACCGAGTGACGACGTTGCGAAGAGTGTTTCGGAGCGCTTTGTCCATTGCGAGGATTAAGTCGTGACGAGTTCAGAGGCTGTCTGACTCTTCAATTCACTCATGCGGGCAACAACGAGTTCATCGAGCGCAAGACAAACATGCATGATTGTATCAACCGCCTGCTTGGACGAGGCGTACCCGATGCTTTGCGCTTCACCAGAAGGATCGGACTGAACCCGATCAGCTCGGTGAACAATATCATTCCGACGGCGCGCAGTGTCCTCGATAATATTCATCAAGTCTTTGCGATCGCGCTGGAGCTTGTCGGCAATCTGTTGCCACGGTTTATCAACCGAAAGAAGTACTCCCACGGCGTGGATGCCTTTGCGCGAGCTGAGATACTTAAAATTTGTGAGGCCAAGAATCCTGTTAGCGATGAACAATGGCGCGGTCTCTGGCTCGGCCAAAATGCGCATTGTTTCGGGAAGATCGAACGTTAGCTCTTTGAAGTAATCGTTTAGGTCGCCATCCTGAGGTATGAAGTCTCGGCCACTCGCTTCAATGACCGCCGGCAGATTTGCTCGCAGCAAGGAGGGCAAGTAAGTCTCAAGCGCGGTCGATGCAACGACAATGGCTTGGCGGAGGAGATTATACAGCGCGGAACGCTTCAACGCCGCTGCTGGAATTTGCGCACGCTCACGGATGAGGCCGAGGAATACTTCGTTGTAGAGCAGCATCAACTCTTCGTTCTCATCACATCCGACAACCTGGCGTAGAGCCTTCACCATCTCACCGCCCGTTTCGATTGAGTCGTTTTCAAGCAGACGATAGACGCGCAGCAACAGTTCTGCGGGACGAATGTTGTCTTCGAATGCCTGGCGAGGACTTAACATTAATTACTCCACAATGATTCTGACGCCTTCGGAAGAGAGCTTGAGAAGATGTTCAGTCAAACGGCCTAAGGCCTCTTTGATTGCCGCCTTGGAATCAAGCGGCCCAACGAAGAAGTCAGCAAGCCTGACGCGTTCTGTGCGCACCCCTGCTTCTTCGGGAGCGGCCGTCAATTCCAGAACCCGCGCGATTGCCTGCACTGTTAGGCCAGAAAGCGCAGCGATGTCGGACTCCATTTCGCCTACCGTTGAATGACAGTGGTGGCAGCGAACTGCACTGTCTTCCAACTCCAGCTGATCGCATGAGCGTTGAACCAGCGGCAACAAAACCGAGTCCCGTACGTTTTCCGGGACCAAAGACCATTCGGGACGCCCCTTTATCTCTTCTATTGCATTACCAAACTCCGTCGCCCGTTTCTGGTGAAGCTCGGAGTAAAGGGCAACGTACTTGGACCTAATTTCGTTGGTGACTTGCGAAACCGTATCAGGGCTGCCGTAGAAGGGCTGCGAAAAAGTGAGATGCTCAAGAGTCTCAGCCGCATCAGACAGATCCATACCGTGTCTTTGTAGCACGGGCCATTCTTCGGTCAGCGCTAGTCGAGCCTTCTGCATTAATGCGGACCGCGCCATATTCAATGCGTTCTCGCATCTCGCGAATGGTCGCGCGGTTTTCTTTGAACGACTTCCCCTCGCCGGCAAGGATGCGAACACAATCGTCGGAAGCTGCGTTTTGGATCCCGGTGAGCGACTGCTTATATTCGTCGACCGCTTCAGCGCCGGGAAGTCGATTAGCTTGCACCGTAGCTGCGAGAGGTAAGAGCAACTTCATCTCCTCCTCGGCCAACTTCTTAAACCGCGCAGCAATTGCGCCCTCTTCAATGTCTACTTCTTCTCCTGTTAATTGTTCGAGATGCTGAACAGCGGTAGTTAGAGTCTTCAGTCCGACCGACTCTCGTGGCGAAAACGAAGCGCTGCGGAACGACGGCACGGTTGCAAACGCCGCCCGAGCCTGTGGTTCTTGATAGTTTCGCAACCGACGTCCCTGGTGCGTAACCTCGATAGCTCCGGCGCGCAAAAGAACAGCCAACACCAATTTGACGATTTCGCGGTCCCATCCATAGCCAACACCCGAGAAATGCTCTTCAAGAATTTTACCGGTCACCTTGTTTCCGTAAGCGTGTTCTCTGTTGATGTAGCTAAGAATCTCTTTCGCGACTTCTGCGCTTGGATTGGCGGCAAACTGCGCGCCCTCTTTGACAACCAGACTGAGACCTTTGTCACCGTCATAAAAGATTGGTGAAAGGGCGCTGAGATTTGCCGCCTTTAGAATCTCGTCTACTTCTTTGCCTGTGATCGGACGTGAACCAATCTGCAGCTTTGGATAAAGCTCGGGAAATGCAGCATCGAATTGTGCCTTGAAAATTTCTCCGGCATTCTTTCCGAGCGACGCCGCATCACGCGACACTCCGTGAAATAGCCCGACACCTTTCTCAGTCGCTTCGATCATCTTGTCGCGCAAGCGGGACTGAATGCGCGTTTTTTCCTGCTTTTCATTGGAAAGCGATGATGCCTCTTCGGGGCTGATCCGATTCTGGGCGCGGGCCTGTTCGTACTTGGCAATAATTTGCCGCGAAGCAAACAAGCTGGCTTCGAGATCGTCTACTTCCGATGTCAAGGCAAAGACCCAATAGACATCGTTTGCATTCTTCGCTTGGCGGCTCTCGCCGCGGATCTCCTCAAGCTTTCCTGGGAAGGACTGTGAATCGTCGGACGTGAAGAGCGAGAGTGCGATTTCACCATCGCTGACGGTAATTCCATCGACACTTATTCCAATGCGGAATGTTCGAAGATTCTTGTACCGGAATGTTTTTAGATTTGGCTCTTCGAAGATGACACCCAAAGTCTCGCGCGTGATCTCGTTGCGATCTTTCGGTCGCGCCTCAAAGCCTCGGCGCTCAGTCTCCCAATTCTTCTCCTGCGCTGTTTGAAGCTTCCAACCCTCTTCGGTGTTACGAAGAAACTTGCCGGCCGCGAGTTTCTTGATCGCGCTTTCGACTTCGGCTTTAGGTGCGGGCTGGCCAACGGCTTCAACGAGGCATGCAGCTATGTTTCCTTCAGTCCGGGGAACATCTCTAACGAATTCGAGCAGCGCAATGGTCTTAGCCACTCTCGCCGCCATGCCCCCATCTTCTGAATCCTTACTGAACTGTTCGCTGATGTCACTGATGTCTTTCTGCTTTTCAGAAGAAAGATTGCCTTCGACCAGTTCAAAGATTTTGTCGAGGGTAACGAGTGCTCCTATTGGTTTGAGAGCCATTGCTGTGCGCTCCGACACCAGCATTTCGTATGCTTGTTTGATAATAGTGCGGTTGCCGCCGCCAAAATGTTTTGGTGCGCCCGGCTGCAGACGAATCCCCGACATGATGTCGATCGACATCTCAATGTAATGCGGAAGATAAGGGTAGAACTGAATGAAATCGTCTTCGGTAATTTCAGTTCGCTTCTGAGTCTTTTCCCAGCGGCAAGCTGCATTTAGCAAGCCTTGAGACTCGCTGAACAGTTTCTTTAGAACTGGCTTCGCCTCGTCTCGCTTTGCTAGGACCCTTTTAGTCGCAACCTCCCGAATATCAGCTGGCGCGAGGTCTACCCTATGATGAAATCGATCCTGAAGTTTGGCGATTTGAACTCTCTTCGAACCGATCGCGTCCACGACTTCGTCAAGCTTTTCTTGAGAGGTGACGATTACCCATACCGGAGCAATTGCTTTCTTGGCTTTCAGGTAGTTGTTGCTGACTGCGCCAAAGTGTTCGACAAGGGCACGCAGATCTTCGATTTTGTTTGCGCTGTGTGCGACGTAGCGGCCCACCTCGTCGATGATGAAGGCGAGCGCCTTGCCGGGCCGTCTTCTGGCTGTGAGTTCGAATGTACGATCAACAACGTTTCAACTGTAATCGTTGTGTTTCGCTGCCCTAACGACTTAGCCCATGAATCTGCTGCAGGAAAAACGCTTGGGTTCATACGATGCAGAATTGCCGAAGCGTGGTTGAGTTTCATCGCACCCTTGCGGGCCATTTGCCAGTCGCGGTTATTCACCTCCTGAGAAAGCGCAACAAACTCATCCAGCTTGCCTTGACCTTCGAGTTCGATCTCTAGCTCAGCAACATCGTAGTCTGTGGCATAGTCGAGGTGGCTTAGAAGGGCTCGGTAGACGATCTCAGCAATCTTCTCTTCCGCACGACGGACCTCTGATCCCTTCGAGACGTCAAACATCACGACCTCGGTTGGTATCTTGACGTTGATCAAGTCCAGAAACTCCGAGGCTCGTTTGTCCTTTACCTGTTTCTTGAAGAGTTCGCTGGCGCGCTCGCCCAAAAGCTCTGGGTTGCTCAACACATATCCGAGGTTTTTAGCAAATGATGACTTGCCCGAACCAAAAAAACCAGAGACCCATATGCCGACACTCTCAGTCGGAGTTGAGGGTGCTTCAGCCATTGCCCCTAAAAGTTCTCGATAGTGTTCCTTAATTCTGTCCGTGGCGACGTATTCGGTAATTTCAGAATAAACGGAGTGCTCGTCTGTCTGATTGACCTGAATTACTTCTTCGATCTGCTTGGTGAGATCGCGAGACAGAATGTCGCCAATGGTCTTCATCGATTACCCTCAGACTAGCTGTATATTTTTACCCGGTAGCTGCTTGGCGACACGCGGTCCTGGCACCCCATAAAGCGAAGACCGGAATCACCCTCGATCGTTCCAGGGTAGAACAGAAATTGTGGGCACCTTTGTACGTCCGTGCATTTCCTCAAGCAACTTAGACATCTGATAGATTGCCGGGGCCATTGATCCCGCGCGCATAAGGAAAACAAAGTGTCGCTTGGGATCCAGTGATTTCATGCGATCGGCTACGAGACCGGGCAAGGGCAGCCAATCAGTATCCGAGAGATAAGTAGTGACTTGTTCCTGAGCTGATTCGAAACCTCGTTCGCGCTCAAGCTGCACCACTGCATCCAATCCTTCAGACTTGTCAATCGCATTCCATAACAATTCCGCAAGCGAGATTGTTACCACCTCTTTGCCATGTTGTTTGAGACGGGCTTCAAGTAAGCGAGCCTCTCGCCGCGTCTTCCACTCTTCGTCCGGGTCATATCGCAAAATTGCGAAAGGTAGATCCTGGTGAACAGTGATGCGCGGAGGCGTCGCCGTGAGATCGCGTTCGAGAAGATCAAATCGCTCTTTCAGAGATAACACGAGCGTAGTCCTCGAGAGATTCGCTCGGAAAGTTGATTCGAATAACCGATCCGGCTGCGTGATATTCAAGGAGACGCTGCTGGTGTGCCTCCATAAAGAGTCGTTCTACCTCATTCGTTGATAGAAAGAACAGGGCCCATTCCTTGCTTTGGAGCACACGCTCTCCCGATGCTTGTCCGGCTCGCAAATAGAAAGCGATATAGGAAAATGCGGTCACCGGAAGAGAGGGTGGGGCGATTCGTTTGTTTGCTGCTCCTTGCAGCACTCCAAAGTCTCTCAATGTCGCTAGCAAGCCCTGGGCAACTCGGCGAATTGTGTATTCGGACCAACGTGCCGTTGTCTTTCCTTCGCGAACCCACTGCGTGATGATGCGTTGAATATCGTCAACGCGAACTTCTGTCTTGCCGCGAGTATAAAAGTCAGCGAGCACATCTGTCACGAGATCGTGAAGAAGGCGATCCGACTGGGCCGAATAGAAGTAGAAGATTCGATCCAGAGCCGATTTGGGAAATCGATTCTTGACTAAGTACGCCAGAGCCTTCGTTGTTGACGCATCCACCAAATATCGCTGGTGAAAGATTGCTAGAATGTCGCCAATCCTGGATCGCGAAGTTTTCCCAAAGATGTTTTCGCGTTGCAAACGATCTAGATTCCCGGCAACCGACTCGGATTCTTCCCAATGTTCAAAGAGCGCCGTCGTGTCTGTCAGTAAGGCTCCCGCCTTGATTATTCGACTGGTATAAGGGCTTCTTTCATTTTCGGTCATCGCTGAATCCGCCTGGTCGTCTCGCGCTGAATCAAGGCCAATCTCTTTTCGAGCGACGGCCGCGAACTGAAGATACCCGTCATTTGACATGGAAACACTCGTCGAAGAAGTTTGAGGCCTAGACCCACAAGCTGCCGTTGGCCCAAGGAGCTGTGATTGCAAGGCGGATTATAGCGGGTTGCAGAAGCAATCAACAAAGAGTTGTCGCAGACTCGCGACGAGACTGTAATGCTATGCACGATCGCTAAAAGCAACTGGAAATTCCGGTGGAAGGCTCGTCGAGCAAAGTTGCTTCTGAATCTCGATGCAATATTCACGTCCCGATCAAAGTCTCGGAATACACCTGAACTCAAGACTGGAACGACCGGGACGATCGCGTTCTAGGAATCCGAGCCACACGTCTTTAGGGAGAGGACTTCAACCCCAAGAATGTTTCCGAAAAATCGCGAGCAAAGAGTCTGGCGGTCAGCTTGTCGGGCGGAGGTTCATCGAGCGACGCCCCTTTCTTCGGGTTTTGCGGAACGTCGTATAACCCGACGAATTGTGTGCCTGAAAAACCGGGTTTGTTAGCCGTCGCCGGCAACAACTTTTTGGTTTGGGTTCACCCTCGTAACTCGAAAATCCGAATCTTTTTCTTTTCGAACGTAAAATGATCGTCGCCGCGAGAACCGATGCGCACGTACTGCGGACGAGGAAGTGCATCGGCAAAGAAGACCGTCATCGTGACTTTTCCTGGCTTCGCTTGCTTCAGCAGCTCGCGGCAACGGGTCACCGTCTTGCCACAATAATCGTTGCCATGTGCGCGCATCACTCTCCAAACATCTCCACAATCAATCGCGATCCGCTGCGCAAGTTCCGGGGCAACGCTCTTGCAGACTTGCTCAGCACAAGCCAGAGCGTCGGCTTGCCTTCGAAAAATAACCAGATACCCCGGTTCGATACTTCGTGCCACGTGCCCACCGAACTGGCTGGTGGTGGTCGCAACCATTAGGTCATACTCGCGTAAGAGAGGGGCCTGACTCTCGTCCTCGACGTCAGTCAGCAACTGAGGGAGTTGCTTTAAACCAACACACATCACTGACACTCCCGACTCCTCTTTGCTATCTTGCGGACGCAATGACATGCAGAATCCCTGCAACGGGCGACAACCCTGCAAATTTGAACTGTCCACCGCGAGTGGTCTCAGAAGGTCGACAATTTCATTTACCTGTTCACGGTTCATGAGTTTGCCTCCTGAGATCCTGCCAGGGATGTCTGTGGACTTCACAAGTAAATAGCCATCTGCATCCTCCTCTTCGCCATCCCGCGAGATTGGGTTGGCTATAAAGCAACCTTGACCTTGTTCTGCAAGAAGCTTATCGAGCGCGGCCGGATCAGATGCATCTCTGACGAGCATCACAACTCGAATCTTGTTCCACACATTAGTATGCTCACGAATTTCGTCGTCGAGTTCTTCTGCCAAACGCACCAACCGATTGTAGTCGGCAATCGAACGCAGGAAATAGGTGTAATTCACGTTTCTGTGCAGAAGATTATGAGTCATTGCGTCTCGGATAGGATCTTCCTTGTCGCCAAGGAAGTTTGGAGTTACAACCCAAAATTCTCTTAGGTTCGGGTATTTCCTCTCCCATTCAGAAAGTTCTTCAACTGTTCGCGATCCACTGAAACGTTTGAGCGGTGTCTTCCAAATTCCAATACTGTGCTCAATCAAAGCTCGAAATGTGCACTGATAGCCATCTGTATGGCCCCGTTTCTCCAATTCCTTCTTAAGTCTCCGCCAGTCATTCAAAATGCGATATCTATTAACTTCAGTCTCAAACATGTTTGAGCGATACGCCCACCTGTTTTCCGACTCTTTATCAAACACAAACCAACCGCCAACCTTGATACCGATGTTTGAACTTAGAGCAACCAGAGGTTGTAGGCCTTGAGGCTTATTTGGGTCAAACGGCGGAACGTCGGTCCACTTGCCCTGCTTGGGGATGTCGCACGCGTAATGGATCTCAATTGGTTCCGTATCTCCTGCAAGCTTGTAACCGACATCGCCTGAGCACAACGTAGCATATTCACTAAATGGAATGTCGGACCATTGTATCTCCATTGACGGGTAGCCTAGTTTGCCGATGACTCTTTCCGCTTCTACTACTATCTCATCAACATTGGTCTTATGTAATCGAGTGAGCAACTCGTGCAGTTCGCGCTTTGTAGCAGCGAAGTTGCCAAACAGATGAGTAGAGAAGTAGGCGAGGTTCTCAGCTTCAAGTCCGCCTGGTGTGTGTGGACCATATGCGTGGGGTTTCTCTTTGCGTTGAGGTCCTTCGATAAAACCAAGCACGGTGTTGCGGCTACTCTTCCAGCCTTTATGATTAAACTCGTCCACGAAGCCTTCAATTAAATCAAGTGCTCCAGCTCCATCCACGTGTACGTGAATAGTGTCGAGCGCGCTCTGACTTCCGACCCCATCTGTTACAAAAGCGTGCCTATCGATCATCTCTTCAGCACCGCGCTTCCGCGAATGGCTCGTTATTAATTCGGCTTCATCGACGGACGCTACGAAACAATATCCTTGAGTTGGCAGCTTTTGGATAAAGTCGATTTCGTCCGGCTCATTATCCCTAAGAAGTCTCCTAAGGTGATAGATCGTTCCCGTTACAGCTTCGCGTTCTGCTTTCTTGTCATGAAAATATCTGTCTGGCCAGGCACACGCTCTGAGTTGGTCGAATCCCAGAGGTTCGCCGTGGTGCTCTACGAGCAACGTCAGCAGCGCTAAATTCTTTCCACTTGCGCCCTTAACGGGTCTGCCGGAATTAAATAACCCTCTCGAATCAAGTACGAGCTGTTTGCGGGAGCCGAAAATATATCGCAAGAACTTCCCTCCGTTTATGGAAAGGTTTCGAGGATTTCTTCATTGCGTTCCAGAAGTTTTCTATTTGCGAGGCTGCTCATAATAATTGGATGAAAGTTGTATCTCCGTTTGATGATATAGGAGTTAGCATCTGGCCTTGTACTTGAAAAATGTTTAGCGAGTCAACCCAAGGCGGCCACCAATGGTATTTCGAAGACTTCATTTCATGCCTGGAAAAGAATGAGAGAGCGCGAACGTTTAACGTTGACTGAGGTATTGACCGTCATGTCATACGGCCGACGAGTTCACCGCGCTCACGCAGATTCTTACAGTCGGTCACTGCGGGAGTGTTTCCGTTGAGTGATTTAACACAGAAACTGAGTGAAGGTACGATACTCTTCTCGACGAATCGTACTGTCTCCATTAAATTGGAATATCATCCGAAACATTGCACCAGAACTCAGCGCAATTTTTCTCAACCCTCTGGGAAATATTAAGCAAATCGATGTTTGGAATTTCCCGGTTTGATGGCGCGGTATTTGCTGCGGCGTTACCGCTAACGTAAGTTGGTTTTCATCCCGCATCGTGGTAGCGATGATCTTTTCCAGAGAGCAACTATCAATGACTGTTGCATGCCACAAGTGAGCGCATTTAGACGTCAATCTGGAGTGCCGAGAATGACTGAACGATGAGCTTTTACGCCAAACGAATGCGACTTTTCTAACTCTCTCCTAAGTCGCCGGATTTAATAATGAATCCAGGAGCTACGCTCCTGGCACGGTTAAGCGATGCGAATCATCAGCGCGGAAAGGTAGAAGTGTGTTCGGTGACCAAGCGGGATTTGCAACCGGTAGAAAGTCATTCCGGGTCAGCCACCTGGAATTGCGATATTAACGCTCGCGATCCGAACGCCGATGCTCTGTTTCCAGTGCTTGCATCATGAATTCGCAAAGTAAATTTCTCCCCGCGCGAGGTTTGAAGAGTCCTTACTTAGGGAGGGTAAATTAGTGGACAATGACGAACTAACGAATCGCACGAAATGGATCCAGCTGTTCCTACTGCTCCGAATGCGCATATTCAGGTGCGCACTTGGCTGGGCCAGCGGAGACGAGGCCAAGGCGTGGGGCGTTGTAAACGACACTTATATCAAGTTGACGAAGTGTCGCCGGCCAATTTCGTCAGTGGATCACCCCGAGAGTTTTATCTTCAAGATAGCGCGTAACGTCTTCTACACGATCTGCCGCCGGCAGGCGGGGCCAAAGCTAATAGCGAGCATGGACGATCCTGACTTTCGTCAGGAGGCTGAACCACAGCTAGTTATTGAACCGGACATACAATTCAAACTGGAATCCAAGGAAATGATAGAGCTCTTGGCCCCCAGCCCGGAATCGCTCGCGGATCGCCATCTGTTCGAATTGATGCTTGCGGGCCATTCCCTGGAAGAAATGGCTTCGATTCTCGGGACCAGCACCGGATCGGTCAAGAAGCAACAGGCGCGACTCAAGTACCAGATAAAGAGAAAGATCGAAAAGCTGCACCGACCTTTGCGCAAAGTATCCTAGACTGTAACGTAACAAAATTGACCCCTCACATAGAGTCTGCTTTCTCCTAATGCGCGGAAATTCGATGAGGATGTCGGCAGAGCAACAGATTGTCGGGCTGGTTTTGTCTCTCTAAGAGTTTAGCGTTGTCCACCGGCCGCACTCAAACACCGTTAGTGATATCCACCATCGCTTTCCCATTCCATGGCGGTCTTAACGACGGTCTTCCACACTGATTTTCTAAAGCGGCGATTTTCGTAGCATCTCCATAGACTGATCAACCGCATTAGACAGGCCGGCATCGTCTCACAGGAGGGCCGTCGGGTCTCGCGCAAGAACAGTTACGACGGCGATGGTGGCCGGCCCACCGAGATAGGCACGCCCAAATCAACTCAATAGTCTCTTTGGTTGCGAACCCGATCTTTGCGAGTCGAAGTTCAGATAACATCAACCCATGAGGAATTCGCGAGACCAGGGCAGAGATTCGGGAAGTGTGAATTGTGTCCGCGTCGAGCCCCGGGGATTTTCTCCCGCGGGGCTTTCAGACCAGTCAGTTTCGTCGCTACGTGGTTTTACCGTTCGCAATGGCTGGTTCGTGGGCAGGTTGGGCGACGGAGTCGAGGGACGATGGCGTTTGAGTTTCCTCAGTCGAATTCACGACACGCAAATTGGCCGGCCGGAATGACCGTTCAACTCGGGAACTGAATTCGGCATCAAAGCCGCGTTTTAGGCTGCAATGGGCGCATTGATGTTCCATGTGATGAGTGAAAACCATGATCATTTTTTCTCGGTCCGACTGTTTCAGATGTGCCAGCGGGGGAAAATGCTCAGCGAAGTCTTTATCATCCAGTTCCAACGCTGAAAACAAATACTCGACATCGTAGGAGTCGATCCACTTACCGATTATTGGGTTTGTGCACTTGAGATCGCGAAGTGCTTCGTCCTGAGATTCCAAACGGGTGTCAAGATCGGGCTCGCTTTGGCGGAGTTTTTCCACAATGCTATCGCTAAAGTCGTATTCCATAACTGAGTCTCCTTCCAATTGCCGGGCGACGGGATTGTACTTGGATTGCTGCGGGGATCAAAAGAGGAGTGCCTCGGACGGTAGAACGTGCTGAGAAAACACGTTCAGGATTCCCGTCAGAGGCACCTAATGGGTATGGTGGTGGTGGCGAGATTGGTGAGCAGACTTCTTTGCCGCCGAGCCAGTTTGCACAATCTGACGTAGGCGCCAGGCGCTCGGGCAAAGATTGAGCAGGTGTGTGATGATAGAAGGTGACAAAACTTTCCTCTGGGGTCCGGAGTTGCTTATTCAAGATGCGTGGCGGCTACTTTGTCCTCGGCGCGCCGTGGCTGTCGGCGTAACGTCGGCGCTGCCGGACGACAAAGCGTTGCCATAAGAATCGGGTCTGTTTAAGACTTTTGTTCAGCTGGTCGGAGATCTCTTTGAACGTGTAACCTTTGCTGAGCAGATCGACGATCCGGCTCTCTTCGAGCGTCAATGGGCCCAGTTGCATGCGCAACTCCTGGTGAGCTTCTTCACTCTTTAACAGCAACATTACTTCGGGCTCGACCCGGATAGCGGCCAAGCCTTCAATCTCCTCAGCCTCCATGTCCTCGAGGTTTTGCGTGCGAGTGTTGCTGAGCAGTACCTGTTGAGTGTTCCAGACGTTGGTCACTGCCCGCCAAAGATAAGACACGACATTTCTTATCGAGTCGGGATCCTGAGAGTACCTCATGACGCGCAGATATGCTTCGCTCACCACGTCTTCGGCTTCGAACGAGTTCCCATTGGTCAGCCGGCGGCTAGCGCGGGAACACAAACTGGAGAAGTTCTCAGCGAAGGCCTTCTCCCAGAAATTTGTATTTACCGAAACGGCGTTACTTCCACTTAACATTTTTCCTCCTCCTCGTTAGCTGGTCAATGGGAGACAGATTTCCTTACAGCGCGATGCTGCAAGACCTTCCAGTAATAGAGACTGATCTACGGGGGCTTTTGTTGGAAGTGTTTTGCAAAAAACTTTTTGCCTGTTCGACCGGTCTATCATTATGAAAGGCCTGCACCGTGCCGGTCCAGGAAAACAGAATCAGGAGATCGAACTTTTTGGTTGTGACCGAGTCTTCATTATTAGGAGGGTATAGCAAATGGGTAATTTAATTGTATTGCCAGAGCAGAAGGACAATGACGTTGACGTAGTCACGACGACTCCGCGCGTTTTCGATTTCACTTTCTATACCGGAATCCTGTCGGCGGTGATTCTGCCCCAATCGCTCTTTTGTTTCTATTTCCCCTTCGTGATTCCGATATTAGGTGTGGTCGCCCTCACCGGTGGAGGCCTGGGCTGGGCGGCTTATCGGAAACTCCCCTACACGAGACTGTCGGTCGTGCCGGACGTCTCTGAGCGGTCTGCCGATATCGGAACGAAGTTAAAGCGCGCTGCTTAGCTGACTTCATCCCACGCGGCCTGCCCCTGGAACTCGGAATAGTGCCGGAGCGGGCTGCGCGTGACGAGAATACGCGCAAGCCACTTTTCGCAAGCCAACGATTTTCAAATTCGAAGACTTTCCAAAAAAACGGAGGACACCAAATTATGATCAAAGCTGACGCAAACCCAAATCATGACCGGCCGCATCGAGATGCCGTTGCGGACCGGTCATTTCACGAAAGCAACAACGCTCATCACCCAACCCACGACGAACACGATTCAATCAGTTCGGAATCAACGATCGCTCAGGAAAGGAGCACTGAATCAAGATGAAATCCACACTCGTCCGTATCTCGACCGCAATGGTGTTGGCAGGCCTCGTCACGTTTGGTATTCAGACGTCTGTCATGGCTTCGAATCCAACCAAGAGTCTCAATTTTAACCAATCGGCCGTTTGGTCTGTTGTTCAAAATGCCATTGACAATAACGTCGTCGCCAGCAGGCTGAAAGGCAACGACTGCGTGTTTGTCGACTTCTCCAAAACAAATCGGAACAAGTTCGAGTTTAGCGACGGAAACTACTTCCGGGCGAATCCGACGCTGGTCATTTCGATCGACAACAGACTGTTCGAACAAAAGGAAAACAACTTCAAGTTGAAAGACCGAAACTACTTTCGTTCAAACGTGGACGCTGCCCCCGTCAACCCGAACTTCGTCAACCCGAACTTCGTCGACTCGAACTTCGCCGACCCGAACCTCGTCGACCCGAACTTCATTGACCCGACAAACTTCGGCAACGTCGATTGGGTCAGCGGCGCTCTCTTAAATCCTGACTCTAACCGAAGCTTCGCAGATCCTTGGGCTAACTAACCAAGTCTGGAAACCCTCGCAACGCTCTTGCTGGACATAACCTTCCTTAGCTGTCTACCGATGGGTCTCCGAACATCTTTCCCGGATGTTCGGAGACACTTCCACTAAGTAAGGTTCAGTCTTACGACAAGTCTTCAGGAGGTGAGATGAATCCGCAACAGACCGCATTCGCTTTTTATTCACCGAGGCAAAGACGACCCCGCTCTGAGTTCGATGCCTCAAGCTTAGTAGGACGATCGTATTTCGAGGACGATTACGTCACCGTGACGGTCATGAGTGTCTGCAAGACAGACCACCGGCGCGTACTGGTCCGCCGGCGGCCCGGAGGCTCGTTCACCATGCCGGCCTGGTTGATTCGTTCAATTGTTGTGGCGGAAGATCGTAGAAAGAAACGAGCGGCGTGACGTTCACTATTGTTCTTACGAGCTGTCCATAAGTGTATTGACGTCTCCCTTTTTGTACATCAGTTTTTGTGGCGCCATAGTATTTGCTGGTTTCGACGTGGCGAGTGATGTTGGAATCCGTACGGGAGTCGAACCCGTGTCGCCTGCTTAGGATACCGATGGTGCGTGGGTCTACTTGGTCTTCATAACCCCAAGGTCGGCGCTTAGCCCGAACCGCACGTGCTGGTTCCAATTGTGTTTTTCACAAAGAGTTGGTTTCTTCGCGCCATGAATGCCTGTCACAACTAAGGCACAACGGAATGCTGAAAGTGGAGACAGTGGAAACAGTGTAAAATCGGAATGTGCGAAGTTCTTAGCAAAAATCAGAAGTTCGCTAAAAGCCGCGATAATTTGAAAGGTGTCCGAGTCCTACCTGCGGAGCCATTTCCTTGTAACTCTTGTCCATTCTTATAATTAACAGCACTGTCGGTCGAAAAGTTGAATCGAAATTCAAGTTTCTTAGTGACGCTCAATTTTTACCGCCAGTGGCCGCACATACTTAACCAGCGCCGCCAGGAATTCCTCGCGATGGGTGACGAACGCAAAATGACCGGCATGTTCAATGAGAATTAGTTTCTTCTTCGGCGCTTTCACAACCTGAAAGTACTCCACCGCAACGGACGTGGGCGTGACCATGTCTTCCTTGCCCTGAATCACGATAAACGGCACTTTGATTGTATTGGCTGTCATGGGCAACTCGGTTTTCAGCATCGCGCCGACAGTGGTGCGCCCGGAGAAGCTCATGCCGTCGCCCAGCGTTTTCATATACGCTTCAGTAAACTCCGGGTTTGATCGAACAATTTCCCTCAGTTCTGCAAACCACTTGGCATCATCGGGCGACATATAGGGGTTGCGCATACTCCACCAGGAAAAATACTTCGCCGCGTCGTTTGGGTCCGGCTTACCGATGGCTTCCAATTGCTCTACGCGCTTCCGGTCATTGGCGGCGCGTGCTTTGGCCAGAAGAAAATCGAACTGCGCTTGAATATTGGCACGCCAACTTCCTACCTGTCCCGTGCCAACATAAACGGCAAATAATTCCGGACGACGTTGAACCATTTCGACGCCAAGATGTGTCCCCCATGAATGGCCGAGCAGCACAATCTTTTTCTTTTCCAGGTAATTGCATAAGTACTGAGCGAGTTCAATGCCATCTGACTCAACACGCTCAGGTTCAGGCGGTGAGTTGGGATTCTTTCCATAAGTTCTGCCGGCCCCGCGCTGATCCCACTGAACAATCGTGAAGTCTTTTTCATAGACAGCGTAGATACTGCGTAAACCAGACTGCGCGTCACCTGGCCCGCCATGCACAATCAACAGCACGGGATTGGCGCGATTCGCGCCGCGAATGGTGATCCACTGCTCGATCCCACCAATGGTGATAAAGCGCTCTTCTTGAATCGGCGTGGCGGTTGTGTTCAATGGCCCTAATGTGGCGGCCGCCATGCCATTCGACAGCCACAGACTCGTTACCAACAGCAGCCAACTAGAACTCGTCTTATTTGTTCGAGGGAACGACATCTTGTTAGATCTCTCCATTAACTTTGCAATATCCGGGAAGGTCGATGAAGCCCAGTACCTCAATGACTCGCGCTAACAACTCATCGGGGAATGTCGCCACGCTCAGTCCCATTGACGTTGGACTATAGACATCTGTTAACCAAAGAGGATTGTCTCCGGTAATAACCGTACCAAAGGGTTTCGTTCAAATTTATCCTGGGGCAGAAACAAGAGCTGCCCCACAAAGGACTTCGGAAGCCGACTTGTGAGGTGAAGCCACAGCGAAGGTCTATTCGATTATCAGGCGATTAATGGTTCCAACCTGGCGTTGCTCTAACTGCAGAACAGGCCAGCTGTTGGAATAAACCCAGTGTCTCCATCGTTGGCGTTGAGAAAAAGTTGCGAAGAGTGTCCAGTGTGGGGAGCATTAATCCTTAACACTCGAAGAGGCCAGCCGCGAAGGTGGCCTCGAGTTTTCGGGAAAAAACCGGTGCAACTCCGAGCCGGACAGCGTCACGTACGCGAGCTCCCCCGTCAGCGTCTCAAGAACGTTGTTAAGCTGAGATCTTTCCTGAAGCGTCTTTGCGTATAACGAGGAAGCGGGCACCCGGACCCCAATGACCTGGATTCGCCCGCCTGGTACCAAAGCGACGGTCCGGTCCTCCCCCAAGCAGCAGGTAGCAGAGTTGCCCTTGCCTATCGGTGAACAGGATGTTGATCGGGTGCAGGCGCTGCCGGTTCGGAAATCCAGCCGCGTACTGTATGGCAGTCAGTGGGTCGGCGAAGACCAGCCCGCGCTTGCCGAGTTCGTCAGGCAGGTCTTTGTCAAAGACAAGCCGACCGAAGTCGATCTCGAATACCTTGTGTGTGACCCGGCCGGTAGCGCCCAAGGGAATGTCTTGGGGTTGAATCGCAAGTCTGACAGAGTCGAACGCAGCGTTCCTGATAGCTTTAGCAACGGCGTCAGGCTTGTCGTAGTCGACCTTTACTCTTTCTCCTTTGCTGAGCCACGGTTCCTGCGCGCTAACTTTCAGGACAAGCAGCAACACTAGAGCGGCAGATGAAGCCGCCCGGGTAATACAGTTCGAGACTTGACGCATCTTCCATCTCCTTAGAGTCAGCATATTGGCAGAGCCACCAGCAGTATACTCGATTGATGAATTTCGGCTCTCACTGTACGTGGCAATTCGCGTTCATCTCGGCCTCAATGAGTCGTTGCCGGGCCATGCTTGCACTTCCAAACCGCAGGCTAAAATGTTTATGAACCGGCGGGCTTGCTATTAGTCGATTCGCTACGGAATCTTGCGCCCTTAAGAATCGTCATCGATTCCGTAGAGGGCTTTCCCGCCGTGACTATGCATAAACCACCAGGCGTATATCCCTACCGGCGAGAGAATGCGAACATCGTGATGGGAGCCCCGATGAGCCCAACGTTCTGTCGATAATTTTATGAATCGAA
>Ga0070694_100000030_pt1 | contig 65305 bp, 35 predicted proteins | sample KBSK1251metaG_FD_65470 | JGI IMG/M metagenome (GOLD analysis project Ga0070694, IMG submission 65470) | Corn, switchgrass and miscanthus rhizosphere microbial communities from Kellogg Biological Station, Michigan, USA - KBS K1-25-1 metaG | ecosystem: Host-associated > Plants > Roots >...
TGGAACTCAGGTCTCTCAGTTAACTGAAAGTGAATTGGATGAGCGGCAGCCGGCGATCTCGCCAAACGGAGAACAGATAGCTTACTCGACTAGTGACGGCGCGCTTTGGGTCATGACAGCGGCAACGAAGACCGCGACGCAGATTCCGTTGCCTGCCGGAAGGTATGGTTACCCAGCCTGGTTGAACGACGGCAGCGGCATCGTCTATACGGCATACAAGTTCGTGCCCGGCAACGAGGACGCAGACTTTTTTGTTTACTCGTTTGGGGACCAAACACAGCGAATGTTCCTGACCCAGACCGGCCCACAGGATTATCCGGCCCTTTCGCCGGACGGCGGTGCGCTCGCCTATGTTTCTTCTCTGGCGACCGTTTTGCCAGGAGTGGGAAGCAAGATCACACAACAACTGTGGGTTGCATTCCTCCGGGAAAGCAGGCCGGCCCAGGTGCTGGTTGGGAGTGAAAGCGACGCTCGCCCGGCCTGGTCTCCGGACGGCCAATGGATCGCTTACTCATCAGGTCGAACACGAACACCGAACCTCTGGATGGTCAAGCCCGACGGCCAGGATTTAACGCAACTAACTAAAAACTCTGCAGCCGCGACAAACCCCACCTGGTCACCTGATGGGCGGGAGATCGCATACATCTCCGCCGCATCAGGCCGGATGCAATTGATGATATTGGACATGAAAACGCGCGAGAGCCACGCGCTTTCACCTTTCGGTTCACAAACGGTGGAAGTCAAAGATCCTCATTGGAGATAAGCGGAGAACCTCATGAAGCAGTCAATTCCAATCCTGATAATTCTCTTATGCCTACTGGTTTTCAACGGCTGCCGTCTGGAAAAAGCAGAAAAGTTAGTCCAGGGCTCGGGCAATGCGCAATCAAACTCGCAGGGCCTGAGCCTATTCGGAGTTGCGCTGTCGGCGACGTCTTTCAATCCTGCGCGTGGAGACAAGCTGGAATGCCGGTATAACCTCTCACGCGACGCCCGCGTTACCGTGAAAGTTTTCGACGCCGACCAGCAGCTTGTGCGAACTATTGTTTCTGATAGCCCAAGGAAGCCGGGTCAGAATACCGAGATTTGGGACGGCAAGGACCTTGACGGCGCGGTGGTTCCGAACGAGGCTTACTTCTTCAATATCGAAGCCGAAGATTCCGAAGATCAAAGAATCGTCTATGATCCTGTCGTCTTTAGCGGCGGTGAATCCGCAGACCTTACTCACGGCCAATTCGATCATGACAGCGGAACTATCAGCTACAAGCTGTCCCAACCCTCGCGCGTATTGCTGCGTGCGGGAATACCTGGCAGCGCCTTGCTCAAAACCATCGTTGACTGGAAGCCGCGCGTGGCCGGCGAAATCACGGAATACTGGAACGGTAAGGATGAGAATAATCTGATTGACGTGTGGAACGCGCAAAACCATATGTTAATTCTCACCTATATGACCCTGCCTGACGCCAGCGTTATTACCATCGGTAACGAGAAGAGTGAGTACCGAGCGTACAAGAGCAGTCTGAAGACCGCGCGACCGACAAAGGAGCAGCGGCCTATGCTGAACGCGCGAAGGCTCTCGCCCCACTTCCTCAAATCACGTCTGACTGATCGCGCCTTCAAAGTTAAGCTGAGCTTTCCCGACTTAGACAAGGGCGGAAGCAATGAGATACCTCAGGCGAAAGACAAGTTGATGGTCCGCGCGGATGTTCCTGATGAAGATAGAGACGTTACCCTGAATGAGCAGTATGAGATCATTATTTTTGTGGACGCTGTTTTCTATGCGGAGGAAGAAAGGGGGCACCTGCCCTTCAACTACCCTTTGGAATTGAAAAACCTCTCTCCCGGCGAGCATGTGCTAACCGTCAACGTTATCACCTTCAGCGATCAAATAGGCATAGGCAGCAGGAAGATATATGTAGTGAAGTAAAGGGATCGCCAAGGTAAGCAGCAGCTCGTGAAGTTTCTGAAGAGCGTCAGTTCATCTGAAATTAAGATTCGGAAGAAACGAGTCCACTGATGAAGCAACAAAACTAACTGCTGTTTGGGTTTCTCTTCTAACCGCTGCGCTTGCTGCGGTAGCTAGTCTCAGTGTTGCCTTTGTGCAACGTGAGAGCAGTGAACTTCTTACCAAGCTTCAGGCGGAAACGGCGCGGCGACTTGAAGAGCGTAAGGCACAAATCACCGCGGAGCAGAAAGCCTATGATGAACTAAGCGCCGCCGCAAGTTACTACTACTATGCTGTAAAGCAAATTGAGTATGGACTGGTTGAACCGACAAAGATTACGACAGCCGAGAATGGAATGGTTGCGGCCTGTCGTACGAGGCATTCTTCGCCGCCGCCCGCAAACACCACCTTACTGGGACCTCTAGCGAAGACGTTTCAGGTCCTCACACATCTTGACCAACCGTCGCCAACTTTGAAGGGAGGAGATCATGAGCCAAGGAAACATCGCCACGTTTGTCACACAGTCGGTGCCCGCACAGATGACCGCTGGATTATTCTACGGCGTAAGCGTCACCATGAAGAATACGGGAACCACCACCTGGAGCCGCGCCGGAGGGTATAAACTCGGCTCGCAGAATCCGCAGGACACAGCCCGTTGGGGTCCCACGCGCGTCGAGCTCGGGCCGGCCGACTCGATCTCGCCCGGAGGGACCAAGCGCTTCGACTTCCAGGTACGCGCCCCCGCTGCCGCAGGCAACTACCCATTCCAGTGGCGCATGCTACGCGAATTCGTTGAGTGGTTCGGCGCCCTCACCCCAATCATTAGCGTCAGCGTCGTCGCCTCAAGCACGTTGCGGGTGAAGTATCGCTACAACGTGATCGCGTGCGGCTACCCGCGCTACAACCGTGACGCGCCCGCCGATGCCGTGAACGCGCGCTGGCCCGAATGGGGCTACTGGCAAAACGGCGTGGTGAACGGCACCTGGATGGCGCGGGCGCAGAACACAAATGCCTATGGTATGCGGACGCTCGGCTTCTGCCGCGACAACTCAATTCGCATTCTCACAGGTTGGTGGGACATCGACGACGGCATCGCGCTGGAGAATACGATTGCCGCGTTCAAAGACATCAATCTTAAGAACGAGCCGCTGCGGCTTGCCTACATGTTCGGCGCGCAGAACTTCAAGAACCCCGCAAAAGACAGCGGCCCGGCGATCGAGAAACTGGTGCGGGATCAGTGGGCCCCCGCGGCGGCGAACCGTGACCGCTATGCCTGGATCACCGATGGCGCGCGGCAGGACCGGCCGATCGTGATGATCTGGGGCGACCCCGGGACCACTGCGGCAGGCACCCCTTCCGTTACGCGCGGAACCAAGCAGTACCGCGATTATCTCTTGAATACCATCCGTCCGCTCTACCGCGTGGCGACCCACGCTGAGCCGTTCATCATCATGGTCAACCATGCGCTGTTCCCGTGGAATATCACCGACAAGATTTACGAGGCGCTCGACGGCGTTTACAACCACGCTTGCGCGTTCGGCATCCACGGCGAGCCGATCACGACCGCGCAGTCGGCGGTGCTCACCGAAAACATCTTCAACGCAGACCTCGAGCGGATGCAGTCCCTTCGCAACTGGGAAGGAAAGCCACTCATTTACTTCCCGGGAACCATGCCCCAGTTTAACGAGGACAGGCTTCCCCGGGCGAATCCCCGCTACGTGCTTGCCGCTGCCGCCACCGAGGCTCAGGGGCTGGCCGATGTCAACAACATGTTCCGGCAGGTCAAACGCTACGCCCCGACGGTTTCGATCGTTCCAGGGTCCGGCGACTGCGATGTGATAGTGAACAAATGGGTCACGCTGTCCACGTTCAACGAATGGCCGGAGGGAACCACCATTGAGCCGTCGGTGGTGCGAGGGCGCAAGTACCAGGGCTCAGTCAACGATCCTCACCACTCGCCCTGCGATTATGGCCACGACCTCTTGGACGTAATCCGCCGGCTCTACACCGATCAGGTCGTCACCATGACTCTCAGCCAGCTACAGGCGCAGGAGACACTGCCGATTCCGTAGTCCCGGTCGCGAACCCACAGCAAACTGGCCGGCGGGGCATGTTATGCCCGACGAATTTCACTTTATGCCCGAACCCACAGCGCGTGTGTGTTCGGTGATTAAGTGAAATCGCCTTCAAGCAGAATCAACAAGTTAGAGGCGCGATTCTGTCATTACGTGAAAATAAAGTCGGGCATAACGTGAGAATTTCCTACAGTTTTCGGTCATAACGTGAGTTTTTCCGCGTGCCGCGTCTTTTCACTTAATATCCATACAGCCCTCTTGATTTTATTGGAGGCGGCGATCGGAATCGAACTGATGAATAAAGGTTTTGCAGTCTTAAGAAGCCTGTTCTCCCTCGTTCGGTCAGATGCCGTGCTGTGCCTTCTTGTTGGACTTTCCGAATCACATAGTTAGGGTGTGTTGACCCAAATTCACCCCTGCGGTGCGATGTTGTGTAACTCCAGTGATACAAACTAATCCAGGGGGTTATTGAAATAACATTACGTCAGCTCAAATGATTTCCTTGGACCGACACTGCTAACACGAGAAGTCGCGCATCTCGATAAACGTTAATTCTTCCGGTAATGCACGTTTGAAAGCAGCGATCCACTAAAAGTGCTCGGATCGCCTATGGGTTCCGTGAGCCCCAACTCCTTGAAAAGTATTCAATTGCCTGATCATGATTCGCAAAGACAGTTTGCTTCAGTAGCCCCCAACAAACTATTGCGAGTTTTTCCAGGTTTACTTTCGACATACTCTTATGCTTGAGAATAATATCGGCGACGCGGCGCGCCTCATCGAGCGCGTCATGTCCAAGGCGACAACCCAGCGCTAGTAGAAAAGGGATCGCAAAGGCGGCTGATTGTGGTGACTTCCGAGCTTCGTTTTCGACTTGTAAACAAGCCAAGTGAAACTGTTGATCCTCCAGCCGAAGAGTGCGGTCATGTACTCTTTGTTCGAGCGAGAGCACAAACTTACCATACGGGTCCAAGTCCTCTATCTCTCGGTGCAATGGGCCCGGAGCGAGAACGCGCTTGGCCCGCCGAAGGCTGATTTGAACGCGCTCGACATGCTTGTCTGATCGGTTATTCTTCAACCAAAGGATCGCCTCGCGAATCAAGAAATCCAAGTCATCGGATTTTAAGGCTTCGTACCTTTTCAGAAGCGAGTTGATGGTGTGATCTCGATCCGGAACTGTGACAGGGGTTTGGCGAAGCCAGAGGAAAGCGGCGTTTGCTGCGTGATCCCACTGGTCAGGAGATGCAACTGGGCTCCGAAGGATCCTGTTAAAAACATAGTTCGCGGCTTTCCGTTCTCCGGTAATCCATGTTAGCGCGTGTTCGATTGCCTGGGAAGCTCCCTCACCCGACTCATGTTGTTGAAGCAAAGGTGCAAGTACAAAGCTAGCGTCAAGACTATCTGGGAATTTCTTCAGCCAAGTCAACGCGAGTTCGCTCGCTTCGGTTGTCATATCCCCAAGATCCTGACGTGCTAGTAGTGGACCGAGAAGGTAAACCGCTGCGCGTCTATGACCGAATCTATGCAGCCACGCCAATGCTAGTTTTATGGCCTCGTGCGATTTATCTCCAAGGTCTTTTCGCCGGAGCAATGGAACGAGCACAAAACCGGCATCGAGGTCACCCGGGAACATACCTAGCCAAGACAGAGCCAACTCATTAACTTCTTTTGCCCTGCCACCAAGATCCTGGCGCCCTAGTAGCGGGCCAAGCATGTAACCCGTTCCCAACTTGTCTGGGTACTTATGTAGCCATGCGAGTGCAACTTTGATCGGCTCGTCCTCTTTATCGGCGAGTCCCTCTTGCCTGAGTAGTGGCCCGAGAATGAAACGAGCTTGGAATCTACCCGAGAACTTCTTAAGCCAGACCTTCGCAAGTGCGCTTACTTCAGCCGCTCGATCGCCAAGATCCTGTCGCTTAAGCAAACGCCCGAGTACGAATGCAGCATCAATACTATTTCGAGATTTCTTCAGCCAAGCATGGGCAAGTTCGATGACTTCTCCTGCCCGTTGTCCAAGGTCTTGTCGTTCAAGCAATGGTACAAGGACAAAACTGGCATCAGGCCTCCGACGGTAATTCTTTAGCCAATCCAGGGCGAGCCTTATCACTTCGGGTGCTGTATATTCAAGATCTTCTCTTCCTAGCAATGGCACCAGGACGAATTGTGTCTCGAGCTTTTTCGGGAATCTTCTCAACCAGGATAAGGCGACCTTGATTGTGTTTGTTGTGTCATGTCCTAGGTTTTCCCGCCGCAATAGCGGTGCCAGCACGAATTGTGCTTCAAGCCGATTTGGAAATCTCTTTAGCCAAGACAGGCCGAGCTGAACAATTTCAGTGGCTCTACCATCCAATTCTTCTCTATTGAGCAGCGGTCCAAGCACGAATTGAGCTTCGAGTCTTTCTGAGAACTTGTGCAGCCACGCCAAACTCCAGTCTAGTAATTTATCCATACTATCGACTTGACGTAGACCCTTATGAAGTAGGCGATAGGCCCCTGCCGTTTCTCCATGTTTGGTCAACCAAGGCGATACCAATTCGCTCCATCTCTTAGAAGCGACTCGGCTCCAAGGAGGACTATCCAGCACCGCGCCCAAGGCAGACGACGCTAAACTCGCGTTACTTGAAGCTAAGTATCTTCCAATAGACACCGCATTATTCTCTAGCCAGAGTGCAGCCGCTTCTTTTAGGTGTTGGGCGGCCAAATCATCCTCGATCGCACCAAAAACTCTCTTCAGTGCCGCAGCCAATCTACCGATCATTTCAGTAGAAACCGACCAAACAGACAGGATCGCGGCGAGCTCCGCCTCTCGTACGAACGCTCCTTTTCGGACGACTTGATCGAAAATCTCATCAACAATCACGTCATGAGAGGCCACCACTTGCGAACCCTCTTTCTCTAGCCATCCCAGCGATGTAAGTGCGGCTACAACGTGTTCTGAATTGCATGGTTCGCCTAGCGTCCTGGCTGCTTTGCGCCCTGCTCCGATTAAGGTATCAACGGAACTAGGCGCACAAACCAATGCAGCTGTCGCGGTCACTACGGCAACTGAAGGACGACCCTGCTCCAACGGGGATGTTGGCAAATCTACCTTCATCCCATCATCAGCTAAACGTTTCCGAAGCCAACGCAAGAGATTACCAGTCCGTAGTCCCGCGAGTTCTAGCTCGTCCGACTGACCGGTGCCGAATCGATGCTCTAATTCTCGGGCGATCAGCAACGCAATAATGGGCCGATGGCCACAGATGCGAACTAGTTCCTTCTTTCCGAAGTGGTTGAGACAGCGGGGTGCGGCATGAGCAATAATCTTGTGAATGATGCGGTTGCGATGCTCGACGTCTGGCTGTAAGTCAACCCTCTCGAATAGCTCATCTAAGTCCGGGTCATTTAGTCGCATCCAGCCCGGCCTGCAATTGGCGAAGAACTTAATGCGGATGCCGCGTTGTTGTGCCTGAGGAATCAGGCTTCGACGCAACCAGCCAAAGTCCAGCCACTGCAGTTGGTCAACATAGTCAAAAACTAGGATGCTTGCTTGACTGCTTAGTAGAACGACACGGGCCAGATCCTCATTCGTGAGGGATTCTGCTGGCACGATGTGGAGGACACGCCAACCAGCCTGCTCGGCTAGTCGCGCAGTCTCCAAGCTAGTGCGGGTCTTTCCGACACCACCTGCGCCAACCAGAACAACGCCGGGTTTATCAGTTTCATGGTCAAGAATGTCGAATAACGCTTCGGGTGAGAGGGGACTCGCGGTCTCGGGAGGTACAAAAGGAAGCTTGGAACTCAGCAGATATTCACGAAACCCTGACAGCGAGGCGATGTACTCGGTTTGAGTAAGAACTGACGGTGAACCAGTACCTAGCCATGCGTCGGAAATCCGCGTAATTGAACCGAGCCAAGGCCGAAGATCACTCCAATCCAAGACTCGGATTGTTTCGAGTGGGGGGCGACAATCCTCCGGAAGACTAGCGAAGAATTTTTGAATCAATTCGGTAAGATCGTTGCGACCTGCCTGGTGCAAAATCGCACTAACAAGATAGGCATAACTGCGGGCATTCTTCCATGGTGCGAACAGACCAGACCATGCCTTCCGTGATTGTATTTGAAGTTTCTGTTCGACCTGTCGCCAGCCGCTCAAAATGTTCTTTGTTGAGTTCGAGAGATTATCATCATGATCCTTGCACTCAACTATTATCGGACCCGGCATTCCAGAAAAAGGTGAGGGATTGAGAACAGAGGTCTCCACCCAGGCATCGATTGAACCGTCACGGCCCTTAGTACCGGTCACATGCGCGCGAAAACCAGACGCTAACTGTAAGGCTTCTCCCACTAATTGCTGGAAAGCGTCCTCTCGTTTTGAGAAGGATTTTGCTCTGTAGCCCGGTAGAGAAGCCAAACTGAATCTATTTGGAAACTCTGGTTTCATGCAGTACACCGAAAGGCCCAGTAAGGGCTCGACAGATTTCAAGGGCTTTGAGATGGAGTCCGTATTACTCCATAACTAAGGAATCAGTCGTTTGAAATCTGCCGCCCCTCGTAGAGACCTCGAACAATGTCGTCAAGGAAGTCAGATCATCGCCCACCGAATACTGACATTAATCAAGGTCGGTACTACCATCGATTGGCCATCATCGCCCTTATTGGAATAGTAACGCAATTCATGGAGTAGCTCACCTACATTGTAGAAAGCACCGGCGAGAATTCCCCAAAAACGTGCGCGGATTGAACGCACTTCCAGAGTGATTTGGTTAAGCGCGACCCAATCGAAGAGATCGATTGTTCACGAGTTGAATTGGAGTTCACCTTCTTCTCCTCCGGACTGCCCTTCTGCACCCGCCTGATCGCTATAATGGGTCATGAAACGCTGATCGAAGTTGCTGGGGAATCACTTCTTGATTGGTTGGACGCACTAAGCGCTCCCATTCTTCGCGAGGCAGATGGTCTTGGGGTTTACTCTGGCGCACCGCTTTAACGGCCATCTCTTTATTAACGTTTCGTCTAGAACTGCCGTAAGCTGATCAAGCGAATTCGCAAAAAAGATCGCATCCTTGCGAGCGCGGGGATGGCTGAACCAAATAGCCTTGACACACCTCGACAGATAGAATGGCGGCCAAATGAGTGAACCCAAGTCAGAACCCCCCGAGTGGATAAACGCATTCGTGTATAGCGACTACACGCGATGTGCCTCGCTCATCGCTGAGGGCGCCCTTGGGACACTAAAGATGCACCTGATGCTCATCAGCTTGCATCGCCTGCATTCCGACGATCTGCTGACAGCCTTGGGCACAAAATCAATCGAACTCGTCGCTGGTAGCCCTTGGCAGACCGTGTTGATGAAACTAACTCTTGGTCAAGCCACGCTCCCCGAAGCGTTGGCGATTGCTACGACGGATCACGAGCGCGTGCAGGCATACTTTTATTTCGGCACGCGACGCCTATCCGACGGTCACATTTCAGACGGGTACGACGCCCTCGACGCTTGCCTGAAGTACAACGTTGGTTGTCACGAAAGCTGGCTGGCCGAGGTACAGAAGGATTGGGCACTTGAGACGATCGACGATCTAGATCCTGCTGAACAAGTGGCCAATCATCTGGCCAAAGCACAGGATCTGCTGGAGGGATTACAGCTCGATGATGCGATGGTCGAATCAGAGAAGGCGTTAACCGTGGTTCAAGCGCGGCTTCAGGTCAATCACCCTCAGTACCTTGCCGCTCTGAACATGCTCGCAGCCGTGCTGCTAAAGAGTGACCGGACCTCGGACGCAGAGGAGGTACTTGACGCCGCGCTGGAAACCATGGAAGGTACGGATGATACAGACCCGACCATGGCCGCAACGATCCTGGCAAATCGGGCATGGATCTTCCACACTCAGCATCGGGATAACGAAGCTGTTCCGCTTTTGCTGGAGGCCATTCGCCTTCGAGAACAGACGCACGGCGACTCTGACGTTAGTGTCGCATCGGCAAGTTTTCAACTCGCCTGCGTGTTTGGTGACCTCTTCCGTTTTGCCGATGCCGAAACACACCTCGTTCGCGCGGCACAGATCTACCGCAATATCTCTCCAGGAGGGAGCAGAGAGGCCGCTGTTACGCTTGAGCACTTAGTAACCGCATATGTTCATCAGAGTTCCTTCGAGATGGCCGGCACGGCCTCGCAACAGCTAGTGAGCGAGTGTGAGAACATCGGCGACCCAGAACTTCTAGGGTACGCGTGCTATCGTCGTGCCACGGTCCTCGAAGAATCCGGCGATCATGGTGGAGCACTGGCGTTTTATCAACGCGCTGCATCTCAGCTACGTGACGCCGGTCTATCCAAACACCCGACCGTCGCACGTAGCCTCCTCCGCGCCGCCACGAGTTGTGATGACATCAACGACTCTGAAACCGCGCTCCATCTATATGAAGAGGCGTTGCCGCTCTTCGAGAAGCTAATCGGCTGCGAGGACACCGACTACGTCAACGGGTTAATGCGCTATGCCCTTAGTTGCTCTAATATCCGTGGGGCAAAAGAAGCCCTGCCAGCGCTTCGAAAACTTAGTCAACTGATGGAGCTGCTCCATCCACCTGATCACCCTGAAACGGCAGTAACGCTCGAACTGCTGGCACATAGCTATTTGGCAGTGGCTGACATTGGTTCTGCCGTCAGCGCCCTAACGGAGGCTGCCAGGATTCTCCGAACATGCTCCGACGACAGACGTGACCGGCTCCCGAATGTGCTTCGGGACCTCGCGACTGCCCTGTCTCTGGTGGCAAGTCCGGTGGAAGCTCTGAGGGTTTTGGAGGAACTTCAGGAGCTTCAACCGGAGACCCTTGACAGTAACCCATCTGAGTTAAGCGACAGGTACAATTCACTGTCAGGTGTATATTTTCAGCTTGGATATCGTGAACAAGCAAAGGACGCCGCAAAGCGATGTTATGACTTGCGATTAAACGCACTGGGTCCGGGTCATACGTCGACCGCTGCAGCACAGCATAATCTTGCCGCCCTAATGCTGACGAGCGGCGATGCGTTCACCGCTCTTTCAATACTCCAAGACCTGCTTGGCAACGTTTCAGATCTGCGGTCACGGGACCAAAGGCTCTTTGCATCGGTTCTCACGACTATGGGGGGGTGCTACGCCGACCTCGGACGCGTCGAAGACGCTGAACGGGCACTTCGCGACGCGGTTGAAACAGAACCCGGAGCTGGCGGATCGGGCGCGCTGTCACTGGCCCACAAGTTCTTTGAGCTGATCGCGTTGTTCCTTAGAAGACGTCAGCTTGCTCCATGCGTGCAATGGATCGAGCGAGCTGGCACTTTGCTCACGCAGGTATTCGTTGAGAACCTACTGGTCGGCGACAAGCAGCGAGATTATCTGTTGGCCCGCCTCCGCGCCCTTATGTCTTTGGCGCTGCACCTGGCATCGCAGCAGGCGGAATGGTGCACGGATGGAGCGGCGAGCGCGTGGCAGCTCTGGTCGAGATGGCGGACCATGGCGAGTGACCTGGCCGTCGTGAGAAAGAGCGTTGTGGACCACTCGCCTGAGGCGATGAAGCTCACTGACGAGCTACGCTCTTTGCGACAAGAACTGGCGGGCATCAGATTCCGCGGTCCAGAGTCTTCAGTTGACTTGGACGGTCACCGGACTACAGTCAATGATCTGGAGCGGCGGATACTTGAGCGAGAAAGGAGCGTCCTCCATTACCTCGGTGTTACTTGGCGAGAGAAGTATGCTGAATCATTTGCAATGAATCCGGAGGATGTTGTTCCATTTGGCACGGCTGTGATCGATTTTGTCAGATATGAAGCGCCTTCTCTAGACGATTGGCCCCATAGTGGTGAGGCGCCGCTGGCACCGGTCTATTGTGCGTTCGTGCTGACCTGCCAGCAGCGATTCGCAGAGGTTCGGCTGATCAACTGCGGACCTTGCACTCGTATTGACCGGCTGATTCGATCAGTGAGGGCGGACATGTCGCCGCTGCCACACGAGATCGATGGGACCAGTGAGGCCGAGTCGTCGGAAGAATGCACCGACGATGCTGGTGACACCGAGCGCGATGGGTCTGATGATCTTGAGACGCTGAGCGCCCTTATCTTGGGACCACTTGCGGACGCGTTGCAGTGCTGTGACAAGCTGTTGGTGATTCCTGACGGCGAGATCTGGACACTGCCCCTCGAGATACTTCGAGTGAATGCCGGCGAATGTGTTTTGGATCGATGGGATGTTTCATATCTAACGAACCCACGAGAGGCAATAAGTGTTGCACCTACTGGCGCGGCGAGCGATCCGCACGAGTCCGTGGTTGTAGCCGGCCCGGACTTCGATCTTGTGGCGCCGGCGAGCCCCCCTGGGCCTCGCGAAGCCTCGTTCGGGATGAATTCAGTGGCAGGCGGTATGTCGGACGATTCGAAGTTAAACAGGGAACAACTGTCATTCAACCAACTCGTGGGGTGCGTGCGTGAAGGTATAGAAGTGGCCAGGGTAGTTGGAGTTGAGCCGTGGATCGGGCAAGACGCCTTGGACGGACGCGTAAAGAATGTTCAAGGGCCGTTGGTCCTGCACATAGCCACGCACGGCTTTTTCGTGGGTGGCAACCTATTTCGGGTTGGGCAACAAATTGGTATGGAGATATTCGTCTCGGCAAGGGATGTGAAGGGCGGCCTTATCACTCGACTTGCCAGCCAGCCGCCAACAATTAGGTCCTGCATTGTGCTATCGGGCGCTAACACGTGGCTTCGTGGCGGGAATATGGCTCCTGATGCGGAGGATGGATTCTTGAATGCGGAGGAGGTGTCGCTCATGAACCTCGAAGGCACGGAATTGGTATTCTTGTCGGCTTGCGAAACAGGGCTCGGCGAAGCCCGGATGGGTGAAGGCGTCCTGGGTCTTGCCCAGGCGTTTTGTCAGGCTGGCGCCAAGACGTGCATCGTGAATCTGTGGAAGGTTAGTGACGACGACACGACGGTAAGTCTGGTCAGCGAGTTCTATGCCCGGCTCATGCGTGGCGAGTCCAGATCGGCCGCGCTCAGAAGCGCCAAGCAGTTCTCACGCCGGTATGGAGCCAAGCCTCGCGATTGGGGAGGGTTTATCTGCCTTGGAGCGCACGGCGTGATCGCTGGCTTATCGAGATCTCATGCGCAACAGCGTGGCGCAGAAAGCTAGGTGCCATTGCCTGCCGCTGTTCGTTACGACGATTCGTAACACAACAAATCACATAGCCGATGCTTGTATTGCTTGCCGATTGGTGTGCAGGGCAGGCCTGATGACGCAATCGCCGGCGCTTGAAATCCCGCGAGATCGAACCTCCGAACTCGACGTTAGTCGCGAGAACTTCTGCCGAACGCGTTAAAGACTATCGACAAGGCTCGCCAATGCCTTGAGTCCTTCTCCATAGAGCATGAATGCCGTATCGCGATGACGAGTGTCTTTGAGCTTACGTGCTTTTGCGAACCTGACGAGCGGCACGCTAAGCAGGTTGGCAGCAATAGAGAGATCGAGTCGTTTCTGCCAGTGCTTATCGTCGAAATCAGGTCGCACGGCTTTGGTTGCGACAACGTCACGAGTCATGGCGATGAGGGTCTCAGCCAGATGTGAGTGAGGTAGTTCGTAGTCAAGCGTGTCTGGTCCGACGCCAATGCGAGCGGCAACGCGTGGCGAAGAGTGCTCGATTGGGCCGGTGACTGCCAGGTAATGAAGTATCTTGCCAATATCCCACAGGTAGTCTCCAACGTGCCACTCCTTGGGATCGATGAACTTGACGTCGACAGGAAAATCCTTCTCGTTGTGCGGATCGCCGTGTACGAACGTTGCGAAGGCTGGTGTCCACGTCGCGACATGATCTGCAATTAGATCTAGGTAGTAAGTCGCCTGTTCATATTCGGAGCCATTGACCCGAATGGTCCTGTCTAGCAAAGACGCGAACGTCTGGTCCTCACGGGCGGCGGCTCGTAACCGTTCGCTAGTTCTGTCGATATACAATGATGTGAGGTTTGGAGTGATGAATGCGACGCGTGACCTGTCATACGCGCTGAACAAAAGGTCGAGCGCCTGACGGGCGAACTTCTGAACATTCCAAGTATCAGCTCCGTCAGAAAAGATCACGCTGTCGAGCGATACATGATCCGTAAAGGCCTCCATTAGATACCCGTATGTTGGTCCGTCAGCGCGAACAGCGAAGACGCGCGGGAAGCACGCCTTAAAGCCGTAAGGCAGATCGGCGCGGTCCTGAATCGCCCGAAGATTCGCCGCCTCGGCGACAAGGTTGGGATTCGAATCAACTTTCGCGAAGAAGGCAAGTTTGACGGTCGCGTTGACCACGACGCTGGCAGCTGAACCGCTGGTTGGTCGCTCGTACGTCGGGTTGAATGCTCTCAGTTTTGAAAAGCCTTCCGCGAATGCTTCAGTGAAGAGCTGCTGAATGATCGACTGTTGCTCCGGCGTAAGCGGTACGATGGCCGGTTGGGCGCCTTCGGGGGCTACACCGTCGACGGGAAGGTCCGCACCGCTGTTCGTTCCACGTAGCCGTCGAGCGTCAGGCGGTGGCTTCCGACCCGCATCGTCGATGAGTGGCTCAGACTCCACTGTTTGTCTTGATGGATCTCGAAGGGTTAACGGCGAGATATTGATGCTGATCATTGAGCTCATGATTCAATCTCAGTAGCTGTGAACGGCTTCCGTCTGGCGCGCAAGCTTCGCGAACATTTGTTAGCGGCAACGGCTGTTAATCCCGACAAGTCGGGATTGTAGGTTCTCCCGACTTGTCGGGACTACCTGCGGAGCCAATTTCTCAGAACGCCGCTAGAGTCTTCAACCAGCAGCTTTTTGTTCCGGAGGCGATAGTGCGGATCGCTTTGCTTAAAGTGCGCGCGGGCGAATTAAAACGTTGTTTCGGTAAGAGATGTACCCGGATGGTGATTGATGCGCGTCGACATTTTTCTGAGGCCAAATCCACGTGAGAACCGCCAGGTCATGCCCATCACCACGCCGCCGATAGCATGAATATTTCGTCCCCAGACCGTCCTGGCGTAGTCGAAATTGATCTCGAACGATTTGCTTACTGAAAATGAACCCCCGACACCGAGACGGATGAAGTTCGCGCGCGCGACTCGATCGTGAATCTCATGGTCCTCTTCCGAATGAAGGTCGACCGGAAGGTTGAATCCCCCGAAGCTTCTCTGGCCGAACCCGATAAATCGCGCCGTCAGTCGTTCCGTGGCCGCCCAACCAACTTCCCATTCAGCATTGGCGCGATTTACGTTGAAGCCCTCGAAGCGTTTCATAATCGACTGGGCATAAACGCCATGAACATATAAATTCGGCAGCCGCGGACCTAACTGCTTACCCACCGCCACGCCAACCAGCAATTCGCGAAAGTGCCGGCCAATGGCCGAATGGCCCAGCGCCTGATAATTGTGAGTCGGTAGAGTGACGCCTACAAAGGGCGTGATCACTAGTGGGGTTTTAATCAACTTATACCGTATGTGAACGTGCAGATCTTGAAAAGCAGGGTGATAAAGACCGTCATCGGAAGGGCCCTCAGGCACCGGGCCTTTGTATCGCGAGGCCACATAAGCCAGGTCGGCATTCAAAGCCAGTCTGTCTGTAATGCCATATTCAAAGTCTACGATCGCCGTGTGAGCATGAACTGCCCCGAGCAGGTTGCTGCGCCGACCTTGAAAATTGATGTGGTCGCGAGCATCAAGGTTCTGGTAAACAATCGTGACGGACCCCTCGTCTGCAGCCGGGACCCATGCAGCTTGAGATTCACCAGTCGCGGGATGCGTGAGGTAAAAACTCAGCACGAAAACAAAGAGGATGGTGGTGCGGGGAAACATCTAGGCGTCCGAGCGCGGTTATCATGTCTTCTTTTGGACCAAACGCATTCTCTGCTTCATGGCGTCATAGATGGCATCGAGATATTCGTCTCCGTTGTTCGCGTGCTTGATGAGGCACCCATATTGCTTCCTGGCCGCGCTAACCTCCGGCTTCGACGATCTAATTGCCACTGGCACAATCGACGGCTTCGATGATGCCGCGTCAATCTGTTTCTGAACCTCAGCAACTTCCGCGAGGTCGGCCAGGATCAGGTCATACTGCGACGAGGAGATGGCTTCGCTTAATCGATCCACGCCCTGAACTACCCGCGCTTTGTGGCCTGCCTTTTTGAGAAACGACTGCAATTGCGGGGCTCGCGAGGTTGCAACTTCAGGCGCGTTGGACGGCAAAAAGATCAGAATTGCCGCCGGATGGATTGATCGTTGAAATCTAGCGCCGCGGCCCATGCGTAACAGCTTGTCGCCGCAAGCCTGAGCTGCGCTCAGGCTCAACCATGACGTGCCCGCGAGGACGAGAATCAAAACTGCTTTGCGCATGTGAACCTCCTTCTGATCTTCAAGAGGTTGGGTCAGTCAGCAAGACAGGACGCGAATCGTGGGTGGATACTACGCCCACGCTTCGAGGTGGTCAACTTTTTATCCCGGATTGCAGGTTTCACTTTAGGCCCTCAACCAAAAACAAGTCCTGAATCCCGGTCCAATAGGTGTAAACGTACGAGCGGCCATCTGGCGTAATTTGAATGCCACCCGGTCGCAATTCGAAACCGATCAGACCGACCGGATCGGGGTCGATCTTCTTCACCAGGGTTCGGCGGCCACTCGAGATATCCATTTTAAAAATCGCGGCGTCAACGTCACCGCCGCGTCGGATGAAAAGCGATCTACCGTCGACACTCCACTGAATCGGAACTTCACCAAATCCGAATCCGGAAATCGGCGTGGGACTCGAACCGTCCAGCGGACACAGGTAGTACCTCCCGTCTGGTCCCTCGTCGCGGGACCAACCCACCAGCCGCTTCCCATCAGGCGAAACCAAAATCGCGATCACACCCTCTTGCGTCACCGCGCGCAGTTCACCGCTCGAAATATTTTGCACGTAGGAACGCAAAGGGTGTCCGGCTTCGAGTCCCGTCAGCAGAATGTTGAGGCCGTCAGGAAACCAGGACGCATAGTGATATTCGCTGATCTTTCCGGCCGGAAGGTTTCTCACCTCACCAGGTCCGGTGGATAAAAGAACCAGGTGGGGTGGCGGCCCTTCCTGCAGGGCGAGAGCTGTCTTGCCGTCGGGCGATAATGACAGCGCCCGTCCTTCCCCGAGCCTGATTGCATCGTCAGAGCCGTCGATCTTTCTCATGAATACAAATGGAGATCTGCCCGCCGCGACACCCCACTCCGAGAAGAGCAAATTCTTTCCATCACTCGAGAGATCGGCCGAGGTCGACCAATCAAACCAGGAGACGTCTCGTTCTCGCTCACCACCGGCGAAGCCAATCATTCGGCTGCGCGGATTGCCACTCGAGAGCAGCACGCGCCCGTCGCGTGCTATGTCATCAAGCCGCAAGACGCTCGGCGCCTGTAGGACCAGACGCTCCTGCCCCGAAGTCGACACGGCATAGATGCCCTCGGTCCGGTTCTTACCGGCAGAGAACCAGACCTCATCGCCTTTTGATGACCAGGCCAACCCCCGGCACGTTTGCCATCCGCTCGACAGAGCTTTGAGCTTGCCCGAAAGATCCACGAGCATAATCGCGCCACCGACATTTCCCAGAACAGGATGGTCGATGAAAGCAACCGCATCTCCTTTGGGTGAGATACGCATTTGCTCGATCCAGCCGGACGCTCTGTAGAGGACCTTGTTGGCGGGAAATTCAAGCTGATGCACACCTTCCACCACGCGAATAATCCCCAGATCTTTGCCGTCGGGCGACCAGTCAGCTTCAAACACGTCGTCCATTACTTCTCGTGGCGGCCCGCCAACTAAAGGCATTCGGGCGAGTGTACCGTTGCGGCAAACACCCCAGTCAAGCTCGCAGTCCAACAGCACGGCCATCTCACCGTTGGAGGATACTGATTGAATTGCGGCCACTCGATTCTTAACTTGAGATCTGAGCGAACTGGATTCCGGCGTTTCAAAGCGGCTGGTAAAAAGTTCTTCGGGCTTTCCCTCGAAGGCCGCACTGTATACAAATGAATTGCCGTCCGGGGCGAAGCGCGCTGCGCTCACGACTCCGCGACGAAAGGTTAATTGCTTGAAGGACGGCTGTGAACCCGCGGCCGCCCGCTTTCGACCTTCATAAAATGCAAACGCCGACATAAGGAAAATAACACCTATGGCGATGAGAACCACTCGGGCACTCGGGACTGACAAGCGGTGACGATGACCATCGGAGATCGCAGTCGCCGCCGTCGTAATTCCTCCCGCGTTCGCATTCGTCCTCTCTAATTTGGATGTCTGGCGTTCTGACGCTTTACCCGCCGATATCACTGGCGCTAAGCCATCGAGTTTTGCCTGCAGCTCCAACTCCTGTTTGAGTCTCTTCAGATCGATTAGAAACTCTCTGATCGTCTGGTATCGCTGCTCCCTGTCTTTCGCCAGAGCTTTCTTTATGATCCATTCCAATTCAATAGGAAGTTCCGCCCAGTGTTGGCGGATTGGCAGTGGCTCCTTTTCGAGAATGGATACCAGCACGTCGCTGCTCGTCTCTCCCCGGAACGGCGGGATGCCGGCGAGCATTTCATAAAGCAGAATGCCAAGACTAAAGATGTCGCTGCGCAGATCGACTGAGAGTCCTCGCGCCTGTTCCGGTGACATATAGGTGATCGTTCCCATCACCATCCCGGATTGGGTTTGCACCTGCGGCAGTATTAAAGTGCCGTCGGCGCCAGGTGGTTTTCGCTCGGTGAGTTTGGCGAGACCGAAATCGAGCACTTTAGCGTAGCCGTCGCGCCGCAGCATGATGTTCTCAGGTTTGATATCCCGATGAACAATGCCGGCTGCGTGAGCCGCGTCCAGAGCGCTGCCAACCTGGATTGCCAAGTCGAGCGCCTCCGGCAAACTTGGGCTCCCATGACTGATGCGCCGACGTAAAGTCTCGCCGTCGATGAATTCCGTAACAATGAACTGTGAGTTGTTAACTCGTCCAATTTCGTAGATGGTGACGATGTTCGGATGGTTGAGCGCTGAAGCCGACCGCGCTTCGAGTTCGAACCTGCGCACCCGCTCCGCATCGAGGGTGAACTGTGGTGGCAAGAGCTTGAGCGCCACGGGTCGTGCCAGGCGCGTGTCCTGGGCCATATAGACCTCGCCCATTCCACCGATGCCCAGCAACGATTCAATCGCGTAAGGACCAATCTGTTGGCCGATGAATAAAGCTGTCGTACCGTGGGCCAGCAACTCGGCAGCAAGATCAGCCGCTGGCACCTCAATGAAGCCTTCAGCCCGGTCGTGAGAACTGAGCAGCAGCTGGATTTCGCTTAACAGAAGCTGGTCACCACTGCAGGCCCCGTCAAGAAACTCCGCCCGTTGCGCCGGTTCCTGCCCCAGTGCCAGGTGAAAGAGTTGATCGATGCGCTGCCAACGTTCAGGCTGCATGTGATGTCCGGAAAACTGCCGCGAACTAACGCGGGAATGAGAGTCAAAAGCTCTAACGTGCGGTTTCCTGGTCGCCGGTTATTTCTTTTCTGAGCCAGGCCTTTGCCAGGGTCCAGTCGCGCATTACAGTGCCCTCCGAAACGTGCAACACTTCCGCTGTCTCCTTGATACTCAAGCCACCAAAGAAGCGGAGTTCCACGATTTGACTCTTGCGAGCGTCAAGTTCCACGAGACCATTTAGCGCATCGTCGAGTTCCAGCACTTCCTTGTGTCGTGCTTCTGAGATCATGAATGTATCGTCAAAAGTGACGTGATGAGCACCGCCGCCGCGCTTCGCGTAATCACGACTGCGGGCGTAGTCAACCAGAATACGGCGCATCATCTGCGCGGCGATGCCAAAGAAATGCGCGCGATTCTGCCAACGCACCAGTTTCTGATCTACCAATTTGAGATAAGCCTCGTTGATGAGCGCCGAGGTCTGCAGTATATGACCGACTCGCTCCTTCCCCATATATCCGTGCGCCAGGCGATGTAATTCGCCATAGACCAGCGGCATGAGACCCTCACGCGCACTCTCATCTCCATTGCTCCAGGCAACCAGCAGGCGGGTCACTTCACCAGGTGAGTCTGAGGGGAAGGTCATGCCGTCTTCTCACAGATTCGACGGGTCTTACGAGCAGCGCGAATTATACACCTTCGGGCAATTTCCTGTTCATTGATAAAGCGCTTAGAGGTTTCGGCAACTGTTCTCGCGTTACGGGCGAACTTAACGAAACGGTGACCCGAGAATCGAGTTACCGAATTCAATCTCTAAGGAGGACCGACAATGTTTTCAACTTTCACGACTAAGAGAATCATCCGCAGTTTTGCGGGAAGACTGGCAGCGGCACTGTTTACCGTCATCGCCGTGGTGGCCTTTGCGCGCGCCGACACCGTCACCGACTGGAACGTGATTGCGCTCACGAACGCCGCGCTTTCGGGGCGCAATCCAATTCAGCAATCGAGGGTCATGGCTATGACTCAGGTCGCTGTGCACGATGCGCTAAACGCCATCGACCGCCGCTACGAACCATATGCGATGGACCAACAAGCCGATCCTAATTCGTCGGCGGTCTCGGCGGTTGCCGCCGCAGCGCACGATGTTTTGGTTCATGAACTACCAACCCGCCAGGCAGCGCTCGATGCTGCCTACGCCGCGACGCTGGCGACGGTTGCCGACGGAACTCCAAAAACAAATGGAATTGCCGCAGGTCAACAGGCTGCGGCGGTGATCATTGCATTGCGGAGCGCCGATGGCTCAAACGTATTCGTGCCCTACACGCCGGGTTCCGGCCCGGGTGTCTGGCAGCCGACGCCGCCCGCGTTTCTGGCGGCGATTGAACCGGGCTGGGGATCGGTGACGCCGTTCACCTTAACGGACGGCGCACAATTCCGGCCCGACGTGCCTGATCTTTTTGATCTAACTGGCGCGCGATATACGACCGACTACAATGAAGTTAAGGATATTGGCAGTGCGACGAGCGCGACGCGGACTGCTGAACAAAGCCAGATTGCCATGTTCTGGTATGAACCTTCGCCGGGCGGTTGGAATCGAATTGCCAGAATAGTTTCCGGACAACGGAGCTTGGATCTGTGGGAGAACGGCCGTCTCTTCGCGCTCCTGAATATGACAATGGCGGATGGGCTGATCGCCGGATTCGATGCGAAGTACACTTACAACTTCTGGCGGCCAGTCACGGCAATTCGCGCCGGTGATACCGACGGCAACGCTCAAACAACCGCCGATCCGTCATGGTCGTCGTTCCTGATAACTCCGAATATGCCGGATTTCCCATCGACGCACAGCGTTCTCGGCGCCGCGGCCGCTGACGTCCTGGCCAGATTCTTCGACGATGATGACATCTCATTCACGACCACCAGTGGCAACCCCTTTCCGGGCATCACGCGTTCCTTCGCTAGCTTCAGCCAGGCTGCACAGGAAAACGCTGATTCGCGCGTTTACGCGGGATTACACTTTCGCGCAACGTGCACAGCCGGACTTAAGCTGGGCGGGAAAGTAGGTCGCTTCGCTTTTAAGCACTACTTGAAACCCGCGAAGAAAAACCATTGACGAAATGGGACCTTCGCCGGTCACAAACGTTTCGCCAGTGAAAATCTCGGGCCGGCACGATCGTTTAAGTACCGGCCCGAGGGTGTGCCGGGAACGGATGAGGTCGCAGACGATAAACTCCCCGTCTGGCCCGCGCACCAAGACCTTCTGTGAAGCGCCGTCAGCTGATAGCAAAGGCTCTCGAAAAGGCCTAGTGAATGAAGTCGCGTGAGTCGGTCACTCAGATACTTGGCACGAGATACTATCGAGTGTTTAATCAATCTATGGATCAAGATGCAAGAAAACAGACCAAAAAAAATGGAAAGGTATTCTCCGAAGGCGATTTAACAGACTGGCTGATACGTGGCGCGGATGAAATCCGAAAAACTCTAGGCCTGAGTGAGAGTGATTTCCGCTTCCTCGGACGCGCTCATAATAGTCGCGGACGGAGACACTACATTTATTCGATTCTGGATGAAGTTGAACAAGTCGCATTCGCCCTAAAACTCTCTCACGAATCCATGAGCGAACCGCCTACCGACATTCCCGACGATGAGCTGGGCCGTCGCCTCACTAGAAATACTTTCTCAGTCATTCAACGCGAACAGGCGCTTCATATCCGCAGACTGACCGAGACACTAGTAGATCTTATTAACTTCTCCCAAACGAATTCAAACCCCTACTATGATCATTACTTGCTGTATGAGGAATTAGTCGTTCATCAACAGCGACGCCACGATTTCAAGCGGTACCAATCTTCACTTCTTTATGTCTCACTGATCTTCATTTCGGTGAATTTGCTAAAGTTGGGCAATATCAAAATTAGCGAAAATCTTCTTACGGTCTACCGGAGGCTGCTAGTCGTTTACACGATCTTCATAGCGCTTCTCATGATAATCTTCTTGATAAAAGCATACATCGATACTCAGCGCGCACACTTCGTCCGAAGGCGTAATGATCAATCCTACGTTGAGCTACAACAGATTATGACCGTAGGGCGACAGAAGAGAGTGATCCAAGAGTACTTCTGGTTCGAACTTTTCGATGTTGTTGGACGCGCCTACAAGACCTATTCCGATGCAGCTTCGGAAGCAGTAAATGGAATCGCCTTTGAACCTATTTCGATGAACGCAGTGAATCTTGATCGAGATTTGCTTGGCCGTGTTCCTGAACTAGCCAACGAGATCACAGCACAAGACAAGAATCTCGCCACCTTAAGCGCTGAATTGGCCGGAGATGAGAGCTGTTTTCGAGAACAGGCTGCAAACATCCTGAACGAAGCTCGTCGCCTATCGCAAGAGGACCCTTATACACAACCTCAGTCAAATTCGTACGAACAAATTACGAAGGCATATGATGGGTGCCTGCGCAATTGGTTCGACGCGCGGGTAGTGTCTGAAAGTTGTGTTGCTGCTTCTCAACTTAAAAACCCTGCCTCAAATTAGACTTTATTCGTTCAACAGCCCGATCCAGTAAAGCGTTGAGGGCTGCGCTTTCTTCACCATCCAGAAAAGTAGTCAGACCAAACCCAATTACAGGCTGCGCTGAAGTAACGACACTAACGTTGGCCGTCAGCTTAAACGAGCGAGGCGACGCACCTGGCTCCACGATGTCGATTCTATTTATGAGGACGTTTGCTTTACTTGTTGTCATCAGATTGGAAACCTCCTAAAATTTAGCCGCTGCGTGGAGCATGTCTTTGACGCTCCAAAGATGCTTCACGATTCCCGCAGCCATCGCCGGAGTAGAGCCTTGGAGGCGGAGCGGCAACACAACTTTCAGACACTACCGACGCGCGAAACGAATTGACCGATGAGCACTTGTCGCAGAAACTGAAGGAAATGACTGAGAATCCGGAGATATCACGACTAAACGCGATGGGTTCCGCTTGAAAGGCATCAGGAAGATACGTCGTATTTACGCCGCGCTGGAGATTATCGCGCCCGTAGTCTTCGCTCTCGGTACAATTCTGTACGTTTGGTTCCGGCATCTTGACTGACGAATCTGAGTCCGGTCGCGTCTGGCGGGCTTGCGAATCTCATTGAAAGACCGACAATCGCCTCTTGAGAAGCTCGGCAGGTTGCACTCGCGACATTGGCCGATTTTTCTTTTGTGAGGCTGCGAATGTAAGTCATTAGGACCCGAACATCCCATGGGTGGTGTTAAGCCCAATTAAAGTTGGAAAATCGACAGGGCTTAAGTTCAATTGGCTCAATCGGCCAAAATTTTGAGGATTGCGGAAAAGTCGGGAAATGAGCCGTGTCAGTTTGAATGAAAGTGTTAAACGATCCGAATTAGACTCGGAAGATCGGCTCCCCTCCTGACAAACAATTCTCATGTCCGCTAAAGTTCGCCGTTTACCCTTCTTGCAACGTGCTTAATCCTGTGCAGGTGCGCAGGCGGCAATTTTTGTTCACAACTCGGCAGTAAACTGCTATATGGACAGGGTGTGAGACGTTTAGATTTTGAGATGAGTTGATTCTAGCCCAGGTACCTCAATTCAGTCGCAGAATCAAACTGGTCTGTCAGCCTGCCAACAAAAACATTGTCGTCACTACACCCTCCGCTGAAACTGAAGCTTAAGGGGTATTCGGTTCCGTCAAAACCTATGAACCCCTCAAAACCTATCATTAGAACCTTAGTGGTCTTGTCGTACATACCAGAAACGCGAAACTCACACCGGGTGCCGTCGACGAATAGGACGGCGGCGCCAGTAACCGTGCCGCTACGGTTGGATGAGAGTTCAATGGACTCTTGCTTCAGATTATGGGGTAACTTCGTGAACGCCCACTTGCCTTTCAGTTCGTCCATACAGCCCATAGCCGTCTCCTGAAAACTGAGGTGTGAAAACTTGCGCCGAAAATATCATATTCTTAGATCATAACAAACTGGGCGTTTTCGCCGCTCGTCGCTTTTCAACGCCATCCGAGTTTTGCGTCAACCGTAGTCTGGTTGACGCGGTAGGGATCAGCGGTTCGAGTCCGCTCGTGCCTACCAATTTCATTCAGCACAATCAAAAACTCTCACCATCCCAGTTTTTCCAAGCTCCGAAAAAAACTCGGGCAAGCAGCGCCGCTATTTGTCAGGAATTGCGAGCTTGTAGATATGCGTTTTGAACTCTTTAGCCTCATAGCCGTTACCCCGATAGCTCGCGCCGATCGCATACAGCACAGTGCAGGAACCTGGCGAGCCGTAGGTGATATGCGAGTGTTGTGTCGGCTTGCCCCAGCGCGCGTGAAACAAGCGACAAGGCAATTCCATTTTGTAAGTTTCGCGAAGTGACATTGTCGCCGCGTCAATCTTGAAGATGGATCTGCCATGCGAGACGAATAGGTATTTCTCGTCCCCGGTGCGCACCAGACTGGTCGAGCGTTGGTTCTTGCGGGGCGTTCCGGGTTGCCGCTGCTCAGTGTCCGTCGTCAGATCAGCGATTCCGTCGCCACGTGGAAGCTCGAGACTTGCCGTTTTCTTCCAGCTCTTATTATCTACCCGGGACAGGCGCAGTCCCTGATTGTCACCCTGGGAGTGCAAGCAATAGATCGTCTTCCCCGCATCCCCAAATACGATGTCTTCTTCGCGGCCGGCAGATTCGATGGCGAGCACGCGAATCGTTCGGTCGGAACTGCCGACGACAAATAATCCACCATCGATGCAAACCGCGGCCTCCCTAACACGCTCACCACCGGGAGAGACTATCGACGTCGAGACCGCCATAGGCGAGACGGTCGCCGCAGAGACCCAGACTGGAGAACCCGCAACGCGATTCTGCTCACGACCCCCTTTGACGGCATCCAGCGAAATCTCTCTGCCCTTACTAACGACTATCTTCTTCGGGCCGCCCCCATAGTTCTTGGTTATGTACCTGGTGCCGAGCAGGTAATGGAAATTGATGCCCTGAGTGGCGACTTTGTCTTTCCTCATGCCCAGCAGAAAGCACTCGTCATCGGCTTGATACTTAACGTCGGTCACTAACGTGTAAGCGTCAGAGACACTCAATTTGTCCTGAACTTGCAGCGAAAAGTCCAGGATCTGTATGTCGGTGTCACCGAACATGGCAAGCACATATTGATTGGTGACCGCGACACTGTTAGGCGTAGCGAAGACACCCGGCGCTTGACCGACGGGTGTGAAATTGGCGCTTGCGGTGAATGATAGATCTTCAGCGTTGATTTTCAATACCTGCTTTACCGCCTGGATGGAAGCGAGCGCAACCGGAAGATAAATCGCTTCGCCTTGCGCTACCCCGTCGCCGATATAGACGGCCTTCAATTCCTGCTTACGTAGATACCTGAGGTTGCACTCAAAAACTGTGTCACCCTTGTTGGGAAGCATTTCGGGATGGAGCCCGGTTGATTTACTGGTGTTGATGCGAATTAGTTTGCGCTGGGGCTCGGTGCCTGGAGATATTTCGACTCCCAACGGGAGGGCGAAGTCGGCCTCGACATCCAATTCACCGGCGCCATAAGCAAGAAAGGAAAAGGGTGGCGTGTCCCACGTGATTCTTATTTCGTCTCCCTGGTAGCGGTTGGAAGCCTCATCGCTATCGCCGGCCGGTACTTCTCGCCAGATTTGGTAGGTGGTCGCATTAAGAGCGCGCAAGGTTACGCCTTCCACCAGCAGCTTGGGCGCCGGCACCACGATGGGGTTGTTGGTTGTGTGGTTGGCCAGGGTGCCGGCTATATCGATCACGGACAGCGCGCCTCGCGCGTCTGTCGTCAGACGTTTGAAGACTGAGGTGGCGCTGGAGAGGTCCGCGCCTGAGAAAGTCACTTCAAGCACGTAGTGATGTTTGATGCCGCCGCGCGTGTGCTCGGCTTCAAAACGGAGTTGGATCGGTACCGGATCTGTCGCGTTGTAGCTGAATTCAAATGTCTCAGTCGCTCCGTGCGGGAAAGTTTCGGGTAATTGCGAGGTGAGTTCCGCCGGGCCCGCGGCGCTGAAATCCTTTAACCCAGCGTTCTGATGCGTCTCGCTGATACGCCGAAACTGCATGCCCGTGTTGTTTGTGATCTTGAACTGCCGTTTCTTGTTGAGATAAGGCCCGAGCGGTTTAGCCTCAAACTCGGACCAATAGTCGGGCGCGAAAAGTGTTTCCGAGCCCGTTAAGGTACGCAGCGTGTTGTCCTGAAAAAGCCAGAGGCGCGCGTCGGCGTCGCGGAAAGCAGCCACTGCGCCGGGCTTAATATCGAGATCGCGACCGCATCGCCCCCAATAATCTTTTTGCGGATTGTAGAAGAGATCCTGGGGAATATTGGCTGGGGTGGAGCCGGAGCCCGTACTCGTATATCTCAACGTGTTTTGGCGGCCATATTGTTCGAGTGAAGCGACTGAAGGGACAGAGGTAGGAGTCATCACCACCAGTAGGTGTCCTACCGGCACTAACAATCCGTCCGCGATCATCGACTGCTCCACTGCGCCATTTTTCTTAATCGCGCTCGCAGCTTTCTTTGGCGGCAGAAGGGTGCCGTCTTTCTTGTTGAGATCAAAGCGGAACATCCGGCCGGTGCTGCGATTCAACGCGTAGAGTGCATTGTCGAAGCTTAGTAGCCGATAACCAATCAGAGCTTCGAGCATTGGTTCAGGGCGGAGGTCGGCCTTCTTGGTCTCGTTGTTAAAGCCCACCGAGCAGGCAAGCCGAACTCTTCCCAAAGCCTTGGGTCCTTCCGCGACAAAGTAAACGCGCTTGTCAAACCCGACGAAGTCAATGACCGCGTTCGGTCCCGCGGCGACTGGCTTAATCTGGTCCGGAAGAGTGATTGGCGGAATCTCGTCGAGATCACCGTCCACCGTATGAGGCGCTATCTCGACGTCCGCGGTACGGACGTCCATCCGCAAAACGACGAATCGCTGCTCGACTGCGGTCACTGCTTGCCACATGTAGTTGCCGGAAGTGGACTTCAGCGCGAATTCAACCGTTACATCCGTCGAAAAACCCTCATCGTTCCGGCCGACGTGGGCCACGTATAGGCCTTGATTGCCGAGCACCGCCATCTTTGGGGCGATTACCGCCAGGCCCGATACGTAATCATCGAGGCCGGACCTCATTAACGTGATCCACGAGACCACTTGCACTGATTCGGTTTGTGGCTTTTGCGGGGCAGCCAAGAGCTTAATCGACTCGGTGAGCGTTTTAACTCCCATGACTTGTTTCGTTGCATTGACGCGCACCGTGCCGCTCCCTTCGAAAGCGCGGCCCAGGGTCTGTTGGGTGAGCCCTATCGTGCGGCTAGTAATCCCGCTGACTTCAATTGTTACTTCTTTCACGCCCCAGGCCGCCCAATCGATTTCGATCAGGCCGTAGGGCAGCACCTTGGTCGGGCGTGGGGACAAATAGCTATATTGCTTGCCGCTGATATCCAGCGAGAGCATGCGCACCACGTGAACGTTATCATGTCCGGGCCGTTTCACTTCCGCGTGTAAGATGTAGGTCATCGCACCGACTACCAGGATATCGATCGAACCGTCTGAAATCTTGAAGTCGGCGTCGGGAGACGGACTGAGTTCTCGCTTGGAATTTCCGCCGGGTAACGGCCCGAACAACGTCGCGCTCACACCGTCCCTGACGTGCCAGAAGATCTTTGCCTGGGACGGAGGTTGGATCATCATCGGACTTTCATGGTTGGTGGTCAGGGTGACGTCCGGCGTCCACTCGATCGTCTCGCCAGATTTGAGTTCGAGAGTGCCGTCCACCTGGTCTTTTTCCTGGTCGCCCGGTTGGTACCTGTAAACCAGACTGACCGCGTCACGATTGGCTTCCGGATCGAGCGGAACGCGGATGGTGAACTCTTGACTGGCGGCCAACTCGATCGGAGGCTTCAGCTCCTTACCGGCTTGATCGAGGTCATTTAGCAGGAGGACGACCACGCTCGAATCAGAGGTCTCGGGCCTGGCCCATATAGACCAGCGTTCCGGACAAGTCACCACCCCGGCCAGGCTGGCTACGCCGATCGGCTGCTGATTGGTGGCGGCCTGATCGGCAGCGTCCTGGACCTTCTGGTCCACCAGGGATTTGGGAAAATACAGCTCGATACTGAGCTTGACGCTCAATGCGGTTTTACCGATGTTCTTGACTTTGATCTCGAGCTGTTTGGCCGTGAAAGTCAGAACTTTGAATTCAAGAGGTTTTTCTGGCATGACGATCCTTTTTGTTGGAAAATCCTTCGGCGTTCGAGCTTACTCTTCATTCAATAGCAGCAATCGTCCTTCGGTTGCGACCACTGGCTTATCGCTGAAATATCCCGGGTCGAGCGGCGCCACCGCGGCGGTCTTCTGATCTGTTAGCGGCCCATAAAAATTCCAACTTCCCTTCTCGCCGGCCGGCGTGGGCAGAGCGATTCTGTCCGCGTGCAGCAAGACTGGACCAACGCGAAACGAAGCTTCCATTTGCGTAACTACCTGGTCCAATTCTGCGTGGGCCATGGTTATTGTTTTGGCGGGAACGATGCCGCAGGCCGCCTGCACAGAGCCCCATGGGTCCATGAGCAAGGTGATCTGCTGTGGAGCGCCAAACCCGACGCGCAGCGGATCGGTACGTCGATCTCTGAGGTAGTCAGAGGCGGGCAGCTTATCCGAAAGTTGCGTAGCGACGATGCGGTTATAAAGGACACGCTTTTTATCACCGGGCGGATCGCCTGCTTTGAAATAACCGACTAAGCCATCCTCAATGCTGCGCGCATATCCCAGTTTGACCTGAACTCGAAGCGCGTCAAGCGTTTCGTTGCCGGTGCCTTCCCGCGCGACGGCGGACTTATCGGGATCCGTCCACGATTTGCCGAATAGCTCCAATCCGATCGTGGCGTTGACCAGCGCCAGGGGGCGGCCCACCAAAACGCTGTCGCGGCGGCCAGTGGCTGGACGGATGCGCGCGAGCGCGCTGTCGATTAGCTTTAACAGATCGAGCAGGCGCGGCTTGGCTGAGGGCATCGTTTCGTTGAGCGATTCAGCAAAGGCTCTCAGATCAGGGTTAGGAATCTTGCTGATGACGACGCCGCCCGCGCCCGCCTCCCAATTAATGCGAGTTCCACCCTGGTCCCTGGCGATGACCAGGTGGCCCATCAACTGGCCGTTCCTATCGCAGAGCACCAGCGCCTGGTCGAGCGGGTTATAAAAAATCCAGCCAGAGACGGGGCGGATTGCCGGTTCACAGGGTTCTTCATCGACGCCCTGCTCACCGGCGGTGAAGCGAAAGTTAAGGCGAACCGGCTGCAAAACGCGCGGCGGCATGGCGAACACCGATTGGTCGTTGTGCCAGCGGATGTGCGGATGAAAGACCTGGCCGGTCGATCTGCTGAGGGAGGCGGTCAGGCCCAGCAGGTCGGCCGATTGACCAAAGTCATCTATCAGCCAGAGTTCGTCGATGCGCAGCGCGCCGGAACGGATCATCGAGAAGGGAAGTGAGACTCTCTCGGTGGTGGTCGCTGCACCTCCGGGCGGCGCCAGGCGCTCGCCGGTCAATCCTTCCTTATCCGAGGTAGCGAGCAAGGTTCTAACTTCGTCCTCGAGTGATTGAAGAGTCGGCACGTTGATCCAGGGGCGCTGTGGGTCAGGAGTGATGCGCGGCAGCGTCACGTCGCGTTGGAGTAACGCCTGATGAAATCCCGTCAGCGCCTGACCCATCAAACCGGCGTCCCTCAACTTGCTGAGCGTATCGTCCCAAACGGTTTCATAACGCTGAAAAATCTCTCTGACCATCGGCGTGAAGACTGATGTTTCATCCTTCGTGCCTTCCTTTTTCGGCCGAAGCAAATCACGTAACGTGTCGATCGGCTCTTTGAAGATGCGCTCGTCAATCGGACTAAGCAGACTGCGGCCGCGCATGGTATAGCCCGTCTTGGGAATTGATTGGCGATCCAAAGGCGCAAAATCAGCTTGCGCAAGAGTCCAGGTTGGACCAAAGGGATGTTCCGGAGTCGCAGCCTGCGTTGTCGGAAACCAGGTGATTTGCCAATCGATGAAGAGCGGCGACCAGGGCTGTTCGATCCACAACTCCGCCAACCGGTGCGGACGGATATTCAAAGCGTTCGGCTGGCCGAAATTAACTTGGTCGGCGGGGTACGACTCAGGATCTCCGTCCCACTCCAGATCGTTGACCAGTCGCTCAGTCCATCGACGCCACTCGCCGGTGTCGGCAAATTCCTTCACGGGCGGTAAAGTCCTGGCCGCAAGATCGCCGATGGCTTGCTCGACGAGCGAGGCTTCCTTGAGCAGCCCAGTCAGGATCTGGGGACAAGCGGGAAGATGCTTCTGTGCTGCCGCGGCAATCTCAGCGACACCGGCCGCCACGTTGAACTGTTTGGGGTCCTGGTCTACGACGACTTCGCCCGCCGTTACGATCTGTTCGGGCAGTCGGCATGAGAGCTGGCGCGGAGAGCGGTGCTTGGTTGGCCTGCCACAGTTTTTGACAACTACAACCGGATCGGCTGGAGTCCAGAAGCGGGGCGCCGCGTCATATTTAAGTTCCAGTTCCTCCTTCGGCAGTAGGTCGCGTAACTCATCCTCCAGTCGCTGCAAACTGTCGAGTTGCTCACGACGTTTCGTGCGCAGTTCCTTAACCCGGCCGGCCACCGTCTCGCATTCCTTCTGTTCAGCATCGATCTTGACGGGGAACTTCCGAGACTTGGCGCATAACTTCCACCAGCGCGCGTACAAATCCTGCTGCAAGGCCGCGAGTTCGCGGCTGAGGGCGTCAACTTCAGATTGCTTCCGATTGAGTTCTGCAAGCCGGGTTAGTTGGTCAGGTGTTGGCTCGATCGCAGCTTGTTTGGCCGTCTGGTTGGGGTCTTTAGGAAACACGGGCTCCCTGTCGGCGCGCGGACGTATGAACCAAAGTTTTCCGGCATCGCGGGTGGCAAACCAATTTTGATGGACCGTCAAGTCACTCGGCGCGGCGCTCCAGTTTCCGACCAGCGATTCTGTCTGGCGATAGATGACCGCCTCCAGAGCTTTCCAAAGGTCTGGCTGCTCGTCCGCGAGGATCGATCCGCTTTTCCCGCCGCTGTATGAGCCCGACACCAAAGACACCAGCGCGTCCTCGGCACTGTTTCCTATACCCACCTGAAAAGCTGGGGTCGACTTGCTGGTTGCGCCGGGGACTGACGGCGAACCCGGATAACCGAGCATCTGTCCTTGATAGGTAGGACTCCAATAGTTGATGTGCGCGACCGTGCCGTGGAAAACCGAGCGCCGCTTGAGCAGATCGCCGGCTCGGGTGGAATCGGCTGCAATGAACCAGCCCGGTGGATCGATTAGCCAGCCCAACAACTTGCTGTCTTCATCGCGCTGCTCGATCAACTCGGCAGCAGGCGCTCTCAGCGGTTCATCCTTTGGCTTGCGATACCAACCGATCAAAGAGTAACTGAGGGTCGTCCCTCTCGGAACGCTTCCTTCGGCGTTTGGTTCGCGCAGATCGTTGAGCGCGTCGTGCCATGAGAAGATGTTCCGATTCTCAGCGATGAATGCGGTGAAGGTCGGCGAGCCCGTTTCCGGATTGCCCAGCGCGGTGATCGTCTCTCCCTCTTCTGAAAAGTTCGCAGACGCGAACTCCTCCATGGGAACTACTCTGCCGACGCGCTTGGCCACATACTTATCCTGCTCGCCGAACACCAGATTAGCGGGGCCACCGCTGACCACTTTGCCGCCCTCAACAAACCATGCTTTCGTTTTGAGCGTCGCGCCGCGACGAGCAAAGCGCACGATCAACCATTGATTGGGAACGGCAGGGAAATCGAGTAAGCCCGGGGTGTACGCGTGCCGTAAACCGCTGGGCAATATCCAACGCAAATAGACCCCGCGATCTTTGTTCTGCGGCAGACCCGTATCCAAAACTAATTGCTCTGCTGGGTTGCCTTTATAATTGTGTGTCGCTCCGTAAAACGGCTTTGGGCCCGGCGGGGTCAGGGAATTAAGACGGGCATAGTCATAGAGTTGCGGTGACCAGCGGCCGGCATTCGCCGCGTATCTTGGGGGTTTCGTTCCGGCGTTAATGTCAATCGCGCCGCGCCTGTTGATGACTTCGTCGTCGATAACGAGCGCTTGCACTTTAATGGGGACAAGAAAATGCTGCGAGTCCATGAAAATCCCTCAACTACGTTGTTCGTGCGTCGTTAGACGAGCTGATGAAAAATCCGTCTGCCACAGAGACACAGAGACACAGAGATAAGGAGAAGAATGAAATTCAAAAGAGGTCAAGGGCGTTTTAAATTCTGATCACTACTGCTCTGCCTTTCTCTGTACCTCTGTGGCTGATTTTTTTCAGCAAGCTAGTTAGGTCCAATTGATAGATTGCTCTTCGGGCTTACGAATCATCTCGGTCGCCAACTCCGCAGAGCCGGCGCTGGCTAATTGATCTCGGAGCTTCAAGATGTCCAACACTCCGCCGGGCGCGCCATTGCGCGCTAAACCCTTCTTGACGTCAACAATCCTCCCCGATTTCGTCGCCTTGACCGTGCCGTCGCTGGCAACACCAAACGTGAGTCCTTCACGTGGCTCGCGAAAAGTCACCTCCTCGACGGCGCCTCGGGCGAGACAGAAAAGAACGCCATCGGCGATCCGATCGAAACGAAGAATCTTGGGCAGGGTCGGATCGTCCGTCGCGCTGGTTTTCGCCGTGACCTCAACGCCCGGCCAGCCACTTACCATTCGCGAACGCAACAAGAATCCCGACTTGGGAATCTCCATGTAGCGTTCCGCAGGATTGAACTCCGGACTCTTGCCCTGTAGACGCAGCCGATGCTGGTAGACGATCTTCGACAGGGTAATCTGCAATTCGGATCGCGACGCGACGCGCTGGTCGGCCAGGTTCCCGACGGCAATGCTCAGGGCTCCGTCAACGAGCGCATTGACCCAGTTGTCATCCAGATTAAAGAAGCGCAGCGATTCAGCCGGCAGCAGCGTTTGATGTGGAACCAGGTAATGAAACGGCACCGGGTAGAGCAGTACCAGGCGCGCGATCCATTCGACGAGTTCGTCGGCGATCCTGATTTGTTCGTTGACGGGCTTTGGCTTATCGCCGGAAATCGGCTCTCGGAAAGACGAGCGATGGTCCTTGACGAACCTTTCAATCTCGTTCGCAAAGTCGCTGGCATTCTGCCGGGCTTCGACAAACAACCGCAGTCCCCGAACAAACGCCGGCGAAGAAAGCGCGAGCAGCCGGCCCAGCTCCCAGGCTGCGGCATACGACACGTCGATGATTCCGCGCTCCTGGTCCAGAATCATGGACCCATCCGCGCGCTCGAACGCCGTCTGCGTAATTTGCTGTCTGGTGAGTGGCGCTAACGGACCGCGATACCAGGCGAAGGTTGGCGTGCTATCCAGCGGCTTAAAATCTACCGGGATGTACGCGCGTTTGAGCGCCTCGTCCACATAAGACAGCCCGCTGCCGGCCGGCACTGTGACCCCAAACACCGCCGAGTTGTTTTTCAGTTGTCCCATTAGACCGCCGAACGTGTCGTGTCCATTCGCATCGCTGACGAAGTTCCAACTCGCCAGGGCGATCAGGCGTACACGCGACGCCGGCTGGGATTTGGTCGGTGAATCCAGTAGGTCCATCCAGCCTTCGAGCGAAATCAAGTAGACGGTATTGGCGCCGCCGCTGGGGAAACGGTTAGCAACCAGCACCGAGAACTCGCCGTTAGCAACCATCTCGAGTGGAACCTTGTCGGCAATATCGACGTGGCGAATGTGGGCCAACAACGGCAGTTCTGTTCGAGTCGGGCAGAGTTTGAGAAACAGATCGAGATTCAAATCCAGCAGCCGCACGGGCGTGTTCGCGTCTTCGGTGCGGGTGAACCGGGGCAGAACCACGCGGCCGTTTTCGTCCCGGCGCCACCAGTCCGGAAGTGAGTCGTCGCTCCCCGGCCAATCATCGGGACGATGTGGCACCAGGTCAGCAACGGCGCCTGGCTTAAATACAACGTTGCCGTCGACCACGTCCTTCTCAGACAAGACCAGCAACGCGAGCCAGGGTTCGTCTCCGCTACCAAGCTTTCGCTCCCAAGGAAGGTTGCGGCTCCCGAGCACCAGGTGTGGCAGCACGTCTTTGTAGTCGGCCACCCCACCGTCCGGCGGAAAATATGCCTGGATATCTTCAGCCTCGATCGTGTAACGCGGGGCCAGGACTTCGAAACTCTGATCGCGATAATAATGACGCGGCTCGTCTGCGCCCACGGTCACCGTCTGTTGCAGAACCAGACGATATGAACCGGCGGGCAGCGGCGCTTTGTAATTATCGTAGAAGGTGATTAATGGTTGCTCTGCCATCTGGTATTCGTTGCATTGGCTATGCGGCAACTGCGCCCGCAAGCGGATCGGCTTGTAATTCCCTGAAGCGAACCTCCGCCGGCGGAACGGCTTGCCACGTCAAAGAGAAACCAACCCCTGCGAGTGCGTCGACGATCTTCTTCTGTTCATCCTGCTTTTGGGCTACCAGCGGTTGAATAGTGCGCCTGGTCACCGGCACGGGTTTAGTTTGCGTTGCGCCGGACTTGGCCACACGCCCCGGCGCCAGCCGGTGCCACTCTATCGGCGGCGGAGTGGCCTTATTACCGAGCGTTCCGCGCGGCGGCTTGAGCCGTTTGATACCGGTGATACAACCTTCGACGAGTTTGGCGCTCGGCTCGGTCGGTTTCATGTTCGGCTCGCCGGCTTCCCAGAGCGCTGCGGGTAATGCTCCGGTCTCCGCTTGGAGCGTCCAATCTTTCAACTCAACCTGCCGGCCAATGTCATCACGAACTATGGTTACATTGAGCACTGAGTCGAGGTTCCTCCCCATCGGGTGAACGCCCAACGCTTTGGCGGCGGATTTCTCTGTGCGAAAACCGTCGCGCTCGAGCCTTATCGGGTTGGTGACCATCATTGAACGGCCGCTCAGGTCGCGCGCTTGCACGCCTTCGGTTGCGCTGTTTGTCTTTACGTTGCCGAGGTTCAGCGACATCACGGGAACCGTCGCGACGGCTGCGAGTTCCAACTCATCAGCGCGCACTTTCCAGATTTGGTCCTCGGGTTTCGGCTCCGATTGTTTCCTGAGCGCGTTCGGAAGATTGTTGAGGTTGTTGCGGCCGGCCGAGAGATTTGGTTGGACCATCGGAAAAGCGATTACGGGCTCCTTGACCGCTCGGAGATCGCCACCGCTCAGGTTGAGGAAGTTGTGGCAGAACTGCTGCCAGGTCTCAATCAGTTCCAGCTTCTTGGGACGCTCTGTGCCGAAATCAATACTAAACGAGCACACGGTCAGATCGATTTGCGCTATGCCGCCAACCGGCGGTCCCCACATCTCAATGCTCGCGGTGATGGTCACGCTGAGCGAAGTGAGGAAGAATGTTGCTTCGACTCGCAGAGAGATGCCCAACTCAGCTTCGAAATAAAGCGGACTCCAATTGATGATGACGTCGAGATGGGCCGTGAACCATGCAGAGATCCGGCCTGAGTGGAAATATGCTTCCAGCTTTGAGCCGAACATGCCGCACGAAGGTGTGAAGGCGTAGTAGCACCCACCCTTGATCGAAAGATTGTCATTGACCGGCCAGTTCAATCCGAGCCGGGGCACGACGGGATAGTGCTCGGGCCGGCGGAAGCGCGGATGGTAACCACCCAGAGTGATCACCAGATCGCCTTTGTGTTCTCCGTCGAACCAAACGAAGAGCGCAAAGCCGCCGGTAAGCCTGCAGTCCTTGTTGATGATCCATGAATTATTACTGAGCAGCGCCTGGAGCTTGAAAGTTCCCTCGCTGGGTTTGATCGTCATCAGGATTTGCAGCTCGACGTAGCAAATCGCCCTCGCGGTCGTATCGCGCGGCAGCCTGAAGCGCGCGAGCCCCAGCAGCGAAATCTCCAACTCGCCACCGCCCCAGGCCACGACCACCAGGGCAAAGCAATCAACTGTCCCACCGATCGTGAACCGCACGCCGGCGCAGGCGAACTGTTGGCCCAATTCCGGCACCAGGTGATTCTTCATTTTCTCCAGGACCGAGATGGGATCTTCGAGCGGCTTCGCCAACTGGTTGTGCAACTCGAAGGTTTCGTCTTCTTTCTGGTAGCCGCCCTGGCCCATTACCATTTTCACGAGCGGGAACTCGGCCACGTTGTCGATCGTCGGAATCTTTGCGCGCCGGTTGTAGCCGTAGCCAAACACGATCGCGGTGAAGGTGATGGGACCGAAGGTGATGCCGGTCCCACTCGCGGCGCTCAACGTTACGTAAATAAAGAACGTCTTGTCGGGACGTAGAACGATGAACTTATCGTCATCGTCGGTAATGAAGTACTGCTGGTTGTCGGTTGTGCGGAGATCCCAACCGCCCCCCGTAGCCCGCGTGACTGCTACGGGCGTAACCTTATTTTCGGTGAACTTGGCAAGCATCTTCGTAGGAACGTTGCCCCTATTCAAATCGCTCATCATTCCGGCTTCGCTGGAAATCTTGAAGAACAGGATGCTTCCGTAAAAACCCATTGCCGAAAATGAGCCCTTGGGGATGCTGACCGTAAGACTGCCGGCATACTCAATGCCCACCTTCATGAAACTGCCCGAGATGATCACGGAGCCGAACTTGACCGAGACATCGAGCCCGTCCAGAGAAAATTTGAAGTCCTTCGGACTGTTGAGTTGAAAAGTCAACTTCGCGCCGATGAATCCCAACTCGAAGACCGGCAGCCGAATGCCGCCAGTGATCATGACAGTCAATTGCGCGCTGTCAGGCAAGCCTTTGCTCAGCTCGAGGTTCTCGACGCCCTTCAATCCGATTCCGATTTGCTTCACGTAGATGGGCTCGCCACCCCGGTCAATCGGAATCAGGACCATCTTGCCGCGGTTCCCTTTGTCGTCATAAAGCTGAATGTCCAGGGTGCCGTGGCTGTCTTTTTTAAGCGGTGAGAGATAGCCGACCGAGATCGAAAATTTGTCTTTCTTTTTGGCGCTGAGCCGAGTCTTTACCTTTCTCTCTGTTTGTTTGGTTTCTGGTACGATGGCCCAGTCGTCGGCGAGTAATTCCTGAAGTCCTTCAATGATTTCGTCGCCTTTGCCTTTTTCTTTTTTCTCATCCTTCTCTTTCGGTCCTAACGACAGGCGCAGGTCCTTGAACTTGACGCCGATGCCGATTGCTACCCGATCGAAGAAATCTCTCTGCCGATTGATGTCCTCAAGCGAGAGCTTGAACACGAGACGCAATTCAACCGCGCCGAGTCCAAAATATCCCGCGAATCCTTCGATCAAACCGAGTCCGTCTTTTGTGGTTCCGCGGATGTCGATGCCCAGACTCAGGAGATCAAAAAGGAGCGTCCAGGCGAACGTGGCCTGGTCGTGAGTTGGTGTGGTTATTTTCTTGAAAGGCAGAATGCGGATGCCGGGCATGGGGATCCGCCTTTCGGGACCTTCAGTTTTTGGCAACAGGCGAGAGAACCAATTATCGTCGAGCGTCTCACCACTGAACCACTTGCCGAGCTGCAACACTACTTCGACTCTGCTCTTTTCTTTCTCCTCGGGCTTCTCGCGATTGTCGTCATCGCCACCTGTTTCCTGCTCTTCTTGTTCGTCTTCGTCGGGGACAATGATGCTCTTGTCGTCAGTGAAATTGTCTTTGGTCAGAACGATCGAGGTTTCGTCCGTGTCGCCATTCTTGGCGGTGGAATCTTTTTCGGCGACCGGATTAAGGAGGATGTTGTAGGCCAGCCCTGCCAAACCGAAGTAGCTCTTGGTGGAATCGTTCAGGTCCTGTTGGGAAGCGAGCGCTATCGCGACGCGTTTGTTCTTATCGTTTTTCGACGTCAAGCCGCTTGCGTAAAGCGGGAAGCCGTCGAGTTCATTCAGAATCCCGTCGACAACACTCCAGACGGTAAGACCCTTGGCGATTTCGAACGAATACTCGCCGCTGCCCGGCTCGCCGCTCATGAAGCCGAGCGATTTAAGTAAGCTTCCCAACTGGCGGCTGCCGGAATTTGGCTCAGGGTCACCTTTATCAGGCGGCTGCCACTCCCAAACGCTCTTGAGGAGATCGAGCGTGTCCTTGACGTCTTCCTTTGTCTTGACGAGGCTGGTCTTGATTTCATCTCGCTTGGATTGTTTGAGAATGATGTCCGTGACGCCGCCCTCGTCCGAGACTTTTTCGGCCAGCAGCGGGCCGATTGGCGAAGCCAGCAAATCTCCGACTCCCGGCCGCTTGCAGAATTCTTCCACGAACTTTTTCCATCCGGTAAATGTCTGCCAATCAAGCCCGTCCTTGATCTTCTTTTGAATATTGATCTCGGGCTTTCCAAACTTGGTGTGCAGGTCCTTTGCCGCTTCTTTTGTTTCTGCCTGAAAAGGAATGCGCAAGTTGAAACGCATGGCCACGAGTTCTTTGTCTTCATCTTTCCCGAGTGGGTTACCTTTGGTGTTGCTGACCGCGATGCCGGCACAAATTGAGCGGACGTATGAAGACGACACTTCGGAGCCGTGTTTCGAATTAGGGAGAATAGAAAAGGGGACGAAGAATTCGACGTCTACCTGAAAAGCCTCCTCACTGGTCAACCACAACTCGACCCGGCGCCGCATGCCGGCCCCAAAAACGAAGACCTCGTGGACGCCGACCTTCTGTTTGGAAATTCCGAAGGTTAGCGTTGAAAAAAAACTGCGCTCATAACCTTTTTCGGAGGTAAGAGCCTTACTGATCGCCTCAGTAACACCCGCCATATCTCGCGTAAAGGTTTTACCGAGCAGGTCTTTGGAAGCAATGACAGGTTCCGTGATAGCGACGAAGTCATGTTTATGTCCCGCGATATTCGCGAAGACCGTGGCCATCAGCCAATCGCGGAAACGGACCTGGTTCCACGCGGACTGCGGGCTGCGCAAGTAAAGCGGGTTCGAATCTATTTCGCGGAGCGTGCGTTCTTCGGTGCGTCCGGCCTCGTTAAGATAGTAGTCATCACCGGAGTCGGCGGTGAGATCGGGTTTCCTCACCGTCTTCAAACCAGCAATTAGAAGAAAGAGATCGGATGTAGAAGGTGGCTTGTCTTCGGCCATCAGATAGCCCTCTGATTGTCTCCGTGGAAACAGATCTCAACTGGCTTTGACTGCTATGAAAACGACGAACCGCGGTCTTTAAAATCCTGCGGTCGTTCCCTTGAATCTCAAAGCTCTACCGCTGGGCCAGTCTGTCGCGCATTCAGAGTTCGGCGATCGGGCCCAGATTCTTGAAGTGTAGTTTGTCGACCAACCCATCGAATTTCGGATTAAGACGAAGTACGTAGTTAGTACTAAGTCAGTAGTAGCGTTAAGCGAAAGCAACTTTTGTAACACGTTGGCATTGTCGATGTCGGGTGACTACTTTAGCGCGGGAGTATATGACCAATACGTGATTCTGACAAGAGATCGGAATCCGAGGTAGTGGCCTAATTTCAAATTCTCCCGCCACTTTCTGTATAACGCGGTTTTGCGTAACACGACAAATCATAGTAGTCTTCCGCTTACCGTGTCTACGCTTTGGAGCATTCTCACGAATTGGGCCGTTGTTGGCGTTGTGTGGGCCTTATCCGTTGGGATCGGGGTTGGCGTCATGAGTATGACGCCGCCAGATTTCGTTGTCGCCCGCATCGCGTTTACCGTAGCCCTGCTATTGTCGCTCATAAAAGCGGCCTTATGGCTCGCCGATAGCCGAGACACTCGCTATCTAGTGTTGATAGCCTTCTTTGCTTTTGGGGTTTTGGGGGCGACGTGGGCGCTCGCAATGAAGTACGTTAGCCACCGAGAAGCGTTATGGAGATTGGCGCATCCCGAATCAGCACCGCAGCCTGAATCAAAGCCTGTCCCGTCGCTTAATGCTGAATTACGATTTCGAGATGATATCGAGGATGTAAGAGTTAGCGTTAACGATCATGAGTTGCCACGTTCGCTTGTTTACCTTGAGACGCAAGGAATTGACTTGGACAAAGTGATTAAGATTCCTGGGAGGGTGTATGTAAGGAACAGGAAGCCTTATTTCGACGGGACAATTAAAGCAGGAGCAAGGCACATAGAAATTAAAGAAAACCGCGTAGTACAAATGCCGGACGGGTGGGACGAGAACTTTAATGATCGAGCCTGCGAGCTGGTAAATGAAGGTCTTCGTGTTGTGTTCCGCATAGTCTTAGAATCGGCTGCGCACATCTCCATTGACGCTGGACACTACATTAACAATAAGCATCATTGGAGAGAACGTGTATTCAGATATCCCTCTTCCGAGCATCCCGGAGAGTTTACATCTGATATTAAGGAGCGACTCACCCCGCTTTCCGTTAAGACTCTCTATCAGTTGTTTTTGACCGATTGTAGAGGTACGCGTAGTCAGCATACGTTAGAAAGCAAGCACAAAATTGAGTGGGTTCTCTGTCGCAATCCTGACTCAAAATCGGCTCACCTCAATGTGTATGTTCCTTACGGAAACCCAGAACCGGCAATATCGAGTCTCGCAAAAGAACACAGAACAATAATCGGCGATTTTGAGCGGGCCGGATTCTTACGGGGCATGGTATTTACGGGCCTAGTCTACGTCTACCACGACTACCCTTTGCGCGAACAGCAGAAAGCTGCGCTAGCCGAAGAATTTAGAAACAACGAAACAGAAGTGCGATTCCGAGGGCCAGAATACGAGGTCGCCGAGAATAGTCCGATCCGCGCCCTTGCATTCTCGTAACACGATTTATCTTGACGCGACGGATATTCCGTGTTACGATTAAACCATGCCGAACATGCTAAGCAAAGACAAGCAGATAACGATAATCAGCGCATTGGCTGAGGGTTCTAGTATGCACGCGGTTTCGCGTATGACTGGCGTTCACCGCGATACGATTTGTCGTTTAGGTGTCCGTGTCGGTAAAGGCTGCGCGGCTGTTATGGACGCCAAGATGCGCAATTTATCGTGCAAATTCCTTCAGCTAGACGAAATCTGGGGCTTCATTGGTAAGAAGGAAAAGCACGTCTCTTTTAACGACGATCCGACACTTGGCGACGTTTGGACATTCTGCGCAATCGACTCTGAAACGAAGATCGTGCCGTCGTTCAAGGTAGGCAAGCGCAACCACCAAACCGCCAACGCATTCTTGGCTGATATAGCCTCTCGCCTGAACGAAAACTCACGTCCCCAGATTTCAACGGACGGGCTCCGCGCTTATATCGACGCGGTAGAAAATGCTTTCGGCATGAATGCGGATTATGGAATGATTCTCAAGACTTACGGCGCAGACCACGGCGAGCATCATCAAGAACGCCGCTACTCCGCGCCTGACGTTGTTTCCATTGAACGCCGTGCGGTCTCTGGCCGTCCTGATATGGACTTGGTTAGCACGTCGCACATTGAGCGATTGAACGGAACGACTCGCCTTCACATGCGCCGCTTAACTCGCCTCACGTATGCTTTCAGCAAGAAGTTAGAGAATTTCGAGGCCGCAGTTGCGTTGCATTTCGCTTATTACAACTTCGTGAGACGACACGGATCGCTCCGCATGACTCCGGCGATGTTCGCGGGAATTGAGCGAGACTTTTGGACTGTGAGCGATCTGATTGAGGCGGCATCATGAATCGCGTAGATGAACTACAAACCGTTATCCGCGATCTGCATGGCGCAGAGGCCACGCACGTTGAAACGGTGCCTGTGAAGGAAATATTTCAAGGTCAGACGATCTGGGAAGGCGACGTTGAAGTGTTCGATCTGCCAGACCATCCAAAAGCGTCTCGCGTCTATGCGTGGTCGCATGGCGATCCTCCGCAGCACATAACAGTCTTACAAATTCCACCAGCTACAACCCCATTGCGAGCCGTACAAGTCGCGATTGCTGGCATGTTCAGGGAGGCAGAAGCAAATGCCGAAAGCTAAGAAGCGCGGACGCCCGCCGCTGCCAAAAGGCCACGTGAAAGAGTCTTATATACCGATTCGCGTGAAGCCCGAAGATCGCAAGCTGTTTGAGAAGGCAGCGAAGGCGAGCGAGCACAAGACATTGTCAGGCTGGATGCGACAGACGTTACGAGAGAACGCTGAGGAAAGTATGCGCGAGACTAGCATTCATCAGATATTACACAACGTCCGCAGCGGTAAGGGTGTGGATAATTTATCCGCAATACAGGTCGAGGATATACGCCATTTTGATTCTATCGACGTGAGTGCTTATCGATCATTGAATACGCCGGTTTGGGGAAGTCGAACAACGGCGCAGGACATTAAAGATTTACAGCGAATCAGTAAGACGTTATCGGCTGGAAACTAAATCACATGCCACAAGTGATAAACACCGAGTTCAAATTAGGCCACTACCCGGAACCGGGGCCGATTAGCGAGCCAATTCAACGGACGCAGGCCAAGGCCAATCTTCAAAGAGCTTTGGACTCTATGGCTAGATTGCGTCGGACAATTGACAGGCGTCCCAGTGGTCTTACCGGACCGCGCAAAACCACAAGCGGTTGAACTCAATTAAGACTTGTTTGTGTGAGGCCTGTGTTATCGGAATAGAGGCTTTCTCGTCTTCACAGAAGAGGGTGTCACCTCTGACGTGCGAACGCCTTTCGATTGCTTAAGGTCGCGGTGATTCTGGTGCTGACTAAATTGCTTTGCTTTATAGCGTTTCCTTCGGGTGTGAATGCTATCCGGGAACCGTTACCTTTCAATGGTCCGATTTTTAGGGAGGGTTACAGGCTGGCGCAAAAAGCGGCTGCTGCATGTCAGATTGGAATTCGACCTGCAAAGCTGTCCCTCCCGAATACTCCGCCACATTGTAATATTGAAGTTAGCAGTGTCCGTTCTTAACTAGTGGACCTAAACGGGGGTTACAAATGACGGCCAAGGAGGAAGGCTTCTCATGAATACGAAGCCGCCGCTGACGCGTGTCCTGCTTACGGGCTGGCTCATTCTTGTTGTGCTCGTATTGCCTTCGTCTGCGAGCTCACAGCTAATCGAAGCTGGCGCTAAAACTCCGATGCAGGCAGACGAGTCTGCATCGGTATTCGCCGAAGCTTCAGCCACTCATAAACTGGAGGTTCGCTGCGATTCGAGAGATGCTGCAAGCGGAGCTTATGAAGCAGAGATTGGGCAGGCGCAAGCCACAACCGAACAAGACCGAAACCGTCTTGCCGTGCAGGCTGTGTTTGCTGAAGCCGAGCAACTGCGCGCGCAAGGTGACCTGGAATCTCTGCAAAACGCCATCAAGAAGTATCAGGAAGCACTCTCGCTCTATCGATCTTTGGGAAACCACGATGGCGAAGCGAATGCGCTAAGTAAGCTCGCCGAAGTATGCTTTAACACGGGTGAAAATAAGGGAGCTCTGGATTATTCGAGTCAAGAACTCCTGCTCCGGCGAACGGCTGGTGATCGCCGGGGAGAGGCTCACGCACTTCTCTACCTCGGTCTGGTCTACAATGATTTGGGACAGAAGCAACAAGCGCTGGACTACTTCAATCAAGCGTTACTGCTCTGCCGAACTGTTGGTGATCGCGTTGAAGAGCCAAATGTGCTTAACAACATCGGCTGGGTTTATTCCTCAATGCGGGAACCGAAGAAGGCGTTGGACCACTTCAATCAGGCCCTCTCACTCAGCCGCAGTCTTGTCAATCGCGAGACCGAAGCCAGGGCGCTCCTTGGCATCGGCGGGGCCTACACCTATCTGGGAGAGAACCAAAAAGCACTGGACTTCGAAAATCAGGCTCTGTCAATAAACCGGGCTATTGGCGCTCGCCGGGAGGAGGCCTACACGCTGCTCGACCTCGCTTGGCTTTATGTCGGATTGGGCCAGAAACAAAAAGCCCTGGACCGCAACCAGGACGCGCTGTTGCTGATGCGAGATATTGGGGAGCGCAAAGGGGAAGCTATGGTGCTTCACGGCATCGGCTGGATATACGAGCTATCAGGCGGGAGGCAGAAGGCAATAGACTATTACAATCAGGCACTGCCTCTTCGCCGGGCAGCTGGTGACATTGTCGGAGAAGCGGACACGCTCTACCGGCTGGCCCTCTGCAAACGCGACTCGGGCAATTCCGGCGACGCGCGCGCTGATATTGCTGACGCCGTCAACATCATAGAATCCTTACGCTCAAAGATCGGCAATCAGGAATTACGCGACAATTACATCGCTTTTACTGCTCAGGATTATTACGAATTCTACATCGATCTCCTCTCACAACTTCATCAAATTAATCCTTCGCAGGGATATGACGCCGCGGCGTTACAAATCAGTGAGCGTGCTCGCGCCCGCAGTTTGATTGAACTACTAAACGAGGCTCGCGCCGACATACGTCAAGGAGTCGACGCGGAACTGCTCGAGCGCGAGCGAAGCCTGCAACAAAGCATAACGGCCGCGACCGCTAAGAGAATTCGTCTGCTCAACATCAGGCACACCATTGAGCAAGGGACTCGAGCCACGCAAGAGCTTGAGGGGCTTACCTCAGCATATCAAGAGGTCGAAGCGAAGATCAGAACCGACAATCCGCGCTATGCCGCGCTAACTCAACCGCAACCGCTTACTCTCTCAGAGATTCAGCAGCTCCTCGATGCCGATACACTGTTGTTAGAATTCGCCCTGGGAAAAGTACATAGCCACCTTTGGGTGGTGACGCCAACTTCCATCAATAGCTTTGAACTCGCGAAAGCGTCGGTGGTTAGAGATGCGGCGCGCCATCTCTATGAGCTATTGACCGCACGGACGAAGAAGGTCGCTGGGGAGACTCGGGTGCAACGAGACGCACGTATCACAAAATCGGACGCGGAGTCCCACACGGCTGCCGCGGAGCTGAGTCGCATGCTGCTTTCGCCGGTCGCCTCGCAATTGGGAAAGAAGCGACTCGTCATCGTCAGTGACGGAGTGTTGCAATACATTCCCTTCGCGGCCCTTCCCGTTCCTGAGCCGCTCGGCGACGCGGCGAAATTAGGAGGGCAAATAAATCGCCGCATCGAAGACAGGCCGTTGATTCTTGAGCACGAGATTGTCAATCTGCCTTCCGTCTCAACACTGGCGCTGCTCAGGCGCGACCTCGGAGAACGCAAGCCGCCCACAAAGACCATCGCCGTTTTTGCTGATCCCGTATTTGAAGTCACCGACGAACGAGTCATTCGAGGATCAAAATCAGCAGACAGTCTGTCAAAGAGGCCTGGCAATACAGCAAGATCGAACGCGCGGGTGGAGAACGCAGGTCGCGATGATAAGACACTCAACGCTATCAGAGATTATCTGGTGCGGACAAGAATCATCGAGGAAGGACAGCCGCTGGCCCGCTTGCCTTATTCCCGAAAAGAGGCTTTGGCCATAGCGTCACTGGTGCCGAAGGCGAAGCAAAGTATTCTGCTGGATTTTGACGTGAACTATCGGGAAGCGACAAACACGGAGTTGGGCGATTATCGGTTTTTGCACTTTGCTACGCACGGTTTGCTGGACACCCAGCATCCCGAATTATCCGGCATCCTGCTCTCGCTGGTTGATAGAGAAGGCAAACCGCAAGCGAACGGCATACTCAGACTCGGCGATATCTATAACCTGAGAATGCCGGTTGATATGGTTTCCCTGAGCGCGTGCGAAACCGCCTTAGGGAAATTCATAAGAGGTGAAGGACTTGTCGGACTCACCAGGGGGTTCATGTACGCAGGTGCGCCGCGAGTTATGGCGAGTCTCTGGAAGGTTGATGAGGAGGCCACCGCTGATTTGATTGAGTCGTTTTATGAAGGAGTGTTGGGCGAGCAGCAACTGCGGCCCGCTGCGGCCCTGCGTCAGGCGCAAATAGAGATGTGGCGCAGACCGAACCGGCGCGCGCCTTTTTATTGGAGCGCTTTCGTGATGCAGGGCGAGTGGAAATGAGAGCGAGTTCGGAAACTCTGAGCGAGCAATCTGAAGGCCAGGGTTAATTTATGGACGCCACCTTCCTCACCAAAGAATGGTCCATCTCGATTCGACAAAGGCTGATCACGTTCTTCGCTTGCGAAGGTTGCCCCGACCCGGAGAACTGCGCTGACGACACAATCCTCAGGGTGATAAAGGCGCTTTCAAAAGAAGCAACGATAGGGGTCAAGCCGTGGACCTTTGTCTACGCTGTGGCCAGAAATGTTGAAAGGGAATGCCGGAGAAGACGGGCCAAGCTGAAAGAGTCTCAGATCATCGATGGAACTACGCCAGAGCCGCCTTTGCCGAATGATCCTACCGAGGATTTGCTTTACCTTTGTTTGGATAGATGTCTGGGTGAACTTTCGCCTTTCGAGCGGGCGTTGATCATCAAATACCACGAAGGGTCGCAAGCCGGCGATGACAAGAGGAACCGGAAAGCGTTGGCGGACCAGTTAAAGATGTCGACCAAACAATTGTGCAAACAAGCCATCAGGATCCGAGCGAAGCTCGGGCCATGTATTACTGACTGTCTTGAACGCGAGCGATAACAGAGGCGCCGGCAGAGCTTCGCGATGCCTTGCTGGAAATAAGGCCTGAACGCGTCATTGATTATTTGAGAAAGGCTGGACACACTTGAAAGAGGATCTGCCTGGTCACAGAGTTCTAGTCCAATACCTGCTCGGCGAGCTGAACGAGGTGGAGCGCGCCGAACTCGCCGAACGATACTTCCAGGATGACGATCTGTTCGAGGAATTACAGGAAGTGGAGGGCGAGTTAATCGACAAATGCGTGCGTGGCTCTCTGAGCGAAAAGGATCAGCAAGCGCTCATGGGCTACCTGGCCAGGTTGTCGGATGGGCAAGAAAAACTCGCCCTGGCCAGGGCCTTGACTCAAATTACCGACGAAGAAAGACAGCGGGCGCAGCATTTCCTGGACGAGTACGTACCGGCTTCCGTCCCGTGGTGGAGGTTGATGCTGAAGTCGCCAACAAAGCTGCCGGCAACGCTGCGATACGCCATGATTGCCGGCCTCGTCGCGATGATGTTCGGGATATTGTTTCTGATGTCTCAAGTCAGGCAACTGCGTCATGACAACGACCATCTGCGGGAGCAGCTCGCCAATCTTGAAAGAGAGAAACAATCACTCGAGGCGCGGTCCGAAGCCGGCGTCGAGCGGATGCGACAGTTGGAAGAAGAAATTAAACTAGAGCAACAGGCGAATGAAGCGCAGGCGCAGCACCTGGCCAGTTTGCAACCGACGATGCCCGTCGTCGCTTCGTGGACACTCACCCCAGCTTTGCGCTCTCCAGGCCTTCCCGACAAAGTGACGCTTCCGCAGAGCGCGAAATTTGTTTCTGTCACGCTGCCGGCTGAAAACGCTTCGCAAGCATCGAGGCTGCGGGCCATCATGCAAACGACCACCGGCGCACAGCGCCGCGAAATAACGGGCTGGCGCGCCAACAAATCAGGCGAAGCAGTGTCCTTAAAAGTCCCGGCCGGTTATTTCACCGAGACCAGCTACAAATTAACGCTCGTCCGAAGAGACCTGGACAACGTGGAGCTTTCGCAGGACTTCTACTTCACCGTCTCCAGACGATGAATCCTCGCGCCTTGCCAGGCGCCACAGTCAATTACGGCCTGCTCACCGTTAGATCACCAAATCCACGAGTTTTGTTTCGGCTTTTAGCGGCTGAAACAAAAATCAGAAAACCTCTCCTCTAGGCGGAGCATTTTTCAAGAGTGATCATTAATTAGTTGAAGGGCAAGTCAGCGAGCCACTTCTTCGAGCGCCGGGGAAAGGTACCGGTGCGTGGTCCTCCTTCGCTATGACCATTTCGTCGCAACCCGGGATTTCCCGACGAACTTATGACCGGCTCGAAACATGAAGCAAGCGGAGAAAGACGAATGAAAAAGAATTGCTTGAGCATTTCAGCGAGACTGGTGTTGCTCTTGCTGACTACAACATTCTTAACGACCAGCCTATATGCTCAGACGGGGCCTATCAGGGACGATGCTTATACCCAGTCCAGCACGCCGAATCAAAACTTCGATCCTAATGCGAATCTGCGAGTGGCCTCGGGCATAAACACATATCTCAAGTTTGACCTTTCGACTTTGCCACCAGGCACGGCGGGAAACGACGTCGCTAAAGTTACGCTGCGGCTCTGGGTGAACACCGTCACCACCGGAGGCTCATTCGATGTCCGTCGCGTGACTGGCACCTGGACTGAGGGGACCATAACTAACAACTCTGCGCCGACGCTCGGCGGTACAGATGCGTCCGGGCTCCCAGTCACAGCCCTGGATGATTCGCATTTCGTTGTGGCCGACATCACTGCGTTGGTCAAGGATTGGCTCGATGGCCTGCTGCCCAACAACGGTATTGCTCTGCTGGCGAATGCCGCCAACACTAATATCAGATTCGACAGCAAGGAGAACGGGCAAACCAGTCATGAGCCCAGGTTGGAAATCATTCTCAAGGGACCGAAGGGTCTAAATTGGAAAGGAGCATGGAGCGCCGCGATCAACTATGTCGTCGATGATGCTGTCAGCTACAACGGTTCCTCCTGGACGGCGAAACAAGCGAATACGAATGTCGTTCCCATTGAAGGCGCCGTCTGGACGATTGTCGCTCAAAAAGGCGACACGGGCGCGATCGGAGCGACGGGTGCAACAGGCGCTACGGGAGCGACTGGACCGCAAGGCCCTGCCGGACCAACAGGCGCAACCGGAGCGACGGGCGCTCAAGGTACAGCAGGACCAACCGGTGCTACTGGAGTGCCGGGTTCTCAGGGACCCATCGGACCAACAGGAGCTACCGGCCCGCAAGGTGCAAAGGGTTTGAACTGGACCGGATTCTGGAGTTCGGCGACCAACTACTCAACTGATGACGCAGTCAGCTACAGTGGCTCCTCCTGGATAGCCAAGCGAGTCAATGCGAATGTCGCTCCCGTTGAAGGAGATGACTGGACGATCGTTGCTCAAAAAGGAGAAGTGGGAGCAACAGGTCCACAAGGATCAACCGGCGCAATGGGCCCACAAGGTCCGATAGGCCCACAAGGCTTGCAAGGTCCTCAAGGTGCAACTGGCCCGCAAGGGTTAACAGGTTCACAGGGGTCGACGGGCGCCACCGGAGCAACTGGGCCACAAGGACCTCAAGGCCAGGTCGGTCCACAGGGACAGACTGGGGCGACGGGAGCAGATGGCCCTCAAGGACCGGCTGGTTCACAAGGACCGCCTGGACCTGCTGGAATAGCTTGGCGCGGGAACTGGAACGGCACAACGAACTACTCAGCCAATGACCTCGTGTCATACAACGGGTCCTTGTACATTGCTGTCCAGACGAATTTTGCCGATCAACCACCAAGTGCATCATGGCAAACACTTTCGTCATCAAGTGTGGCTGGCTCGTACGCTCAGATCAAGTATGCGGAAGGTCCCCCCAATTCAGTACTACTACTGCCGCCTAACGATGTCTCCTACTATCCTGAAAGCGTAGATATCACTACGAGCGCCGCAACCAGTCTGTTGGAAATCGGCTTCAGCGCAGAGTTTATCGGAGGTTCTTTCCCTCGGCAGTTTCGGTTCGATCTCTATCTCGATGGCGTAGCGGTTCCTAACAAAAGTTATGGTTCCTGGTTAGCGAGCCCGAGCCTCGGGGGATTCTCGGGCATTGTGAGCAGCACGCATTCGGGAACGTGGATGGTGCCGGTTAATGCCGGAGCGCACACGGTCCAGTTGCTCATGTCGAATACAAGTAGCGGCACTGGCTCCTTAAGGCTTCAGCCCATGCGACTGTTGGTTGTCAAAGAAATAGTAGAAGCGGGCCAAGGTGGAGGAACTGGGCCCGCAGGACCCCCAGGACCGGCGGGACCACCGGGTGAAACTGGAGCCACCGGCGCCACCGGCGCGACAGGACCGCAAGGTCCAATCGGTCCCGCGGGACCGCAAGGTCCAGCAGGGCCGCCGGGAACTACACCGGATCTGTCGGCATTAGAAGCGCGAGTAGCTGCTCTTGAGGCAATAGTGAATCCCCATCGCGTCTATGTGACAAATCTCGGTGGCGTTGGTACCAGCGTCTCAGTCATAGACCCGGCGACCAATCTTGTGGTGGCCACTGTGCCGGTAGGCTCAGGTCCGCGTTCTGTGGCACTCAACCCCGCGAGTACTCGCGCCTATGTTACTAATCAGGGCATTAACAGCGTGTCGGTGATAGACGCATTGATCAATACCGTTGTGGGGTCTATAGCCGTCGGTACTAATCCGCTTGGTGTAGCAGTCAACTCGACTGGAACACGCGTCTATGTTGTTCACGGTTCTGGTGGTTCCGGTTTGTGGGTGATAGACCCTGGGACCAATAACGTTGTGGCGAATATACCGCTGGGCTCGAATCCGAATTCAGTCGCAGTCAACCCTTCCGGAACTCGCGTTTACGTTACCCTTAATAACAATCCCGGCAGCGTCGCCGTGATAGATACAGCGACGAATAATATTGTGGCGACTACGTCCGTGGGGTCCTCGCCGCAGAGTGTGACCGTCAACTCTGCCGGGACGCGCGCCTATGTTCCCAACGCGGGTAGCAACAACGTGACAGTGATAGATATCGCCACGAATACCGTCGTGGCGACTGTGCCGGTGGGAACTCTTCCGTTTGGCGTGGCGGTCAACCCGGCGGGAACTCGCGCTTATGTTACGAATGGCAATAGCAACAGTGTGTCAGTGATAGATACCGCGACCAATACCGTGGTGGCGACAGTGCCGGTAGGGACCTTTCCGAATGGGGTGGCAGTCAATCCGGCAGGCACCCGCGTCTACGTTACGAATACGAGCAATGGCAACGTGTCCGTGATCGACACCACAACCAACACCGTGGTGGCGACGGTGCCGGTCGGGAACCAGCCGATAGGGATCGCAGTTAAGTAGGCAGGCGGCGAGTTTCTGGAGGCACCGTCTTTTCGCTCACGCCGAATCGGTCTGGAGGTCTAACTTATCAGACTCTCCACTTGTAAGTACCCCTAAAAACAGGACCATTGAAAAGTAGAGGTTTCCGGGTAGGATAGCGAACCCAGGAGGCCAGATGAAGCGGAGCAAATTCAGTGAGCATCAGATCATCGCGATCTTGAAAGCAGTCGAAGCGGGGCGGACGGTCAAGGATGTTTGTCGTGAGCACGAAGTCAGCGATGCGACCTATTACAAGTGGAAGACCAAGTACGGCGGGATGGAAGCGGCTGACATTCGCCGGCTGCGTGAACTCGAAGATGAGAACCGGCGATTAAAGCAGATGTCGGCCGAGTTGTTGCTGGAGAACCGGGGCGCTGAAAGATGTGATCGCAAAAAAGCTGTAACGCCGGCGGTCAAGCGCGAACTGGTAGCTGGTCTTCAACAAGAGCATGGACTGACCGAGCGTCGTGCTTGCGCGGCGGTGAGCTTGGGACGATCGGTATATCGCTATCGGCGCCGACCGAACCGCGACGACGAACTCATTAAGCTGCTTCTGGAGTTGGCGCACCGGCGACCGGAGGAAGGATTTCCAAAGCTGTTTCAAACGGCTGCGGCGGCAGGGCCGGTGCTGGAATCACAAGCGAGTGCATCGGGTGTATTGCAGCCTGAAATTGAACAAACGGCGGAAAGGAAAGCGACGATTGCCGACACGTAACCCGGCGCCCGCCGGCGAGTACTCAGTCCTGTTTTCTTTTCGCCCTTACGTTGACGGCGAGTTTCCGAATCGCAAATGATCAAACACATTCTTGGTGTCTGTTTGGTGACTATTATGAGAGAGCACCAGAGAGACTAAAGAGAATTTGGTTGACTAAAGAGAATCGACACAAAGTTTGACGACTCAACGCGTTCTGGGATCTCATTGATGCGAAGGAAGTTAGTAGAACAACACCGGGCTGGCGGCCCTGGTCAGCGTTATCGGCATCCTTATTATTGGGCGGCTTTCACGCTTGCCGGCGGATATGGCAGTTTTTGAAAACGACTGAGAGTCCAGTCTCCTGAAATGATCCTACGAGGTTGTCGGAGTTGCGTGGGGTGAGGACACGTAGCCTGAGGGCGGGGCTTGTGGGAGGGGCCTCGCCCGTTTTCTTTTGGTAAGGACTCCAACGTACCTGTCTTAAGGACCCATTGAACAGTGCTCCAACGAGATTACAGGACTTTCCTGCCGTATGGAGTGAGCTTCGCGATAAACGGAACCGTTTTCTCCATGGGTCCTCAAGTTATCTAGTAAATGCAGCAGACGCGCACGGGCTGTGAACGTGACAGCTGATGCGGTAACTGTGTACGGTGGCTCAACACAAATGCCAATGTAGACTTTTGCTTTGCCGCTATTGCCGAAATAAGAGAACGAATTCTCACTTCACGGACCGAATCGACGGCGATACTCAAGGGATTGAATAAATGCCTTGACCATCTCAGCCTGTTCGTAATTGCTATTGAAGCGATCCAACTTTTCCAGCCAGAAATTATAGCCGTCAAAGTTCATGTCCGGCGCTTCATTCGGATTGCGGCGCAAATAACCAAAGTACTGCATCAACACGAACGCACGATTGAATTCCTGGCGCCCTAACGTCGGATTTTCCGACACCATTCTAAGGACGCGAGCTTTAGCGGCCTGGTCATGGATGTCGCTGTCCGATCCGAACTCATGAAGCGCCGCGTCGCGTTCTGCCTCTGAAGGCGTCAGGCCCGCGTTGGTGAATAACGCGTCCACAAATGCCGCAGGCGTCATTGAGTCCGGAAACGCTGAGGTAAATCGATTCCGTTGCACAAACTCAGCAATCAAGTTTTGCTGATTGGCCTCGAGCACTTGTTTCCAGCCAGTTTGATTGACGATGACTCCATGGCCAATCTGCTGTGTGTCTGACAGAAAGTCCGCAAGCTCAAGCGGAACCGGAGTGCCGGGTAAATTGCCGTACGAGCTTTGTAGAGTCGATAGACAAGATAGCCGGTCTGCTGAAATTCAATTGAGAGAAAGTAAGCCGCACTGACGTTTACTCTTTTTACCTCCACGCACTGAACGTCGGCCCTGCACGAAACGATTTCCCGGTTCCAAAACGCAAGGCCATCCTGATCGGGTTCGCGGTTGAGAAAATCGAGATAATGCTGACGGACAAAGTACTGCGGATCATCGATCAAGTTCGAAGGTGGCAGACCGGATTGGTTCACGATGAATTGCCGTCCGGCGATCGTCAGTGTGGCCGTACGCGGCTCGGCGGCGGTGTTGGCCGCGACTGAGAAATTAACGTTGCCGTTTCCAGCGCCGGTCGCGCCGGACGTGATCGTGATCCAATTTGCGTCATTGACTACCTGCCAATCGCAAAAGTCGTTGCTGGAGTTCACACTTACACTCCCGCTGCCGGGCTGCATCGAGAAAGACTGGCCCAGGTTGGAGATCGAGTAATCACAGTTCGTCGTGTCTCGGTAATGGAAGACGCCCATCTGCGTCCCCGCGTGCAAGTTCTTCCCCGCAGAACCTATCGCCAACACATTTACAAAGGAGTTCGTCAGACCTTCATTAAAGGGGACCCATGTCAAGCCGCCGTCTGTGCTCTTGAAGACGCCGACACCGTCAGTCCCAGCATAAATAATGTTCGGGTTGACGGGGTCAATCGCCAGCGAGTTGACGAAGTTAAAGGAGTAGTCGGTGGACAGACCGTCACCAAGGTACTTCCAGTGCGCGCCGCCATCGGAGGTCTTGAGGACGGAGCCCGCGTGCCCGAAGTAAACCGTGTTCGCATCATGTGGGTCGACTGCTGCTGCCCCAAAACCCTGCGCACAGTAGCATGACCGCCAGTCCCAACTCGCGCCATCGTCAGCGCTCCAGGCTATGAAGCCAAGACAACCGGCCCCCGGGTCACTCCAGCAGTCGGAGCCCGTAACATAGATCGTAGCCGGCTTTCCGGGTGCTATAGTCAGGGTGTTTACGCTAACGAAAAAGATGCCCAGGAATTGCCAGGCCGCGCCGGCGTTCGTGCTCTTATAGATATTTCCGTTAACCACGGCGTAGACGGTGTCCGTGTTGACGGGGTCGACCGCCAGCGCATTTACCACAGGGAAGTCTTTCGGTAGGTCCGTATTAATTGCGCTCCAGCTCGCGCCGGCATCGTTGCTCTTGAACAACCCATGCTCGCTAATCCCGGCGTAAATGGTTGACGTGTGGAGTGGATCAATTGCCAGTGCGGTACCAGCGTTGAGATAAGGGTCATACTGAAAAGAGTTGGGCAAACCGTCCAATCTGCTCCAGCTTCCGCCGTTATCGGTGCTCTTGAACACCCCGGACCGCGTTCCGGCATAAAGCACTCTTGGATTGCCCGGATCAATCACCAATGAGGTAACAGTTCCTCCTTTAGGTCCGTTTGTAGTCCAAACGCTTAGGCCCTCGGAGGTCCCTTTGCTGGCAGACGACGCAAGGGGACGAGACCGCTCTGTCACAAACTCAAAAGGCGAGCGGCGAGTCGCCTTGGCGCCAGACACTGATGGCGATGAGCGGGTGGAGGCGTGACCCGACGGAGCAATCCAACTCGCCCAAACTATCTGTGCCAGCATCAAGCCAACGAGCTGAATGACTCGTAGGGAAATACTCTTGACTTGTAAGTTATTCGTCATGTTTCTCATTGGTGTGAATTCCTTTCTTGAGGTGTCGAAGAAATGAGGGACCGTCTCCAGAGCCGGTGAAGTGAAGATGGACCGCATCGACGTGACGTGAGACGAACGCTCTGTGTTCGCTATGGAGGGGATGATTAGTAATAGTGATTCCTATTCCAACTTTCTCTTGACGGAAGATCTCTCCGTCACCCTCATAAGCGACGAATGGATTGCGAGCTTGTCATCACGGTCCTGGAGCCCTTGAGCTTTATGAAGGTGTTCTTGAGTTCAAGTGAAAGTTTCGCGATCCCGGCACCGGATGACGGAGCGGCGGATCGCGAGCAAAGGCAAGACTCTCGTGAGGTTGGTTAGGACAGTCAGGCAGTAGCGACGGGAAAGAAGTTTTATGAAGGCTGTCTCGCCAGCGATTATCCGATCCGGAAAGACCCAGAGCAGATCGGCGGGTGGAAAAGGCAAAAGCTTTGTGTCAGGGCTATCGCGGTTTGAAAGCGCGACCATGACGTATGGCACTCACGCAATACGCACTGTCAGGTCGTCCAAAGCGTGTGGGGACGCGGTAACCTTGCCCCCACTTCGACTCAGTCCGAGAGTAATACTTCATGCTCTCACGGAGTAAAGTTCAGATCCTCCGGCAGCGTCCCGGCAATCGGCACCTCAAAGAAGCGACTCGGTTCAGGGTGAATGATCAAGTTACCGTCTGAGGCAAAAAAGACGGCGATCTGCTCCTGAACGCCGCGCGCCATCGGACCAACCAGCGGCGACGTGATAAGCCGTATCAGGAAATGCGGATTCTTTGGCAACAGATTGTTTTCCGCGTACGCCAGATCATTTCGGAAATAAGTCGCGCGGTCGACCAGGTCGCCGGCGCGCAGCACAGCCGTTGTCGTTGGGTTCGTCGAGATCTGGTCGCCTATATTGAACTGGAACAAGACGGACTTGCCAGGCATTCCCGCGAGCGGGCTTTTTCGCAGGTAAGACGCGCAGATGAGCGAACTGGCAGATTGCGAAGCCCACTTCATGTGATCTAGGACCTCCTGTATTTCTATGGCGCCGGCGACTGTATTGATCAACGGTGGTTGATCTCTCAGCGGCAGATTCTCATTGAAACGCGGTAAGCCAACTGCGACACCGCCGATTTGTGTTAGACCGGGAGAATTGATTAACGAAGGAATGCGCAGTGAGAGCGGGGTGCCGATGCTGCCGGCCCGGAATATCGGCGACAGCCGAAGATTGTCATATGGCGTTCCCACAGAATTGAACACGGCAGCACGCACATTTGGCTCGATTGCCATGAATATGGTTCCCCACATCGCGCCCAGCGAGTGTCCGAAGTAATAAATGCGCGATGGATTCAGGTCTGGCGATCCGTCGCCATCGACATCGATCCCCACCTCAATTACGCGGACCAGTTGCATAAAATCCGCAATCGTTTGTCGCGCAGCGTCGCGGCTCGAGATGATCGTACGGGGCGGAGCAGCGTTGCGGCCTTCCCCAATTACACTAATCAGGTTGTCGTGATTCTGGTCGATGCCGCGACCACCGGCCGGCAAAGTCACCGGTGTGCCGCTGGTCCGGTTGACTATGAGCGTGCTCAGCGGGCCCGCACCGTTTCCATAGAAGCTGATGGAGATTGTGGCGATCCCGTGCGCGGCCATCGTTGCGGCGACCTCGAGCGGCTGATCGTTCTTATTATTCGGTGAGCCGTGGCCGAAGATTGCTACCGGCCAACCGCCAGCGGGCGGTGTGCCTGAGGGCAGGAAAAGATTGAAGAAGACATCGTTCATACCCTGCACTTGCGGAACGCCCGAGCGCGTGCCCACTTCAGGGATATATTCGCCGGGGTGGATCAGGTATTCGGGTGACACGTACTTGCCGAATGCAACCTTGCCGATTGCGCCGGGAATTATCCGGAGCAGCGCAAGGTTTAGTGGAGTTGGATTGACCGTCGGTGGGATCACGCCAGTTTGTTGGTTGAAGGTGATGCCGGTTAGCTCATCCAGTGGAAAGACTGTGCGCGTTCCCGCGGACCCGAGGTTGAAATCTGCGGAAGCAGGCGTCGCCGATTTGATCTGGTCGCGAATCCTCTCCAACATCGCGGTGGCGCTTTGGGTCGTGAAGACACTGGCGCTCACAATGTCGCTTTCATGAATCCCGGCTGATCGTGCCGCCTCCAGCGCATCAAGTAGCGCCTTCCGATAATCCTTCAAGTTGCGGTCATCCGTCTGGCCGAAATTGAGATCGTGTCTGAATCGCCGAAACGAGCCGCTCGCTTCGACTGGATTGCCAGCCACATCGCGCAGCCGGTTGGTCACAATTAGCGCATAGCGGGTGTGCTGGTCGAGGGTTTGGTCCGATTCGAAGTGGAGAGTATTGGTGAGGGGGTCCCAGACTACTCGATTGATGCCTGTCAACCTGCCGCCCGGCTCTCCGTTTGTCAGCGTATTTCCAAGGTTGATCAGAAAGATCGACTCGTTCGTTACTGTTGTGAGATCGATCGGACCGTCGAAAGGAATTGATACTCGCGGCAGCAGATTGAAGCCGTCGAGAGTGTTCATGACCTCCAAATCCTCACAGTCGGAAGGGCGAGTCAGGCAGTCAGGCTTGGGTAAGTCAACCCGCAGCCCGGTATTTTCACTTGAGTCAGGGACGGTGAAGAGATCGCTGGGAAACGGGCCATCACCTGGTGTGTGGAAATCAAAAAGAGCGTGCACGTTGCCCGCTGCTCTTGATGGTGCGCCGAGTACGACAGCACAGACAGTTGTCAGCAACAGAGCGCCGCCAAAGCGGACCACGACACTGCCAGATGATCGGGCGATCGCTGCGAGAGTTCTGAACTTGTTCATGTTAGTGCTCCTTGTGCGCCGGATAAAACCGGCGGCTTTAATTGGTGTTCATGCTGGTCGTCATTTCGTGAGACGAAAGCCGGATGCGTTAGCCGCGCTCGCCGGCTCTGCGGAGGAATGATTGGTCATAGTCATCCGCTTCGCCCTTTCTTCTGAATGGAGATTTCTCCGTCACCCACATAAGCGACGAATGGATGGCGAACTTGTCATCAGGACTTTCTTCACAGAGATTCTGAAATCAGGACATTACTGGCGCTTCCGATAACTGATTACCCGGTCAAAAAGAGTGCTACAATCGGGCTCAAAGAAGTTCTCTGGTGACGCCCCGATGGAGGGTTAGGATGACGGCCCCCACGTCACATGGAGTTACCCAACTCCTTTTGGATTGGAGCCGCGGCGACCAGACCGCGCTCAATAAATTACTGCCGCTGGTGCACGAAGAGTTGCGCCGGCTCGCCCATCACTACATGCGTGGCGAGAGTCCGAACCATACGCTGCAAACTTCAGCATTGGTCAACGAGGCCTATGTCCGCTTAGTCGATCAAAAGGACGTCCATTGGCAGAATCGGGCGCACTTCTTTGGCGTCGCCGCCCAGGTGATGCGCCACATCCTGATCGACCATGCCCGAAGTCAGCGCCGTCTCAAGCGTGGGGGCGATGCACAACAAGTCTCGCTTGACGAGGCCATCGTCATGGCTCCGGAGCGGGCCGCTGAACTCATCGCGCTCGATGAAGCGCTCACTCAACTCGAAGCAGCCGATCCCAGACGTAGCAAGGTGGTTGAATTGCGTTACTTTGGCGGACTCAGCATTGAAGAGACTGCCGAAGTGCTCAAGGTCAATCCGACTACTATTAGCCGCGACTGGCGCTGGGCAAGGGTGTGGCTTTACAAGGCGGTGACCAGCTCAGGTCGTTAGGTCGCAGCAATGCATTTTGACAAAGTGGCACGGGCGTCCCGCCCGTGAAATGACGCGCAAACGCGCGTGCCACTCAAAATCGGCTAAGCGATGCCAGGTTTCGGAATCGTTTGGCGCTTATGTAGGTGGAAGCTGGATCTATGTCTTCTGAAGACCTTGAACGCGTGGAAGCGGTCTTCCAGGCCGCGCTGGATCTTCCGCCGGAACGGCGAGCAGGTTATCTTGGCGAAGTGTGCGCGGGCGACGCTGAACTGCGCTCCGAAGTTGTGGCGCTCGTGTTGGCTTACGAGCAATCTGAGAATTTCATCGAACGCCCTGCAATGGAGATTGACGCGGCAATAGTGGCGAGTTCGCTGGCCGGCACTTTGCTCGGCCAAACGATTAGTCATTACCGAATGATCGAGCGGCTGGGCGAAGGCGGAATGGGCGAAGTCTACCTGGCGCAGGACACGAGACTGGGACGCCGTATTGCTCTCAAGCTGTTGCCGGCCCGTTTCACCATCGACGGAGATCGTGTCCATCGCTTTGAGCAGGAGGCGCGCTCGGCTTCAGCTCTCAATCATCCCAACATCGTCACAATTCATGAAGTCGGTGAAGCTGGCGCGGTCCATTTCATTGCGACCGAGTTTATCGAAGGCGTCACCTTGCGTGAGCACTTGCGCTCGCGACGAATGAACCTGAGCGAAGTGCTGGAGGTGGCGACTCAGGTTGCTTCAGCATTGGCTGCCGCTCATGAGGCAGGAATCGTACATCGCGACATCAAGCCGGAGAACATCATGTTGCGACGCGACGGTTATGTGAAGGTGCTGGATTTTGGACTTGCCAAACTGGCGATTTCAGAGACGGCCGCGCTCGGCAATGAGTTGCTGGCGGATTCATCCCTTAAGACTGATCCCGGCATGGTCATGGGCACGGTGAATTATATGTCTCCTGAACAAGCGCGCGGGCTGGCAGTCGATGCGCGGACCGATATCTGGAGCTTTGGCGTTTTGTTTTACGAAATGTTGGCCGGGAAGACACCTTTCGCAGGTGAGACGCCGAGTCATTCGATCGTGGCGACGCTTGACCGGGAACCGCCACCGCTGTCTGAATATCTGTCGCCGGTTCCTCCCCGGCTCGAGCGGATTGTTGCGCAGACCTTACGCAAGAGCAAAGAAGGACGTTATCGGACGGGCAACGACTTGTTGCTCGACCTGCAAAGTCTAAAACACGAGTTGGAAGTCAACGGCCGCCCTGACCATGTTCGCTTAACCGCGCCGCCCCGCACGGATACTGAAAGCGCAACGAACGAATCCGAGATTGCCGACGAGAATCAATCTGCGCAGCGCGCATTGCCATTGGATTCGGCGCATCGAACGTCAAGCGCGGCCTATTTCGTCGGTGAGATCAGACGGCATAGGCGAGGACTGATATTGGCCCTTGCGGTGGTTCTCATCGCGGTCGTGACAGTCATTGCGTTTCTGCCGCGGGCGTCTTTCTGGCCGTGGGGACAAACCCCGAAAGCAGGGGCGCCGTTCAGGATCAATTCAATTGCGGTATTGCCTTTTACCTATGCCGGTACGGATAGCGCCGACGAGAATCTCGGCTTTACCATGGCCGACACCTTGATATCCAGGCTGAAAAATCTGCGCGAGATCACTGTTCTTTCCGCCGTCGCGGTGCGCAAGTTCGCTGCGGCAAATCGAGATCCAGCGGCGGCGGGGCGCGAGTTGAAAGTTGATGCAGTCCTCGACGCGAGTATGCATCATGAAAACCAAAGAATCCGGATTGACCTGCGGCTTGTTAACTCTGCCGATGGGGCCACGTTATGGACCGGCGAAGAGAACGAACTGATCGACTCCGTCACGGCCACGCAAGATAGGGTTGTTGACAGGGTAGCCCTCGCGCTGGGGCCATATTTGAATGTGTTGACCAAACGCTACGTCCAGAATAGCGAGGCCTACCGGCTTTATATGAACGGCCGCTATCATTGGACGCAGAATACGCGTCAAGACCTGGAGAAGTCTCTCGACTACTTCAATAAAGCAATTGAAAAAGATCCGAACTACGCGCCCGCTTACGCCGGAATCGCCGATCTTTACACTTCGATTGTGGCTGATCCTTTGCCAAAGGATGAGACGATCCCGAAAGCCCGGCAGGCGGTCACAAAGGCGCTTGCATTGGATGACAATTTGGCCGATGCGCACGTATCGCTGGCGCGGATCAGGGCTTATTACGATTGGGATTGGTCCGGCGCCGAGAGTGAGTTCAGGCGAGCGATCGAACTCGAGCCCAATTCCGGCCTTGCCCACGGCGAGTTCGGATCATGGCTGGCGGGAATGGGTCGGAGTGACGAGGCGATCTTAGAGACGAAACAAGCTCTTGATCTCGACCCGCTCTCGCTGCACAACAACTTCTATCTGGTCTGGGCTCTGCTTTCCGCTCATCGCTACGACGAAGTAATCGCCCATTCTCGGCTGGTGCTCCCAACGTTTACGCAGGCTCACACCTGGATGGGTTGGGGCTATCTAGGAAAAGGGATGAATGCAGAGGCCATCACCGAGTTCGAAAAGAGATTAAGCCTGCAGCCCGACGTCATAACCAAATCAAATCTCGGATACGCATACGGGATCACGGCACGAACGGCTGAAGCGGAGAAGACCGTGGCTGAACTCAAAGAGTCATATGAACAACGAAAAGTCTCGGCATACTTTGTCGCCTTCACCTACGCCGGGCTGGGCGATAAGGACCAGACTTTCGTCTGGCTGGAGAGGGCGTATCAGGATCACTCGCGCTCATTGTGGGGCCTCAAGGCAAATCCCGGCTGGGACACTGTGCGAACGGATCCGCGCTTCGCGAATCTAATGCAACGCCTCAGGCTTGAATAAATTAAACCTCGTCTCTGGGTTTGAATTATGGTTAACCAAATCCTCAAGCGCCCGTCCTTCGCCTGTTTGCTGTTTTTGATCCTCCTGGTAGTCGCTCATCCGTCGGTGAGGGCTCAGTCAACCACAGCGCTTCAGGGAACTGTAGTCGATCAGAGCGGTGCAGTCGTGCCTGGAGCAAGGGTGAGCGTACGCAACCAGTCGACGGGTTTTGAACGCACCACCCAGACCGGCATCTCTGGTCGTTATAAGTTAGTGGGATTGCCGGTAAGCAGTTATCGCGTAGAAGCCCGGGCTGATGGCTGGCAGACTCAAATCGTCGAGAACGTGGTGCTGGAAATCAGCCAGGTAACCGTGCGGGACTTTCAACTCGTCGTCGGCGATGTGCGGGAGAAGATCATAGTGACTGACGAAGCTCCCATCGTCGAGAGCAGCACCATCACCGTCGGTCAGGTGGTCAACCAGAAGACTGTGCAGGAAATCCCGCTCAGCGGACGGCATTTCGTTGAGCTGGGACTATTGGTGGCTGGCTCAGTTACGTCGCCGCAGGACACTACCAACCTCGTAACCCGCACGACGCGCGGTCAGGGTCCGTCCGGATTTCACACCGCCGGCAATCGCGCCGAGATGGTCAATTTCATGCTCAACGGCATCAACCTGAATGACATGGCGACCAATTCTATCGCCATTCAGGCGTCAATAAGTTCGGTGCGGGAATTCAAGGTAGATAATTCCACCTTCAGCGCCGAATACGGGCGCAACGCGGGCGCGATCGTGAACATTGCCACGCGGTCCGGCGGCAATCAATTTCACGGCGAAGCATTTGAATTCTTCCGTAACGACGCTCTCGATGCTCGGAATTTTTTTGACCCGGAGAAACCACCATTCAAACGCAACCAGTTTGGCGGCGCCATCGGCGGTCCTATCAAAAAGAACCGGACGTTTTTCTTCTTTACTTACGAAGGGCTGCGCCAGCGCCAACAACTGACTATGAACAGCGGCGTGCTGAGCGACGCGCAACGCGCCGAGGCCACGGATCCAGCGGTGAGGAAATTGGTTGAGCTGATTCCGCGGGCGAACGCGTTTGTCGCGGGCGGCCCAAGATTTATCGGACCGGCCGGCGCCCCGAGCGACCTAGATGAATGGAGTGCCGACGTGAGTCACGAGCTGACTGCCGCCGATCACTTACAAGTCTATTACGCGATCCAGCGAGACACGCGCACCGAGCCTACCGACGGCTCAGCCACGATCCCAAACTTCGGCGATGTTTTCGCGAACACTCACCAGGTTTTCACGCTCAACGAAATCCATACGTTTGGTTCAAACCTGGTTAACGAAATGCGGGCGGGCTTTAGTCGTATCAACGCCACGATCCATCACGGAACGGTCGTCAACCCGGCCGACTTCGGCATTAAGAACGGCATTGACGAAGCAATCGGTTTGCCCCAAATCATTGTGGACGGCATTGGTCTAAGTTTCGGAGGACCGATCACAGTGCCACAGACGCGAGCTGACACGACAATCGTCTGGTCGGATACTCTCAATTACCTGCGCGGGCCTCACGCGCTCAAGTTCGGCGGCGAGTTTCGCCGGTTCGACTCGAATCTTTATTCGATGCATCCGGGATTTTTTAGATTTTCGGGTCCGGCAGCTTTTATCAAAGGAGAAGCCAACCAGTTCTCGATTGTGCAGGGCAAGCGTTCCAGCAGTATTCCGGTAACGGCCGTCGGCGTATTCGCTCAAGATAACTTCCAGTGGCGTCCGAATCTGAGGGTTGAACTCGGTCTGCGGTATGAGTGGAATGGGACGCAGACTGAGCGATTTAATCGGTTCGTCGTCTTTGATACTCGGACCAGTTCGCTCGTCCGCATCGGCTCAGGCTTAGATCAAGTCCATCATCCTAACACCAAGCTCCAACCCCGCGTAGGTTTTGCGTGGGATCCTTTCAGAAGCGGCAAGACTTCGCTCCGGGCGGCCTACGCTTTGCTGTTTGACCAGCCGACAACGTTCCTGGTGGGGGGCCTCACCACTAATCCGCCATTCGCCACACCGTTGAACTTCAACGAACCAGGAAGAACAGTGCGCTTCGATAATGCAATTGATAAGTCGAACACCGCCTTGGCGCCGGCCACGGTATCTCCTGATTTTGATGATGCCTACGTTCAGTCGTGGAATCTGAATCTCCAGCGCGAACTAGTTAAGGGGCTGAAAGCAATGGTTGGATATTTCGGATCGAAGGGCACGCACCTCTTAATCTTTCGTAACCTCAATCAGCTTACTAATGGCAAGCGGACCTTCCCACAATTATCGCCCTCGAGTCCGATCTTGCCGAAGACTACCCTGGGCAATATCACTGAATCCAACAGCAGCGGCAACTCGCGCTACAACGCGCTCTGGTTGGCTCTCAACAAACGACTGGAGCACGGGCTGCAATTCAGCGCCGCTTACACCTGGTCAAAGTCATTTGATTACAACTCGCTCTCGCGACAGGGAATAGTCGCCCAGGACAGTAACAACCTGCGCGCCGAGTGGGCGCCGTCCGACTTTGACGCTCGTCACAGACTGGTCGTCAATTGGCTTTATGAATTGCCGTGGCGCGGTCATCGCCTCAAGGAAGGCTGGCAGCTTTCGGGAATAACGCAATTGCAAAGCGGTAGTCCCATCAATATTGTCGCAGGCAATCCGCTGGCTATTCCCGGGACGCCCATCGTCAACGCGGCCTCGTTTACCGGAACGGCAACCTTACGCCCCGACGTGATCAGTGACCTCCGCAGGCTGGGGAAGCCTTATCAATGGTTTACAAATGTGGTCTGCGATCCACGCGACGCGAAAGGTTGTCCGGCTGGGGCCGTGCTGGCTTTGCCGGTCACGTTGCAGGCGGGTGTCTCGGTATTTCATTTTGGAAACCTCGGCCGGAATGTTGTCATCGGTCCTGGATTCAGTACTACAGATATGTCTTTGCTCAAAGACACCAGATTGTCTGAAGACATTCGGCTTCAGCTGCGCATCGAAATCTTCGACATTCTTAATCACGCCAATTTTGGCCAGCCCGGATCAATTGCACAGGTTGGTTCCACTTCATTGGGAGTCATCAGCAGCACACGGTTTCCTACCGGTGACTCAGGCTCGTCGCGGCAAGTTCAGTTCGCCGTAAAACTCATGTTTTGAACTAGTCGAGGAGATTCTCTCATAAAACCCCAGTTATGCTGGCGGGTTGATTCAAGATGAAAGTCGTCGCTGAAAAACACCTTGCGCTTTCCTGGGCAATAAGCCCTTGCGCCGCGATTAGAATAATCAGTGGTATGAGGAAAGACTTCTTTGAGCATGGAATTGTCATGAATACTCCTTGTCACAGCTGCTCGACAGAATTAGTTCTCTTGTAAGTACCCCGAGAATTAGGACCGCGCAAAACAACAGGTCGTTGAACTTAATTAAGACCTGTTTGCGTGAGGCCTGTGTTATTGCGGAATAGAGGCTTTTTCGTATTCACAGAAGATTGACCTCCTCTCTAAAAACAGTGCCGAACAAAAATAGAGAAGCCAGGGCTTATGACAGCATAAGAGCGCATAAATGGCTGTGAACGGATCGAAGTCTACGGAGTCGCAGATCGTCTTCGCGCTACCGTCAGCGGGGCGGTCTAGCGGAGGCAGATGGGATCAGCGAAGCTATGTTCTTACAACTTGCAGAAGAATGCAGCGGCCCCACAAAGTGTCGAGACCTAACGGCTTGCTCTTCTCAGTAGAAGTAAACGCGTTACGTAACGCCTCCTGATT